>ENA-OZBF01000989-OZBF01000989.1-human-gut-metagenome-genome-assembly--contig:-NODE-989-length-11490-cov-8.882204_pt1 | contig 11490 bp, 8 predicted proteins | sample MGYA00243980_ERZ653522 | MGnify/ENA primary metagenome ERZ653522 (study PRJEB26926, sample SAMN06165106) | human gut metagenome | biome: ENVO:00009003; feature: ENVO:2100002; material: ENVO:00002003...
GGCATACGAGAGCTAGTGCGGTCTCGTGGGGTCGGAGATGTGTATAAGAGACAGGGAAGTGTCCATATCGGCCAGTTCCGAGTTGGGCATTCTTTCTTTCAGAGCCTGTTGCAAAATAGCCGTGTTGACCATGTCCTGTCCCAAAGTCGAGTTCTGTTGGAGGGTGTTGACGGCAACCATGTTCAGCGAACCGTCGCGATTGGTCATGTTGCGACAGGCTGCGGAGTCGATTTTAATCGTCTGCTGCAGAAGCTTGCCGTCTTTGCCGTATTTGTTCTTAACCGTCATATATTTGTCGGTGGTTGTCGTCCGGTCATGGCTGAAACGGCCGAGCATCTTGATTCTGGAGCGCTGGTTGGTTACGGCAAGGTTGCCGGAAGCGTCGCGTGAAACCGTGCGGGTCGTTTTGCGGCCGTACCAGTTGCGCACGGTTGCCGTAACGCTGCCGTCTTCGTTGGTCTTGGCGTCGTCGCTTTTCATCGCCCGGTTGGCCATTCGGTTGACCTTTGCCGAATGCGCCATGTCGTGCAGGCCTTGTCCCATCTGTTTTCCGGCCCATTTGGTTCCGCCCCAGACTTTTTTGCCGGTACCGAGAGCCGCTTGTGTCGCCACATTGTTAACCATGCCGCCGAAAGGCGAACCGATTGGCTTAATGCTGAAACCGCCTTTGGAGAATGATTTGGCAAATTCTTTGGCCTGATCCAAAACGGCCCAGCCAAGCAGCATCCAGAAGACCAGTTCAAGGAATTTTACCGTCCACCAGGCCAAACCATTGACTGTGTCTAAAATAATCTCATAACCGCTTTGGGTTCCGGCATGTTTTAAACTCGGTGTCATAACCTCATTCATAATTTGTTCAATGCCGGTCGTAATGATAAATATGACAATCGACAGGAACAGGAATGTAAACATGGCTGTCATAAACGTTTCCCAGACTTTGGTAACGTATTTTTTTCGCGTAATCGGGAAAGCATAGGCAGCGATGGCTACCGGAATCAGCGCCGATGCTACGCTCAATTGCAAAATAGAATCGATCAGCAGCCAGGGATAAATAACCATCAGCAGAAAAGCCGAAAGCCACAGAATAACGCCCACCAAAAGATAACCGACATGCGGCAGAAACCATAATTTCCAATATGATTCTTTGAAAAAGGCCACGCAAAGAGAGGTTGAACCTAATGTCATGATATCAAGAATTTTGCCTTGAATGCTCTGAATGGTACAAAGAATATTGTTACCGATAGACGATGGGATGCCGCCGTCTTCCATAACCTGGGTAAAGCCAGTGCAGGTCTGTCCCGTCTGCCCGGACGTTACCAGTTGCGCCAGAGCCATGCCGGTATTGAAAACCGGCGTTACAATCAGGTCGATAAATTCCTGAATGTCCGAACGCAGAATGACCACGACCACAAAGACGACAAAAGCCTGATTGAAAATGGTTTTGACCAGTATGCGAGGCTCTTTGACGTCAAAAGCCGAAATAAATTTCAGAATCGTCATAGCCAGCCACAAAGCCATTCCGATAATAACCAGCGTAACCATGGCGCCGGCCAGAGAAGTATAAGAAGCCTTGGCAATTGAACTTGCAGTATTGAACAATACCCTGAACAGGTCACAAAAGATACAGCTGTTGAAAGAATTTCTGTATGAGTCGATGTTGCACTCGGCATCGTTTTTAGAATCACCGTAAGATGTATAAGCCGAGGAACCGACAACGGCATTTTGGCTACTGAAGTCGTTTGCCGGTACAAATTGGGGCGCGTTGTAAGTGCTCCAGTCAAAACTGAAGTCTGATTTGCCGGACGATTTGCACATCGGATCTTCCGGATTCACTTTACATTCAATCCGGCACTGATTGGGATTAAACTCGGTGTAACATTTTCCGCACAGGGATTGAATTTCGTCACACATCGGATTAATAACCGTTCCCCCGTTAGACGTTCTTAATTCAAAGTGCAGGTGATCACCGTATTCTTTCCAAGGTGTATCTCCTTGGTTGCCGCTGCAAGATGTTCCGCCGACCTGACCGATAACGTCGCCTTTCTTAACAGTTTGCCCTTGACTTACCAAAATTTTTGACAGGTGTGCATACAGAGAAACATAGGAGGAGCCTTTACCGTCTTTGCGTTCGTGTTCAATAACAATTTTTCGGCCATAGCCTTTAGAACAATTGTTTGTTTCGATAACCCTGCCATCCGCAGCCGCTGTAACATTGGTTCCTCCTACAGCTGCATAGTCCATGCCGTTATGACGGGGATTGGAACGATTACGCAGACACAGGTCTTCAGGAACGCGGTCGACATTTCCGGCAACCGGCATTGTGTTGATGCAGTTGTTGTATGAACTGTTCAGCTGCTTAAGGCATTCGGCAGAAATGTCTGTACGAGTTCCTTCCGGGCATTTCTGCCATTCGACACCGCAGTTTGCGCCGCAGTCGGTTGCTGCTGCCGAGAGGTTAATTGCCGACAGAAACGGAATCAATCCAACCGCTGCCCAAAAGGTGATTCTTTTCAAATATGTCAAAATACAGTTCATCATCTCAGTCACCTGTTACTTGCCGTTTTCCGGTTTATTGTTGTCTTCCGGTTTCTCGGGTTCGTTTTGCTCTTCAGGCCTAGAGCTTTCTCCTTCGGAAGAATTGTCTTTATTTTCCGGTTCAGGAGCCTTTTCATCGCCGAATTTCAGCTTATTGCCCATTTTTTCCATCTTTTCGCCGGCTTTTTCCATTTTCTCGCCGACTTTCTTCATGGCCTTGCCGCCTTTCTGCATGGCTTTGCCGGCCTTTTGAGTTACTTTGCCCGCCACTTCGGCACCTTTGCCCGCGCCATATACCGCGGCACCGGCAATCATCATCGGTACGCCGACAATGGCGCCCAAACCTGTTGCCGACAATCCCTTGCCTGCGGACATCAACCCTTTGCCACCGGCTTGAGCCGCTTTTCCTCCCGCTTCCACGCCTTTGCCGGCAGCCTGAACACCTTTTCCGGATTGTTCCATGGTTGCTCCGGCCGCTTTGGCGCCCTTTCCTGTGTTTTTAATGGCGGTTCCGCCGCCGCTTACCGGATTGCCGCCGCCTTTGTCGTCTTTTTCCTGATCGCCGTTGGCTTTGCCTTTGAATAGACCGCGGACAAATTTTCCGGCTTTGGCAGCTCCTTCTGTTGCCTGTTTCTTTACGGCATCGGAGGCTTTGCCGCCGGCCCATTTTACCGGACGCATGGCCTGCTGTTTGGCAAAATCAGTCATTTGGGTCAGTTTGCCGTGCATCGGATCAGCGCCGCCGAAAACGCTGTCTTTGAAGAATTTGTCAACGTAATCAGAAACCGTTGATGAAATCAGCTTCATCGAATACAGGTAAACAAACAGAATAATCAGAAAATAAGGTCCGGTTAAATCAAAGGTATTTGAAATCCAAATGGCATCACCGGCTTCAATTTTTGCAAACAGTGTCGGAACGTCCCTCAGAGCCACATTAATCATTGCCAGAGCGTATGTCGTCGTCAGCGCAAGAAACACGAAAGTTCCGGCTGCTTTAAGCATAATGCTGATGACGGCGGTCACTTTCCCTTTGGTAACATTGAACGGCCACAGTCCAATAACGACCGGCAGTGCCATTATGGCAAAACCAAGCTTAAAAGAGATGTCCAGCAGATAATAACCGATACCCAGCGTCAGCATGAACCCGACAAACCAAATTAAAGCGCCGCAGAACCAGAGCCATAAGTTGACCATTTTGAACAGAGAAAAGTCCCAAGCGCCGCCATTCATAGACCAGCAGGTCATCGCGTGGCCGATAACCAGATTGGTAGAAACGTTTTTATCCAGATTTTGGGCAAAGAACATGATTCTGTTCATTACGTCGGAAGAAACGATTTCCGTTGCGGCTCCGCCGTCCGGTGCGGAGATGGTCGGAACGGTTACGGCATAGTTGGCGTTCAGTTCGGGAGCTCCGGAAATGTCGCTGGTTACGCTCATAAAAGCGATACCAAAGTCAGCGCCGGCAGTCAGCAGCGGGTTTATCGTATATTTGATTAATACGCCCAGTCCGGAAGTAATCAGAATATATGCAACCATAACCTTAAACAAAAAGACGGTTAGGGTGTTCATCATGGCGCCCGGCTCAATATTAGACAAAGATGAAACGTTTTTCATCACAAAGAAAGCCATCCAAACCAAAGCGCCGAGCACCAGCAGTTTTACGCCCGCTTCAGATGTGATGTCATAAGCTTTGCTGCAGGCGTTTAAAAATGTTTCCATCAGAGTTTTGATAATCACGCAGGAATAGCATTTCCCCTGATAGAGTTCCTGCATCTTTGCGATATTGCATTTGGCAATAAACTGGGCAATTTCGATTGAACCGTATGCCAAAGTCAGGTAGGATTCAATGTTTCCTTCTTCATCAACGGTGCTTCGGTTTCCGACGCCGGTGGCCATACTGGTAACCGAATATGTGTTCTTTTCTCCTTTGCTGCCCTCAACTTTTTCAATGGAAAGGGCTTTAACTCTGGAGAAAAAACCGGGATTTCTTAATTTTTCAATTTCCTTGTCCGTATGACATTCAAAAACAGAGTTATCATGTACGGTCATGTCTGGAGCTATGCCACCACGGGTAATAGTTATATCGTATCTTATCTTGTAACATTTCTGCCCTTCCGGACATCCGTCAGGATTATTGGCGCCACAAGCTTCGCCGGCAAAAACGGCGGCCGGGAACAAAAAGCACAGCAGCATTATGAAAACGCCTGTCTTCATAAGTTTGCTGATGTTTAATATGTCGGTTAACCGTTTCATCGTTTTGGTCCTTAATTCTTGGCAAATTAACTACTTGCCGCCGCTTTTGATTATTTTCCATGCGTCGCGTATCTTTCTGGCACCGCCGAACGTGACAATGCTCAAGGCGCCCCAGAAAATCTCAGCAGCCAGTTTGCCGGCGCGTTTCTGGAAAGCGGAGTCGGAATTTCCGCCTACCAGACTGTCCGTTACCTGTTGAGCTATGTTGACGCTGGAAACTATCAGAAAAGCAATCAGCATGATGCACATAAACGGAATACTGAACTCGGCAAAAGAATCTTTGGTAACGCTTTTGTCGAAAATGTCGGAGTTGTCACTGATAATCTGCTCCATAGCCAATAGTGCCATAGACATCATAACCGCCATAAACATCATTAGCGCCGCCGAATTTATAATGGTCAGAAAACCGTTTTTTGCCCAGCTTGACGTCTGCTTAAAAGCGTAAGACATGACCAGAATCGGCAATATGACCGCCATCATTGTAAAGCGGAAAATGCTGTCAACCAGATAGAAGACAAATCCGAGCTTGACGAATGTAAAGCACAGTAGGATAAACAGGCCTGTTATTAACGGCATAAATCCAGGTGCGGCCATAACTTTGAACGAAAGGTAGAACCCCAGTGTCAGACGCTCATTAACGGCACAAATCATACAATTCATCATGGATCTCGGTCCGTCGGGGAAAGACAGGCTTTCTATTGATGCTTGGCCAAGAGCCGGTGCCGTACACATTACCGGCTGGCTCGGCGTTATCAGTTCCTGAAAGAACTTGATGACAACACCGTTGTTGACCTTGAAGTTGCTTCCGTCGCCGGTACTGTTCAAAATTGCCGCGCCAAGTTCCAAAAATGCATAGTAAATCGGGAAAACAACCGTATTCAGCAGCCACAAAATCTGCGTTGTCGAAGATGCAATTAACCCGCAAATCAAACAGACAAACAGCTTTCGGACAATTTCGTTCCATATTTCAGCCGGAGAATCTTCCGTAAACGAACCGACAAACTTTAACAGGCGAAAAATTGTCCAGAGCGCAAAAGCAATCATCATCAAAGGCAATGCGCCGTCGGTAATTTTGGCATACATGCCCATGGCGACTTTGCCCATATTCTCGTAAAGCAAGTCGATTATTCCGGTCTGCCAGCATTCTCTGTGTTGATTAGCCAGTTCTTGTTGTCCGCTGTCGTCTTTTACGGATAAAGCCGCACGCTTATCTGCATTCAGAGATGTTTTGCCCTCTTTAGGAGAATCGCAGGCCGTGAGCATGAATGCCGCAAAAAGAACAACCAGCATCACTCTTAAAATCTGTTTTATGTTCACGTCCTTAAACATCGTCTTAGTCCTAAAACTTATTTAAAGTTCCATCCGTTAATATTGGCGCTTTGTTCCGTACGGTAATTATTGCCGTATTTCTGTTTCATAATGTTGTCAATTTCTCTGTCCGATATGCTCTGTTCCCTTTCTTTCTGCATCTCGTCCATTTTTTTCAGGTTTTCCTGAACGATTGCGTCATTTTCTTTTTCATTTTTTCTTTCTTCGGTAGCCTGAGCCGTAAATTCGTTAGCCTTTTGGTCGGAAGAGCCTGCCTGTCTCATTACCGCGTCTTTTTCGGCACCGTCAGCCATGCTCTGGGCTTTTTGCCGCAAAGCGGTTGCTTTGTCTTTTTCCTCTTTTGCCTGAGCTTCAAAATTGCGGGCGCGTTGAGCCGCTGCGTCACGGTTGGCCGTCGCCTGTCCGCACCGCTCGGACACTTGTTTGTAAATTTCGGAATTGTTGGCAAGATCCAATCCTGCGGCCTGTTTGCGGTTGAACTGGTCAATCTGCCGCTCTCTTGCCGCTTCCGGACTTGTCGGCGCAGTTCCTTCCGCTCCGGCCTGATTCGGTTTGGCCGTATTAGCAGCCGTTACCGGTTTAGCCGGTGTTGTCGGCCGCGGTGCGGCATTTTCGACTCTTTCGGCCTGACGGGACTGCTCGGCCGTTACCGGAGAAGCACCGCCTGACGAAGAAGAGGAGGGAGCCGGCGCCGGAGCGTCCGAACCGCGAAGCCGGGATACGGGAGCACTGCTCTTGCCGCCGCCTGACCGTCCGAAACTGAAAACTTTTCCCAAAGCTGAAACGGCTTTGTCTCGAGCCTGCCGTAACTTCGGCGTAACACCGGTGGCATTGCCGACCAGTTTTGTCCCTTGCCATGCCGTTTTGCCGGCTCCGAGTGTTGCCGCTTTGGCAACGTTATAACCCATGCCGCCGATTTCTGGAGCAATCGAGCTGCCGCCACCGCCGCCGGCCATGCTTCCGGCCAATTCGGTTGCCTGACTGGTCAGCTTAAATCCGAAAATACAGCTGGCGATCAGAATGAGGAAGCCTGCAAAACCGATGTCCAGCAGATTTTTAAGAGTGGTAACTTCATTTGAATTTAATGCATTGACAACCGCCTTCATACCACCCGAAACGCCGGACATTGATTCGCTCATTAATTGAATGTTAATGCTGACGACCAGCCCCATGAATACATAAGTAAAGAAAGTATTCATAAACATCGTAAAGCCTTGCGTCGTGTATTTGGAAGTAACTTTGAACGGCCAGCTGGCAATCAGAAACGGCATCAAGGCGCCGACAATCCCTAACCGTACGGTTGCGTCAACCAGATAAAAGGCAAAAGCCAGCGACAGCAACCATGCGAAGACCCAAATGATTAAACCTTCAAAAATCATGGAAAGATCAGGGAATTTAAAACTTGTAACAGTCGTCAGAGCGCCCATGTCAATAGCACCGGCATTCCGGGCAACGCACATCAGCGAGGAACCGATTGCCTGCGGAACGGCCAGTTCGGCCTGAACCGCTTTGATGAAACATTCCAACTGTGTATACAGATACCCTGGCAACAGCCCGCTGCTCAGACCGCTTAATTCTGACGAAGTGTCACAAGCCTGAAGATAAGAGTTTTCTCCTGCCGAAAGCAGAGTCATGCCAAATTCCATACCTGCTTTCAATAATGGTCCCAATACATAACCGTAAATGGCAGTTGCATCTCTCAACAGCAAAAAGGCGACCAAAACTTTAAAAGCCTGTGTCAAAAGCTCGGTAATGTATTTCGGCGCATCCATTTTGGTAAAGGAAGAAACTTTGCCAAGCAAAGAAAAGGCAACCCACAAGGCAAATCCAACCAAAAGCACGTTGGCAAAGGCTTTGGATAATGCGGCATAAGAACCGCTGGTCATTCTCTGCGCCGCATTAAAGATTTTCAGAAACAGCGGGCAAAAAATACAACTCCGGCCTTCAGCCAGTTTCATTGGCAGCGGAATACAGCCGCGTGTAACGCCGTTGATTGATTTTGCCGTTTCTCCATCATACTGAAAATATAGTTTTGAACCGTCAGAACCGGTATATACATAAATAGCAGCTTCTGCAACGTCTAGAACTTCATCAGCTTCATCACAGGCTTTGTTTTTTGCTTCTTTGAGTTGTTTCAATTCTTCTTGCAGACGTCTTTTTTCTTCTGTATATTTATTGTATGCCTCAGGATCGTTAATTTTTGTCGTTGCGGTCATGACAAAACCAGTAACTGATGTACCAACAGCACTTGTCGTGACAGTTCTGTTTATTTTTACATCAATGTCAGATATTTCTTTTTCTTTGTCTTCAACTTTCTTTTTGGCATCGGCACAGTTTTGTTTGACTTGGTCAATAACGTCCTGATCTTTCTTGTCGCCGAGTTTTGTGGCTCCGACAAAAGTTTCGACTTTTTTCTCGGTTGCGGCATTGGCTCCTTCTGTCGCAAAAGCCTCGCCTGCAGCTGACATAAACAGAAGCCCGATAAACAGGCCGAATACATATTTCCAACTACATTTTGTCATCGTCGTCTTCCTTATGCCAAGGATTGCCAAGTACCTTAAAAGCAGCCAGCAAAACCGCAATTACCAAAACGAGTGAACCCCAGAAAGCGTACTTTGTGGTAAACCAGCCGAAAAAATCAATATAATAAGCAAGGGCAATTGCCAGAATTATTCCTATATTAATCAGTACGGCTCTCATCGGTTCCTCATTTTAAAGCTATTCCATGCTATTTAGATTGTAGCATATAAAAGTAAAATATTTTGTTACAGTTTTTTGATTTTTTTGATTTAGTTGAATTTCCCTTTGGTCAGAAATTTTACGCAGGCTTTAACGACTTTGTCGTTGTTAAAGACGTTGTAGTTGACGTTGCTGACATGAATAACCTCCTTTGCACCCTCCAAATCGGATTCGCCCGGCGTCGGCAGAGATTTTTTTAACGATTCCGAAAGCATGTTGGTCAGATTCTTGCCCGGAAAGTCCGTTGCAATGATGCCAAACTCGGTTTCTTTGGGAAAGTTTGGAATGAAAATCATGTTGTTCGGCGAAACTTCTTTCAAAATCGGGCCTAGCAACCATCTGAAAAAACTGTATTTTTCAAGTTTGGCAAAGAGCTTGCTGCCTTGATTCGGCGGACAAACCTGCACAATGCGCCGGATTTTGAGCTTTTTCTGCCAAGGCGATTCGAGAGCCATCAGTTTACGCAGCACAATTCCGCCAACGCCTTTGGTTACAAAGGAGACTTCCTGCACGTCTTCAAGATGGTTTAACAGAAAATCCAACTGCCGGACGTGTGAGTCGATTCGTTTGCGGGTCGACGGATAGTTTATTGCCGCTGCCATCATACCTTCTTTTAATACGGCGCGCCATAAGGGTTTGAAAATGTTTTTGCTGTCGCCCAGACCGTGCAGCATGATTACCATATGTCCGCGCTGTCGCGATATTTCATAGATTTCAATATAGTCAAGAAAAGCCCGGCGGCAGTTTTCGAAACCGCCGCTGTGACGCTGAATGTCCCACGGATCAAGAAGCCTGTATTCTTTGGTGCGGTAATTTCGCTGGATTCGCCATTTCTGATAAAAGAAAACGTCTTCCCAAAGCTGGCTGCCGCCCATCGTGAAAAATTCAAACCGCATTTGATGCTCCCTTTATTAATAGCTTGAAGCATTCGGATTCGGAATTGCCGTAATCGTTACTTTGGCCTTGTCCGAACCGTCGGAAAGAATCAGAATCTGCACGGCGCGATTCTCCCGTACGTAAGTCATATGGCTGATATCAGCCCGAACCGTTGCAATTTCTTTCCATTTCAGTTTGGGCATCTCCGACATATAGAAGTCAAAAACGCTGCTTGCGTTATACGGAGTCGTAAATACCAGGCTGCCGATCCAGTTGTCGCCGGTGCCCAAAGCCTTTGTTTCTTCCAGATCTATATAGGACTGGTCAGGAAAAGGAACGTCCGGAAAATGGGCAAAAGCCGGCGGAATCGCCGAACCGTCAACCCCGGTCAAAACCGGCTTCTCCGAAGCGCAGGCCGAAAGTATTAAGACTAAAGCTATAACTAAAATGTTGTTTTTTAACATAATTGCTACCTTGTATCAAAATTACAGTTCGTGTATTGTAAGTATTGTATCGCACATAAGGTTAAAAAAATGGAAATAACGGGGCGTATTTCCACATGCGAAAATTCCACATAAATTTCTTCATACAATCAATGGGTTAGAAAAAATGTGAAAAAAAATCAAATTTTTTTAATTTTTTGTGTTGACATATGACGGCGACTGTCATATAAACCTGCTCACCGGCTGCGAGTTAGCCAAGTGCAAAATCGCCCGGTAGTTATAGAAGAGAGTAAATAAGTGGATAAGAGGATACGCAGACGGCGGGTATTTGTGAAAATAAATATGTAAAGTCTAGTGTATCTGAAAAAAAGGAACCAAGAAAATTCTTTTATGAGTAAGTAATTAGACGGGATTGAAGAATCATTTTAAGATGAGAGTTTGATCCTGGCTCAGAACGAACGCTGGCGGCAGGCTTAACACATGCAAGTTGAACGGGATTTGTGTGGTGCTTGCACCATATAATGAGAGTAGCGCACTGGTGAGTAACACGTGGGAACGTACCTTTTGGTGGGGGACAACATCTGGAAACGGATGCTAATACCGCATAAGACCTGAGGGTGAAAGATTTATCGCCGAAAGAACGGCCCGCGGAAGATTAGGCAGTTGGTGGGGTAAAGGCCTACCAAACCTACGATCTATAGCTGGTCTGAGAGGACGATCAGCCACACTGGAACTGAGACACGGTCCAGACTCCTACGGGAGGCAGCAGTGAGGAATATTGGGCAATGGAGGCAACTCTGACCCAGCCATGCCGCGTGAGTGAAGAAGGTTTTCGGATTGTAAAGCTCTTTCGGATGTGACGATGATGACGGTAGCATCTAAAGAAGCCCCGGCTAACTTCGTGCCAGCAGCCGCGGTAATACGAAGGGGGCGAGCGTTGTTCGGAATTACTGGGCGTAAAGGGTGTGTAGGCGGTTATGTAAGATAGCGGTGAAATCCCGGGGCTTAACCTCGGAATAGCCGTTATAACTATGTAGCTAGAGTTATGGAGAGGATAGCGGAATACCCAGTGTAGAGGTGAAATTCGTAGATATTGGGTAGAACACCGGTGGCGAAGGCGGCTATCTGGCCATATACTGACGCTGAGGCACGAAAGCATGGGGATCAAACAGGATTAGATACCCTGGTAGTCCATGCTGTAAACGATGAATGCTGGTTGTCGGCTTTAGGGTCGGTGACGAAGTTAACGCGATAAGCATTCCGCCTGGGGAGTACGGTCGCAAGATTAAAACTCAAAGGAATTGACGGGGACCCG
>ENA-OZBF01000992-OZBF01000992.1-human-gut-metagenome-genome-assembly--contig:-NODE-992-length-11469-cov-7.473454_pt1 | contig 11469 bp, 6 predicted proteins | sample MGYA00243980_ERZ653522 | MGnify/ENA primary metagenome ERZ653522 (study PRJEB26926, sample SAMN06165106) | human gut metagenome | biome: ENVO:00009003; feature: ENVO:2100002; material: ENVO:00002003...
AGCTCCAGGGCAAGAAGCGCATGGATACAGGTTCATTTTTGAGAGGCTGTCATGTTGAAGAGGGCTCGTTCTTCACATTATAGTTATTCATTATAAGTAACTATTGACAAACTACTACACGCATTATAATAAGCAGCAAGGAGAGATGATACATGGGATATTATTACTGGGATCCGACATATATACTCGTTGTGATAGGTGCAGTGATATGTATGATTGCATCGGCAAGAGTTAAAGGTACATTTAATAAATACTCGCAGCTAAGAAGCATGTCAGGCATGAATGGCGCACAGGTAGCTCAGAGAGTGCTTCAGGCGGCAGGCATATATGATGTGCAGGTGCGTCATGTGTCCGGCAGTCTGACGGACCACTATGATCCGCGCACCAAAACGGTGAATTTATCTGATCCTGTGTACAATGCCACATCGGTCGCAGCACTTGGCGTAGCAGCCCATGAGTGTGGACACGCTATACAGCATGCAAAAAGCTATGCACCTCTTTCAATCAGGAGTGCACTTGTGCCTATAGCTAATTTTGGCTCCATGCTTGCATGGCCGGTCATACTTATCGGCTTGTTCTTTAACACACGCTCGTCAGGGCTTATTATTGATATAGGCATATTGCTGTTTTCGGCAGCAGTGCTTTTCCAGCTCGTGACATTGCCGGTAGAGTTTGATGCTTCAAGACGTGCGCTTGTCATGCTTCGTACACAGGGCATACTTGCAGATGACGAGCTTAAGTACACAAGAAGGGTACTCAAGTCAGCGGCACTTACCTATGTAGCCAGTGCGGCGGCTGCTATTTTACAGCTCCTTCGTATAATACTTATCACAAACGGACGCAGACGGGACGACTGATATTGTTTTAGCTGCAAGTAGGTTAAACTATATGACATCGAATAAGAATATAAATAATCATAATAATAAAAATAGCCAAATAAACAAAAATAATATACCGGGCAGACCGGCAAAATCAAACGTGGCAGCGCATAATGAGCACTCTGTAGATACGCGTGAGCTTGCCCTTGAGATGCTTATTGAGATTAATGAGCGTGGAGCATTTTCGCACATCGTGCTTCGTAGTGTGCTTGACAAGTATCAGTATCTGTCAAAGCAGGACAGAGCCTTTATGACGAGGCTTGTTGACGGCACTATCGAGTATATGCTGCAGCTTGACTACATCATAGACTCTTTTTCAAAGACAAAGGTAAGGAAGATGAAGCCCTTCATCAGAAACCTTCTTCGTATGAGCGTCTACCAGATAAAGTACATGGACGCGGTGCCGGATTCAGCTGTATGCAATGAGGCTGTGAAGCTTGCAAAGAGGCATAAGTTTGCACAGCTTTCGGGCTTTGTAAACGGTGTACTCAGAAATATTGCAAGAAATATAGATTCAGTACAGTTTGATACCTTAAGCATCCGATACTCCATGCCACAGTGGATAGTGGACAGATTTGTTGCGGCATACGGAGAGAAGAAGGCAGAGGAGATTTTCAAGGCCTTTCACAATAAGAGCACAATAAGCATCAGGACAAACCTGACCAGGTGTACTCCGGATGAGCTTCGTGCAATGCTTGAGGCAGAGGGTGTGACGGTCACTGCGGTTGATGAACTTGATTACGCGTTTGTTATATCTGGATTTGATTATTTGAATGGCTTGCAGAGCTTCAGAGACGGGCTTTTCTATGTGCAGGATATAAGCTCAATGCTTGTTGCACAGACGGCTGCTCCAAAGAAGGGCGACTATGTGATAGATGTATGCGCAGCACCGGGTGGCAAGAGCACCCATATAGCTGAGCTTTTGCAGGGTAGCGGTCATGTGCTCGCGCGTGACCTGACCGATAACAAGGTCGATATGATTGAGGAAAATATAGAAAAGCATGGCCTTAAAAATATGTCGGCAGAGGTGTGGGATGCCACCGTACCTGATGCTGATTCGGCAGGAAAAGCAGATATACTCATTTGTGATCTGCCGTGCTCAGGGCTTGGAGTGCTCGGAAGAAAGAAGGACATCCGCTACAAGATGACACCTGAGTCTGTAGATGAGCTTGCCGCTCTTCAAAGACAGATACTTGATACCGTGCATACATACGTGAAGCCAAACGGAGTGCTCTTGTACAGTACATGTACGATAGATGAGGCTGAGAATGAGGACAATGTGAGGTGGTTTATTGAAAAACACCCGGAGTTTGAGCTGGATAAGAGATTTGCGGAAGGCACCGGAATGAAACAGATACTGCCCGGTGAGCATGGAAGTGACGGATTCTTTATTGCAAGATTTATAAAAAGCAAATTATGATATTAAAGTAAATCATTAATTAATAAATATAAATTGGTTCGAATTAGAAGAATTTGTTTATGCAGATTTAAATGATGAATTTTAATTACGAAACCAGATTTCAGGATATAATCAGTGAAGTAATAAACAATAAGCAAAACAAATAAGAAAAAACATTTATAAAACAATAGTTAAATGCAGACTTAATAAAAATGATATGGAACAGATAAAAGAACAACTAACTGACATCAAATCAATGAATATGGACGAGCTCACAGAGTTTATCATATCGCTCGGAGAAAAGAAATTCCGTGCGAAGCAGATATATGAGTGGATTCATGTGAAGCATGTGGAAAGCTTTGATGAGATGACCAATATTTCAAAAAAGTTCATACAGGTATTAAAGGACAATGCAATACTCATCTCGCTAAAAAAAGAGGAGGTGCAGGTGTCAAAGCTCGACGGCACGAGAAAATATCTCTTTGCACTCGACGATGGCAATGTCATAGAAAGTGTGCTTATGAAGTACAAGCATGGAAACTCTGTATGCATATCTTCGCAGGTTGGCTGCAGGATGGGGTGCAGATTCTGTGCATCCACTCTTGATGGTCTCGTCAGGGGGCTTAGGCCGTCTGAGATGATTGACCAGATTTATCAGATAGGCAAGGACATAGGGGAGCGCATCTCAAATGTAGTTGTCATGGGCACAGGCGAGCCGCTTGACAATTACGACAATCTGCTGCGCTTTATAGAGCTTCTTACTGATGAAAACGGAATCAATATCAGCCAGCGCAATCTGACAGTTTCCACATGTGGTCTCGTACCGCGCATGAGACAGCTTGCAGATGAAAAGCTTTCTATCACGCTGGCGCTTTCACTGCATGCCTCCAACCAGGAAAAGAGAAAAGCTCTCATGCCGGTTGCAAACAGCTATGATATACATGATGTGGTCGATGCATGCAAATATTATTTTGCACAGACCGGCCGCAGAGTCACTTTTGAGTATAGCCTGGTAGGCGGAGTGAACGATACAGCCGAGGATGCAGCAGAGCTTTCGGCACTCGTACATGGCATGAACTGCCATATAAATCTGATTCCGGTAAACCCGATAAAGGAGCGAGACTACGTGCAGTCCAACAAGGGTGTTATAGAGGCTTTTAAAAATAGGCTTGAAAAAAACGGAATTAATGTTACTATTAGAAGGGAAATGGGCAGAGATATAGACGGTGCCTGTGGACAGCTTCGCAAGAAGCATATAGATAAAGAGAGAGGAATAAACTAGATGAAGACGTTTTCCATTACGGATGCAGGTGCTATTCGTGAGATGAATCAGGATTTTTATTTCTCGTCTGACACTGCAGTAGGAAATCTTCCGAATCTTTTCATCGTAGCAGATGGAATGGGAGGACACAAAGCCGGTGACTATGCTTCCAGATACACTATAGAGCGTGTGGTTGCATCGGTATCGAGAAATGCCGGGGATGAACCGGTATCCATCATCAAAGAGGCTATCAACAAGGCAAATGAGCTTTTGGTGGCTGAGTCTCGTGGGGATGAAGCTAAGCGTGGAATGGGTACCACCTTAGTCGTAGGAACTATTATAGGAAACAAGCTTTTTGTGGCCAATATAGGTGACAGCAGGCTTTATATTGTAGGTGGCACAGAGCAGATCAGACAGATTACCAGGGATCATTCACTGGTTGATGAGATGGTCAGGATGGGTGAGATAAATGCCGACGAGGCGAGAGTTCATCCGGACAAGAATATCATCACGAGAGCTGTCGGGGCAGCAGATCATGTGGAGGCAGATTTCTTTGAGGTCGAGCTATGTGAGGACGACAGGATTCTTCTGTGTACAGACGGACTTACCAATATGGTGAGAGATGAAGAAATATGCGATACTATTAGGCAAAATGATAATATCGAGACAGCAGCGTCACAGCTTGTCGCCATGGCCAATGCAAACGGTGGCCGCGATAATATCACTGTAATGATTATTAAACCATTTTAAGACGAGGTAATAACAGATGTTAGAGATAGGAAGTTTTTTATCGGATCGATATGAGATCCTAAGCAAGGTTGGCGCAGGCGGCATGTCCGATGTATACAAGGCAAAAGACCATATACTGAGCCGTTTTGTAGCTATAAAGGTTTTAAAGCAGGAGTTTTCGGAGGATAGTTCATTTGTGACCAAGTTCCGTGCTGAGGCACAGTCAGCAGCAGGACTTGAGCATCCGAATATCGTAAATATCTATGATGTAGGCAGCGAGAATGGTCTGTACTACATTGTCATGGAGTATGTCGAGGGTATCACACTTAAGACTTATATCGAGAAAAAGGGCCAGCTGTCATTCAAGGAGTCTGCAAGTATTGCAATCCAGGTGGCAAGGGGCATAGAGGCCGCTCACAATAAAAATATCATCCACCGTGATATCAAGCCGCAGAATATCATTATTTCTACAGATGGCAAGGTAAAGGTGACAGACTTTGGAATTGCAAAGGCTACATCTTCAAATACAATAAGCTCAGATGTGATGGGCTCAGTACACTATGCATCTCCGGAGCAGGCAAGAAACGGCTTCGTCGATGGCAGAAGTGATATTTACTCACTGGGAATCGTAATGTTTGAGATGGTTACAGGCCGTGTGCCGTTTGACGGTGATACCACAGTGGCAGTTGCACTGCAGCACTTACAGGAGGAGATTGCAAGGCCAAGCATCTACGCACCGGATCTGCCGATCAGCTTTGAGAAAATCATCTTAAAGTGTACACAAAAGACACCAGATCGCAGATACCAGACTATTGAGGAGCTTCTCACAGACATAAGGCGCTCTCTTGCGCATCCTGATGAGGATTTTGTCACAATAGCACCACTCGTTGACGGTGGCAAGACCAAGGTTATAAGCCCGGATGAGCTTGACAAGATAAAAGAGGGCAGAGGTGTCGCAGAGGACTTAAACGATGATGATACCGATGCAGATAATGGTGATGAGTATGCTGACGATGAAGACGATGATGATGAATATGATGAGTCACTCTTAGACGACGATGATGACGACGAAGACGAAGACGATGATGATGACGGCAAGCTTTTAAATCCAAAGATGGATAAAGCAATCACAATCATGGGTATAGTAACAGCCGTAATCATTGTAATAGTTATCATATATCTTGCACTTTCAGTGGCAGGAGTGTTTAAGTTTGGCGGCAAAAAGAACTCAGAGTCACAGCAGACAGAGTCACAGACACAGACCGAGTCTGAATCAGAGTCAGAGACACAGACTGAGACAGAGGGCCAGATGATTGACATCAGAGGCATGTCAGTGGAGGATGCTCAGAAGGCAGTAGACCGCTTAAAGCTTGACCTCACAGTATTTGCATTTGAGACAAAGCAGTCAGATGAAAAGGACGGCACAATCCTTGAGCAGGATGTCAAGGCCGGAGATACAGTAAAGCGTGGTTCACAGATTAATGTAGTTATCGCAGGAAAAGGTGATAGTACATCAGAGATGGTCAAGATACCAAGTGTAATCGGAAAGACCAAGAGCTCGGCAAAGAGCACACTCGAGTCAGCAGGCTTTAGTGTCACCTTCGAGTATGGAGATTACAATGACAGTGTAGCAGCAGATGTAGTAACAGCACAGTCACCATCAGCAAAGAAACAGGCCGCAAAGGGCAGCACAGTAACAGTCACCCTTTCACCGGGCCAGAAGCCAATCACCGTGCCAAACGTAGTAGGTGCCTCACAGTCACATGCAGAAAGCGCCCTCGCAGGAGCAGGGCTCAAGTACACCTATGCCGACTCCCAGTACAGCGACACAGTACCCGCCGGCAGCGTAATCAGCCAGACCAAATCCGGTGAAACCGTAGCCGCAGGCACCACAATCACACTGACACTCAGTAAGGGTAAGCAGCAGGTTTCAAAGAAGGTTTCAACGACATTGTCATTGGATATACCAGAGGGTGCAAAAGCAGAAAATATATCAGGAACATATAGTCTGCATGATGATGAGAAAGAATATGCTTCTGGTAATGTAACGGGTGCTTCGGTTACAGTATCTGGAACAATTGATGGTTCATCAGCAATTGCAACAGTAAAATGGACATATGATTTAGTTACGACAAATGAAGATGGAACTGAAAATAGAGAATCGGGAAAGACTGCAACTAAGGAAGTTACTGTTAGATAACTATTTGTATGATATTGATTGTTAATATTATAAAAAATGAGCATGAGGAAAACGAGCCGTAGCGCAGCTACGTCAAGTTTTCCGTATCGCCATCATATTTGTAAATACACACAATACACATATAGCACACAAAACAGCAACATAATACATGTCTTTATTGTAGCCACCGGATAGCACCCACGAAGTGGTGCAATCCGCACCCCACTACCACACCAACCCGCGGACGAAAGCCTGAACTCGCGGAGAGAAACTAAGGAAGCGGGGCAGGCATGTGTTCCGAGGAAAAAATATGAAATGCCCCGGGGTGCCATAAACCTACCGAGGAAAGAACAGGGCAGAGCAAGCCATAGCCTGTCCGTAGGAGAGCCCGGGGCTGGCTTCATATTTTTTAAGAGGAATATATGCCTGCCCCCGCCACCCACACAACCTCAAAGCGCGGCATGCACCCCGCCGAAAGCGTGACTCCTGCAAATACAAAAGCACACAAGGAAAACCATGACAGGAAAAATTATTAAAGGAATTGCCGGCTTCTACTACGTCTACGTAGAAGAAACCAAAGAAGCAAAAGAAACTGCCACAGGCGGCACTCTCTACGAGTGCAAAGCAAAAGGCACCTTCAGAAAACAAAAGATAAAGCCTCTGGTTGGCGATATAGTCGACATAGCAGTCCTCGATGATGAAAAGCACATAGGCAATGTCGAGCGTATACTGCCACGGAAAAACGAACTTATCAGGCCGGCTGTGTCCAATATAGACATGGCCCTGGTTATTTTTGCATCCGCAAAGCCGGATCCCAATTTCAACCTGCTTGATAGGTTTTTGTGTATGATGGAGTACCAGCATGTCCCGGTTACCATATGCTTCAACAAAAAGGACTTAATCACACCTAAAGAGCAGCAGGAGCTTAAAAGCATATACGAGCCGGCTGGCTATAGAGTGCTTTTTACCAGCACGAAAACAGGTGAGGGCATAGATGAGATAAAGCACATTTTAGAGGGAAGGACGACCACGGTTGCAGGTCCCTCGGGAGTTGGCAAGTCATCTATCATCAACTGTCTGCAGGATGATGTGCAGATGGAGACCGGACATATAAGTGAGAAAATAGAGCGCGGAAAGCATACGACCAGACATTCTGAGATTATCCCGATAAAGGATGGCACGTATATCATGGATACACCCGGCTTCAGCTCGATGGATGTGCCGGGCTTTGAAAAGGAAGATCTGTGGACATGTTATCCGGAGTTTGTAGAGTATGAGCCATATTGCAGGTTTCAGGGCTGCAGTCATATAAATGAGCCGGACTGCGGCGTGAAGGAAGCTCTTGCAGATGGGAAAATATCGCAGGTGCGGTATGATAATTATAAGCTTTTATATGAGGAGCTTAAAAACAGACAAAAGTATTAATTTAAAGCATAATCAAACGGAGGAAAACATGAACTGTTTATCACCATCAATTTTATCAGCGGATTATTCAATACTCGGAGAGCAGCTTAAGCAGCTTGATGAGGCAGGAGCACAGTATGTGCATATAGATGTTATGGACGGCAGCTTCGTTCCAAGCATATCAATAGGACTGCCTGTCATAAAGACAATCAGAAGGTGCACAGAGCGTATGTTTGATGTGCATCTGATGATAGATGAGCCGGTCAGATATATAGATGATTTTGCGACAGCAGGAGCAGATATCATCACAGTCCATGCGGAGGCATGTAAGCATCTTGACAGGACAATCGAGGCAATAAAGGAAAAGGGCATACTGGCAGGTGTAGCATTAAATCCGGCTACTCCGCTCTCAGCCATAGAGTATGTGCTTCCCAAGGTGGACATGGTGCTTATCATGACTGTAAATCCGGGCTTTGGAGGACAAAAGCTTATTCCGTACACTGTAGACAAGGTGCGCGACTTAAAGGCACTTCTTGAGAAAACCGCAAATAAGGCTGATATCGAGGTGGACGGTGGTGTTAATCTTGAGAACGTGGAGACACTGCTTGCGGCAGGAGCCAATATCATTGTTGCGGGAAGTGCGGTGTTTAACGGAGGTATAGAAGAAAATGTAAAAGGTTTTCTGAATATCATGATGTAACAGATGCAGGTTAAAACAAAAATGCTTCCGGGGCTGTAGCAAATGTGGATATGTTATTTATAAGAAGGTGGACAAAATGAAGTATTTGATTGTATGTGGTGGAAAAACAGATAAGGAATTCGGCTTAAATGAGATAAAGACTGACGGAATAGATGCCATAATTGCGGCTGACAGCGGAATGGATTTCCTGTACGAAAACGGTGTCACGCCTGATATAATTGTAGGTGATTTCGATTCAGCCACGACAAAGGCATTGGAGTTTTTTGAGAGAAAGGGACAGACCGAGATACACAGGCTCAATCCTATAAAGGATGATACTGATACAGAGTATGCCATAAGACTTGCCATAAGAGAGGGTGCACGAAGTATAGTGATGCTTGGAGCAACAGGAAGCAGAATAGACCATGTGCTCGGCAATATTTCACTTTTGGGAATAGGATTGGAAAGTGGAACTGATATCAGCATTATCGACACAAACAACCGTATAAGAATGGCGGATAAGCCCGTAACCATTGAAAAATCAGCACAATATGGCAGGTTTGTTTCGCTTATAGCAGTGACAGACGACAATGAGGTGAGCCTTAGAGGCTTTAAGTATTCTGTTACGGATTATTCCTTTGACAGATTTACATCGCTTGGCATATCCAATGAAATAATTGATGACCATGCAGTGATTGATATCCATAGAGGAAAATTTATCATTATTGAGTCAAAAGATTGACTTTTTAGGAATTTTGGGCTATTATATTTTTAGAATTATTTCGGAATATCTGATTACATGTAAGGATTTATCCAGTGTCAGATTTTGAACGTGATGGGGTTATCAGATGATAGAAAAGTATTATAGTGGGGTAATTGAACAGATTTACAATCGCATAGGAAAAGAGACTCGAAATATCGTAATGGCGAATTATAGCAATGATTTTTCGATTGAAAATCTTGAGGTTATAAGACGTTATCAAAGCAATGAGGATAACGTCTTCTTTGCGTATAGTGAGTTCTCTTACAATACGCTGATCGGAGCTTATGAGCCATTTTTGGACATCATATGCAATATGCACAGGCGATTTATAGGTGGAAGCTTTGATGATTTCCAGAAGGAGTGCGGTGTGTACTATCTGCACAGACAGGTGTTAAACAGCTATTATGAGACCGGTGAGTGTTTCAGAGAGGAGATGGTGCTGTTAAATGAGGTAGCATATGAGCAGAGACGCATGACGATGGCCATAGCTGATATGCTTAAAAGTCTTTCGGAAGTAAAGCCTTTGATGATTGTGATAAACAGATTCCAGATGGCGTCTAAGAGCTCAATTGAGACCATCAAGTATCTGATTGATAATCCATGCGCCAATATCGGTATCGTGTTAGGTGTCAATGCCCTGGTCAAGGGTGCAGACAGCACTGTTGAGGTGTGGGATAGTATAGTTGAGTCGCTTGAGGACAGGAGCGCCGTATACTATATAGGCAGTGCCGGACAGCTTAAAAATACCGTAAAAACCACGAATGATGATGAGATGTATATCACTATGAACTTTGAGCAGAGCATCCAGGAAGCATCAAATATCATGGAGTTTCTGGATTTTGAGCAGGCAAAAAGAGGCTGCCGCATCATAGAGCATAAGCTTAAGTTTGAAGATGCATGGATTGATGAGAAAAGCCTGCGCCGCTTTTATATGGTCTATGCAAGGACGTCTGTTTTACTTGGAGAGATGTCCAAAGCGATTGAGCTCACGAATGAATTCAAGGCGCTGATACCGGAAAATGACAGTGAGCATTATCTTTCACTGTATTATTTCATGAAGGGCACCTGCTATATGTATCAGGGCAAGCTTGAGAAGGCTGGAAACAGTGCAAAGAGTGCCTATGACTATGCAGTTTTGGCAGAGGATGACATACTGATATTTAAGGCAGAGCTTTTGTCAGTCATGATAAAGATGTCAGGCTGGTACAATATATTCTTCTGTGTACAGGATATACCTGTCAGTGATGAAATTATAGAAAAGCTCATAAAGCACGGCTACAGGAATTATCTGGCACATATATATATTTACGCATACGACAATAGCCGGGATGTGGTGAAGCAGTCCTTTTATGATGAATCCTTGCTAAAGCATTTTACGAAGGGGCTTGAGCTTGCAAAGGAGATAGGAAATGAGCAGCTTGTGTATGATGCATATCAGAAGATTATCATGCTTGCCAGCACAACCGGTCTCAATGAGATTGCCTTTTTATATGTTATCCGTACATACGAGTTCATGAAGGGGCACGGCAATATATATGTTGCGAGAGAGCTTTCGTCCATAGGCTACAATTTAAGTGCCATGGGTAAGAATGAGCTTGTAGATGATTATTACAACGCGGCAATCAATATGTTTTATTACCTGAAGATGCCGGAGGATATAGCTGAGGTGTATTATAATAAGTCTCTTAACTATATCATGCAGGGCAAGTATAAGGAGGCTGTTCATGCACTTCTTCTTGTCATGAAGACTATTATAAAGCTTCATTTAAACAGCTTAAGAGTGTGCAACACGAGTAAGGTATATGCGCTTCTTGCGCTTGCATCTATATTTTCCGGTGACAGATTCAGCTGTGAGCGCTATCTGCTCAGCTGCAAGCAGTTTCTTAATTACGTCATCTACAGAGTAATTGACACTACAAGAACTGAGGCAGTCCATGACTATTCCAGATGCGATGATGAGATGTTCCTTTACTCCTTTGCATCAGCCATGCTCTTGTGGCACGATGGTGAAAAGGAGAAAGCCTTTTTACGTTTTGAGGATGCGGATAGATATCTCGTTAATGCGGAGGGAAACGAATTTTTTGCATATTCGATATACAGGCAAAGCAGGATGAAGCTGTTTGAACAGCTCGGCAGAAATGAGCTTATAGAGCATGAGAGAATACTCTTAGATGCTC
>ENA-OZBF01000994-OZBF01000994.1-human-gut-metagenome-genome-assembly--contig:-NODE-994-length-11438-cov-5.637354_pt1 | contig 11438 bp, 8 predicted proteins | sample MGYA00243980_ERZ653522 | MGnify/ENA primary metagenome ERZ653522 (study PRJEB26926, sample SAMN06165106) | human gut metagenome | biome: ENVO:00009003; feature: ENVO:2100002; material: ENVO:00002003...
GCCCCCGCGCAGGAGCCGTCGGCCGCGCCTGCTCCGCCCCGTGCCGCTGAGCTGGAAAACCCCTATGGGAGATACTATGGAACGGCGCGGAGCCGGGAAGATCTGAAACGCTGAAGAGGTGCTGCCACGGGCAGCACCTCTTCAATTCTATTCGCTTTTTGCAGGTGCTAGTTGAAAAGTTATCCACCCTGAAACCGTGCGCCCTTTGTTGTTTCCGTGTCCGAGTTATGGTATACTAATCCAGTATCACGAAATGCAAAGGATGTGGAATGATGGACGCACTGGAACAGGCCCGCCGGGAGATCGACACGGTGGATGCCCAGCTGGCTGCCCTGTTTGAGCGGCGGATGAAAGCGGTGCTCAGCGTGGCGGAATACAAAAAGGCCCACGGCCTGCCCATCTTTGATGCCGCCCGCGAAAAGGTGGTGCTGGACAAGGCCGAAGCGCGGATCGGGGACCCGGCCCTGCGCCCCTATTACCGGGATCATGTGCAGAACATGATGGACGTGGCCAAGCAGTACGAGGCCGAGGTGCTGGGCCGCAACCGCGCCGCCTATCAGGGCGTGGAAGGTGCCTTTGCCCACATCGCGCTCCGGGCGCTCTTTCCCCATGCCGAGGCTGTGAGCTGCCCCACCTGGGATGAGGTGTTCGATGCCGTGGAAAAGGGCGATGCCGCCCACGGCGTGGTGCCCTTTGAGAACAGCCACGCAGGCGATGTTTCCGCTGTGCTGGATCTGTGCTACAACCACCCGGATCTGTGGGTGGTGGATGTCTACGATCTGCCCATCTCCCAGAACCTGCTGGTGCTGCCCGGCACCCAGCTGGCGGACCTGACCCGTGTGTACAGCCACCAGCAGGCCATTGCCCAGAGCGAGACGTTCTTAAAACAGTTCCGCCTGCCGGCCACGGCCATGCCCAACACGGCCATGGCGGCAAAGTTCGTGGCAGAGAGCGGCGACCGGACCAAGGCGGCCATTGCCAGCGCGGAAACGGCGGCGCTGTACGGGCTGGAGGTGCTGGTGCCCAGCATCAACACCGACGGCGACAACACCACCCGCTTTATCGTGCTCAGCCGCGAAAAGCCCACGGCGGGCAACCGGTTCTCGCTGCTGTTCACGGTGGACAACAAGCCAGGCAAGCTGGCCGAGGTCATTCAGGTCATCGGTGCCAGCGGCTTCAATATGGAGTCCATCAAGAGCCGGCCCATGCCCCATGTGCCGTTTGAGTATTATTTTTACGTCGAGCTGGTGGGCGATCCCACAGCCGACGAGACCGCCGCGCTGCTGCGCGAGCTGAATCATGTCTGCCGCACGGTACGGCTGTTAGGAGTGTATACGAAATGAGCGATTTCATCGGGACAAAGCTCACCATGAATCTGGGCGAGCGCAGTTATGATATCATCCTGAAAAACGGTGCACTGGAAAATCTGTACCAGTTTGCCCGGCTGGACCGCAAGGTGGCCGTTGTCACCGACAGCGGCGTTCCGGCCCAGTATGCCCAGCGGGTAGCCGACCAGTGCCGCGAGGCAAAAATCATCACCGTGCCCCAGGGCGAGGCCAGCAAGAGCTTCAAGATCCTGGAAACGGTGCTCCGGCAGATGCTGGAGTTCAACATGGGCCGCGGCGACCTGGTGGTGGCCGTGGGCGGCGGCGTGGTCGGGGATCTGGCCGGATTTGCCGCTGCCATCTACATGCGGGGCATCGATTTCATCAACTGCCCCACCACCACCCTTTCCATGATCGATTCCTCCATCGGCGGCAAGACCGCTGTGGATCTGGGCGATACCAAAAACATCGTGGGCGCGTTCTGGCAGCCCAAGCTGGTCATCGTGGACCCGGCCACCCTTTCCACCCTGCCCCGCCGCCACTACATCAACGGCCTGGCGGAGGCGGTCAAGGCGGGCCTGCTGGCGGACCCCGAGCTGTTCGCCATCTTTGAAAAGGGCGATATCGACACCCAGATCAGCGAGATCATCTACCGCAGCCTGCGGTTCAAGAAGAACGTTGTGGAGCAGGATGAGACCGAGCGCGGGATGCGCAAGGCCCTGAACTTCGGCCACACCATCGGCCACGGCATCGAGGCCGTCAAGGGCATCAAGGGCCGCCGCACCGTGGGCCTGTTCCACGGCGAGTGCGTGGCGCTGGGGATGCTGCCCATGATCGAATCCAAGGCGCTGCAGAAGCGGGTGCGGGCGGTCTACCGCCGCATTGGCCTGCCCACCCGCACCACCTATAACAAGGAAAAGGTGCTGGCCGAGATGCTGCACGATAAAAAGGCCCAGGGCGGCCAGATCACGGTGATCAAGGTGCCGGGTCTGGGCTGCTGGCGGGCCGAGACCATCCCCGTGGAGGGCCTGCGCCCCCTGCTGGGTGTGGAGGAGTAAGCCATGAAAAACACCTTTGGCAGCGACCTTTCGCTGACCATTTTTGGCGAGAGCCACGGCAGGGCTGTCGGCGCGGTGCTGGACGGCATGGCGGCGGGCGTGCCCGTGGAGGAAGCCTTTCTTGCTGCCTGCATGGACAAGCGCCGTGCCCGGGGCGACGGCCTTTCCACCCCCCGTGTGGAGGGAGATGCGGTGCAGTTTTTATCCGGCGTGGTCAACAGCCGCACCACCGGCACCGCCATTGCCCTGATGATCGAAAACCAGAACACCCGCAGCGGCGACTATGCCAAAACGGCTGACCTGCTGCGGCCCGGCCATGCGGATTACACTGCCTACGCTAAGTACCACGGCTATCAGGATGCCCGGGGCGGCGGCCACTTTTCAGGCCGCGTCACCGCCGCGCTGGTGGCGGGCGGCGCTTTGGTGCTGGGAGCCCTGAACCGGGCCGGGATCGAGATCGTGACTCACATTGGGCGGTGTGCCGGGATCAGCGATGCCCCCTTTGCGCTGGATGATCCCGCCGCGCTGGCGGCGCAGGCCGAGGCACTGCTGAACAAGTCCGAGGGCTTTGCCCTGCTGGACGGCAGTGTGGAGGAACCCATGAAGGCTGCCATCCGTGCCGCCGGTGCCGAGGGTGACAGTGTGGGCGGCGTGCTGGAGACCGCCATTCTGAGCCTGCCCGCAGGCGTGGGCGAGCCCTATTTCGACAGCGTGGAGAGCAAGCTCGCTCACCTGGTCTTCTCCATCCCGGCGGTCAAGGGCATCGAGTTCGGTTCCGGCTTCGGCTTTGCGGACCAGAAGGGCTCGGAGGCCAACGATGCCTTCCGGATGCAGGGGGAGCGCATCGTCACCGCCACCAACCACAATGCGGGCCTGAACGGCGGCATCTCCAACGGAATGCCCGTGGTGTTCCGCACGGCGGTCAAACCCACCCCCAGCATCTACAAAACGCAGGACACGGTGGATTATATCGCAAAGAAGGACGCGGAGCTGTCCATTCAGGGCCGCCACGACCCCTGCATCGTGCCCCGGGCTGCCATTGTGCAGACCTGCGCCGCCGCGCTGGCCGTGGGCGACCTGCTCACCGCAAAATACGGCATGGCCTGGATGGAGGACCCCACCGGCTACCGCAAGGAGGTGCTGTAAATGGAATACGGACTCATCGGCGGGCGGCTGGGCCACTCCTACTCCAAGGTCATCCACGAGATGCTCTGCGGCTACCGGTACGACCTGTGCCCCCTGCCCACGGAAGAGGAAGTCCGGGCCTTTATGACCCGGCGGCAGTTCAGGGCCATCAATGTCACCATCCCCTATAAGCTGGTGGTCATGGAGTACTGCTCCTACATCGACCCCCACGCCAAGGCCATCAACGCCGTGAACACCATCGTCAACAGGAACGGCCTGCTCTACGGCTACAACACCGATTACCCCGGCTTCTCCTACCTGTGCGATGCACACGGGGTGGAGTTCAAGGACAGGACCGTGCTCATTCTGGGCACCGGCGGCACCCACAACACCACATGGGCGGTGGCCCATGACCGGGGCGCGAAACAGATCTATACCGTCAGCCGCCATCCCGACCCCGAAAAGGGAGAGCTGACTTATGCTCAGGCCCTGACCACCGGGGCGCAGATCATCATCAACACCACGCCGGTGGGCATGTACCCCAATGTGGGCGTGAGCGCCCTGGATATCACCTCCATGCCCGGGCTGGAAGCCGTGATCGATGTTATCTATAATCCCGATAAGACCGAGCTCATCCTCCGGGCCGAGGAGCTGGGGGTGCCCGTTGCCGTCGGCGGCCTGGAGATGCTGGTGGCGCAGGCAGTGTATGCGGCAGAATTTTTCCTCGACCGCAAGTTTGAGGATGCCGGTGCCGAGATCGCCCGTGTGACCAGCGAACTGCGGCGGGAACAGCTGAACATTGCCCTCATCGGGATGCCCTCCTCGGGCAAATCCACCCTGGGCCGCGCTCTGGCGGAACGGCTGGGCAAGCGGTTTGTGGATCTGGACGAGGAGATCGTCAAGGCCGACGGCCGGAGCATCCCGGACATCTTTGCCGCTGAGGGGGAGGCAGGCTTCCGGAAGCTGGAGGCCGCGCAGACCGCCCGCTTTGCCAGGGAGAACCGGCAGGTCATCTCCTGCGGCGGCGGCGTGGTCAAGGACCCGGCAAACCTCCGGGCGCTCCACGCCAACGGCATCGTGCTCTTTATCGACCGGCCGCTGGAAGATCTGCTGGTGGGCGGCGGCAGGCCCCTTTCCACCAGCCCAGAGGCCCTGAAAACCATGGAAGCCCAGCGCCGCCCGCTCTATCTGGCGGCAGCGGATGCTGTGATCCCCAACAAGACCACCCCTGCGGATGCCGTGACGGCGGCAATGGAGGCGCTGGATGAAATTTTTAGTCATTAACGGTCCCAACCTCAACCTGACCCAGTTCACGGAGCCGGGCATGGAGGGGCAGATCGATTTTAATACACTGCTGGATTATATCGAGGCGGGCTGTGCCCAGATGGATGTTCAGGTGGACTTTTTTCAGTCCAACCACGAGGGTGACCTCATCGATGAGATCCAGTCGGCGGCAGGCCGGGCCGAGGGCATCATCCTCAACCCGGGCGGCTACGCCTATTACAGCGTAGCCATTCTGGAAGCGCTGCAGGTGTGCGGCGTGCCCGCCGTGGAAGTGATGCTGGCCGACCCCAGCGGCAAGGAGCCCTTCCGCAGCGTGGATGTGGTCTCCTTTGGCTGTCAGGGCCGCTTTGCAGGCGAGGGGATCAGCGGATATCTCCATGCCTGCGCCTACCTTGTGCAGCTGCTCCGGCTGGATGGCGGCGCGCAGACGCACCTAGTGCAGTAAATGAACAACCTCTCCGTCAATGCTGACGCATTGCCACCTCTCCTAGTAGGAGAGGCCTTGGCATTCAGGAGAAGTTCCCGGTTTTGCCAAGGGCTCCCCTATTAGGGGAGCTGTCGAGCGAAGCGAGACTGAGAGGTTCAGAAAAGGGAAAGGAATCAAAAGAGATGATCATTTCGACCAAAAAAGGCACCCCCAAGGAAGAGCTGGAAAAGATCGTAGACAAATTCGAGAAGCAGGGCCTGGATGTGACCCTGATCACCGGCAAGGATTACAATGTGTTCGGTCTGGTGGGCGATACCACCAAGATCGATGAGCGCGACGTGCTGGCCAACCCCTGGATCGACAACGTCACCCGCGTGTCCGCCCCCTATAAGCGGGCCAACCGCCTGTTCCACCCCGCCGATTCCATCATCGACTGCGGCGGCGTGAAGATCGGCAGGGGCGAGAAGATCGCCGTGATGGCAGGCCCCTGCAGCATCGAGGGCGAGGAGCAGGCACTGCGCATTGCCAACGGCGTAAAGGCGGGCGGTGCAAGCCTGTTCCGCGGCGGCGCTTATAAGCCCCGCACCTCTCCCTACTCCTTCCAGGGTCTGGAGACCGAGGGCATCCTCGATATGGTCAAGGCCCGGGAGGCCACCGGAATGCCCATCGTGTCCGAGCTGATGAGCGAGGACCGGATCCCGGAGTTTGAGGAATATGTGGACGTGGTACAGATCGGTGCCCGCAACATGCAGAATTTCCAGCTGCTCAAGGCCGTGGGTAAGATGCACAAGCCTGTTCTGCTCAAGCGCGGCCTGTGCAACACCATCGAGGAGTGGATCATGTCCGCAGAGTATATCATGGCCGGCGGCAACGAGCAGGTCATTCTCTGCGAGCGGGGCATCCGCACCTTTGAGAAGTACACCCGCAACACCCTCGACCTCTCCGCTGTGCCTATCATCCACGAAAAGACCCATCTGCCCATCATCGTGGACCCCAGCCACGCCACCGGCAAGGCCAATCTGGTTGAGCCGATGATGATCGCCGCTGTGGCCGCCGGTGCCGACGGTCTGGAGGTGGAAGTCCACTATGATCCCCGCCACGCATGGAGCGATGGCGCACAGTGCCTGACCCCGGATGCCTTTGCACAGGCCATGGCAAAGTGCCGTCAGGTCGCATGGGCCATTGGCCGGGATATGTAAGATGGATGTGGTGGTAAAACGCGCCCGCGCAGTGGCGGGCAGGATCGCTGCGCCGCCCAGCAAAAGCATGGCTCACCGGGCGATGCTCTGCGCGGCGCTGGCAAAGGGAACCTCCCATCTCCATCATCTTGCTTTCAGCAAGGATATCTCCGCCACGCTGGGCGCGGCGGGCCGACTGTGCGCCCGTGTCACCACCGGTGAAAACGACGCGGTGGTGGAAGGGCTGGGCCGCTTTCTGCCGGTTGATGCCCCCGTGGACTGCTGTGAGAGCGGCAGCACCCTGCGCTTCCTCATCCCGCTGGCCAGCCTGACCGGGCAGGAAGTGACTTTTACGGGCCGTGGGCGGCTGATGGAGCGGCCCCAGTCGGTCTACAAAACGCTGTATCAGCAGCAGGGCCTGCGTTTTGAGCAGGGCGCGGACCGCCTGACTGTGGAAGGTGCCCTGACCCCGGGCGAATACGAGCTGGCGGGCAACGTGTCCAGCCAGTTCATCAGCGGGCTGCTGTTTGCCCTGCCCCTGCTGGGCGGCACCAGCACCCTGCACCTCATTCCGCCTGTGGAGAGCCGGAGCTACATCGATATGACCCGCGCAGTGCAGCACGCCTTTGGCGTGGAGAGCCGCTGGCTGGATGAGAACACGCTGGAAATTCCCGGCGGGCAGCACTATCTTCCCTGTGATTACACCGTGGAGGGCGATTACAGCCAGGCGGCTTTTCCTGCCGTGCTGGGTGCTGTGACCGGCGGTGTGGCCATCACCGGCCTGTCTGAGGAGACCTTGCAGGGCGATGCCGCCATTCTGGAGATCCTCCGGCGGTGCGGTGCAAGATTCACCCGCACCGGGCAGGGCGTGGTGTTTGAAAAGGCCCCGCTCCACGGAACGGACATCGACCTTGCCGACTGCCCCGACCTGGGCCCCGTGCTGATGGTGCTGGGCCTGCTGTGTGAGGGCACCACAGTCATCTGCAACGCCGAGCGTCTCCGCATCAAGGAGAGTGACCGCATCGAGGCCATGAAGACCGAACTGCGGGCCTGCGGCGGGCAGCTGGAGAGCGAGGGCGGCACCATTACCATCCATGGCTGTGCCGGCGCGCTCCATGCCCCGGAGCAGCCGCTTTCCGGCCACAACGACCACCGCGTGGTGATGAGCCTTGCGGTGCTGGCGCTGGCCGCCGGGCTGGCCCTGCCCATCAGCGGGGCCGAGGCCGTTGCCAAGAGCTGGCCGGACTTTCTGGAAGCCATCAAGCCTTTGGGCGCGGAGGTGGAACATGTTGGATAAATCAAAGCGTTATCTCATTGTGGGCCTGGGCCTGCTGGGCGGCAAGTACGCCTTGGAGCTGAGCAGGGCCGGGTTCCATGTGGACGGCATCAACCGCAGCGAGGGCCATCTGCAGTATGCCCTCGACCACGGCTATATCGCCAGCGGCAAGACCCACGATTTTGAGGATCTGGTGCGTCAGGCCGACCATATCATCTTCGGTTTGTACCCCACGGCCCTGATCGAGTGGTTCCGGACCTACGGCCACCTGCTGAAGGAGGGCTGCATCTTTACCGATGTGTCGGGCGTAAAGACCGGTCTGGTGGAGCCCATTCAGGCCATGTGCAGGCCGGGCGTGGAGTTCATTGCCAGCCACCCCATGGCGGGCCGTGAGACTTCCAGCGTGGAGCACGCCGCCGAGGTGAATTTTGCCCCGGCCAACTTCATTGTGACCCCCACGGAGAAGAATACCCCGGAGGCCATTCAGTGGGCCAGGGAGCTGGCCGAGGTGCTGGGCTTCAAGCATATATGCACCCTGACCGTGCAGGAGCATGACAGGATGATCGGCTATGTCAGCCAGCTCTGCCATGCCATCGCCGTCAGCCTGATGTGCGCCAACGACAATACTTCGCTGTGCGAGTACACCGGCGATTCTTTCCGGGACCTGACCCGCATTGCACGCATCAACGATAAGATGTGGGCGGAGCTGTTCCTCTGGAACAAGGAAAACCTCATCTCCGAGATCGACCAGTTCAGCGGGGCGCTGAACGAGATGCGCAACGCCCTTGTGGCCGATGACCGGGAAAAGCTGGAGGAGATGTTCCGCCTGTCCACCCAGCGCCGCGCGGCGTTTGATAAGAAAGCGCCGTAACCTTTTCAGCACACAGCACGGCTGTTTTTTCTGGCTCTCCTGCTGGGGGGAGCTGGAAGCGAGACTGAGAGGTTTGGCACAACACGAAAAAATGAGGTGTACCGAATGCCCAAACAGGAAGGCCAGAAATCCAAGCTGCTGGCGCTATTGCGCATTTTTGAGCAGCAGACCGATGAAAACCACCTGCTGAACGTGCCGCAGCTGGTGGAGCTGCTGGAGGCGCAGGGCATCCGCTGCGAGCGCAAGAGCGTGTACAGCGATATTGAGGCACTGGGTGCGCTGGGCTATGACATCAAGCTGCGCCGGGGCCGGGGCGGCGGGTATTTCCTTGCCAGCCGCACCTTTGATCTGGCGGAGCTCAAGCTGCTGGTGGATGCCGTGCAGGCAAGCCGGGTGGTATCCGGCACCACGAGCAGGCGGCTGATCCACAAGCTGGAAAAGCTCTGCTCCAACTACGAGGGCAGCCAGCTGCAGCGTCAGGTCTATGTGGAGGGCCGCCCCAAGACCGACAGCAAGAGCCTGCTGTACAGCATCGATGCCCTGCACGAGGCCATCAACAACGGTAAAATGGTGGAGTTCCTCTACAGAAAAGCCGACAGCCGCGAGAAAGAGAAAAGGACCGTCAGCCCGTGGCAGCTGGCCTGGGAGAACGGGTGCTACTACCTCATTGCCTTTGCCGATGAAAAGGGCATCCGCCATTATCGGGTGGACAAGATGAGCGGGGTCCGGGTGCTGGATGCGCCCCGGCGCGGTCAGGAGCAGTTTGCGGATCTTGACCTGCCTGCTTATCTGCGCAAGCACTTTGGAATGTACGGCGGGCCGGAGCATCGCGTTACCCTGCGGTGCACCGCGGATCTGGAAGGTGCCATGCGGGAGCGCTTTGGCGCAACGCCCATGTTTTTACCCGAGGAGAATGGCTGCTTCCATTTTGATGTCCCCATCTGCGTCAGTGACCAGTTCTATGGCTGGGTCTGCGGCTTTGGCGGCAAGATAGAAGTGGTTGCCCCGCCCGAAGTGCGGCAGGGAATGCGGGAGATGACCGCCCGGCTGGCAGAACAGCATCAATAACAAAAAAGGACTGCGAAAGCAGTCCTTTTTTGCGTGTTTACGGTTCCTTCAATTCCAGATCACTGGGCAGGATCAGATCCAGCACGGCAGCGGGCTCGGCGACAAGGCGGCGGCTCTGGTGGAAGATGGCCTTTTCCAGTGTGTTGCGGGCAAGGCGGCCATTGCCGGCGGTGCGGGCATCGGCTGCCTGCCAGCGGGCATAATAGCCCAGCAGGGGTTCGGTGCAGGCTTCGGCCAGGGTGTAGCCCTTGTTTTTGGCAAGGACCTGGGTGATCTGCAGCAGCTCCACGGCGGTGTAGTCCGGGAACTCGATCCGGTTGGGAAAACGGCTGGAAAGGCCGCTGTTGGCGGTGAGGAAGGTCTCCATCTCCCTGGTGTAACCCGCCAGAATGACCACCAGCTCATCCCGGTGATCCTCCATTCCCTTCACCAGCGTGTCGATGGCTTCCAGCCCGAAGCTGTCCTGCTCACCGCGGTAAAGGCTGTATGCCTCGTCAATGAAGAGCACACCACCCAGCGCGCTCTCGATGACGCTGTTGGTCAGGGGGGCGGTGTGGCCGGTGTAGCGGCCCACCAGGTCGGCACGGGTCACCTCCACCAACTGGCCGCCCTTGAGGGCACCGATGGCTTTCAGATACCGTGCCACCAGCCGGGCAATGGTGGTCTTGCCGGTGCCGGGGTTTCCGGTGAAGATCATGTGCATCGAAAGGCTGGCAGTCTTGAGCCCGGCGGCGGCGCGGCGCTGCTGCACCTGCAGGTTGTCGGCCAGACCGAACACATATTCCTTGACCGGGGCAAGGCCCACCAGCTCGTTGATCTCGGCGCGGATGGCATCCAGCGCGCCGGTGTAGGCGGCAGGCAGCAGGTCGAACAGGGGCTGGTCTGCGCCGTCGTTCAGACGGAACTGCACCCCTTTCGGCCCGGCGGTCAGGGTCACGGTGCCGGTAAGGGTTTCATCGGTCCGCAGGCAGTATTCGCTCAGGGCGCGGAAGATGCGGTCGGTGCACGCGGAAAGGCCTGCCGCACCCTTCTGTGCGGTGCACTGGGCTGCGACATAGTCCCGCACGTCGGCCCCGGCGGAAAGGGTCAGCCCCAGCCGGGTGCGGATTTTCTGGGCCAGCGCGTTGAGCTGCTGTGCGGCAAGGGCGGCCAGATCCTCCCGGGTGTAGGAGGCCGTCTCGCAGACATCCCCCAGTGCCGACACCAGCGCCGCACCGAATTTGTCAGCCAGTGCCTCCCGGCCCTTGTGGGAGTAGAAGATGAGGTATTTGCCGCAGGGGTCGATACGGCTGACGGCTCCCGGGGCCAGCGCCGTGCCTGCATCCACAAGGATGCCCTCCTTGTTCACGAGATACCGGCTGGACAGGGGGGCGCTGCCCTTGACGGCCAGATCGGACAGGGTCTTCAGAAAGCCGGGATAACAGCTCTCGTAGTGCTCAAAGGCAAGGATCTCCCCGGGCGCGTGCAGGGCGGCGTAGAGGTCCTGCAGGAAGAGCTTCTCGGCTCCGGAATTGGGGTAAAGGGCCAGATCCAGCGTGGCGATCCTGTCGCTCTGCAAAAGGCCCCGGGCCGCCATGCAGCGGGCAGTTTCTTCCAGTGCAAAATGCCTGCCTGTGCCTGCCCCGCCTGTGAGCAGGATGACGTTGCGGGCGGCGGGGGCTTCGGTGCCCAGCACAAAGGGGCGGCGCATGGCCCGCACCACGCTGTCCACAAAAGCATCCTGCCCCAGCACCGTCTGCTTGACCTCGGCGGCAAGGCCTTCAAAGCTGCCCAGGTGCCTGTCTCTTATACACATCTCCGAGCCCACGAGACCGTACTAGATCTCG
>ENA-OZBF01001002-OZBF01001002.1-human-gut-metagenome-genome-assembly--contig:-NODE-1002-length-11406-cov-6.106246_pt1 | contig 11406 bp, 4 predicted proteins | sample MGYA00243980_ERZ653522 | MGnify/ENA primary metagenome ERZ653522 (study PRJEB26926, sample SAMN06165106) | human gut metagenome | biome: ENVO:00009003; feature: ENVO:2100002; material: ENVO:00002003...
TGATAACCAACCACTTTCTGTGGCTGTGTTCAAAATGAACACGACCACATCTTGTGGATGGTTTTGGGCCAATCCACAAAAGCAGTGGGATTTACAAGAAAAATACCACTGTATGTAGAATGCGTCAAGAGGTTTTTGGAAAATTTATGGCAATAAAGTGGAGAGAGTAGGACTTATTTTATCGCGCAATCCCTGCCTTACGCCTGATTGATCTGGCTCAGGATGCCGTTCAGCTGCTCCTCGGTCAGGACGTGGAAATCAATCAGCGTGTTGAGCTGGATTCCCATCATCATGGACAGAGAAGAATCATCATCGTCCTTTTTTCCGGTGGCGCTGCCTGCGGCTGCGGCCATATGCTGCAGGATCGGTCCGATGATGGCAGCACCCACCGGGTGGGTCATGACCTGCTTCAGAGTGGAGGCTGCGGTAAAGTGTACCGGCAGCGGCTGCGCTGCCTGCCATTCCAGCAAGCCGGTCAGGCGCAGATCCCGGCTGGATGCACCAACGCAGATCTGGTAAGTGCCGCTTTCTGCATAGAAATCATGCAGTTCCGGCTCATAATAGGCAAGGCTGCGCTTGTCCAGTGTGAACTGCACCTCCTTGCTCTCACCGGGCTGCAGGGACACCTTGGCAAAACCTTTCAGTTCCCGGACCGGACGGTGACGCTCACCCTTGGGCGGTGCTACATAGAGCTGCACCGTTTCCTTGCCGGCGACTGCGCCGGTATTTTTTACCGTGACGGTGACCTGCACTTCTTCACCCTCACGGACGGTGCTGCGGCTCAGCCGGAGTACGCTGTATTCAAAGGTCGTGTAGGAAAGGCCATGACCGAAGGGGAACAGAACATCTGCTTCCGTGGTGTCGTAGTAGCGGTAGCCGACAAATACGCCCTCAGAGTAAACGCTGGTCTCCCGCTCGCCGGGGAAGGAAAGATAAGCCGGGGTGTCGCTCAGCCTCCGGGGGAAGGTCTCTGCCAGCTTGCCGCTGGGGTTGACAGCGCCGTACAACAGATTCACGGCGGCTTCTCCGGCACCGTCACCGGCAAGGTACAGTTCCAGAACAGCCGGGACATCGTTGACCCACGGCATTTCGATGGCAGAGCCGTTGTGCAGGACGACCACGGTATTCGGCTGTACCGCAGCGACTGCGGCGATCAGATGATTCTGATTTTCCGGCATGGCAAGGGTGGTGCGGTCGTAGCCTTCGCTCTCGTACCGCTCCGGGAGTCCGGCAAAGATCACGGCGACCTCTGCGTCTGCAGCAGCAGCCACGGCGGCCTGTTCCAGCGCAGGATCAACGGTATCCTCATCGGTGCGGTAGCCCTGTGCATAGGCTACACCGGGAGCGTGCTCCAGCGCACAGCTGACCTTCGCACTGTTGACATGGCTGCTGCCGCCGCCCTGATACCGGGGGTGCTGCGCAAATTCGCCAAGGAACACCGCCTTGCAGCCCTTTGCCAGAGGAAGTACGCCCTTTTCGTTCTTCAGCAGAACCGCAGAGTTCTCTGCAACAGAAACTGCCATCCGGTAGTCTGCGTCCCGGTCAAATACGGCGCTCGCGTTTTCAGTTTTGGTCACAGAATCCACGAACCGCAGCAGGTTGCGGACGGCAGCGTTCAACTCCTCCTCCGAGAGCGTTCCTGCCTTGATGGCAGAAAGGATCGAGTTTGTGCCGCGGCCGCTTCCGCCGGGCATTTCCAGATCCTGTCCGGCGGCGATGCCCTTGGCGCGGTCTTTTACTGCGCCCCAGTCGGTCACCACCATGCCCTCATAGCCCCAGCGTTTGCGCAGGATGTCGGTCAACAACTCCTTGTTCTCCGAGCAGTGGGTGCCGTTGAGTTTGTTGTAGGCGGCCATCACGCCCAGCGGCTGTGCCTTTTTGACCACCGTTTCAAAGGCGGGAAGATAGATCTCGTGCAGGGTGCGCTCGTCCATCACGCTGTCACTGACCATGCGGTCGGTCTCCTGATTGTTGGCGGCAAAATGCTTGATGCAGCTGCCCACACCGTTGCTCTGGATGCCCTTGACCAGCGCCGCCCCCATCTCACCGCTGAGATAGGGGTCCTCGCTGAAATACTCAAAGTTGCGTCCGCATAGCGGGCTGCGCTTGATGTTCAGGCCGGGGCCCAGCAGCAGAGCCAGATTCTCGGCGCGGCACTCATTGCCCAGCGTGTTACCCAGCTTTTCTGCCAGAGCAGTGTCAAAGCTGGAAGCCACCGCCGCACTGGACGGGAAACAGACCGCCGGGATGCTTTCGTTGATGCCCAGATGGTCGCCCTGCTCGTCCTGTTTGCGCAGACCGCTGGGGCCGTCGCTCATCATCACGGCGGGCACACCGAGCCGCTCCACCGGCTGCGTGTGCCAGAAATCCGAACCAGAGCAGAAGTCTGCTTTTTCCGCCAGCGTCATCTGCTGGATAATCTTTTCAATATCCATTCTATAATGCCTTCCTTTCGCTTGAGGGCAGTCCACGGCCCTTTGATTTTCTTACCCAAAGTATAACAGGAGAACCGCAGACAGTACGGATGAAAAGTCGTGAAGCAAGATGAATTTTTTAAATTGTCATAAATAACACGATTTTTTGACCGATAACACAAAATTTTGCACCCTTATTCCGTGGGATTCTCTTTATAATAAGAACAGAAATCAAACGGAAAAAAGGAGATGCGGATGATGCAAGCAACAAACCTGAAAACGAATCATCTGACCCAGCCTCTCGGTATAGATGCCGGGACGCTGTTTTTATCGTGGCAGTGCGCCGAAGGCGTGCACCAGACCGCCTACGAAATCGAAGTGACCGCCGGAGCCGAAACGCTGTGGGCAAGCGGAAAGGCTTTGGGCAGTGTGATGCACACCGAAACGCCCAGCGCTGTACCGCCCAAGACGCAGGGACGGTGGCGCATCCGCCTGTGGGATGAAAATGACCAGCCCGGTGCATGGAGCACCGCTTCCTTCGAGACCGGGCTTGCACAGGCAGACTGGCAGGGCGTGTGGGTCTGCCCGGAGACAGAAGAGCCGGACATCGACTGCGCTGATGCCATCAACGCCTTTGCAAAGCCCAACTGGGAGCAGAAGCAGGCGGCGCTGGAAGCCTCCGGCAAAGGGCAGGCGCAGCCTTATCAGCCCCACCGCCCGGCAAGTTATCTGCGCAAAACGTTCACTGCTCCGGCGGGAGAAAGCAAGCGGCTGTACATTACCGCCAAGGGGTTGTATGCGGCATGGCTGAACGGCAAGCGTGTCGGCGACATGGTGCTTGCCCCCGGCAGCTTTACCGCAGACAAGCACCTTGGGGCACAGACCTACGATGTGACAGCACTTGTCCGTGAGGGGGAAAACAAGCTGCTCATTGCATTGGGCGACGGCTGGTACCGCAGCACCTCCGGCGTGGATGGTGACCGTGACCTGTTCGGCAGCGAACTGGCTGTCCTGTTCCAGCTGGAAGTGAACGGCAAGGCGGTCTGCGTTTCGGATGACGACATGGAGACCACCCAGTGCGGCCCGATTCGCCAAAATGATCTGCAGCAGGGCGAAGTGTACGATGCCCGGCTGGAAGGGGAGCTTTCCGGCTGGCATGGCGTAAAGACCGAGCCGAACTCCCTGCCCATCACCGGTATGAACACCGTGCCCATCCGGGAGCAGGAAGCCTTTGCGGGCAGGCTGCTGCGCACCCCCGACGGCGAGACTGTGCTGGACTTTGGGCAGAATATGGCTGGCTATGTGGAGATGAAGCTGACCGCCCATGCCGGGCAGAAAATCAAGCTGCTGTGCGGCGAAGCACTGGACGAGAACGGCAACTTTACGCAGGAGAACTTTCAGGACCGGAACCGCCACAAGGAGGGTGGCACGGCGCAGATGCTGGAACTCGTCTGCAAAGAGGGCGAGAACCACTACAAGCCCAGCTTTACCATCATGGGCTTCCGGTACGCAAAGGTGGAAACGGACATCGACCTGACCGGCGCAGAGTTTACTGCCCACGCCGTCTATTCGGAGATGCCGGTCACCGGCAACTTTGCGTGCGGCAACGCCGATGTGAACCAGCTGGTGAAAAACAGTGTGTGGAGCCAGAAGGGCAACTTCTGCGATATCCCCACCGACTGCCCCACCCGGGAGCGTGCCGGCTGGACGGGGGACATGGGAGTGTTCATCGAGACCGGTCTGACCCTGATGGATTGCTACCCAGTGGTGGAAAAATGGCTGGCAGAATGCCGCCTGAACCAGTACCCGGATGGACGCATGGCGAACATTGCGCCGCCCACCAGCCGCCCCGGCTACATGACCCCCATGCTCTGTATGTCGGCGGGCTGGGGCGATGCCGCCATTCTGGTGCCCTACGCCCTTTATAAGCGCACCGGCGACCGCAAGGTTCTGACGGACAACTACGAGATGATGCAGAAGTGGTATGCGTTTCTGCTTGGCCGTGCCCAGCAGACCACCGAGGAACAGCAGACCGGTGCATACGCCAAGTACACGGTGCTGAACGGTCTGGACTACGGCGAGTGGTGTGAGCCGGGCATTACCCCCATGCAGGCGATGATGAACCCGCGCAAGAGCGTGGGTACGGCGTATCTGGCTTATTCCGGGCGGCTTCTGGCAGAAATCGCGCAGGCGCTGGGCAAGGCAGAGGACGCAGCGCAGTACCGCGACACGGTAGAAAAGGCGGTCAAGGCATACCGTGCCGCCTTTACGGACAACGGGAAAATTACTTCTGACCGCCAGTGCGAATACGTCCGCGCTATTGCCTTTGCACTGCTGGGCGAGGAGGAGAGCCAAGCCGCTGCGGATACCCTGAACCGGATGGTGGCGGAAAACGGCTACCACCTGAACACCGGCTTCCTTTCTACGCCCTTCCTCTGCGAGGTGCTGGCAAAGTACGGCTATGCCGACACCGCCTATAAGCTGCTGTTACAGGACACCGCCCCCAGCTGGCTCTATGAGGTCAAGCAGGGCGCTACCACCGTCTGGGAGACATGGACGGGCATTGACGCAAACGGCCACCCCAGCGAATCCCTGAACCACTACTCTTACGGCGCCATCTGCGGCTGGCTGTTCGGCGGCGTGTGCGGCATCCATCTGGCAGGGGAGACCCTGACCATCGCTCCCACCCCGAACCCGGCACTGGGCTGGGCAAAAGCAGTGTACGATTCCCCGGTGGGGCGCATTGAAAGCGGCTGGCAGTATGCAGGCGATGCCGTGACCTACACCATCACCGTGCCCTGCAACAGAACCGCAGAAGTCACCCTCCCGGATGGCAGAAGCCTGACCTTGCAGCCGGGCACCCACACCCTGTAACGCAAAAAGATTCCCCACAAAACACAACGCCCCGCACCGGAAGGAGAAACCGGTGCGGGGCGTTGCTTTTATGGGGGTAATGAAGAAGAAAAATGATGAAAAAATGGCAGATCAGAATTTTTGCGCAAGGTATTTTGCGCTGAGCTGGAAGCTCTTGATGGGGGAATTGTCCACCCAGTTGCGGTGGCTTTCCAGAATAACGGCATCCACCTCCACGGCAAGGGCCTGCGCCATTAGGCTGTCCAAGTCCATGTTGCCGGTGCCCAGCTCCATGCTGTCGGTTTTCAGGATAGGCGTGATGGCGCTGCCGGTGATGCGGGTGCCCCGGTCGTTGATGTGCCACAGCTTCATGCGGGAGCCGAGCCGCTGCATCCATGCCAAGGCGTTTGCACCGCCCTCGGTGAACCAGTAGCTGTCAAACTCAAAGTTGACAAATTCGGGATTCGTTTCCTCGATTAAAATATCGTAGGCGCGCTTTTCTGCGTTCACATGCCGCAGCTCGCAGTTGTGGTTGTGGTAGAGCAGGTGGATGCCCTCGGCTGTCAGAGTCTCGCCGGCTTTGTTCAGCCGCTGCGCAAGCTGGTGCATAACGGCTTCATCGCCGTAATCAAAGCGGTACATCCCGGTGATGACCACATACTGTGTGCCGAAGCTTTTGGCCTCCTCGGCCACTGCGTGGGCATCCCGTTCCAAACTGCCAAGGTCGGTGTGCAGACTGACCACCCGAAGGCCGGCCTCCTGCACCAGCTTGTGCCAGTCCAGATTGCCGCCCTTGCCCACCGGCATCCCGGCGGCTTTGGTCAGCAGCTTTACCACAAAGCCGATGGGGTGGATCATAAATCCACACAGTTCAATGCCGTCGTACCCGGCGGCTTTCATGGCAGCAAGGGTCTCTTTGGCCTGCTGCTCGTTGTTTAGTACAGTGCCCAGCATAAATTGCTGCACGGCTTTGATGGGCATATTTTACCCCTCCAGTTTGAAAATCTTACCCGGCGTGATGCCGTTTTCGTTAAAGCTGTCCACGCAGACGTAGTATTCCTGCCCGGCGGTCAGGGTGGAAAGGGTCACTTCGTCTGCATCGTACACCAGCCAGCTCAGATAGAGCTTATCAGGCGCAACGCCGTAGCGGACATTGCAGCCCTGCGCGTTTTCGATGTGCTTCCAAGTGATCGTTGCATCCAGTGCATCTACGCGAGCCCCGGCGGCTTCGGCCTGTGCGGGCTTTGCGCCCTCGCCGTTGCCGAACACCCGCAGGCCGCTGATGCGCAGCGCCTGTCTGTAGGGCAGCGCACCGCCGGTCACACGGACGTACCGGGCGCGGATGCCGTCGGCATATTCGTAGTAGCCGTTGGAGCATTCCCGGGCAACCGTTTCGCGGGTCGTCCAGTCTGCGCCGTTCACACTGGTCTCCACCGTGTAATGGGAGATCTGCGGGCGGGTCTCGATGTGGCGGGTCTTGCGGTCGTCGCCGTAGCTGTCGGCAGGGAAGTCCACCACCAGCTTTTCATCCGCCATGTTTACCTGAATGGCACGGACATCACTCTCTTTGCCAAGGTCCACGCAGAGCCATTCGCCCGGCTCTGCACCGGCGGCGCTCCACCAGCTGCGGCAGTCCTCGTTGACTGCCAACTCCGGGCTGCTGTTTTCTGCGGTGCTGGAAGCCGTGACCGGTTTTTTGTAGCTCAGCAGCATCCATTCCGGCTGCTGGCTGGCGGCATCGAATTTTCCAGACGGGATGCAGTGTGGGTAATCGGCAAAGTTCTGGTTGCAGTAGAGAACCCCGTCCTTGTCGAACCCGGCAGGGAACAGCCCCACCCGGCGCTCAAAGTCATAGTTGACGGAAATACGCATGGTGGAGGCGTGCCACCAGTTGCCATAGCGGTCGGCAATGGTACTGCCGTGGCCTGCGCCAGTGATGAATCCGCCGGGCTTTGCAGAGAACGGGTTGGATGCCTGCCGCACAAAGGGGCCCAGCGGAGAATGGGAGGTGTATACACCATCGGCGTAAGTGTTGTATTGGGTGCCGGGGCAGGCGTATTGCAGGTAATAGAGGCCGTCATGCTTTGTCATAAAGGCACCCTCAATGTAGGGCTTGCCGATGGCGTTGAACATGGCAGTCAGGCTTTCGACACTCAGACCGGGGATGTTTGCCATCTGCGGCGGCAGATTCAGCTTGCCGGTCTTGGGGTTATAGAACTGCTTCATAGACTGGTACAGCACGCTGGCTTCTCGGTCCACAATGCCGTTGTTGCCGGGGCGCTCGTAGCCAAGGGCAGTTTCATTGCCGAAGATCAGCTCCTGCTTTTCACCGATGGGGGTCATGGTGTCCGGGTCCAGCTCCACGCCGTAGATGGGGGTAACATTGGAGCAGCCCCAGTAGAAGTACACCCGGCCATCGTCATCGCAGAACAGATCCGGGTCCCAGAAAGCAAAGGGCGCGGAAACCTCGGTAAACGGCTCGGTCAGGGGGTCAGCGGTGCGCAGAATGGGGCAGTTGCGCCCCTTGCGGCTGGCGCAGAAGTAGAGGTAATTGCCCACCTGCCGCACATCCGGTGCGTAGTCATAGATCAGCAGGTCGGGGTCTGCATGGAAGTTCCAATCCAGAAGATCCTCCGAGTACCAGAACCCTGCCGACATGGAAACAAAGAGATAATATTTGCCCTTGAAATAGACCAGTGTCGGGTCTGCGCCCTCCCGGAAACCCGCCACGCGCGGGCCTTCCTTCATGTGCTGGTAACGGTAGCCCAGATCAAGGGGGTTGCAATAAGTCTGTCTCATCGAAACTCACTCCTTAGAAATGCCCTGCAATACACGGTTCAGCTGCTTGATGTCCTCCTCCGAAGCACCCGCCTGCATCAGCATGGATTCAATGGTCATCCGCTGCATGGCACGCTCCATCATGGCCACCAGAGCCGGGTTGTCTTTCACGGCAGCGGCAACATCTCCGCGGGCAGCGGCGGCTTTATCAGAAATCTGCTTCAGGATAGGACCAGCTTTCGGGTCTGCCATGGCGGCAGCCATGTTGTCCTTCACCGACCAGCAGCTTTCGTCCAGCTCGCCGTCAAACCAGTTGGTCACGTTCTTGCGGTTGTCCATGGCGTAATCCGGGTTGGGGGCGTCTACCTTGTTCACCAGAATTACGCTGCTGTGCTCGCCGGAGCGTGCCTCGATGCTGTGCTTGCCGGTGATGGGCAGCTGGAAGGTAAACACCTTGTCGCCTTTCCGGGTCTCCACCAGCTGGCCGTCCTTGTACAGCGAGACTTCCGGCAGATTGGAGTAGACCTTGATCTCGGTCACATCCTCGGCGCGGTCCACATAGCGGCTGCCGCACAGGTGCACAAAGGGCTCCTTGCTCCAATAGGCCTTGTAGAGATAGAAGGGGTCTTTTTTCAGCTTGCGGTCAAAGGTGACAAGTCCCTTCTGGTTCTCGCCATGCTTGCCGCCCTCATCGCGTCCATCGGCGGCAAAGTCGAACATATTCCACACATGAGTCGCCCACAGCCAAGGACGTTCGGCAATCATCCTTGCCATGTGCTCGTGGTAAATGCACTGGTAGCTCTCGGTGTAGTCGCCCTTTTCCGGGTGGCTGCTCTGGTACTGGGGGTTGGCATCTGCACCGTACTCCGCCAGACCGATGCACCGGTCCGGGTAATCCGCATGGTACTTGTCAAAGAACTCGTCGTTCTGCTCCAATTCGCCCAGATACCAGCCGAAGTAGAGGTTATAGCTGTTCACGTCCGGGATCTCCAGAATGGGGCTGTCGATGCCCAACATGAACACATTTGCCATGGTGGTCTTGCGGGTGGGGTCCAGCTTGTGGGCCAGTTCGTTCAGCAGACGGTGGTTTTCCAGCAGATCCTCGTTGACAGCGGAAGCGGCGGTAATCTCGTTGGACAGGCCCCACACGGCGATGCAGGGATGGTTGTAGTTCTGACGGATCAGCTCCTCCATCTGGGTCAGGGTATTGGCACGGCCGTTGGTCATGTGCATGGTGATGTAGGGGATCTCTGCCCAGATGACAAGGCCCTTTTCGTCGCACAGGTCATAGAAATGCTGTGCGTGCTGATAGTGGGCCAGCCGGATGGTGTTGGCCCCGATCTCCAGAATGAGGGCAATGTCCTCCTCCATCATTTCGTTGGTCAGGGCAATGCCCGCGTCTTTGCGGTCCTGATGGCGGGAAACGCCACGCAGCGGATAGCTGCGGCCGTTCAGGATGAAGCCCTTCTGGGGGTCAAACTCAAACTTTCGGCAGCCGAAGCGGGCAGAAGTCTCTTCACCGTTGTCCAGCTTGGCAGAGACGGTGTAAAGGAAGGGATCGTCCACGCCATCCCACAGGCGGGCATTGTCCAGGGTGAAAACAGCCTTTGCAGTGCCGTTTTCCGCCGGAGCGGTGATGCTCTGGCCTTCCAGCGCAAAGGTAACGCTCTGTGCACCCACCACGGCGGCTTCCACAGTGACTTCGGCGGTCTTAGCGGCAAGGTCGGTGACGATGGGGGTCACCTTCAGAGCCGGTGCGCCGTTTGCGGGCAAAGCGAAATGCTCTGCCGGAACGATGTGCAGAGTTACATCGCGGTAAATGCCGCCGTAGAAGGTGAAGTCTGCCTTCTGGGGGTACACGGTGTCGTTGTCGCTGTTGTCCACGCTGATCGCCAGCAGATTTTCCTCTTTGAGATGTTCGGTCAGGTCAACCCGAAAGGTAGAATAGCCGCCCTTGTGCTCGGCCAGCTTTTCGCCGTTCAGGTAGACTACAGCGGTCATAGCGGCACCGTCCAACTGCAAAATTGCTTTGCCGCCTGCCGGGATGGCGGGCTTTGCCAGAGCCAGCGTATACCAGCAGGTGCCGCGGTAGTAATCGTTGCCGCCGTCCTGACCGTCCACGGCGTTCCATGTGTGGGGCAGGGCAATGGCCTCACCCATAATGGCGGTGGGGATGCCGGTGTTCTCCTTGGTAAAATGCCAGTTGCTATGATTCAGCAGGATGGTTTTGCTCATGGTAAAAACTCCTTTGTAAAAGATGGATCAAATCGGCAAAAACCGAAAGAGCGTATGAGCCCTTTCGGTCTTTGCAGGGTGTTACTGCATGTGTTCTGCAATCACTTCATGACGAAGGGCGTCTTTCTTATCTGCGATGCGCTTCTGGACGTTGACCATTTCCTCCTTGGTCAGGGGACAGCCCAGCATGGCCATCAGGGTAATGAGCCAGCCCAGCATCGGCAGACCGTACTTGATGGCAAGGGTCATCCAGAAGATGCCGGAGGTGTAGGCATCCGTGGGCTGGGGCATCGTGGTGGTGTAGCCCAGAATAGCCACGGCACCGGTGGCGACGACGGCAGCCACCGAGGTGATGAGCTTGTCGATGAGGCTGTAAGTACCGGAGACCACAGCCGGGATGTAACGGCCGCTGCGGTCCAGCTCGTAGTCGATGGTGTCAGCCATGTAAGAAGTGTTGGAGGTGGTGATGCACATGTTGGAACCGTTCTGCAGCAGGGTCAGCAGGACGTAAACGATCATGTTCCAGCTGCCCATCACGCCAATCTGACGGGTATCCGTGAAGATGAAGAACAGGATCAGCACAGCGGTGATGGCCATGCTGATGCAGGTCCAGGTCACGATGCCCTTCTTGCTGCCCTTTTTGCCCACATACTTTGCGCCGAAGGCGGCAAAGAAGATGGAAGGCACCATGCTGATCACGCCAAGGGTGGTGGCAAGACCCATGTTGCCGATCAGGATACCATTCAGCATGGTGTTGATGATGGCCTGGCTGCCTACCTGCTGTGCCAGCTTGTCGGAAGCGTTGGAGGCGATGTAGCACTGCAGGGGCTTGTTGTGCTTGAGCACTTCAAGGACATCCGCGATCTTCAGCGGCTCGTGCTTTTTGTTGGTGCCCTCAAAGCTTTCGGGCTTATCGTAGGCAGAGATACCGGCGCAGACGATCAGGGTGCCGATGCCGGCAATAATCAGGACGATGGTGCAGACCATGCTGAGAAAGTCCTGATTGAAGGTGCCGCCGCACTTGGGCAGGATGACGGTGTAGATCAGCATGCTCATGCCCATGGGCACGGCGTAGTTCCTGTCTCTTATACACATCTGACGCTGCCGACGAACTCTAGGGTGTAGA
>ENA-OZBF01001009-OZBF01001009.1-human-gut-metagenome-genome-assembly--contig:-NODE-1009-length-11314-cov-9.025846_pt1 | contig 11314 bp, 8 predicted proteins | sample MGYA00243980_ERZ653522 | MGnify/ENA primary metagenome ERZ653522 (study PRJEB26926, sample SAMN06165106) | human gut metagenome | biome: ENVO:00009003; feature: ENVO:2100002; material: ENVO:00002003...
TAACCGGATAAAAAAAGAACCGCGGGACACGCGGGGATAGCCTGTTTTAGCTTTGCCCTGAAGGGCAATTGAGCAGGAAGCTCCCACTTCAAAATCTGTAAGATTTAAGTGGCGAGAGCATGTCACGAAAACTGTTTCTGAGAATGGAGAAGCACTTGAAAAATTCTGTAATGCACTAAAAGATGGAAATTCCGAAGTGGTAGAACAAAGTTTGAACAATTATCTGAAAAGGACCATCAGTATTCGGGATACCTTTGTAAAAAAACAGATGAAAGAGAATTTTTATCATGGGATTTTACTTGGAATTCTTGGATTTCAGCAGAACTGGAGTGTGTCATTAAATAAAGAATCGGGTGATGGATACAGTGATATTCTGATAGAAACAGAAGATCAGGAAACAGGAATCATTATAGAAATAAAATATGCCGAAACAGGGAATCTGGAAGCTGTCAGTGAAGACGCATTAAAACAGATAGAAGACAGACGATACGAGGAGCAACTGCTGGAAGAGGGAGTAGAGCATATTTTGAAATATGGTATTGCATTTTACAAAAAGAAATACACAAAAGCAGCAGAACCATTGAGGGATAGTGATTCAATGGTTCTGCTTTTTACTGTCTGTATTGATGAAGTTGCTTAATGTAACTGGAACACAACAGTTTCGTAAGGTTTGAGTACAAGTGTTCCAATTCCGTATTCAACTTCATTTTCTCCGTAATTGGAAATGATTACGGGAGTGTTGCACGGTAATTCAATATCTTCAGCGCCATAATGGAATTTCTGCATGGATGCAGAGAAATTATGCACTGCCAGCCATGTTTCATCCTGATAACTTCTGGTATAGGCAATTACCGGACCATCTTCCGGGCAGCAGAGTTTGAAATCTCCATGAGCCATTACTGGATGTTTCTTACGCAGTGCGATGAGATTCTGGTAGAATCTGAAAACAGAACAGTCATCATTCATCTGGCTTTCTGCGTTAATGAGTTTGTAGTTTGGATTGACACCCAGCCACGGAGTATGCTCAGAAAATCCGCCGTTTGGACTGTCGTTCCACTGCATAGGAGTTCTTGCATTATCACGGCTGATACTTCTGGATTCTGCCAGTGCTTCTTCAGGAGAAGCTCCCTGTTCGATCATGGTTTTATAATAATTGCGGGTATCAATGTCATTGTAATCATCGATAGATGGGAAGGCAACATTGGTCATTCCCAATTCTTCGCCCTGGAAAACAAAGGGGGTACCGGGAAGTGTGTGCAGATAACATGCCAGCATTTTTGCAGATTCTGACCAGAATTCTCTGTCATTTCCGTAAAGGGAAACCTGACGCGGTTTGTCGTGATTACTTAAAAATCTTGCCCACCATCCGTCTTTTTTCAGGATTTCATAATCTTTCTTAAGATCATGTTTCATTTTCTCTGGTGACCATGTCTGGATTTCAACAATCGGAGGGACAAATGGAATGGCCATGTTAAATTCTTTGCTTGCTGCGCTGGAATAGTTGATGGCATCCTGTTCATTGTTGATATTAACTTCTCCTACACTCATCAGATTGTCGGGAGTCATTGTTTCTGCAACCATTTCACGGATGTAGCGGTGGGTTCCCTCCAGATTTACACACGCTACAGTACCAATGGGTTCATTCATATCTGCACGTCCGTCCAGTCCTTTGTCAAGATAACTGATGGCATCAATGCGATATCCGTCAACACCTTTCTCATTCCAGAAACGGATAATATCAAAAATTTTCTCTTTAGTTTCCGGATTATCCCAGTTCAGATCCGGTTGTTCTTTAGCAAAGAAATGGAGATAGTATTGTCCACGTTCAGGAACATATTCCCAGGCACTTCCGCCAAATACGGACATCCAGCAGTTGGGTGCGCCTCCGTCCGGTGCAGGATCACGCCAGATATAGTAATCACTGTAAGGATTATTGCGGGATTTCTTTGATTCTAGGAACCATTTATGTTTATCTGAAGAATGGTTCAGGACCAGATCCATGATAATGGCGATGCCTCGTTCATGTGCACCATCGCGGAAAGCATCCCAGTCTTCCATAGTTCCGAATTCTTCCATGATCGCGAAGTAATCAGAAATATCGTAACCGTTATCCACATTCGGAGAAGCATAGACAGGAGACATCCATACTGCATTGATGCCAAGCTCCTTCAGATAATCCAGCTTCTCAATCATTCCCTTCAGATCACCGATTCCATCATTGTTGCCATCTTTAAAACTTCTTGGGTAAATCTGGTAGATCACCAGATCTTTATACCAGTCTTTTTTGTGTTTCATATGTACATCCTTTCGTCTTTTTGCATAAATAAACTCTGAAATTATTATATTGTATTGTGCAAAAAAACGCAATGAAGAAAATGAGATTATTTTTGATAATAGTAATACACACTCTGGACATATCAGATTGTACAGAAAAAAGAATTGTGATAGAATAGGCGCGTAAAATATGTTACTGTACATAAGACAATGAAAGACGGAGAACAGAATGAACGCAAATTTTGAATATTATAAAGTTTTTTATTACGTATCAAAATATGAGAATCTGACAAAGGCAGCATCAGTATTAAAGACCAGCCAGCCGGCTGTGACCAGGACGATACATAATCTGGAAAATATATTAGGGTGCAGACTGTTTACCAGAAGCAAAAGTGGCATGAAACTGACTCCTGAGGGAAAGATTTTCTATCAGTATGTAGCAGCAGGCTGTGCTCAGTTTTTCAAAGCCGAGGATAATCTTAATAATCTGATCAGCCTTGAGAACGGGACCATTTATATCAGTGCAACAGAGACAGCATTGCACTGTTATTTGTTTGAGGCAGTCAGAGACTTTAATATTCAATACCCGAATGTGCATTTTAAAATTCTTAATAACAGCACTACAGATTCTGTAAATGCCTTAAAAGAGGGTAAAGTAGATCTTGCAGTTGTATCTGCTTCTTTACAGTTAGCAGAGCCACTGAAAATGAAAGTAGTGCGAAAGTATAGGGAAATTCTGATCGGAGGCAGTCGTTTTGCGGAGCTGAAGGGGAGGAAGACTTCGTTGGAGGAACTTTCAGCCTATCCATGGATCAGCCTGACTTCCGAGGCAATCAGCAGGAGATTTTTGAATGAGTATTTTTCAAAAAATGGACTGCAGTTTTCGCCGGATGTAGAGCTGGCGACTACAGATATGATTCTCCCGGCAGTACGGTATAATATGGGAATCGGATTCCTGCCAGAAGAATTTGCCGGAGATGATCTGGAATCCGGAAAGGTTTTTGAGATAGATGTAAATGAAACACTTCCGGAGAGAAGCATTATTCTGATCCATGATACAGAATATCCTCAAAGTATTGCATCTAAAGCATTCCAGAAGTTTTTGGCAGAACGGAAAGAACAGAACCGCTGAAATAGAAAAGTCATCAGGAAATCCACATGATGTGAATCCTGATGACTTATTATATTTATAAGGAATTTATCATCTGTTAGACGGATTTATTTATGCCACTCCCAGTTTCGAATCTCTTCCAGATCCTGGCCATATTCAGCAATATACTGTTTGTGCTCAACAAGCTTGTCATTCATCTTCTGGATTAAGAAGGAACCTTTGTTTCCAAGCTGTGGAAGATGCATGATGGCATCCTTTACAAGATTGAAACGGTCAATCTGGTTCTGTACACGCATATCGAATGGTGTAGTAATAGTACCTTCTTCCTGATATCCGTGAACAGAGATATTGTGGTTGTGACGCTCATAAGTAAGCTCATGGATCAGTGTTGGATATCCATGGAATGCAAAGATGACAGGTTTATCTTTTGTGAAGATTGCATCATATTCTGCGTCACTTAAGCCGTGTGGATGTTTGTGGTCAGATTCCAGTTTGAACAGGTCGACAACGTTAACAACACGGATCTTAAGTTCCGGCATTTCATCACGAAGGATAGTAACTGCAGCCATGATCTCAAGTGTAGGTGTATCACCGCAGCAGGCCATAACAACGTCTGGTTCTTCACCACAGTCATTGCTTGCCCACTCCCAGATACCGATACCCTGTGTGCAGTGCTTAACAGCCTGCTCCATGGTCAGCCACTGGCAGCTTGGATGTTTGGAAGCTACAATTGCATTGACATAGTTCTTACTCTTGATGCAGTGATCGAAGCAGGAGAGTAAGCAGTTAGCGTCCGGTGGTAAGTACATACGAACTACGTCTGCTTTCTTATTGGCAATGTGATCCAGGAATCCAGGATCCTGATGAGTAAATCCGTTGTGGTCCTGCTGCCATACGTTGGATGTCAGGATGAAGTTCAGGGATGCGATAGGCTGTCTCCAGGAAAGCTGATTGCAAACTTTCAGCCATTTTGCATGCTGGGCTGCCATGGAGTCAACGATACGGATGAAAGCTTCATAGCTTGCGAAGAAGCCATGACGACCTGTTAACAGGTAACCTTCCAGCCATCCTTCACACATATGCTCACTGAGCATACTGTCCATAATACGTCCGTCTCTTGCGAGGCAGTCATCAGTATCAAGCATTTCTGCGTTCCAGTCACGTTTCTGATATTCAAATACTTTGTACAGACGGTTGGACATGCTTTCATCTGGTCCAAAGATACGGAAGTTCTTGTTTTCTTCATTCAGTTTGAAGATGTCGCGGATGTATCCGCCAAGTTCGATCATATCCTGAGCTTTTGTTTTGCCAGGCTGTACTTCAATACCGTAATCGCGGAAGTCCGGAAGACGAAGATCTTTCAGAAGAAGTCCGCCATTTGCATGTGGGTTGGCACCGAGACGTGCATTTCCCTTAGGAGCCAGTTCAGCCAGTTCCGGGATCAGGCGTCCGTTTTTATCAAACAGTTCCTGAGGACGATAGCTTTCCAGCCACTCCTTCAGAAGTTCAAGATGTTCCGGCTTTTCCATAGTGATCGGAACCTGATGAGCACGGAAAGAACCTTCAATCTGAAGTCCGTCAACAACCTTAGGACCTGTCCATCCCTTAGGAGTACGAAGGATGATCATTGGCCATACCGGACGTTCCGGATTATTGTTCTCACGGGCGTTCTTCTGGATCGCTTTGATTTCTTCGATCACTGTGTCCATTGTTTCAGCCATCTTCTTGTGCATTGTCATTGGGTCGTCACCTTCAACGAAATATGGTTTCCAGCCACAGCCCTTGAAGAAGCATTCAAGTTCTTCATGAGAAAGACGGGAGAAGATAGTCGGGTTGCTGATCTTATATCCATTTAAGTGAAGAATAGGAAGTACAGCACCGTCTGTGATCGGGTTCAGGAATTTATTGGACTGCCAGGATGTCGCCAGAGGACCAGTCTCAGCTTCACCATCACCTACAACAGTAGTTGCAATCAGATCCGGGTTGTCAAATACAGCTCCGAAAGCATGAGCGATGGAGTAACCAAGCTCGCCACCTTCATTAATGGAACCAGGTGTTTCCGGAGCGCAGTGGCTTGGAACTCCGCATGGGAAGGAGAACTGTTTGAACATTTTCTTCATACCTTCCTCATCCTGGCTGATGTTAGGATAAACTTCGCTGTAGGAACCTTCCAGATAGGTATTGGCGATCATGAAGTTTCCGCCATGTCCAGGACCGGAAAGCAGGATCATATCAAGGTCATAACGTTTGATGACACGGTTGCAGTGTGCATAAACGAAGTTCTGTCCTGGTACAGTTCCCCAGTGACCAACAATTTTTTTCTTGATCTGATCCATAGTTAATGGCTCTCTCAGAAGCGGATTGTCGAGAAGATAGAGCTGTCCGGCAGACAGATAGTTAGCTGCACGCCAGTAAGCATCGATTTTGTCAAGCATTTCCTGGTTTAAAGGCTGCTTTTCCAGACATAATTTGTTGTCTTCCATTTTCTTACCTCTTTCTTTGTCTTTGATGTGTATAGCTTAAGATGTCGAAGATATCTGTATAAGAAATTTTCTGGTGGTAGTTAATGATAAACGTTTCTTAACAGATAAGTTGGAGTGTTACTTTGTTATTTTTTAACCGAACACATCCTATCATATCAGAAATGAAACGTAAAATAGAAATATTGCATTGTAATTATAAGTTTTTGATATGGATAAAAAATAAGCTCCTTCTGATGAAATGCGGAGCAGTTATTCGGTATAGAGCTGCGTAGCGAAGCAGATTGTGAATATCCGCTTGACGACAATTCTCTGAGTGGAAATGATTGGTGTTTAATATGGAAGATGACGAAAAGAACTAAGCAATGATTAGTAATTTTCACGAAAAAATGGATAACATGAAAGTTGTATTGCAATTTGCACAAAAAATAGATATAATAAAAAAAACAATTGCGCATAAGGTATAGAAAAACTGCTTATATGTACTAGATAAAGTATAGGCGGTAAAAGTGAAGAATGGCGAAGGAGACAAGAATCATGGGAAAAAGAGCAGCAGGAATATTAATGCCGATCAGCAGCCTTCCATCAGACTATGGCATCGGATGTTTTTCCAAAAGTGCATATGAATTTGTAGACTGGTTAAAGGAAGCCGGACAGACTTACTGGCAGATTCTGCCATTGGGACCGACCAGCTATGGAGATTCTCCATATCAGTCTTTCTCTACATTTGCAGGTAATCCATATTTTATTGATCTGGATACACTTGTGGAAGAAGGAGTTCTTGATAAGAAAGACTGCGAGAAAGTTAATTGGGGAAAGAAGCCTGATGAGGTAGATTATGAAAAAATCTACAAAGGCCGTTATCCTCTTCTGAGAAAAGCATACGAGAACAGTGATATCAGCAAGAATCTTGACTATCAGAAATTCGTAGCAGAGAACAGCTGGTGGCTGTCAGATTATGCTCTGTTTATGGCAGTAAAAGACCGTTTCGAAGGTGTAGAATGGACCAAATGGGCTGAGGATATCAGACTCCGCTGGAACAATGCCATGGATTATTATCGTGAAGAACTCTATTTTGATATTGAATTCCAGCAGTATATGCAGTTTAAGTTCTATGAGCAGTGGATGAAACTGAAATCCTATGCAAATTCAAAAGGAATCCAGATCATTGGAGATATTCCGATTTATGTTGCAATGGACAGTGCTGATGCATGGGCGCATCCGGAGCTGTTCCAGCTGGATCAGGATAATGTACCGCTGGCAGTAGCAGGATGCCCTCCGGATGGATTTTCTGCAACCGGTCAGTTATGGGGAAATCCGCTGTATCGCTGGGATTATCACAGAAATACAGGATATCAGTGGTGGATTTCCAGAATGAGTTACTGCTTCAGACTGTATGATGTTGTGCGAATCGATCATTTCCGTGGATTTGATGAATATTTCTCTATTCCATACGGAGATAAAGATGCAAGAGGCGGACACTGGGAAAAGGGTCCCGGAATTGATCTGTTCCGTAAGATTGAACAGGCGCTTGGATGGAAGCAGGTTATCGCAGAGGACTTAGGATATATGACAGATTCTGTACGTCATCTGGTATATGAGAGCGGCTTCCCGGGAATGAAGGTTCTGGAATTTGCGTTTGACTCCAGAGATTCCGGATGTGCCAGTGATTATCTGCCACATAACTATCCGGAGAACTGTGTGGCATATACAGGAACCCATGATAATGAAACTATCGTGGGATGGTGGAAGAGCATCACAGCAGCTGAGAGAAAACTGGCGAGAGATTATCTGTGTGATCATGCAACACCGGAAGAAGAACTGTATAAATGTTTCATCAGTCTGATCATGCGCAGTGCTGCGCGTGTCTGCGTTATCCCAATGCAGGACTATATGGGACTGGACAACAGATTCCGAATGAATAAACCATCTACAGTTGGTACGAACTGGAAGTGGAGAATCAAGAAGAGAGATCTTACAAAGAAACTCCAGAAGGAAATATATGATGTGACACTTCGTTACGGACGTAAGAACTGGGATTAAATACATAATGAAATAATTGGAATAATGACAGCGTTTCGGATATAAATAATATTCGGAACGCTGTTTTTTTAACCGAATCAAGCAGTTATTTGGTTAAAAAAGCAACGAAGGGGATGGTTTTGTCTGCTTTGTTTCATTCAGCCAGAGTGATTTGTCAGAGGGAGAAAAAAAGGACAGTTTCGCAAGGTCTTTATTTTTGTATGAAAAAGAAAACATTGAAATTGTTTTGACAGGCGTACAATTGAAAAAGAAATGCATTGATTTTCAGGCAATGTCTGATAAAATATTAACCAGAAAAAGCAAAAGAACAGAGTTTCAGGAGGGAAAATAAATGAACTATAACAGATTAGAAACCAGTCTGATCGATGTGATCAAAGAGGAACAGGCGAAGCTTGGATATATGAAAGAGAAGATCAGCCTTTATTATCCGCTCAGTTCCCTGAATCATTTCTTTGGCGGTGAGACAGATGCTGCAGGCATGATGGAGATTTTAAAGGATTTTCCTTCTTATATAGAAGAGAAATTTGGTGAAGTAGCAGTATCACACAGAGGAGATCGTTTCTGCTTCACTGTTTCGGAAAAAGCTTCCGAATATGTACATAATAATATGAAAGAGAATGAATTCATCAAGGCATTGATCGAACTGGTCGGCAGACATGGATGTACGATAGAGGAAATTAAAGAACTGTTCCATTCTTATTCAGATAAAATCATTACTGAACCAATGGATAACGAGGAGTTTGATGTGATGATCCGCTTTGATGACGGATCAGATCCTTATTATTATTGTTTTAAAGATGAAGGATGCCATATCATTTACCACAGATTTCTGCCGGAAGACTATGCAGATTTTGGATTCTGATAAGAATGAGTGAAAAATTTTCCAACTGTCGGATCAGTAAAAATATATGTGATATTTGCAACAAAAGTATGTTATTTTTTTGTCAAATATCAACAAAAATAAGTCGAAATTCTATATTGACAGATAGTCTCAATAATGGTAATTTTTATTTGATTTAATGTTTTCATTTATAGAAACAGGTAACATTTTATTACATTATTTTACAGGAATAAAATAGATAAAATTGAGTTGACAGTTTGGAGGGAAAGATTAAATGAGAAAAACCAAAATTATCTGTACAATGGGACCGTCTACTGATAAGGGCGATGTTATGGAGCAGCTTGTGAGAGAGGGAATGGACGTAGCACGTTTCAACTTCTCACATGGACCTCACGATGAGCAGAGAGGTCGTATCCAGAAACTGAGAGAGCTTCGCAAGAAATATGACAGACCTGTTGCAGCACTTCTTGATACAAAGGGACCGGAGATCAGACTTGGATGCTTCAAGGATGGCAAGGTTTCTCTGGAAGAAGGACAGATATTTACATTTACAAATAAAGATATTGAAGGAACTAATGAGTGCGTAAGCATTACTTATAAAGAGCTTTATAAGGATGTGCAGCCGGGCGGACATATTCTGGTTGATGATGGACTTGTAGACCTGGAGGTTCAGGACATCTCAGGAAAGGACATTGTCTGCAAGGTTATTAATGCAGGTGTGATTGGCGACAAGAAGGGTGTCAATGTTCCGGGTGCAAACCTGAAGATGCCATTCATCAGTAAAAAAGACCATGATGATCTTCTCTTCGGTATCCAGGAAGGATTTGATTTCGTTGCAGCATCTTTTACACGTACTGCAAACGATATCCGCGAAGTAAGAAAAATCCTGAAAGAAAACGGCGGTGAAGAGATTCAGATCATTGCAAAGATTGAGAACCAGCAGGGCGTTGACAATATCGACGAGATTATTGAAGCAGCAGATGGCATCATGATCGCCAGAGGTGACATGGGTGTTGAGATCCCGCCGGAATATGTACCTGTTATCCAGCAGAAAATCATCCAGAAAGTTTACACAGCAGGAAAACCGGTTATTACAGCAACACAGATGCTTGACTCCATGATCTCTCATCCGAGACCAACCCGTGCAGAGGCTACAGACGTTGCCAATGCGATTTTTCAGGGAACAAGTGCAACTATGCTTTCAGGAGAAACCGCAGCCGGTAAATATCCGGTACAGGCACTTCAGATGATGAGCCGTATTGCAGAACATATGGAGCAGAATATTGATTACAATACAATCTTTAAGAAAACAGACAGAAATGAGAATCCGGATATTACAAATGCAATCGCACATGCAACCTGTCTGACCGCAATCGACTTGAAGGCCAGTGCAATCCTTGCAGTGACAAAATCCGGAAGTACAGCTCATATGATGTCCAAACACAGACCAGGATGTCTGATCGGTGCATGTACAAGCTCTGAGAGAGTCCTTCGCCAGCTGAATCTGTCCTGGGGTGTTTACCCGATGCTGATCAAAGAAGAATACAGTTCTGAGATCCTTTGCCTGAGAGCAATCGAAGCAGCACAGAAGCATAAACTTGTAAAAGTTGGCGACACTATTGTATTTGCCGGTGGTGTACCGCTTGGAATTCCGGGAAGAACAAACCTGATCCGCGTCTGCACAGTAGAATAGTGGAGCAGGTTATGAAACGGTTAGTCATAAAAAATAAAAGAAAAATCTGGCTCTGGTTTCTGTTTATCGTGCTTCTGATCCTGGCATGCAGGGCTGCGTATGTCACGGGAAATAAGAATATGCAGATAAGAGACGAGGCAGTAGAGGAACAGCAGGTAGAGAATGTAGTGGGACAGGATAAAGTGGAGAGATTATGCTGAATCAATTTTCGAGAACTGAGCTTCTTCTTGGAAAAGAAGCGATGGATAAACTGGAGAATGCCCGTGTGGCAGTATTTGGAATCGGAGGAGTTGGAGGTTATGTATGTGAAGCATTGGTCAGAAGCGGCGTAGGGGCCTTTGATCTGATCGATGATGACAAAGTATGCCTGACGAATCTTAACAGACAGATTATTGCCACCAGGAAAACTGTTGGTCAATATAAAACAGAGGTGATGCGGGACAGGATCCTGGACATTAATCCGAAAGCAGATGTGAGAATCCATAACTGTTTTTATCTTCCGGAGAATGCTGCTGATTTCGATTTTAGTGAGTATGATTATGTGGTAGATGCTGTGGACACAGTGACTGCGAAGATTGAACTGATCATGCGTGCAAAGGAGGCAGGGACTCCTGTTATCAGCAGTATGGGTGCCGGAAATAAGCTGGATGCCAGTGCGTTTCGGGTGGCGGATATCTATAAGACGAAGGTGTGTCCGCTGGCGAAGGTTATGCGTAGAGAGCTGAAGAAGCGTGGTGTGAAGAAACTGAAGGTTGTTTATTCAGAGGAACAGCCGATCAGACCAATTGAAGATATGGCGATCAGCTGCAGGTCGCATTGTATTTGTCCTCCAGGTGCTACGCATAAGTGTACGGAGCGCAGAGATATTCCGG
>ENA-OZBF01001018-OZBF01001018.1-human-gut-metagenome-genome-assembly--contig:-NODE-1018-length-11210-cov-7.792201_pt1 | contig 11210 bp, 10 predicted proteins | sample MGYA00243980_ERZ653522 | MGnify/ENA primary metagenome ERZ653522 (study PRJEB26926, sample SAMN06165106) | human gut metagenome | biome: ENVO:00009003; feature: ENVO:2100002; material: ENVO:00002003...
CAAGATTTTCCAGTAAAATCAAAGGCTTCGGGGTTTTTTGTACTTCATTTTTTCAAATCAGATTTGTGTTTTGAAATGTAGTTTTCCCAAAAATTTTCAAATTTAGTTATTTTATATATTGAATGCCACAGACATAAAGCCTGTGGCATTCTATGTATATGAGGAAAAGCATATGCGACGTCAATTCTGTGCACATGAATAATTTTTAGTCGGAACTGAGTGTACCCCAACACATAGTTGAAATACAACAGCTCCTTTTGATGATATTATAGTAACTCTTAATTGTGTCCTAAATATAGCCATGTGATAAATATTTTCTTAAATTCGGTAAATATTTACAAACAAACTCTTAATCCTGCAGAAATATTCTATATTTCAACAATATATTTCTCGTACGCATTGATAACAGTAGTTTCTCCCACCTTGTCAAGCCTGACAAACTGCCTGCCGTAACTCATATGAACATGTCCATGCACAAAATACCTTGGCTTATACTGCTCAATAAGCCTGTTAAACACATCAAAGCCTGTATGACATACATCCTCACCATCATGCAGTCCCTTTGCCGGCGAATGTGTGACAAGCACATCAAAGCCGTTTTTACGTTTAAGCTTCCACCACAGCTTCTTAACACGCTTTGTCATCTCCTTCTGAGTATACTGATTTTTTCCCGGTTTATAGCGGTTTGAGCCTCCCAGGCCAAGAAACCGTACACCTTCATATTCGTAAATTTCATCCTCAATGCATATGCAGCCTTCCGGCGGCTTTACATTGTATTTGTCATCGTGATTGCCATGCACATACAAAAGAGGGACTCCAACCATCGTTGTCAAAAAGGACAGATAGCTCGGGTTTAAGTCTCCACATGATACAATAACATCAATTCCTTTAAAATCCTCTTTCTTAAAGTATTCCCAGTACATTTTCGACTCTTCATCAGCTAAGAATAGTATCTTCATTACAGTTTATTTCCCTCTACACCCTTTAGTTCAACCACCATCTTTGCATTGTCAATAAACTCACTCATAGGTGGGATATTACCCACAATATTATCTACAAGCCAGTCCATCTTCATAATATCAGACGGTTTCATCTCGTGTTCACCCTTGTTTTTAAGCTCGCCCTTCTGATCATATATCTTTCCAAAGAACGGCACAATCTCACCCTTCGTGATATCGCTCTTTAAATGATCCGCAAGCCTTTTCACTCCATATGGTACATGCTTTGAACAAATCAGGTCAATAACACCGGCAGACATGCCCCACCAGTAATTAAGTGCCTTAACCTGCTCCTGTCCTTCAGCCTTGTAGGAGCCTGCCAGTACGCTCTGCAAAAGCTTCTCATAAAACACTCCCCAGTTCCATATAGGCATGGCAAGGTTTAATGCCTGTCCATCCTGCAGCTTGTACAGACCAAAATATCTGGACGCGTCATTCGGAGTGATAATATCCTGATCCGACACATAATGCAAGTCATTTTCTTCAAGGAATTTATTCCTGTCATAATCCTTTGTCTTTGACCATGCCAGATATACCTTTGCCCTTGGATTCACACTTGCAACTCCCAGAGCAAACGCGTTGATATTGGCAATCATGCCATATATCGGGTAGTCTGCAATATATGCAACCCTTTCATTGTATGTGACAGCTCCTGCTATCATTCCTGCGAGAAACTTTGCCTCATACATACGTCCATAGTATGTTCTGATATAAGGATGAGGCGCATTCAGCGAACAGTTGAGTATATAAACCTCCGGATGCTCAACAGCCACCTTTAAGCTGTTTGGCATCATCTGCGGTCCCACACAAAAAACTATATCGGCACCGGACTTTATGATATCTTCAAGCACCTGCTCCACATTGTTCTCATCTACACCTGCCACATATTCTGTCTCCAGCTTATCTGAAAAGGTTTCATCAAGATACATACGCCCAAGCTCATGCGAATACAGCCATGCAGATGTCTTTGGCTCTCTCGGATACAAAAATACTACCTTGAGCTTCTTTTGAGTCTGAGGAATAAGATAGTTTAACAGACTCTTTTTTGTCTGTACCTTTTTCGGATTCAGCACCAGATTTATCTTGTGCTTTTCCCCTTCTGCTGCAAACTCCTTCCATGTATTGATGACGTTTTTGTTGTAATCATTCTCAGACATCTCAAGCATGGCATCCATGCCAAAGACCTCCATAAATACTGTAATAGCATCCCCAAGCTTGATGTCCAACCTGTCACCACCGCGGAAAGTATAGACCTTTGAAAAATTAAACATTACCTTGGCAAATTTTTCCTTGGTCTCATCATCCCATCTGCCCTCTTTTCCGACAAGCGAAAGAAGCTTATCAGCATTGCCCAGCTTCGTAAACTCCACCGAGCAAAGCCCCGTGATTTCATTGAACTTCATATACTCATAATAAAGCCTCACATCATAATCATCCGACAGCTTTGGAATCTTTCTGGTCACAATTGCAGGAATCGAAACGGCGTTGAAGTACTTGAGTACACTGACCCTCTTATTGCCCTCAAGCACATAATACCTATTCATGTACTCAAATGCCTTGATTGGATCTCTGATTCCCTCATTCATCTGTGCATCTGACAGATTAGACCACTTCACTGCAAATTCGGTTTCCTCGTCCAATATCGGCATAAAGTTTGCCGCAAATGAATATGTCCTGCCCATGGTGCTTGTTCCTACAACGAAATCCAAAGGCACCTGGACCAGCCCCATATTCTGCTCTGTCTTAATATCTGCCTCTGATAAGATTTCATCAAGTACTGGCAGATAAGGAAACTGTCCTTTAGCTATCCTTGCCCTGTATTCTTTTTTTCCAAGTTTTAATGCTTCTGAATATTCTGTTTCACCCATATTGTAATCTCCTTTTGAAACTATTTTAACATAAATTCAAAAAAATTAAACATTTCCTTTGATATTTTTAAAACTCTGATATACCGGATGAGTTGTGTAACGTAACAGATATTGTCAAGGTGACATTCAGGCTGACTGTTGGAGATTTAATAGACAATGAGGCAGTTGCAAAGTACAATGAGCTCAAGCTAGATAATATTTACATACAAAACAAGGTCTGTCAGTATAGCTGACAGACCTTGTTTTTATTATATTTTTGTAACCGTTCAGTACCTTCACAGCTGCGCAAGACTCTCAATAGCCTTGTCATCAAGAATAACTTTTGCATGCTCCATAAGAAAAGCCCTTTTATCAGCCCCTGCAATGATATCATCTGCATACTCATCTGCTATGACAGACATCTTTTCAAGCTCATGCTCATCATAGCCCGATAAATCCATGCTCATAAAGTACTCTCCCTCAAACTTAAAAAGCTGTGAGAATGGCATTGGCAGTCCTTTAATCATCTTTGCAAATCTGACAGCCACATCAAATTTTTCAAAAATGAACATTACAACAGACACCATATCCTGCTTTTTTGCAGTTGTCCTGCCTTTTTTATTTTTCTCATTCTCTGCAGCCTCGGCCGGCAGCGAATTAAGCAGTCCATTAACGATATCTTTAAGATGCTCCATCATGCCCTCAGTAGCAGGATGTTCAGAAAATGTCAGAGAAAGTGTGTGATCCGCCAAAAAATCTGCTCTCACAGTCTTGATTCCCGAATTAAAATCAGTTCCAAACTCTTCTGAAGCCATGTCAAATATCTGGTTCATGAATTCCTGGGTGCGCTCGCCATTGCTCATAATTTCATCCATTGTATATCCCAGATCATATATTTCTTCTTCTGAAATAACACATTTTATAGTGTGTTCACCTATTCTTGAAAACTCCATAACAAGCTTCACCTACTTTCTTTTTAGCTTTTGTCTGATACGGGATAGTGCATTGTCAATTGATTTGTCTGATTTTCCAAGCATACGCGCTATCGATGTATAATTATTTCCTTCCAGATACAATTGTAGCACTTTTTTCTCCATATTACTCAGTTTATTCCACAATTGTTCCTTAAATTCCTTAAATTTTTCCTTCTCTATGAGAAGCTGCTCAGGACTTGCAATATCATCTTGCAGTATTTCTTCAAACTCCGTACCATCACTGTCACTCTGCGAAAAGGATATATATGTGTTAAGTGGCATATGTTTCTTTCGGTTTGAAGCCTCAAGCGCCGAGCTAAGCTGCCTTGTGATGCATAGCTGTGCAAAGCTGTAGAAAGATGCTTCCTTGTCGCTCTTATAGTCTCTGACCGCTTTAAACAGGCCTATCATGCCCTCCTGAATAAGGTCATCATTCTCACCGCCTATCAGGTAGAGTGCATTCGTCTTTTTACGCACAAGCGGCTTATACTTTTCCAATATATAGTCCATGATTTCATTGTTGTCACCATGGTCATTTTTGTCATTATGAATCCTCATAATAAGCTCTTCATCCGTATATGCGCTGTAATCTTCCACTATATGCTTCCTATTCTATAAATATACAATTCATAATATACACCACTCATCCGCGACATGTAATCTACTTTCCACTCTTAAGTCTCTGTCTGACTATCTCATATGCAAGCACGCCTGTCGCAACTGATGCGTTCAGTGAGTCAATATCGCCCACCATAGGAATAGAAGCTGTCATATCACAATTTTCCTTTACAAGCTTGCTGACTCCGTCACCCTCATTGCCTATTACAAGACCTATAGGACCTGTGAGGTTTAAGTCATACATGGTAGTGCCACCCATATCAGCACATACAAACCACATGCCCTTTTCCTTAAGCTCCTTTATGGTATTTGAGATATTGGTAACCTTGGCAACAGGTGTATAGTTTATCGCACCTGCAGACGTCTTTGCCACTGTAGGGGTAAGTCCCACTGCACGCCTTTTTGGTATGATGATGCCATGTGCACCCGCCTGATTTGCGGTACGGATTATTGCGCCAAGATTGTGTGGATCCTCTATACCGTCAAGTATGATGATAAAAGGCGGCTCGCCCTTTCTTTCGGCATTTTCCAGTATGTCCGAAACCTCGGCATACTCATATGCTGCTGAAACTGCAATGACACCCTGATGCTTGCCTGTCTCAGACATCTGATCAAGTCTTTCCTTTGCAACATAGTTTATGATTGCATCATGCTTTCTGGCCTCTCTTGTGATTGACTTTATTGGTCCGTCCTGACAGCCGTCAAGCACAAAAAGCTTGTCTATTGTCTTTCCCGAACGGAAAGCCTCTAGCACAGCATTTCTGCCCTCTATATAATTCTCATGAAATTTTTCTTTATTGTTGTTATCCATATTTTCCTCTTATTTTGTGCTATATTTCAATTCCTAAAAGCTCCACTCCAAGCTTAGTGAGTGAAACAACCCTCTCAAAATCATCCTTCAGATAAAGATAGCCCATGACCGCCTCAAGCCCTGTAGCTTTCCTGTAATCAGCCATTGTAGCGTTTTTTGCCATGGAAGGTGACTTGGCATTGCGCCCCCTGTGATACACATCACTCTCCTCCTCTGTCAGATGAGGTAAAAGTGCCTCTATCATGAGAGCCTGCGTATGTGCCTTTACTATATTACTTGTGTGCTTATGAAGCAGATTTGCCTTTGTATTGCCTTTTCCCACCACAACTGAGCGGATGACAATATCAAATATGCCATCACCGATATATGCAAGTGTAAGCGGCGAGTATGTCCTTATATCAACATCCTTTATTCCAAACTGTTCCTTAATATATGAGTCTATCTTCATACTATACAAGCTCCCATTTTACTCCCTCTCTGGTATCCTTTATGGCAACCCCCTTTGCCAGAAGCTCATCTCTTATGGCATCGGCTGTCGCAAAATCCTTTGCCTTTTTAGCGGCTGCACGCTCTGTAATTTTATCATTGATAAATGCCTCAAGCTCACTGTCTACAGATGACGATGCCTCAAGTAATGCCTTTCCTGATTCCCTAAGTCCCAGATCAAGTACCTGCTCAAAGTCATCGATAAGTGCAAGCTTTGTCCTGTCTGAGATATCAGCCTTAAGCACATCATACACTATGGTTATAGCCATTGATGTATTCAGATCATTTGAAACTGCATCAGTAAATTTCTTCTTAAAGTCAGCAAAAGCTGTCTCATCTATATCACCCTCATCCTTAAGCTCTGCCACACGCTTTGCAATCTTATTGTATGCCGCAACTGCATTGTCGAGCGCATCAAATGAAAACTCAAGAGGCTTTCTGTAGTGTGACTGTAAGCAGAAGAATCTGTAGGCAAGCGGATTGTAGCCCTTCTCCTGAAGCACCGAAACTGTGAGGATTGCACCCTTCGACTTGCTCATCTTGCCTGCTCTGTCATTTAAGTGATTGACATGGAACCAGTACTTGCACCAGTCGTGTCCCAGATAGCTCTCTGACTGTGCAATCTCATTGGTGTGATGTGGGAAAATATTGTCTACACCGCCACAGTGGATATCCACGTACTCTCCGAGATGCTTCATGCTGATGCATGAGCACTCTATATGCCAGCCCGGATATCCGACGCCCCATGGGCTGTCCCATTTAAGAGCCTGGTCCTCAAACTTAGACTGTGTAAACCAGAGTACGAAATCATTTTTATTCTTCTTGTTTACATCCTCCTCGACATCATCTCGCACTCCAACCTGAAGCTGTTCCTTCTCTACTGCTGAAGAAAACACAAAATAATCATCAAGCTTTGATGTATCGAAATATACATTGCCTCCTGCAAAATAGGCATAGCCCTTCTCAATAAGCACCTCCACCATATGGATAAACTCCGGAATACAGTTGGTTGCAGGCTCTACGACATCAGGCATCCTGTTGTGTACAGCCGTGAAATCCTTGAAAAAAGCGTCCGTGTACTCCTTTGCCACCTCCATGACGCTCTTGTGTTCACGCTTTGCGCCCTTTAGCATCTTGTCCTCTCCGGTATCTCCGTCGCTTGAGAGATGTCCCACATCAGTGATATTCATGACACGCTTTACATCATAGCCCACATAGCGAAGTGCTTTCTCGAGCACATCCTCCATGATGTATGAGCGGATATTTCCGATATGTGCAAAATGGTAAACTGTAGGTCCACATGTATACATGCCGATTTTGCCGTCAACACGCGAAACAACAGTATCAATCTGTCTTGTGAGTGTATTATAAAACTTGAAATTATTCTCCATTATTTATATCTCCTTTTGGATGATTTATAACTATCCTATTATTTTAGCATGTTTTCCCTATATATTCAAATCAATCGGCCTGACAGCCGTTGCAGCCGCTACATCCGCCTCCTACCTGCATACTTGCCTCATAGAGACCTGTAAGTGAGCAGATTGCCTGTGATGCAATCCCCTCCTCGCGGCCTGTAAAACCAAGCCACTCCTCGGTCGTCGCCTTTATATTTACCTGCTCCTTTGCGATTTGCAACGTATCAGCCACATTCTGCTCCATCTGCTCAATATACGGACGAAGCTTCGGCTTTTGTGCAATTACTGTCGCATCTATGTTTTCTATCACATAGCCTTTTTTTGCAATGAGGTCTCTCACATGCTCTAAAAGCTTAAGACTAGAAATCCCCTCATATGCCGGGTCTGTATCCGGGAAATGCTTTCCGATATCGCCAAGTGCCGCTGCACCCAAGAGTGCATCCATTATCGCATGCAACAGTACATCGGCATCCGAATGACCTAAAAGCCCGAGTGTATGCGGAACCTTCACTCCTCCTAAAATCAAATCTCTGCCCTCAACAAGCTTGTGCACATCATAGCCCATTCCTACTCTCATATATCGTCTCTCTTTCTATCAGATACAACACCTCATGTTATTGTCAACTGTCATTGCTCTGTATTTTAGTTTTTAACTATAGTATACCTTATTTCTTCTGTTGCGCCAAGATATTATTTTCAGTAACTTTTTTCAAATAAAAGACCGCCCCGGACAAACCGGAGCGGTCTTTATTAAAATGGGAATAGTCCATTAAATGTCTTATGCAAGTGCTGCAGTGATGATAGCCATTGAGTAAACCTCTCCTGCATTACATCCACGAGAAAGGTCATTGATTGGAGCATTGAGTCCAAGAAGGATTGGTCCGTATGCTTCGAAATTACCAAGTCTCTGTGCAATCTTGTATCCGATATTTCCTGCGTTGATATCAGGGAAGATAAATGTATTTGCATGACCCGCAACCTCAGACTGTGGGCACTTTGTGCGGGCTACACGTGGTGCAACTGCTGCGTCAAACTGGATTTCTCCCTCGATTGGAAGATTTGGATATTTTTCTCTTGCCTTGTGAGCTGCGTTTCTCATCTTGTCAACGTCCTCGCCCTTTCCTGAGCCAAGTGTTGAGTAGCTTAAGAATGCAACCTTTGGATCGATACCGAAGATCTTAGCACACTCTGCTGATTCTCCTGCGATCTCAACAAGCTCATCCTCTGTAGGATGGATGTTTATAGCACAGTCGCTCATTGCAAGCACCTCATTCTCACCTGTTGCAGATGGACGAACAAGGATAAAGCATGAAGATACGATTGTGTTGCCAGGCTTTGTCTTGATAAGCTGTAATGCCGGACGAACTGTATCTGCTGTTGAGTATGTAGCTCCTCCGAGAAGCGAGTCTGCGATACCCATCTTTACAAGCATTGTTCCAAAGTAGTTGGCTGATGAAAGAATTCCCTTAGCCTGCTCCGGTGTAACACCCTTGCTCTTACGAAGCTCGCAGAATAATTCAACCATCTCATCCATACGGTCAAAGTTCATAGGATCTATAATCTCTGCTCCACGGATATTGAAACCGCTCTTCTCAGCGCTTGCACTAATCTTCTCAGGATCTCCGACAAGGATAGGATGTAAGAAGTTGCTTGCAAGTAAACGCGAAGCTGCCTCAAGGATACGTGGATCCTCTCCCTCTGTGAATACGATTTTCTTTGGGTCTTTCTTTAATATTTCGATTAACTGACCAAATCCAAACATGATAATGTCTCCTTTATGTATATTATTTATTATTTAAAACTATATCTGGTTTCACACCACTGACTATAATATACTTATTTTTCACGAATATCAATAATTGTTAAAAGGTTGTCAAAATGTTCGCGAAAAAATCCAATCCATAATATTTCATGGCACAATAAAAGGAACCGGATTAATATTTTCCGATTCCTTTTATAATGATCACTATTTATTCGTTTAAGGAGTATTTATCATGCAAAACTGTTTACTCTGCAAGTGCCTTAAATGCCTCATCAAGATCCTCAATGATATCATCCACATTCTCAGTTCCGATTGAAAGACGGATTGTGTTTGGCTTGATGCCCTGATCTAAGAGCTCTGCTTCATTGCACTCTGAGTGTGTGGTAGAAGCCGGATGTATAGCAAGTGACTTAACATCAGCTACGTTTGCAAGCAGTGAGAAAAGCTCAAGGTTGTCAATAAATTTCTGCGCTTCCTTTGCTCCACCCTTAATCTCGAATGTAAATATAGAGCCGCCTCCGTTAGGGAAGTATTTCTTGTAAAGTTCCTGCTGCTCTTTATCCTCTGAAATAGATGGATGATTAACCTTCTCTACGAGTGGCTGATCCTTTAAGTACTGAACTACCTTGAGTGCATTCTCAACATGACGCTCCACACGAAGCGAAAGTGTCTCAAGTCCCTGAAGGAAGATAAATGAATGAACAGGTGAAATTGTTGCTCCTGTATCACGAAGTAAAATTGCCCTGATATATGTCGCAAATGCTGCCGGTGCGCAATCCTTTGCAAAGCTTACTCCGTGGTATGATACGTTTGGCTCTACAAGCCATGGCCATTTATCATTCTGTGTCCAGTCGAATTTACCGCTGTCAATTATAACTCCACCAATTGTTGTTCCGTGTCCACCGATGAACTTTGTTGCTGAGTGAACCACGATATCAGCACCGTACTCAATCGGACGGACAAGATATGGTGTAGCAAAGGTATTATCTACGATAAGTGGGATTCCTGCCTCATGAGCGATATTTGCAATTTTTTCGATATCTACTACCTCTGAGTTTGGATTTCCGAGTGTCTCGATTTCAATAGCTTTTGTATTCTCTTTGATGGCAGCCTTGATTCCATCATAATCGAATGGATCTACGAATGTAGCCTCAATTCCGTAATCAGGAAGTGTGTGTGCCAAGAGATTGTATGTACCGCCGTAGATATTCTTTGCTGCAACGATATGATCACCTGCGTGTGCTACTGCCTGGAAAGCATATGTGAGCGCCGCTGCTCCGGAACCAACAGCAAGTGCTGCCACGCCACCCTCGAGTGCTGCAATTCTTCTCTCGAATACATCCTCTGTAGGGTTTGTCAGTCTGCCATAGATATTTCCTGCATCTCTGAGTCCGAATCTGTCTGCAGCATGCTCACTGTTATGGAACACATATGATGAAGTAAGGTAGATTGGAACTGCTCTCGCATCTGTAACCGGATCAGGTGTTTCCTGTCCTACATGTAACTGTAATGTCTCAAATTTTAAATTTCTGTCTGCATAATGTTTCTTGCTCATATTAATATCCTCCTATTAATGATATGTTAATGTTATTTGTTTTTAATTTTAATTCCGGGATGCTGTTCCCTTGAACTAATCATATCATATCATCTTTCTAGGAAAAGTGTTAATACTTATAACTAAGAGCTTGCTATAAATATATTTTATAAGCAATTGTTTTCCAAAACATCAGAAAGCTCTCTAGTAGCTGCACCAACATCCATGTTATTTACAGCATAGTCACATATCTGGCGGTTGCGTTTCTCTGCATCTATCGACAGAATACGCAGTGTCTTTTCTTCTATCGAGTAATCCTGTTCTATGATATCCCGGATTAAGAGCTCCTTGTCACGTGCCACATACACTATTACAGTAGGAAAATGACGTTTCATTGCAATGGCACCGCACATGTCAAGCGGCATCACGACAAAGTGTCCCTTTGCAAGCACCGCCTCTATATCCTCCATTTTGGTGCCATACTGTATTCCGGCGTACCTTGTCTTTTCAAAGAAATCCTGTGCATTGAACTCCTCCTCCGTCAGGTACCTGTGCTTATCTCCGGGCTTGGTACAGTATGTTTTCGGATTCTCAAACTGCTCCATGGCGCACAGGCTGTCTGAGAGCGCTGTCTTTCCCGAGCCTGATGGTCCGACAAGCGCCACAACTGACGGATTCTTTATATTTTTATTTCTATATAATGACGCATTTATTATCTGCTCCACGAGATATACAAACTCTGTGATATTATTGACCGATAAC
>ENA-OZBF01001020-OZBF01001020.1-human-gut-metagenome-genome-assembly--contig:-NODE-1020-length-11201-cov-6.663826_pt1 | contig 11201 bp, 10 predicted proteins | sample MGYA00243980_ERZ653522 | MGnify/ENA primary metagenome ERZ653522 (study PRJEB26926, sample SAMN06165106) | human gut metagenome | biome: ENVO:00009003; feature: ENVO:2100002; material: ENVO:00002003...
AGACTCAGGTGTCCGGGGTCGAAAACCACCGCCGGAAAGCTGCCCGCAAGGCTGGCCGCCCGCTTGACTGCGCCCCCGTTCACCGAGACTGTCCGGCCCGGGCGGGGAGAGTCCGGCGCACCCACCGTCAGGCGGACGCGGTTCGGCTCTTCCTTTTCCTGCTCTTCCTGCTGTGCGCGGAGGGTGGACGCTTTGAGTACGGCGAAGGGTTCGCCCCGGCGCACCAGCTCTGCGTCCTTGCCGCCCCGGAAGCTCTTGCCGCCGGTAAGCAGCCAGATGGCTTCCAGGAGGTTCGTCTTGCCCTGGCCGTTGTTGCCGCAGATAACAGTCAGCTCCCGGCCCGGCGTCAGGCTGGCCGAGGCGATATTCCGGTAATTTTCGACTTCGAGAGAGAGCAGCCGCATCAGCCGCCCATCCCGATCTCGATGGTCTGTCCGTCCAGCTCTACGGTGTCGCCCGGGCGGCATTTCTTGCCGCGCATGGTGCAGACTTCGCCGTTGACCTTCACGGCCCCGCCCTGAACGAGCTCCTTGGCTTCGCCGCCGGTCTCGCAAAGGCCCGCATATTTCAGCAGGGCGTCCAGCTTGATAAATTCGGTATGGATGAGGATCTTTTGCATTTTATTACGCCTCTCAGTCGTTTTTGAAGCGGACGGGCAGGACCAGATACAGGAAGTCATTGCCCTCCACCGGCAGCACTTTCACCGGGCTCAGCGGGCCGCTGATCTCCATCCGCACTTTCTCGGTGCGGGCATTGCGCAGCGCGTCCAACAGGTAGCGGTTGTTGAAGCCGATCTCCACCTCGTCGCCCTCGCACTCGGCATTGAACTCATCGACGACGCGGCCCAGATTGGTCTGGCAGCGGACGACGACTTTACCCTCTGTAAAAGTGATGCGGAGGGGATTTTTTAAACGCTCTGTAATAATCAGAGAAGCGCGCTCGATGGTCTCGATGAACTCCTTGGTGTCGATGGTCACCCGGGTGCGGCTGCCTGCCGGAATGACATTGTGATAGTTGAGGAACTCGCCCTCAATGAGGCGGCTCATGATGGTGTAGCCAGCGGTCATGAACACGACGTAGCGGCGGTTGGCACAGATGTGGACCGGCTCTTCGTCGTCGTTGGGCAGCAGATGAGACACTTCGGTCATGGTCTTGCTGGGGACGATGATGCGGATGTCCTTGACGGCAGTGACGGGCCGCTCCACAATGGCCAGACGGTAGCCGTCCAGTGCAACGATGGTCATTTTATCCGGCTCTATCTCAAAAAGTTCACCGGTATGCGCAGGTTTTTTCTCATCCTGGCTGACGGCGTAGAGGGTGCGGTCGATCATATCGCGGAGCACACCGGTCTTGATGGTCAGGGTCTCCTCGGCGCCGGTGTTGGGCAGCTCGGGGAAATCGGTGGCCGACATGGACTGGATCTCGAACTGCGCCACGCCGCTCTGGATGGTGGTTTTGCCATTATCGGCAGACTGGATCGTGATCTGGCCTGCCGGCATCCGGCTGATCATGCTGCTGAGCAGCTTGGCATTCAGCACGATCTCACCGGGTTCTTTGACATTGGCTTCGATGGTGGTCACGATGCCCATTTCGAGGTCGTAGCCGGTAAGGGTCAGCTGGAAGCCTTCTGCCTTCAGTAAAATGCCCTCCAGTACCGGGATGGTAGAGCGCAGAGTGACTGCTTTGGATACGCCGTCAATGGCTGCACTCAGAAGAGTTTTGTCGCAGATGATGTTCAAATCTTCTTCTCTCCTTTTTTGCGTCTGTTTTGCTGTCGTTCCTCATGGGATCCGATGCAAAAACCTGTTTTCTTTATTGAACTTGTTGTAGTAATCGTAGTAGGGGGTGGGGAAGATGTGGAAAACTCTGCAAACCCTTGCCGGGATGCGGGGATTTGGTTTTCCACGGAGATGTTGAGGAACTGTGAATGGAATGTTGAATCGGGGAGAGCGGTGGTTCTTTCCACATCCGCTGTGAAAAACGGAAGTTGAATGTTGAAAACCATGTGGAAAGAGTGGAAAGTTTCGGCCTTTCACCACAATATCTAGGTCTATTTTCCCCTTTTTGTTCCTCTTTCTCCCCATATTTTGGGGTTTGACCCCTGAATGAGTATGACTTTTACACCGGCTCTGGTGCGTTAAGCCTTCACATTCTTGATGATGTCGCTCACCGTCTCCCTCAGGTGCTGGTCATTCTTCATGTCCCGCTCCATGGTCTTGAGGGAGTAGACGATGGTGGAATGGTCACGGCCCGAGAACTCCCGACCGATCTCCTCCATGCTCATGCCGGTGACCTCGCGCAGGATGTAGATGGCCACGCGGCGGGCGGAGGCCACATTGGCGTTCCGCTTGGTGCCGCGGATGTCGGCAGGGGAGACGTTGAAGGTGCGGGATACCTCGCCCACGATCTTCTCGATGGTGACAGGCACGGGCTGGGTCTCGTTGAGGATGTCCTTGATGGCATTCTGTGCCACGCTGATGACCGGCTGGATGCCCTCGAGCATATAGTAGGCATTGAGCTTTTTGACCGCGCCTTCCAGCTGGCGGATGTTATTTTTCAGATGGTTGGCGATAAATTCAGCCACATCTTCGGGCAGGTCGAGGTGAAGAAGCTCCGCCTTGCGCTTGACGATGGCCACGCGGGTCTCGAAATCCGGCGGCTGGACGTCGGCGGTCAGACCCCACTCGAAGCGGGTGCGCAGACGCTCTTCCAGGCTCTTGATCTCCTTGGCCGGTCGGTCGGATGCGATGACGATCTGCTTGTGGGCATCGTGGAGGGAGTTGAAGGTATGGAAGAATTCTTCCTGGGTGGACTCCTTGCCTGCGATGAACTGGATGTCGTCCACCAGCAGCAGATCGGCCACGCGGTACTTCATCCGGAAGTCCTCGGTGCTGCCGGCGCGGATGGCCGCGATCAGCTCGTTGGTGAACTGCTCACAGGTGACATACATGATGACGAAGTCGGGGTGGGTGCGCTTGATCTCGGTCTGGATGGCCGTCAGCAGATGGGTCTTGCCGAGGCCCGAGCCGCCGTAGATGAACAACGGGTTGTAAGCACCGGAGGGGTTGGCCGCAACAGCCTGCGCCGCAGCAAACGCAAACTGGTTGGATGGGCCTTTGATGAAGTTCTCGAAGGTGAATTCATAGTTGCCCTGCGGGGAGGCGGGGTTCGCCTCGTACTGCTGGGCCAGCACCACTTCGTGGGGCGGTGTGCTGGGGACGACCAGGGTGATGTCCACGTCAAAGCCCAGCACTGTCTTGAAGGCCTCTTTGAGCAGGCCGAGATAACGGTCCGTCACGATCTTGCAGATGAAGTCGTTGCGCACCGAAAGGGTGATATGGCTGGAGTCCTCAAAGCTGATAGGCTCCAACCCGTCGATATAGAGATTATACGTCGGCTCCGCCATCTGCGCCTTGCAGTAGCTCTGGGCAGCCTCTAAAACGTCCTTGAAAGAATCCATAGTACATCCACTCCATTGAAGTTTTCAACAATGCTGCTGATACCAGGTTAGTATACCACAAAAATCCCCCTGCGTCTATATTATATAAGGTAATTTATAATACATAAAAAAGACATACCTGCGTCTGGGAAACGGCCTTGTGTCCAAGGCGGAGAAAAGCCACAAGATATTGTGGATAAAAAGTTTTCCACGGGAGATGGGTGAAAAAGTTGAAAGTTTCTCCACAGAGGTTTTTCAAAAAAGTTTGAAGGAAAGCGAAAAAAATGCTTGACAGAAGGCCATAGTGTGCGATATACTGTTGAATTGCAAGCCTGTCCCCATTTTGGGACCAGAATAGACCCCATACCGGGGACGAGTTTTTACGGAGGAAATACACCATGAAGAGAACTTTTCAGCCCAAGAAGCGTCAGCGCAAGGAAGTTCATGGCTTCCTGACCCGCATGAGCACCAAGAACGGCCGCAAGGTCATCAACGCACGCCGTGCTAAGGGCCGCAAGAGCCTGACCGTCTGATCCTGAGCAGTATGCATCAGGTCCGGCGCAGAATGGAATATGCGCAAAAAGGCCGCTGATATTGGATTGGCGGTCTTATTTTTTTACCCGGCATTCGGGAAAAAAGGCCGGAAAGCTGCGGTGAATAGTCGCATTGCCTAAAAAAACTGTCAAAGATTTGGCAGAGAAAACGCCCGGATGAGCTTTTCATGTCGGCGTTTTTTTGCTATACTGAACACTGAGCATTGCTTTTTTCCGGGCGGTGCTCCCACATCACCTGAAGGGAGGCGCACAGGATGCGCTATCGTCCCATCCGCCGCAACGGCGAGTTTGGCCGCGTGTATGCCCGCGGCAAGTCCTATGTCAACCAGGCGCTGGTGCTCTACGTGCTCAAAACGCGGAGCAAGCGCACCCGGGTGGGCCTGACGGCCACCAAAAAGATCGGCCACGCCGTGCAGCGCAACCGCGCCCGCCGTGTTATGAAGGCCGCCATCGACGAGCATCTCGACTACAACATCGGCGGCTACGACCTCGTTTTTGTGGCCCGGGGCATGACCCCTCGGCTCAAGAGCTGGCAGCTCAGCGCCATCGTGGCAAAGCTCTTTGCCCAGGCCGGCCTGCCGGATAAGGCAAAACAGCCGGGCGCAAAGCCCCCAGCCACCCTGCCGCCGGTCCGGAAGCCCGAGGCGTGAGCATCTTTCAGAAAGCCCTCTGCGGGATCATCCGGCTCTACCAGAAGTTCATCAGCCCGGGGCTGGGGCGGAACTGCCGCTTTTCGCCCTCCTGCAGCCAGTACGGCATCGAGGCCATCCGCACCCACGGCTGCGTCAAAGGGCTGCTGCTGACGGCGTGGCGCATCGCTCGGTGCAATCCGCTGGGCCGCTGGGGCTACGACCCCGTACCGGAAAAGGGCCGCTGGAAAAATCCGGCCCGGCATCTCTCAGCCTCGGCTCTGTTTTCCACCAGACACGAAAAATAAGTGGAAAACCTCTTCGTCGATGCTCTTTGGAAGAGCGCTGAAGCGGGGAAGACCTCTCCGTCACGGCTTCGCCGTGCCACCTCCCCTGGCGAGGGGAGACTGAGAGGAAAATCTATTATCATTGCTTCTTGTGACGTGCTGAACTGTGGGCGGCGTGTCCTACGATAAAAATAACCGTCCCGCACCACAGGCGGGGCAGAATGGACAGAGACATGAATATTTTGTACATCCTCGGTGTACCTCTCGGCTATGTGATGGAGTGGATCTACAACCTCATCCCGAACTACGGCTGGGACATCATCATCTTCACCATCGTCATCCGCCTGCTCAGCATCCCTCTGCAGCTCAACCAGCAGAAGAGCATGGCCAAGATGTCTGCTTTCCAGCCGATGATCGCCGACATCCAGAAAAAGTACAAGGACAAGCCCGAAAAGCAGCAGGAAGAGCTGCTCAAGCTCCAGCAGGAGTACGGCTATAAGCCCACCGCCGGCTGTATGCCCATGCTGGTCAACTTCCTCGTCATGTTCGGCGTCATCGAGGTCGTGTACCGCCCGCTGCAGCGCATTTTCCACATCGGCGCCGACGCCATCACCGCCGCAGGCGATGCCATGACCGCTCTGGGCATCAGCTTCACTCAGGTGACCCGCGACACCAATATCATTGCACAGGTGCTGGCCGGTGAGTCCACCGTCACCTCTGTGTTCACCGCAGACCAGCTGAACACCATCACTGAGTTCGGCCAGCACATGGACTTCTTCGGCATCGACCTGACCCGTGTGCCGCAGTACAGCCTGGCAGCAGACAACCTGCCCCTGCTGATCTTCCCCATCCTGGCTGTCGTCACCATGTTCATCTCCACCCACATCAGCATGAAGGCCTCCGGCCAGGAGATGCAGGGCAGCATGAAGCTGACCATGTATATGATGCCTTTGATGTACGTCTTCTTCTGCTTTACCGTTCCCTGCGCATTCTCTCTGTACTACGTCATTTCCAACATCGTGATGACCGTCCAGACCCAGGTCATGCGCAAGATCTATGACCCCGAGAAGATGAAGGAGCAGGTCAAGGCCGAGATCGCTTCCCGCAAGAAGGAAGAGAAGCGCGGCGTGAAGAGCACTACCATCAAGGTCCAGGACGAGAAGACCGGTGAGGTCGTGGAAAAGAACATCTCTGCCAGCGAGATGAACAAGCGCCGCCTCGAGTATGCCCGCCAGCAGGATGCTGAGCGCTACAAGGACGAGCGCACTGTCCCGCTGAGCGAGCTGCAGAACAAAAAGGAGGATTGACGGTTATGATCCGTACGCAGGAAGCGACCGGCAAGACGGTCGATGAAGCACGCACCAACGCCTGCGCTCTGCTGGGCGTGGAAAAGGACGACATCAACGTCAGCTACGAAGTGCTGGAAATGCCCCAGAAGACCGGTTTTCTGGGCCTGAAGCTCACTCCCGCCAAGGTCCGCGTCAGCGTCGAGCTGCCGGACGAGCCTGCGGCAGCTCCTGCTGCCCCCGTTGAGGAGCCCGCTCCCGTTGTGGAGGAGAAGGCTGCTCCTGTGGCGGCTGAGCCTGTCGTCGAAGAGACTGCCCCTGAGGCTCCCGCTGCTGTGGAAGAGCCTGCTGCTCCCGCTGAGGAAGCTGCCCCTGCCGAAGAGCAGGCTGCTCCCGCCGCAGAGGGCGAAGAGGTGGAAGTCCCCATCAACATCGAGGAGAACGCCAAGGTCAAGGCCGCTGTGGACTACCTGAAGGATGTCATCGAGAAGATGGGCGTACAGGACGTCAAGTTCAGCGCTGTGCAGAAGGGTGAGGCTACCATCATCCGTCTGGACGGCGAGAAGATGGGCGCCCTCATCGGCCGCCGCGGCGAGACGATGGAGAGCCTGTCCTATCTGGCAAGCCTCGTGGCAAACCGCCTCGAGGGCGACTACATCAAGCTGGGCCTCGACGTGGCCGGCTACCGCGACAAGCGCGAGAGCGACCTGACCGCACTGGCGCAGCGCATCGGTGCCAAGGTGCGCCGCACTGGCCGCAGCTTTGCCATGGAGCCCATGAACCCCTACGAGCGCCGCATCATCCACTCTGCCATCGGCAAGATGGAGGGCGTCCGCAGCGAGAGCAAGGGCGAGGGCCGTGACCGCCGTGTGGTCATCTACTCCACCGACCCCAACGCTGTGGCTGAGAGCGCAAATGCACGTCCCCGCGGACCCCGCGGCGGCCGTGACCGCAACGGCAATGGCCGCAGCGGCGGCTATCATCGCGGCGGCGAGCGCCGTGGTGACCGGAATGGCCGCGGCCCGCGCAATGGCGGCGGCCGGGGCGGCTACCGCTCCAATGTGCCTGAGCGCACCTACACCCCGCGCGATGCCGAGAATGCTGCCCCTGTGGCACCCAAGCGCACCGAGCGTGTGGATGACTTCGCTGATCTGAGCTTCGGCAAGATCGAGCTGTAAAAGCTGAATGATAAGACCCTCTCCCGCATGGAGGAAGCCGTGCAGGGGAGGGTCTTTTTTTGTACGAGGAACACTATAAATTTACACATCTTTTGCATGAAGATGGTTTACGATGAAAAGCGAATCTGAAAAAATAATTTAGTAAGAAAAGTCGTTCTTATCGGAAAATTGGAGAATATGCCCAATTACGGAAGAAATTTTTCTCCTACTTGCACATTGTAAAACAATGTCGACAAGCCTTATACTAGAGCTACAAATGCTTCGGAGTGTATACCAAGCAAAAAAGAGAGAAATTATTATGGAACAGAATAAGATTTCCCGCCGTAATTTCCTGCGCGTGGCCGGTGCATCGGCTACCGCCGCCGCAATGGGCGGTCTGGTCCCGGCTGCTTCCGCTGCCGGCATCAAAGACCTGTGGAGCATGGACCTGCAGATCCTTGCCACCAGCGATACCCACGGTAAGTTTGACCCCTGGGATTACGCCGCCAACAAGGCCGACGCCTCCGGCAGCGTGGCCCAGCAGGCAACTGCCATCAAGGAGAACCGCACCAAGACCACGCTGGTCGTGGATGCAGGCGACACCATTCAGGCAAACTCCGCTGAGCTGTTCCTGAACGACGATGTCCACCCCATGATCGCTGCTCAGAACGCCATCGGCTACGATGTCTACGTCACCGGCAACCATGAGTACAACTATGGCATGGCCACGCTGGAAAAGGTGCTCTCCCAGCAGAAGGCCAAGGTGCTGACCGGCAACGTCTACAGCCCCGAAGGCAAGCCTCTGGCGGATGGCTACACCATCATCAACAAGGGCGGCGTCAAGATCGGCGTCATCGGTATGGTCACTCCCAACATCACCCGCTGGGACGCCAAGAACCTCGAGGGCTGGACTGTCACCAACCCGGTGGACGAGAGCCGCAAGATCATTGATAAGATCAAGAACGATGTGGATGTCATCATCGGCGTTATGCATATGGATGTTGACAATGAGTATGGCGTCTATGGCTCCGGCGTCACCGACCTGGCAAATGCCTGCCCTGAGTTCGACGTCATCGTCGCCGCTCACGGCCACAAGAGCATCCCCAACAAGATGATCAACGGCGTGCTGGTGGTCGAGAACAAGAATGCAGGCGCCACTGTCTCCGACATCCACGTCTATCTGGAGCGCGGCCTGAACGGCAAGTGGAAGGTGAAGGACCGTACCTCTGAGAACCTGATCATCAAGGACTACGCTCCCGATCCCGAGCTGACTGCTCTGCTGGCAGAGTACGACCAGCGCGCTAAGGACGACGCCGTGACCCCCATCGGCCAGCTGGTCGGCGGTGATCTGGCCCCCGAAAACGAGATCGACTGCCTGCCGCAGGCCATGGTGCAGGATACTGCTCTGCTGGACTTCATCAACGAGGTACAGATGTACTACACCGACGCTCAGGTGGCCGCAACGGCTCTGACCTCCATGACTTCCCAGATGCGCGAGGGTACCATCCGCAAGTGCGACATGGCAAGCATCTACACCTACCAGAACACCCTGTACAAGCTGCAGATGAACGGCTGGCAGCTGCGTCAGTTCATGGAGTGGTCTGCTGCCTTCTTCAAGACCTGGGAGCCGGGCGATGTGACCATCGCATTCGACTCTTCCGTCCGCTATTACCTGTACGATGCCTTTGCAGGCGTCAAGTATGACCTCGACATCTCCAAGCAGCCCGGCAACCGCATCCAGAACCTGACCTGGATGGATGGCCGTCCGGTGGAGGACGATGACAGCTTCGTGGTGGCTGTCAACAACTACCGTGCCACCACCCAGCTGCTGACTTATGCCGACATCTTCAAGGAGGGCGACGAGCTGCCCAAGCTGCTGGAGATCGACGTGCGCGGCGATGTGGGCGGCATCCGCGAACTGCTGGGCGAGTACATCCGCACCGTCAAGGGCGGCACCATCGAGCCGCACGTGGACAACAACTGGAAGCTCGTGGGCAACAACTGGAACGCTGCTGACCACGAGAAGGCCGTCAAGCTGCTGCGCGAGGGCAAGCTGGCTCTGTCGGAGAACGCCGACAGCCGCACCCTGCCCGGCAAGGCCATCACCACGGCCGATATTGCCGCATTCTGATTTTTCTTTCACACGCGACGGGGTGTGCAGTCTTTCAGGGGCTGCACACCCTTTTTTGCACAATAAAGTAAAATATCAATGGGTAATATAGCTAAATTTAATTATCGCTTTTTAGCATATCATAGAAAATAAACGCTGGGATGCGCTGGATATTTTCTTTTTGGGAGCTTCATGATAAAATAGGAAAAACCCGCAGAACAAAGGGGGAAAGTGCGCCCTCGTGCAGTGCGGGGACGAATGCGGTTTGAAAAGAGGATGGCTATGGAAGCATTGCGAAGGCTGCTGTATGCGGAGATGTCACGGGAGGAGTACAAAGCCTGTCTGCCGGATATACAGCGCTCCAACCGCCAACGTGTGACGGCCTACCTGGGGATAGCCTGTGCGTTTCTTACAGTTTTATGGATACTGTCTGGGGCTCTGGAATTTTTGCGGCCCAATATGCCGGCCTATATGATAGCGCTGGCCGTGTGCATGGGCCTGCAGGCGGTCAACCGGACATTCCCGGGAAAAAACGGCCTGCTGCTGACCTGGCTGATGTACGCCTTTGAGGCTTTGCTCTATGTGCTGGGCATCTATCTGGGCATCCATCCTTCTCCCGATACTCCTACGGTGAGCTTTATTGCGTTCTTGCTGGCAGTGCCGCTGCTCTTTGTCATGCGGCCCATCCAGCATATCTTGAATGTCGTCTTTTTCGATGGTATTTTCATCCTGACCTGCTTTTTGTTCAAGAGTAAAGAGACGCTCCCAGTTGATATTCTGGACGGCGTGGTGTTTGGTGCGGTGTCCTGCATCATATCCACCTTTATCATGCTTTCGATGCACGAAAATTTTTCCATCCGGCACAAGCTGCTGGGCATCGCGGAGACGGACTTGAACGTCGGTCTGAAAAACCGCAACGCCTACGAGAGCCAGATGCGCGACTACCCGATGCACTGCAGCAGCACGCTGAGCTGTGTCTATCTGGACGTGAACGGCCTGCATGAGCTGAACAACACCCGGGGCCACGCGGCAGGCGACGAGATGCTCAAGACCGTGGCAGCCAAGGTGCGGGACATCTTCGGCGAAGAGTACAGCTACCGTGTGGGCGGCGATGAGTTCGTGGCCTTTGCGATGGACAAGAGCGCCGAAGAGATGCGCGCGCTCATCCACAAGCTGGTGCAGGAGGTGGACGAGGCCGGTTACTCGGTGGCCGTGGGTACAGCGACTCACAGCGCGGGCGGCATCGACATGGAAGTTCTCGTCAAATCGGCCGAAACGCGGATGTATCTGGCAAAGGAAGAGCACTATCGCCTTGCCGGGAAGACCCGAGGATAAAATGCAAAAGCGGTACGCTGCCGGACTCTCCGGCGGTGTGCCGCTTTTTTGCGCAGCATATTTCTTTTTTTGGCGGTTCGTGGTAGAATATACTGTATTCATCTGCGCATAAGGAGGGGAGAAGATGCAGCATTCGACCATTGCGGCCATTGCTACCGCTCCGGGTGCGGGCGGCATCGCTATCGTGCGGCTGTCCGGCCCGGAAAGCTATGAAGTGGCAGCGAAGGTGTTCCGTCCGGCCAACCCAGCCAAAAAAGTCGCGGACGCCAAAGGCTATACGGCCATGTTCGGTGCGTTCGTGGAGGGGGAAGAGGCTTTCGATGAGGGCGTGGCGCTGTTTTTCCGCGCGCCCCACAGCTACACCGGCGAGGATGTGGTGGAGCTTTCCTGCCACGGCGGCAGTG
>ENA-OZBF01001021-OZBF01001021.1-human-gut-metagenome-genome-assembly--contig:-NODE-1021-length-11197-cov-4.012655_pt1 | contig 11197 bp, 7 predicted proteins | sample MGYA00243980_ERZ653522 | MGnify/ENA primary metagenome ERZ653522 (study PRJEB26926, sample SAMN06165106) | human gut metagenome | biome: ENVO:00009003; feature: ENVO:2100002; material: ENVO:00002003...
TCTACACCCTAGAGTTCGTCGGCAGCGTCAGATGTGTATAAGAGACAGCATCTACGTGGTGAGGGTGGACACGCCGGAACACAGCTACACCGAAAAGGCTATCAAGAAATAAAATGACAACCGAAAAGAAAAGCACTTCCTTATAACGCTCTGTATACCAACATAATGAAACAAGCAAATCGTTTGGCTTAGATTGATTTTCCATTCTGCGCCAAACGATTTTTCAATCTCCTGAGATTGATTTCCCGTTTGGCGCAGAATGATTTTCGGACGAGGCTTTCCTTTACAATGCTTTCCATTCCCCCATAAAAAAACGGCCATTCGCTTGCCTAAATCAGCAAAAATCTTTTTCTTTGCCACTGCAATCCAATATACTTCAATCAATGAAAGACAAAACATTACACCTGATTTCAATCCTGTTAGCCGGGTGCAGCACATTCCCGGCCCTCGCACAAAATTTCAGCTCAAGCAGCAACCTGAAGCCCCAACCCACGGCAGACCGCGTCGTACCCTTCCGGCTTTCGGACAAGGGCATCACCCATAAATATGTAGAATGGGGGGCAGACATTGCATGGCTTGATGAAAACAACCTGCGACGCAGTGCCGCCTTCATGGGCAAGGACAACCTTGACGTGGTACGCACATCCTTCCAACCGGACCTGCCCATCGTGGACGGAAAAATGCAACAGGGGACAATCGACACACTGCAAATGCGCGTCAACATGTTCAAATGGGTCAAACCCGATGTCAAACTCATGATTAATTGTGACGCGCCTTTCATGAGCACTTATTACACGGACGAGAACGGAGCCAACGCCGCCCATTGGGCAGAAATCATAGACCTTTCCACCCAATATTACCAAGATGCCGGTTACGAGGTCGTCTCTGTCGCCCCGTTCAACGAACCGGATTACTTGTACAACAACCAAGGTTCACCTAATGAGGCAAAACGAAAAGCCGAGTTTGCCGCAATCATCACGGAATTAAAGCAAAAAGAACGTTTCAATAATATCCGCATGTGTGGCGGAAACACGCTGAACTCCGACCAGGCCTTGCCGTGGTACAATTACTTGAAAGACCAACTGGATGAGGGAAACACGCACCAACTGGCCGGAAGTTTCGACAACTTCGCCCAATTCTTCACCACGGTGAGAGAAGACGGCAAACATGCCACCGGTGACGAGATGCACAACGTCATGGAAGCCATGGTAGGCTTGGAATACGGCATGCAAACCGGAATATGGTGGGGATGGGCAGAATACACACGTGGCGAGTTCTGCAAGGCGAGCCATGGTGAACGGTTGGCCTACGCGGAGCATCGTCCCAACTGGACGGCAGCGTCGGTCTACCGTGCACCGGACGGCAAGGTACAGGCGTTCGGCGGGACATCCGAACGGCAAGCCGTCACCACCTCCTACCGCTTCCTTTCTAAAGAGCGCGACGTGTTCTTCGACGGACACGGGCCGCAACGGGAATACGTCATGGAGCTTCCGGGCGGAGCACCGGGAAGTTACCAAGACGGGCAGACCAATGCCGAAACCGTGGTGAACATCACGTGGGGCGATGACGTGCAACCCGTGGTGGACGGCACCTACGCATTAATCAACAAAAGCAACCTAAAACTGTTGGACAACGACAACGGCTCCCTCACCTCATCCACTTATTCCACAGGCAAAAAGTCGTTGCAATGGCATGTAAATCCGGTAGACGCTCGCATCGGAGGTGCGTTCAGCTACCACCAGATTCTTTCGGGCACTTCAAACCAGACGCTCGACGTACTGAACTGGTCGATGGACGACGGCACGGAAATCATACTTTACCAAAACAACAAGGGCACTAACCAACAATGGTACTTGGAATATGCAGGCGACGGATGGTTCCGCATCCGCAACCGCAACAGTTCGCTGTGCCTCAAGACATCAGGCAACAAAATCGTACAGGCCGAACCAGACGAAGAAAGCGCAGCGCAACTCTGGCGCTTCATCCCGACCGGCATCCGTCCGCGCATCCGCGACATCGATGCTCCCACCGGCCTGAAAGCCGAAATCCGCGCATCCTCCGTACTCCTGACATGGGAAAAGGCAGACGCCACAGCCCCGACCTACACCGTGCTGCGTTCGGAAAATCCGGAGGAGGGTTATGAAATCATCGCACGCTACGTGGAGGACACGGCTTTTGTGGACAACAAAGCCGAAGAGGGAAAGACATATTATTACACCGTCAAGACTGTGGATGCTTCGATGAATACTTCCCCGGCATCCTTGACCGTAAGCGCAAGCGTAGCCCCGACGGATGCCCTCTTCGCACGCTATGAATTTGAAGAAAACCTCCACGACACGACCCTTAACATCCGCCACGGGGTCATGCCGGAAGATGGTGTGTACACCGAAGGAAAATCCGGCCAATACGCTTTGGCTCTGGACGGTTCTGGCCAGTACGTGCAACTGCCGACCAACGTGGCCGACCATGAGGAAACCACCATTTCAACGTGGGTGTACTGGCAAGGCGGCAACAGTTGGCAGCGCGTGTTTGACTTCGGAAACGGGGAAGACGAATATATGTTCCTCACCGTGCGTTCGGATGACGGCCGGATACGGTTTGCCGTCAAAAACGGTGGAGACGAACAGCAATTAGACGGCGAACGAATCACGCCATACCGCAAGGAATGGATACATCTGGCCGTCACGATAGGAAAAGATGAAGTTTGCCTCTATTTGAACGGAGCACTTATGGCTTCTTCAAAAGACATGACCTTGCGCCCTTCCGACTTCCACCCGTTGCTGAACTACATCGGGCGCAGCCAGTCTGCAGCCGACCCGTTGTTCAACGGCAGTATCGACGACTTCCGTATATACGATTATGCTTTAAGTGCTGAAGACATCAAGAAGCTCGCAGACGGCACCACCCGTATCTGCGGCACGCCGAAAGACGAGCCAGGCACGTTCGACGTAGGTCCGTTGCCTGCCGACCGCCGCCTCGACGTGCGTTACTTGTTGGACAACGGTCCGGAAAGAGTGGACTTCCACATTTACGACCTGCAAGGCAACATGCAACTTACCCAAAGAGGCACGAACGGAGCCACGACTTCATTCGATGTCAGCAGACTTCCTGACGGCATGTATATCCTGAAAGCCCGGTGCGGACAGGCGAACGACAGCAGGAAATTTACGGTACGGCATCCTTAACGTGGATGCGCACGACCACACCCTAAACCGTCCCGGAAAACAGTTCCCTTGTTTTCCGGGACGGTTCCGTTTATGGAGCGGGAACTATTCGTGGAATACGCTCAATGCAAAAAAATACAAAAGTTTGCAAAAACGGAGGGGGGGGGGTAAACGGAATTATCGTATATTTGACACCGTTTCCGGAAGGAAATAGAGAATATTAATATTATTAACTTAATTTCTGTCCAAAATGAAAAACAGATTACTTGCCTTAATGGCACTTTGCGGTGCGACTTCGTCAACACTTCCCTTGTGGGCCGCATGGGATGATCCCGTACTACAATTCACAGAACCGAACTTAGCTACCGATGGTACCGGAGGCGGGGTGTTCTACATCTACCACGTAGCCACACAAAAGTTCATGGCCGCCGGACAACCACACGGCACACGTCTTGTAGTAGCAGATGATGGACAAGAAGTAACCCTAAGTTACGGGCAAGACTATGAATTGAGCCGCCGTGCGGAGAGTGACCCTGAATACTCGGAAGCCTACGGTTGGCGCTTAAGTATGATGAAAGCTCCCTCCAACGGAGGTTTCCATGAGTTGTTCAACGATGCAGCCGCCAGCATTTGGGTAGACCACAACAAACAGGGACATATCTTATGGAAGATTGTGGCACAGGACAAGGCCAACAAGGTCTACCGCATAAAGATGATAGATGAAGACAAGCTTTATGGCACGGAAGCAAACGACGGCTTGTACGCCAATGCCTACATGGGAATAGACGAAGGAAAGCTTGAAGTGTCCCCGTCCATCGACACATCCACTTCCGGACATGAAACTGCCAGCTTGGATTGGAAGTTCGTGGATTCCGAGGTATATACGGTCTATAAAGCCAAGAAAGAATTGCAAACTCAACTGAATGCCGCTGACGAGGCCGGATTCAGCGATTATGCAAAGTATGCCGAGATTTATAATAAGGCTAACGCCACGGCTGAAGAAGTCGAAGAAGCAGCCAAAGCCTTAAAGCAAGACATCGTAAACTGGAAGAGTTCGGAAGCCACACCGGACAAACCCGTAGAATTCACTAACGCCATCGCTAATAATTCGTTTGCTGACGGGAACAACGGTTGGAATGTAGTGGGAAGCATCGGACATCAAAGCGGAACGAGCTACGAGACTGCCGACAACAAATACAAAATGGATCACTTCTCCGAAAAATGGGTGACTTCTGCCAACAACGGCAACCTTTCGGGCAATCCGATGGATATCTCCCAAACTTTGGAAAACATGCCTGTGGGAAAATACCGCCTCACGGCCAACACCATCGGATACTGGCAAGGCGACTGGCAAAATACCGTGCCCCATGGGGTCTACGTCTTTGCCGAGAACAACGGGACGGAATACCGTGCCGAAGCACACACCATCGAATTCGGTGGAATCAGAGGTACTGAAGCCCCTGCTGAAGGCACTCCTTCTCCGCGCAATGTAATCTTGGAATTCTTCGCCTTGGAAGGCTCTATCAAGATAGGCTTCAAGACCGTCAACACAAACTGCAACTGGGTGGGCGTGGACAATTTCAAGCTCGAATATCTGGGTCTGGTCGAAGGCGGCATGGCAGAAGAACTGAACAAGGTCATCACCAAAGCCGAAGAACTAAAAGCAAAATATGACACCAACCAAGAAAAATACTCAATAGCCGGAGAGGAAAAGTTCACCAAGATGCTCCAAGCCGCTAAAGATGCGGCCTCCAACCCGGAAGTCGATGACAAGACCTTGGGCATGTTACTCACTACGGTACAAACCGGCATGGACACGCTGACTGCTGATGTGAACGCCTACAAGACCTTGAACCAAAAAATTTTGGATTTGTCAAATGCATGGGACAACGGAGTATATGTAGATTTAGACCTCCCCGATTACGAGCAATTCCTCATAGATTTGGAAACGGCACGGGATGGCAGGACATTCAATCCCGCCGAAGTAGACAGCATACAACCGCGCGCCGACCGGATTTGGATGTCGGGAATAAAGAAGGCCTTACTAAATGGGGATACCGACAATGTGACTGGGATAATGAATAATCCCGGTTTTACGGGCAGCAAGGACGGGTGGAAATACGACTTCGTGTCTGGTGACAACAAGTTCAACTATGGCTATAACATGGGTGAAGTTTATCAAACGGTTTGTGACGTATACCAGGAGTTGGAGGGCTTGCCCAATGGCACGTATGAAGTCACTTTGCAAGGGTTCTACCGCCCGACATTGAATAGCACCTGCGCATCTGCATGGGGCCTGGAAGGCGATACCACGAATGACATTTTGGCTTATGCTTTCGGCAACAACACAAAAGCCAAGCTATGCCACCCGTTTGAATGCGTACAAGACACCAATACCGTGAACAATTGCGAGCAGTTGACAGCCGGTGGAGCGGAACTTGAAGGAAAGTGGACTCCCAATGGCATGGCCAGTGCTGCAGCCATCATGGAAGCCAACCCCGATGCTTATAAGCTCTCTTTCAAATGTTATGTGGAAGATGACGGGAAACTCCGTGTGGGAATAACCATTCCACAGGCCGGATTAGCCACATATTGGGCTTTGTTTGACAACTTCCAAATCAAATACGCCGGAGCTGATGACATGAGCGGTGCCGTTTCTACCATCAACGCCCTGATTGCAGAAGCCACTGATTTGCTTAACAACGAAGAAGCCCTGACCACAGAAGAAGCCAAACAAACACTGGGCGCAGCCATCGAAGCTGCCAACAATGCCATAGCTGAAGGCTTGACCCTCGAAACCTACAAAGCACAAAACGAAGCTTTGAACGCTGCCATCAAGGGCGGACATGATGCCATGTCGGCAGCTTCCGCGTTCGAGACATTGGTAACAGAGCATATCAACAACTTCGACACGGGCGTATACGACCCATACTCGTCCAAAGCAGAATACGGTAAATTCCAAGACCTATTGTTGGATGAAATGGAACCGGCACTGGCACAAAGCCCGGAATCCATAAAATGGATTGAAGATGCCACCGTGAAAATCGACAAGGCTTACGCCACGATGGTAAGCACGGACATCGACTTCACCGGAGCTAGCATCAACGCGGCAGCCGATGTCACCGCAATGATACAAAGCCCGAGTTTCTCCGTTCCCGACCCGAACGACCCCTCCAAGGAACTCTCCTCCATCAAGGGATGGGTGACCACGGAAGGCAACAACGCCAACGCGACCGGTGCACAGAACTACGAGTTCTACGTGGGCAAGGGCGATGCAGACATCCACCAAGTACTGTATGCCTTACCCAAGGGATACTACCGTTTGGTTTATAACGGCTTTTACAGAGCCGGAGGAGCAGTGGAAGCCGCCGTTGCACACCGCGACAGCACGGATGCCCGGAATGCGAAAGTCTATGTAGAGGCCGGTGATGGTAAATGGAGCAAAGAACTGGCTTCCATTTTCGACCACGTAAACGAATACAAGTATGATGGCGGTGATTTCGCATTGGCTGACAGCCTCTTCCCTGAATCAGACAAACTTTACCACTTTGTGGTGAACAATGTGAACGGGACGAAAGCTGCATTCGACGAAGGATTGTACGAAGGTAACTTCTCATTCTACGTATCGGAGAACGGGCAACCTGTCACCATCGGAGTCAGCAAAAAAGAAGTAATTCCTAACGACTGGGCTATCTTTGACAATTTCCGCCTCTATTATTACGGTGACGGAGATGCTAACAAACCGGGAGACTTCACTTCTGCCATAGAAGATGCTGTTACCGACGGCAAGGCAAACGTAGTAAGCACAGCATGGTATACCATCAACGGCGTACGTGTAGATGAGCCGAAACAACGCGGTATCTATATTCGTCAGGATTTGATGAGCGACGGCACCAAGAAGTCAGTGAAAGTGATAGTCAAGTAACTTCTTGTTTAAGTTAATACAATGTTTTGTGATGAGCCGGTTCGAACCATGTGAATCGAACCGGCTCACTTTATCTCCTCTTAAACAATACCTAATAAATGCAACATCAAAGGCGTAAAAAGAGCCGTCAGCAACCCGTTCAGAATCAATCCTAAGCTAGCATACGCCCCATAAATACGCCCGTATTCCATGGCACGCGATGTCCCGACGGCGTGCGAAGCCGTGCCCATGCTCAGGCTTTGGGCGATAGGGCTTTTCACCCTCCCTACCTGAAGAATCTTAAATCCGCATACCGCTCCGAACAGTCCGACCAACACGACAATGGCAGCCGTCAGGGAAGGAATACCGTTTAACGATTCCGTCACGGCCATCGCAATAGGAGTCGTGACCGACTTGGGCGCAAGGGAGATAATCACATCATCGGAGGCTCCCATCCATTTGGCAGTCAATACCACCGAAACAATGCCGACAAAACAACCGACCAACTGAGAAACCAACACCGGCATCAGTTGCCGCCGGATGCTCTTGAGTTGCAGATACAAAGGTACTCCCAAAGCCACGATGGCCGGTTTGAGCCAGAAGTCGATGATGGAAGCACTCCCGGCATACGTCTCGTACGAAATACCCGTAACTTTCAGGAAGCTTATCAAGGCCAATATGGCCAACAATATGGGATTCAACACCACCCAACCTGTGCGCACCTGCAAACGTTTGGCCAGAAAATACACGCCGAACGTCAGCGCGATAAGGAAAAAATCACTTTCTAAATACTCCATGTCTTCTTACCCATTGATGCACGTGCCCCGTGACGACTAGAACCAATACCGTACTGACCACCGTGGCCGTAAAAATCGGCCAGAACTCAGCGGCAATCACATCGAAATAAAGCATCAGGGCCACTCCCGGCGGAACGAAAAAGAACCCCATGTTGCTTACTAAGAAATCTGAGATACCCTTGACCCAACGCAGCTTTACCCATCCCATCTGCAAGAAGGCGGTCAGGAGAAGCATACCGATAATGCTACCCGGCAATTTTACCCCCGTGGCCCACACCACGAAGTCGCCCAAAGCCAGACAGCCGAACAAAATCGTACATTGTTTTACCATGTCTACAATCTTTATAATCTTATTACCTTATATAAATAGCCCATCAGCCACCCAAAAAGCTTCCGGCAAATTCCCCGTCCCATTATTAATTATAACAAAATTCATGCAAAATTATGATATAATACAGATACGGGCAATAAACCGGTAATAAAAATGCTTAATGCTTGCCATAAAAGAAAAACCATATCTCATAGGTAGGAAAAAAGTCTTTTTGTCGTACGTTTGACATATTAATACGGCTTTCCCTGCCACACATCAGTAAATAATCCAAATTCATATGGACATCGAACCGATTTTTCCGTAACTTTGGCTCATCAACTATTAGCATTGACATCATCATGAGAAGAAGACTACTATCACTTTGTGCCGTCCTTTGTATGGCACTGGTCGTAATGGCTGAGGGCAAAGCCAAGTATGTATTTTATTTTATCGGTGACGGAATGGGAGTCAACCAAGTAAACGGAACGGAGACCTATATGGCTGCCGTGGAAGGGCGTATCGGAACATCACCGCTCTGCTTTGCACAATTTCCATACGTGGGGCTTGTCACGACGTATTCCGGTACGAACGGGGTAACCGATTCTGCCGCCGGAGGAACGGCCCTTGCTACCGGAAACAAAACGAAAAACGGAGCATTGGGCATCAAGTCCGACTTGACCACCCGCATCAATAGCATAGCCGCTTTGGCCAAATCAGAGGGGAAGGCCGTGGGCGTCACTACAAGCGTATCCGTGGATCATGCCACTCCCGCATCTTTCTATGCCCACGTAAAAGACCGGAACATGTATCATCAAATCGGCAAAGACCTCATAGCAGCCGGGTTCGATTTCTATGCCGGTTCCGATTTCCTGCAACCGGAAAACAATGAACTGAGCGGAAATAAGGACTTGTACACACAATGCCGGGAGGCCGGTTATACCATCGCACGCGGATATGCCGACTACCGTAAAAAGGCAAAAAAAGCCGATAAAATGCTCCTGTTGCAAACCGAAACGGCCAACAAGACAGACCGTACCAGTATCCCCTACGCCATAGACCGTCAAAAGAATGACCTTACCTTACAGGATATTACTCGGGCAGCCATCCATTTCCTCAGCCAAAAGGATACGGACGGTTTCTTCTTGATGGTGGAAGGCGGAAAAATCGACTGGGCTTGCCACAGCAACGATGCGGCAACAGCTTTTAAAGAGGTTATAGACATGGACAATGCCATCAAAGTGGCATACGAGTTCTATGAACAGCATCCTGACGAAACGCTGATTATCATCACAGCCGACCACGAGACCGGAGGGATTGTTTTAGGAACAGGTAAGTACGAACTGCGTACCGACCTGCTGAAATACCAAAAACAAAGTGCGGGAGCCTTCAGTAAAATGATAGCCGCACAACACCAGAAAGAGGGCAAAAAGTTCACGTGGGATTTCGTACGCAAGCAGTTACAGGATAACTTCGGATTTTGGTCTCAAATACCATTGGATGAACGGGAAACGGAGCAACTCAAAAAAGCATACGAGAATTTCTGTGAAGGAGTGGCCAAAGACACGAAGACTTTGTATGAAAGCGAAAACATCATTGCCTCTACAGCACGGCAACTCATGGCTCGGAAAGCTATGGTAGGATGGCAAAGCGGAGGACATTCCAACGGCTATGTTCCGGTGTTTGCCATAGGAGCCGGTGCCGAAGAATTCACCGGACGTATCGACAACACGGAAATCCCTAAAAAGATAGCTGAAATAGCGGGCTACAAGGAATAAGGAAGACAAAACACACAACCTATAATAGAAAGAGAAGTAGAGGAAGGAGTTCCCCGTACTTCTCTTTTTTCTTTTTCAAATGTCATATATACCTGATTTTATTTGCATTAACAGGAATGACATAGCATTGCAACCAACATTTAAAACGAACGTTACAGTGTCTTAAAAAGACTTTAGTTCCTTTGCAGTGTATTTAGAAAACGACTCAAATACATATAGCAAATAGAAAAAAATGGAAACTAAAGTTTTAACGAATTTGAGCAAGAGTATGGCAATCCTGGCTATCAGCAGCCTGACGACCCATGCCATACAGGCTCAAAGCTTGGTGAGAGGTCAAGTGACGGACACAAAGGGTGAACCGTTAATGGGCGCCACTATCAAGGTAAAGAACAGCCAAGAAGGAGCCATCACGGACTTGGACGGGAAGTTTTCGTTCGAAAGCAAACGGACGCTGACAGCCAAGGACCGCCTGGAGGTGAAATATGTAGGTTTCAAGACACAAGAAATCGAATATTCCAATAAAGCCCTCCAAGTTCATTTGGAGGAAGATGCGGAAGAAATCAATGAGGTAGTGGTAACCGCATTGGGCATCAAGCGCGACGAGAAAGGCTTGGGATACGCCACAACGAAAGTGGAAGGCAGCCAAATCACCGGTACAATGCCGGCTAACTGGTCGTCGGCTCTGACAGGAAAAGTGGCCGGATTGAGCATCATCTCTTCCGGAGGACCTCTAAGTACTAGCCGGATATCCGTCCGAGGAGATGTTTCACTGAATGCGAATGGCAATAATGCTTTGGTAGTCGTAGACGGTGTTCCCCTGAGCAGCCCGATGACCAACCCGGGAATGGCCTACGGAGCCGGCGATGCAGCCGAACTCTCGGTTGACTACGGCAATGGTTTCTCAGACTTGAATCCGGAAGACATCGAAAGTATCCAGGTATTGAAAGGAGCCAGTGCCACAGCCTTGTACGGTTCGCGCGCAGCAAACGGTGTAATCATGGTAACGACCAAATCGGGAGCCGGTGCCAAGAAAGGGCTTGGCGTTTCTTATAGTGCCCACGTCAGTATGGATAACGTCATGCGCTGGCCCGACTATCAATATGAATTCGGACAAGGACAAGCCAAAAACATCGGTGCGGAAGGTACGGCATACGCCGGACAACATTACTATTCATACGGTGCCGGTCCGGACGGGCCCCCCAGTACCGGTGGAACCAGCAGCGCATTCGGTCCGCGTTTCGAAGGAC
>ENA-OZBF01001031-OZBF01001031.1-human-gut-metagenome-genome-assembly--contig:-NODE-1031-length-11126-cov-5.876253_pt1 | contig 11126 bp, 7 predicted proteins | sample MGYA00243980_ERZ653522 | MGnify/ENA primary metagenome ERZ653522 (study PRJEB26926, sample SAMN06165106) | human gut metagenome | biome: ENVO:00009003; feature: ENVO:2100002; material: ENVO:00002003...
AGATCTAGTACGGTCTCGTGGGCTCGGAGATGTGTATAAGAGACAGGTTGTAGTATATAACACAATAAATCCACAAAAGGCGGCAGAATATGACCAGAGAACAGGTCGAAAAGGAAATGGCCCAATACCGCACGATTTTTACGGTCGTGCGCCTGTTGGAGGCTGCGCAGGTCGGCAGTGACAAGACCCTCAGCGACTACTGCAAATGCTACGACTTTTGGCAGAAGCACCCCCAGTGCCAGAACTGTATCTCGGCGCAGGTCCTGCGCGACCACACCCAGCGCACCAAGCTGGAATACATGGGCAGCCAGGTCTTTCAGGTCACGGCGGTCTACCGTGAGGTGGACGGCCAGCCCTGCGTGATGGAGCTGATCCAGCAGCTGGACAGCGAGACCCTTATCGACCCCGAAAACAGCAACCGCCTGATGGACAGCGTGACCGGCTACCACTTCAAGCTCTACCACGATGCCCTGACCGGCGGCTACAACCGCCGTTATTTTGAGGATGTGCTCAAGGACAAGACCGACCCTGCCGGTGTGGCCGTGCTGGACCTGGACGACTTCAAGCTCTACAACGATACCTACGGCCACCACGCGGGCGATCTGGCCCTGCGCACCGCCATGGAGGTCGTGCGCGCCAACATCCGCAAAAGCGACAGCCTGATCCGCTACGGCGGCGACGAATTTCTGCTGGTACTGCCGGGCATTGAACGGGGCGCGTTCAACGCGAAATTACAGCGCATCTGCAAGAAAATCCACGCCGCCACCGTGCCGGGGTACAGCTGTCTGCAGCTTTCTGTCAGCATCGGCGGCGTGATGTCCCAGCCGGACGAAACGGTGGAGCACGCCGTTGGCCGCGCCGACAAGCTGATGTACCAGGCCAAGAACCACAAAAACACGGTCGTGACCGAGGACACCGCCGCTCCCAGGGCCAGCACCGCCGCCGGGCGCGAGAACCAGACCCGCCAGAACATCCTGATCGTTGATGATTCCGAGATGAACCGCGCGATTTTGTCGGAGATTCTGGGCAGCGACTACAATATATTGGAGGCCGCCAACGGCGAGGAATGCCTGGCCATGCTGGAGCAGTACGACACCGGCATTGCGCTGATTCTACTGGACATCGTCATGCCGGTGATGGACGGCTTTGAAGTGCTGGCTGCCATGAACCGCAACCACTGGATCGAGGATATCCCGGTCATCATGATTTCCAGCGAGGACTCCGACCCGGTCGTGCGTCACGCCTACGAGATGGGCGTCTCGGACTATGTCAGCCGCCCCTTTGACGCGAGCATCGTCTACCGGCGCGTCTTTAACACCATCAAGCTCTACGCCAAGCAGCGGCGGCTCATCTCGCTGGTGACGAGCCAGACCCGCGAGAAAGAGAAGAACACCCAGATGATGGTCTCGATTTTGAGCGAGGTCGTTGAGTTCCGCAACGGCGAGAGCGGCCTGCACGTGCAGCACATCGGCACGCTGACCCAGCGCCTGTTGGAGCGCCTGACCCAGAAAACTGACAAGTACGACCTGCCGCCCGAGAAGCAGGAGCTGATCGTGCTGGCATCGGCGCTGCACGACATCGGCAAAATCGCGATAGACGACAAGATTTTGAACAAGCCCGGCCGCCTGACGCAGGAGGAGTTCAACATCATGAAGACCCACACGGTCATCGGCGCGAATATGCTGGACAAACTGGGCATATACCGCAACGAAGCACTGGTGCGCACCGCGTATGAAATCTGCCGTTGGCATCACGAGCGTTGGGACGGCCGCGGCTACCCTGACGGCCTGTCCGGGGACCGCATCCCGATTTCGGCGCAGGTCGTCTCGATGGCCGACGTGTACGACGCGCTGGTGAGCAAGCGCGTGTACAAGGCCGCCTACGCCCCCGACACCGCTGTACAGATGATTTTGCACGGCGACTGCGGCACGTTCAATCCCCTGCTGCTGGAATGTCTGGTGGAGATACAGGACGTGCTGAAAGAGGATGTTACCGAGGCAGAATAATGCCTGCGGCGGCCAGAGGACCGGCCACCTTACAACACGATAGGGGCGGAGTTCTGCTCCGCCCCTACAAACACACGCCGCTTATTTCCCGATTTCTTACAGATTTATTACGCTTCAGCGGAACTATGTTGAAAATTGTCTCGTTTTGTGATAAAATACAGTGATATGTGTGTCATTGCATTGTATGCCGCCGCTATCATGCGCGGCATCTGCCACTATATACGAGAGGAATCTTCACCGATATGACGAGCAAACGTGAAAAATTACAGTATGCTTATGTGTTTCTCACCGATTTTGTGACCACGGGCATCAGCGTTGTGCTGGCATGGCTTATCACGGATAACGTGTTCAACAAGCTGCAAGATTACGCAACTTTTGACTGGATCCAGGCGCTTTGCCTGCTGCTGCTGGCCTTTGTGCTGACGTTTTTGTGCTTTGACCAGGATCAGAACATCGTGACCCGCTCCAAGGGCGACGAAATCATCCTGGCGCTGAAATTCAACGTCGTGCTCGGCGTCGTCAATGCGGCCTGCCTGGTGCTGGCGAAAGCCACGCTGCTGGACTCCCGCTATTTTGCGGTCATGGTCCCCATTGTGAACGTGGTGCTCATGCCCATCACCCATGGGCTGCTGAAGAAGTTCCTGCTGAAATTGCAGCACAGCCGCGGGTCGGAGAGCCTTGTGGGCTTTGTGACGACCGGCGACCGCGCCGAAAAGCTCATCGCCGAGATCCGGGGCGACTGGTCCCGCCGTATCATCGGCGTAGCCCTGCTGGAAGCCACACCCGAGACCGTCGGCACCAGGGTGGCCGGGGTCGAGGTCAAGGCAACGTTTGATGATTTCATGGCCTGGCTGCGGCGCGAGGCGCTGGACGAGGTCTATGTGGACGTGCCGATGGACAGCGGCGAGAGTTTCATCCCCTACCTGGAAGAGATGGAGAGCATGGGCTTGACCGTGCATTTCCGGCTGCCGCTGCTGGACCATATCGAGGCGCGCTGTTGCGACGAGACGAGCTCGGCACGGCTGAGCCGCACGCTGGGCCGTTGCGCGGGGGGCAACATCGTGACGATGGGCACCGTGGAAATGAAGCTGCGGGACCGCATTGCCAAGCGCACCATGGACATTGCCGGTGCCATTGTGGGCTGCGCCATCAGCATCCCCATCATTGCGGTGGTGGCCATCCCGCTGAAGATCGAAAGCCCGGGGCCGCTCTTCTTCAAGCAGAAGCGCGTGGGCCTGAACGGCCGGTATTTCTACATCCACAAGCTGCGCAGTATGTACATGGATGCCGAGGAACGCAAGAAAGAGCTGATGGCCAAGAACGAAATGAACGGCCTGATGTTCAAAATGGAGGACGACCCCCGCGTGACGAAGGTGGGCAAGTTCATCCGCAAGACGAGCATCGACGAGCTGCCGCAGTTCTTTGATGTGCTGCGCGGCGATATGAGCCTCGTGGGCACCCGCCCGCCGACGGTGGATGAGTACAAGCAGTACGAGAGCCACCACAAGCGCCGCCTGTCGATGAAGCCGGGCATCACCGGCCTGTGGCAGGTCAGCGGCCGCAGCAACATCGAGGACTTTGAGGAAGTCGTCAAGCTGGACGTGACCTACATTGATAACTGGTCGCTCTGGAACGACGTAAAGATTTTGTTCAAGACCGTGTACGTGGTTTTCGCGGGGCGCGGCGCGAAATAAAAGCACATTCCCGGGCGGCTCACCGTGAGCTGCCCGGGATTTTTTGCGGGGAAGTCTTTGGCAGTCTGTGCTTTCCCCCTTTGGGGGAAGGTGTCTGCGGCCCCGACCGCAGACGGATGAGGGGGAAGTTCACGGCCACAGTCTGTTTGCGTGCAGCCTCGGCAAGGCTTGCCCTCATCCGTCACCTTCGGTGACAGCTTCCCCCGTGGGGGAAGCCTTTTCCTCCCACGCCAAAATGGGGTCTGCTTTGCGGCAGGCCCCATTTTGGTTGGTATAGGAAAATAAGGGAATGGCTTGTTTTGCCCCGCGTTACACGATCTTGCGGGATTTGTGAACGCCGGTCTTTAAGAACTCGACCCACTCGGCGATATTGACCGCGTGGTCACCCAGGCGCTCTAAGTATTTGTCGATCATGAACAGGTCCAGCGCCGTGCTGGCGTCGTCGGGGTGGGCGGCGATGTAGGCGGCAATTTCCTGGGAAATACGGCTGAACATCGCGTCACACTCGTCGTCGCGGGCAATGACCTGGGCTGCGGTGGACAGGTCCACCTGCACGTAAGCGGCAATGGAATCCTTGACCATCCGCAGGGCGATATCGCCCATGGCGTACAAATCATCCAGCACGCCGACGGTGCGCGCCCCCTCGGGGTGCAGATGCAGGGTGATTTCGGCAATATCGCTGGCCTGGTCGGCAATGCGCTCGATATCCGTGACCATTTTTAAGGCCGTGGATACCTTGCGCAGGTCGCCCGCCACCGGCTGCTGCCGCAGGAAAAGCGTTAAGCAGCGGTGCTCGATCTCATGCTCGGCGGAGTCGATCTCGCTGTCCCGGGCGATCACGCTGCGGGCCAGCTCGGTGTCGCCGGTGCGCAGGGCGGTCATGGCGCTCTCGATGGCACCGCCCGCCGCATGGCCCATGCGGGCCAGCATCGTGTCCAGCTGCAGCAATTCCGCATCGTACATTTTGCGTACACTTGTACCCATTGTAAACCTCCTCAACCGAAACGGCCCGAGATGTAATCCTCGGTGCGTTTGTCCACCGGCGTGGCAAAGACGCGCTCGGTCGGGCCCATTTCCACCAGTTCGCCCAGCAGGAAAAACGCCGTCTTATCGCTGATACGCGCAGCCTGCTGCATATTGTGGGTGACCATAACGATGGTGTAGTTCTCTTTCAGCTCGGTCGCCAGTTCTTCGACTTTCGAGGTCGAGATCGGGTCCAGGGCGCTGGTGGGTTCGTCCATCAGCAGGACCTCCGGCTCGACCGCCAGGGCGCGGGCAATGCACAGGCGCTGCTGCTGGCCGCCGGACATACCCAGTGCGCTCTTGTTCAGGCGGTCCTTGACCTCGTCCCAGATGGCCGCGCCGCGCAGGGATTTTTCGACGATCTCGTCCAGCTGCGCCTTATTGCGGATGCCGTGGGTGCGCGGGCCGTAGGCAATGTTGTCGTAGATCGACATCGGGAATGGGTTCGGCTTCTGGAACACCATGCCGACGCGCTTGCGCAGGACGTTGACGTCCATCTTGTCCTTATAGATGTCCACGCCGTCCAGTTTGATATCGCCGGAGATGCGGCAGCCCTCGACCAGGTCGTTCATCCGGTTCAGGCTCTTCAAAAACGTGGATTTACCGCAGCCGGAAGGCCCGATGAAGGCGGTGATCTCCTTCTCCGGGATGTTGATGTTGATGTTTTTCAGTGCATGGAAACTGCCGTAGTACAGGTCCATGCCGCGGACTTCAAATTTGTTCATGAAATGCCTCTTTGCTATATCTTTGTTTATAGACCGCATATATGCCTTTGCCGAGCCGTAGGGGCCGGACATATCCGGCCCTCAGCCTTACGGAAGCAGAGCGGTAATGGGTCTGCCGAGGGCCGGGCATGCCCGGCCCCTACAAGCTGCTGCGTATGTAGGGGGCGGCGTCCTCGACGCCCCGCAGGCGGCTTTACTTCTTCGCCAGCTTGCCGGCCAGAAAGCCGGACAGGCAGTTGATGACCAGCACCAGCACCAGCAGCACCACGGCGGTGCCGTAGGTCTGGCCGATGTAGAGACCCTCGTTGGAGAGCAGATACATATGCACGGCCAGCGTGCGGGTCGAGCTGAATACGCTGGTGGGGATCTTGGCGACCGAGCTGGCGGTGTAGATCAGCGCGGCAGTCTCGCCCACGATGCGGCCCGTGGCGAGGATAACACCGGACAAAATGCCGGGCATGGCGCTGGGCAGCACGATGGTGAACACCGTGCGCAGCTTGCCCGCGCCGAGGCCGAAGCTGCCCTCGCGGTAGGAATCGGGCACGGCGATGAGCGCTTCCTCGGTCGTGCGCATGATGACGGGCAATACCATGATGGCCAGCGTGAACGCACCGGCGATCAGCGAGTAGCCCCAGTGCAGCTGGGTGACGAAGAACAGCATACCGAACAGGCCGTAGACGATGGAGGGGATGCCCTGCAGCGTCTCGGTCGTGACGCGCACGACCTTGACCAGCTTGCTACCGCGGCGGGCGTACTCGACCAGCCAGATGGCGGCAAAGATGCCGAGCGGCGTGGCGATGAGCAGCGCGAAGGCGGTCATCAGCACGGTATTGATGAGGGCGGGCGTCAGCGAGACATTTTCGGAGTTATACTCCCATGCGAAAAGCTCGGGCTTGAGGTTGGGGATGCCCATGACGAGGATGTAGCCGATCAGGAACACCAGCACGGCGGCCGTCAGGAAGGCGGCGATCCGCACCAGCCACCGCAGCGCGGCAGCCTGTGCGCGGGCGGCGCGGCGGTTCTGCCCACCGCCGGGCATAAGCGTATGCGGTCTTGCGCAGGTCATATCGGCCGCAGTCTTTGTTGCGGTGATCTCAGGCATGGTCGCTGCCCCCTTTCACAAGGCTGAAGCAGAGGTTGATGAGCAGGATAAAGATGAACAACACAACGCCGGTAGCGATCAGCGCCTCGCGGTGGAGGTCGGCGGCGTAGCCCATCTCGATGACGATGTTGGAGGTCATCGTGCGCAGGCCCTGGAACAGGCCCTTGGGCATCCATGTCTGGTTGCCTGCGACCATGACGACCGCCATCGTCTCACCGATGGCGCGGCCGATGCCGAGGATGACCGCCGACAGCACACCGGACCTGGCGGCGGGCAGCACGGCGCAGAAAACGCTGCGCTCATGGGTCGCGCCCAGGGCCAGGCTGCCCTCATAGTAGCTGTTGGGAACGGCGTCAAGGCTCGTCTTGCTGACCGTGATGATGGTGGGCAGGATCATGATGCCCAGCAGCACGGCGGCGGTGAAAAGGCTCATGCCCTTGCCGCTTTTGACGTGGAGCACCGTCTTGAAGAAGGGCGTCTTGACCATGGCCTGCACGGCGGGCACCAGCACGATCATACCGAAGAAGCCGTACACGACCGACGGGATACCCGCCAGCAGCTGCACCGCCGGGAGCATGATTTTGTTGATGCGGAGCGAGGCAAACCTGGACATATAAATGGCGGTCAGCAGGCCGATGGGCACGCCGACGAGGATAGCCCCCGCCGTGACGTAGATGCTGCCCAGGATCATCGGCAGGATGCCGAAGATATCGTTGCCGGGCTTCCAAGTGGTGCCCAGCAGGAACTTGAGCGGACCGATTTTGAACAAAGTAGGCACGCCGTTCGCAAACAGGAAGATGCAGATGAGCGCCACTGCCAGAATGGATACACAGGCGCAGAGTGTGAACACCACCTGCATGACGCCTTCTTTTAGCTTGGAGGTCATTTCCTATACTCCTTTGGTTATATGCCATGTAGGGGCCGGACATGTCCGGCCCGCGGCCTTCCCATAACCGCGCGGTCACGGGTACGCTGCGGGCGGGGCATGCCCCGCCCCTACAAGACTGCTTAGTTACTGCACATCGGCCCAGGTGGTCAGCTCGCCGGTGTAGATGCCCTTGATCTGGTCAACGGTCAGATCCTCGGTGGTGTTGGCAGGGTTGACGACGACGGCGATGCCATCCAGTGCCAGGACGGTAGCCTTGGCGCCGCCCTCGGTCTCGGAGTCCTTCAGCTCACGGCTGGCCATGCCGATGGTGTAGGTGCCGTCCAGCGCACCGGAAACACCGGTGGTGGAGTCGGTGGTCAGCAGCTCAAGCTCGGCGTTGGGGTTGACGGTCTTGTAGGCCTCGATGAGCTTCTCCATCAGCGGAGAGACGGAGGAAGAACCACCGACGGTGATCTTGCCGGCAGGCTGGGCGGAGGTGAAGTCCGCGCCGTCCTCGCCGATGTAGCCCTTATCGGTGGCGAGTGCCTGGCCGTCCTTGCTCAGGCAGTAGGCGATGAAGTCCACGGCCACGGGATCGGTGGCATCGCCGTTGGTAACGATGTTGAACGGACGGGCCAGTACATAGCTGCCGTCCTTGACGGTCTCGGCGGAGGCGGCCACACCGCCGACCGTGACGGCCTTGACGGTGTCGTTCAGAGAGCCGAGGCTGATGTAGCCGATAGCGGTCTCATCGTTGGCAACAGCGGTCATGACGCCGTTGGTGCTGGACTGGATGGCGGCGGCCTCGGTGGTGTTGTCGACCTTCTTGCCGTCGGCGTTCTTCTCCTCAACGCCGGTCAGCTCAATGAAGGCGCCGCGGGTGCCGGAGCCGTCCTCGCGAGAGATGACGGTGATATCCTGGTCGGTGTCGAAGTCGCCGGTGCTCTCGGCAGGGGCAGCCTCGGAAGCAGCCTCCGAGGAGACAGCCTCGGTGGAAGCCGCCGTGCTCTCGGCGGCGGTGTCAGCGGTGGAATCAGCGGAGCCGCAGGCGGCAAGGCTCAGTGCCAGAGCGGCAGCGGTAACAGCAGCGATTGCAGAAGTACGTTTCATGTAAAGTATTCTCCCTTTTCCCCAATATTGTTTTTGGTATAGTGTTTTGGGTGTGTTCTCATCGGAACGACCCTATTGTACCGCCTTTTTTTGCGGGTATCGACCATGGTACGGTACAATCGCGGTAAAGGTTTTGCAAAGATGTCCCCGGTTTTGTGTGGGAACGGTAAAGTTTGTAAAGAATATGCAAAAACAGCGGGGGTGCGGGATGGGAAGAGAGGCGGAGGGGTGAGGGCACCCCGCCCTACACACGGATTTTTAAGTGGGGCTGTAGGGCGGCCAGCCCTCTGGCCGCCGTGGCCGTTTACGGTGGCGGGAAGTGCCCGGGAGGGATGAATCCCTCCCCTACGGATTGACCGTGAAAGGGATTTGGCGGTAAGTTGCGGGCCGGGCATGCCCGGCCCCTACAGGGCGGCGATGGGGAAACGGGATGTGACGGCAGGTTGGCGGGCCGCATATATGCGGCCCCTACAAATGCCCGGAAGGTTGGCGGCAACGATTGTAGGGGGCGGGGTGATGGCACCCTGCCCCCTTGCGGCTTTACACAAATTTTACACAACATTTACCTTGCCGTGGTGGTGTAGTCTGCGCGCATACATTATAATAGAAGGCGGTATAGTGTAAACAAAATAAGAGAATGGATGTGTAACACCGGATGACCATTTTTAATGTGTTCACCCTGATGGGCGGCATTGCCATGTTCCTGTATGGCATGGACCTGATGGGGAAAGCGCTGGAGCAGACCGCCGGCAGCAAATTACAGGGTATCCTGTCCACCATGACCAGCAGCCCCATCCGCGGCTTGCTGCTCGGCATGGCCGTCACCGCCGTGATCCAGTCCAGCGGCGCCACCACCGTTATGGCCGTTGGTTTCGTCAACTCCGGTTTGATGGAACTGCACCAGGCCATCAGCGTCATTATGGGCGCGAATGTCGGCACCACCGTCACCGGCTGGCTGCTGTCGCTGTCCGGCCTCGAGGGTGACAGCTTCATCACCCAGATGATGAACCCCAATGCCTGGAGTCCGATCCTCGGCTTTATCGGCATCTGGATGTATATGATCGGCAAGGACCGCAAGCGCGGCGTCGGTAAAATCCTGCTGGGCTTCGCCATTTTGATGGCCGGCATGAACACGATGTCCCATGCCATGTCCCCGCTGGCCGATGAGCCGTGGTTCATGGATCTGTTCCTCAGCTTCAAAAATCCCATCCTCGGCGTTATCGCGGGCGCAGTGCTGACGGCTGTTTTGCAGTCCTCGTCGGCCTCCGTCGGTATCTTGCAGGCGTTGACCAGCACCGGCGCCGTCACCTACTCCGCCGCCGTGCCCATCATCATGGGCCAGAACATCGGCACCACCGTCACAGCGCTGATTTCCTCCGCCGGTGCCAACAAAAACGCCAAGCGCACCGCCTTTGTCCATCTCTATTTTAACGTTATCGGCACGATCCTCTTCCTGTGCGGGTTCTACGGGCTGAACGCGCTCATCCAATTCTCTTTCTTTAACGAGACCGCCAACACCTTCGGCATTGCCATCGTTCACACGGTTTTCAACGTGGTAACGACCGCTATTTTGCTGCCCTTCAACCGCCTGCTGGAAAAGCTGGCCATCCTGACCGTGCCCGACTCCCCCGCCGACAAAAAGCAGGAGAACACCCTGCTGGACGAGCGTCTGCTCACCACCCCCTCTGTGGCTGTTGGCCGCGCCATGCTGACCGGCAGCGATATGGCGGAAATCTGCCGCACCGCGCTTTTGCAGGCCATGTCCACCACCCGCATCTGGAACGACGCCATTGCGGATGAAGTCCTGCGCAAAGAGGACGCTGTTGACCATTATGAGGACGTGCTGGGCACCTACCTGGTCAAGCTGAGCGCCAAGCATCTTTCGGGCGAGGATAACCGCACCATCAACACGCTGCTGCACACCATCGGCGATTTTGAGCGTGTGTCCGACCACGCCGTGAACATCATCAAAACGGCCGAGGAGATCCGCACGAAAAACATCAAATTCAGCGAGGAAGCCCTCAACGATTTGTCCGTTCTTGAAGCCGCCGTGCAGGATATCGTCAACCGCACGGTAGACGCATTCCAGAAGGGCGACACCTACGCCGCCGGCAAGATCGAGCCGCTGGAGCAGGTCGTGGACGGCCTGGTGCGCGAGGTCAAGACCCGCCACATTGCCCGTTTGCAGGCCGGTGTCTGCACCATCGAATACGGCTTTGTGCTGGATGATCTGCTGACGAACTACGAGCGCATCGCCGACCACTGCTCGAACATTGCGGTCGCGATGATCGAGGTTGCGGCGGACAAGTTCGACACCCACGAGTATCTTGCCAACGTCAAGCACGGCGGCAGCGTAAAATTTGAGCAGCGCTACGAGAAATACCGTGGCCGCTACACCTTCCCGCCGGAGGCATATTCCGAGCCTGCGGAGAATCAGGCCGAAGGCTGAAAGCCTTTCCCCGAGGGGGAAGCCTTTTTGTAGGGGCCGGGCATGCCCCGCCCGCAACAGAAAAGCAGCCGCCCGTTATCGGACGGCCACGCAAAGCCGCGGGCCGGGCATGCCCGGCCCCTACGCTTATAGTAAGGAGTATTTACTAT
>ENA-OZBF01001037-OZBF01001037.1-human-gut-metagenome-genome-assembly--contig:-NODE-1037-length-11096-cov-5.054796_pt1 | contig 11096 bp, 15 predicted proteins | sample MGYA00243980_ERZ653522 | MGnify/ENA primary metagenome ERZ653522 (study PRJEB26926, sample SAMN06165106) | human gut metagenome | biome: ENVO:00009003; feature: ENVO:2100002; material: ENVO:00002003...
AATCAAAACAAAGCCTGAAATCAGACAAAAGTTATGGGATAACACCAACTATCTCAGAAAAGAACTGACGGAAAGAGGCTTCGATATAGGTAAATCAGTCAGTCCTATTTTTCCTATAATGGTAAGGGATAATAAAAAAGTTTATCAAATTGCGAAAATGTTACAAGAAAGAGGTATATTTACCATCGCAATTGTATATCCTGCCGTGCGGACTAAGGAAGCAAGACTGAGAGTAAGCATTCTTTCTACTCATGAGAAAGAACATCTTGATTCCCTTGTTAATGCTTTGGAGGAAATAAACAAAATTATACCTATTTAAATAAACATGGAACAAAGGAGGAAAAGAAGGAATAGTAAAGATATAGAAGAAGCCATTCTTGATGCGGCTACCATTTTAATAAGAGAGGGTGGATTCGGTAATCTCACAGCAACCGGAATAATGCAAAAGGCTGAAATAGAGCCAATTCAATTCTATAAACGATATAAAGACCTTGATGCCTTTATTAGTGAATATGTAAAAATTTTCGATTTTTGGTTCAGTGATATTATTAAAGAATCCAGTCAAGACAGCAACATCAACATTCAATATGAAAATGTATTATGCAATCTTCTAAATTCCTTATGGAACAACAAGATCATGCAGGAGCTATTAAGATGGGAAATTGCAACAAAAGACGGAAACAGCATTAGAACCGCTAAGTTAAGAGAATTGCATACGCTTCCATTATGCAAGAAATTTGCAGATGCCTTTGCTGAAACGGAAATAGATATTGTTGCCATATCAGCCTTAATTGTAGGAGGAATCTACTATATGATTCTTCATTGTGAACTGTCGGAATTTAGCGGAATCAATTTAAACAATGAGCAAGACAGGGAAAGAATGATAAAAGCAATCAAATATCTTGCAAACATACTATTCCAAACTCCTTCTTATGGATATTCTACTATCAAAATTGCATCAAAAATGAAAAAAGACAATGTAGCTTTAGAAAAGATAGCGGAATACACCAATCTTCCAATGCAAATAATAAAAGACCTCTAACAAAGACACCTCTCTTGACTATAATATAGAAAGAGAGGTGTCTTCTATTACATTATTTATAATACAGCTTCAAATCATCTGCCGCAATCTGCTTGCCATCTTCAAAAGTCAGTGTCTTTCGGTCTATCTCCTTGCCGTTCTTACGGACAATGACAACCCACCGCATAGGTTCGTTGAATGTTGCATCATCGCCATCTACGACACCGCCGGAAACGGCAAATTCAATAGCATTGCCTTCAGTGGAGAGTGTAACGGAAGATGAAGAAAGCTCTTCATCGCCCAGAACAGCCGTGCCCTTGAACTTTTCATTTGTGTTCTCATTAATCACTGATGTACCGTTGGCAGCCACCACAACAGACTTGATATAGCTGAGATATTCGCCGGACTGCTGCACCGTAACCTGATACATCGCACCCCCGCCGCCTCCCGGCTTGTCGTCGTCGCTACACGCCCAAAAAGCGGAAACCATACCCAAGCATACCGCCAACCGATAAAATAACTTCTTCATAAGACAAAAATTTAAGTTTATAAATAAACCACGCAACCCAAACCGATATGGTTATTGTTGCGCAGGATTGAATTAAACAACATTTCAAAACGGTATTCGGCAAAGAGGGCGACCTTCGGACTTAGCAGCAGTTCGGGTCTTACGCCCACCTCGTAGCCATAGACAAACGCCCGGCTCCGCTCCAAGTAAACCAGTTCGCTCTTTGCTTTTGCCCTCTGGTAACCAATCGTGCCAGAAGCCACCCCCGACAGGGAGAACTTGCGCCCCTTCAGGAGCCAGTAGGCGAACTCCGGGCCGATGGTTACGGTGTTCGCCCGCACCTGCTCACGGTTCAGGTTGCGGTAGTTCAGGTTCGCCCCCACCTTGAAGGACTTGAACACCCTGCCATAGCCCAGCGTGCCCTGCACCTGACTTTCGTCCACCACATAACCGAACTTCATATTCAAATAGTCGCTGCCGATATACTGCGCCCTGCAAACGGCTGTCAGACACAGCAGACAACCGATAATAAACAACTTCTTCATAATATCATGGATTTACTTGTATGGAAATCTGTTTTCTCACGGGAAGCCCATAACGGCTTGAAACGGTAAACTCAATCAGCGTTTCGCCCGTGCTCTCCGGCATGAACACCACCAGATTGTTGTGTTCAAGTACCACCCCCTCGCTGCGTGTCGCGTCATAGCCGGAAATGAACACCTGCCCCCTGCCCTTGACGAAACGCGCCGAAGCCTTCACGCCGTACTGGTCTGTGGCGAGCAGGAGGTTGAACTCCGCACTCTCGGACAGCCTTACCATATCCGGCACGTTCTGGAACTCCACATTCATGTCAGGCGTGGAAACCTCCAGCCTCACACTGTCAGCCCGTGTAACCAGTTCACTGGCAACGGACATCTTCAGGCTCATAGCTCCTGCCGTTGTCGGGACAAAATCAAAAGAGAGTTTGCCATTTGTCTTATAATCATATTCAAAAGACTCACCGGGCGAATATTCATTGTTATCAACGATGATCACGCCATTGCCACCCTCTATGTCAAACATGGTAAGCAACTGGTCGCCGTTGTTAGAATCAAGACCATTAACGGAAAACGTACAGTTCACAGCCTTGCCGACCGCAGCCGCCCCACCGTCAATGCTTTTGAGTGAAACGGAAAAGTCACGGCTTATCAGATTGAGTTCGTTATCACAGGCAGATAGAGCCAGCATAAAGAACAGTGCAGAAATAAGACTTCTCATAGGCTTAAAATTTAAAACTTGGTTATTCTATCAAATAAATCATTCAAATCTACTCCCCTGCTTCTCAGGAAAGCGATATACTTCACCATCACGGGCAGGTTATCTGACTGCTCGATATTGGAAAGCTGCTGTCGGCTTATGCCCATCATTTCAGCTACGCTTTTGGCTGTAAGCTGTAAGCGGATGCGTTCGACCTTTAATTCATTCGTCAGTTCCATATATGAAATTTATTGGGTTTATCAATCTGTCATTTTTTATCACCTCATAGTGAAGGTGATTGCCTGTACTCAAGCCTGTACTGCCCACAAAACCGATAACATCACCTTTCGTGACCACTGCACCCTTGCGTCTGTAAATATGCGTAAGATGCGCATAACGTGTCTTGAAACCGAAGCGGTGTGTTATAACAACCGTTTTGCCATAACCGGGCAAATTGCCGGAAAAGGAAACCGTGCCATCGGCTGCGGCATGTACAGTGGCCGCATACTCAGCCGCCATGTCAAGCCCGGCATGAAAGGTACGTTTACCGTTGACCGGATGCACCCGATATCCGAACCTGTCGGATATACGGTAATTCTCTTTAAGCGGTGCCACAGACGGTACAAACCTGAAAATATCCTCCTGACGGCTTATAATATGCCACACGGGAGCGACCTGTTTAAAATCACGTGCAGTCTGCAACACCTCTGCCACCAGTGTGCGCTTATCCTGTGCTGTGGCTCCAGAAAGAGAAAATAGCACAATCAAAGCCACGCTAAAGCTCCGACACATTTACGATATCGCTGTTCTCCAGGTCAAAAAGAACATGACGGCCACCGTTTTTTTCGTTTATCTCGATACGGAAAAACTTGTCATCAGGAATAGTGAACTTATCAAAAGCAATCACATACTTCATCTTGTCGTTGCCATCGATACGAGGAACGTAGTTTTCGGAGAACAAAGCCTGCTGGTCAACCTCCTGGGATGCTGTCAGCTTCGCAGTCTTACGGTCAACGATATAATACCGGATATAGTCTATGTCGTAAGGAAGACGGCTCTTGTTCTCAATCTCAAAAGTGAAAAGCAGCAGATTATCGTAGATATGCAGGTTATTGAGTGAGAGCACTATCTTATTGCGAACAATACCCTTATTGAAAATCTGCCGGCGTGCGTTATACACCCTGTTCATCACATCGTCACGTTCGCCAGCCGGGATGATATTGTCAGTAAGAATCACATTCGCCTTTTTCTCCGGCTTTTTCTCACCCACCTCATATACAAAAGCATCCGGTTTATCCCGGTAATCGACATTGAATGTAAAGAACTTGCCGCTTTCGGTAGCAAACGAGACATTGGTCTGCTTTGGGAACTGCTGCACGCTGCCTGTGCGTGCTATCATACAGATAATATTCTCCGTATTCTCAGCCTTATTGACATTGATACAGGTATCACCGTAATCAATGTAAATCACCTTTTCGGGAGCAATGAGGTGAGTCTGTGAAACCTCATTGATAAAAACCGTATCAGGATTTATGCTTGTCATGTCCGGAAGGAAGTAGTTGGTCTGCTCCAGACTGTCGGCATAGGACACATTGAAGGAATAGAAAAAGCCTCCTTCAGTCGCCACGCTGACGGTAGTCTGCTTGCTGAAGCTTTTGCTGTTCGCCTTGATGCGGAGAATATGCGGTACATTCTCCGGGTTATCCACCGCCACAAAATCAGTAACAGCCTGACTATATTTCACCGCTGAAGGAAAAATCAGATGTATGGTTTTGGAATAATTTACTGCGATGGGCAGACTCTCAACCGGACGTATCTGCGCTGTAGCCGATACAGCCAAAATCAGAAGGATTATATTCAAGAAAAGTGCTTTCATTTCAAATAAAGTTTATAGTTTGACTTCACCGTAACGACAATCTGGTTGTTCTTCTTACGGAACACGCTTTTTGCGGCATTGCTGACGGCATTAACACCTGTACTCAACACATCTGTGCCATAGATACCCGTATTCAGGTCACCCACCACTTCATCAGCCGCCTCCTTGCTTGCTTCAGCCTTTATATTCAGCGGCACATATATACCGGGCAAGCCATCCTGATCATAGACGGTCTTTTTAAGCTCGTAGATGCTGTTGCCTACCCTGACGGATTCAATGGCGATATTGATTCTGTCCTGGTCAAGTTTGACCGTGCCGAAAAGTGCCGTACCCTTGTCAAGCAGCAATCCATTAGGAAGCTGCATCTCTTGAAGTGTAACCAGCTTTATGACACTGCCGGAAGTAATCTTCTGGTCACCTGAAACAATCGCCTCGATGGTATTACCCGTATTCTGAGGTTTATCTCCGGAAAAGAATCTGCTCGCAGCAGGTTTGTTTTCGGGTTCAGGTGCCGGTTTGGTTTTCGGGTTCTCCGTTTTCTTCTTCACCGTCTTAGGCTTCGGAGCTACCTTAGCCATGCTGTCAGCCCTTTGGTTAGCTCTCAGCTGCTGCTGAAGTGCAAGGACTTCAGGATCTTCTGTATAAACCCCTTCTGCCCTCTCATGATAAACTTTATCGGAAAAGTTCTCATATTCAGGCTTGGCTTCAGAACTCATCATATCGTCTATGGTGAAATCACTCTGCTGCTGTGCCCTCAAAGAGGTATTGACATCCTGCATATTCTCATCATCATCAGAACCGCTTAAAGCCATGACAATCACCAAAACCAAAAGTACGAAAATGCCGAATGAAGCGAAAACGATAATCTTTGTCTTAGTCGTCTTATCCATAGGCTCACTGTTTAAGCGGTTGTTCTATCCGTATAATCTGCTGCAAGAACTGGCTGAAGAAAAACCCTGTCACGTTCTCCGGGAACTGCGGTGTTGTTCTGACAAGCTCACCCCTTGTGCGTATCAGAAATTTAAGTTTCTGTCCAGACACACTATGAATGGTAAGTGTGGAAGAAAACTCAACCTGATAAGGCTCGTCATCACCGACAATACGCTGCACGCTGTCAAGCTCACATTTATACACCGCACCGTTCTGAACGGCATCAGAATAAGCCTTATCGTTATAATATTTGGAGAATATGGCATTCAGGTCGTTTTTATTGATATAAAAAGCGGCATGAGCCTGATTACGTTTCATATTGAGCCTGTCAAAGGTGTTGGCATAACGGGTGGCTTCGGAGCATGTGTTCTTGACCAATGCGATAAAAAGGTCTTCTGCATCTTCGGCATGAGTCTTCAGGTATTCGCCGGAGCGTTCGACCACGACTACCTTATTCAGTGCGGAAAAATTAACGGTCAGCCCCCATGCCAGAACCAGCAGCACCACCAGCAAAGCAAAACCCAGACACAGTTTGAGGTTGACAGCCCCTTTACGCCTGGCTTCAGCCAGCGTATCAAATTCTTTCAATATATCATCTTTATTCATGATCGGCAGGATTTAAAACAGTTCACGACAATACTTCACACTCTTGGCAAACAGGAACAGTTTGAAGACAAATGCAAAAAGCAACCCCAACATCGTATATTTGTTCTGTCCGCACATCTGCATGACATTTTCAGAAATGACGGAACCCAGCGCATTTGCAATCAGGAAAGCCGGGATCATCATATAACAGACAAACAGATTTTTCAGGTAAGCATGTGTATAATGCCTGGTTTTCTCGTCAAGAAAGAGAATAATCGCAATCGGTGTAACAATCTCCAGCAGGATAAGATACAGATACCTTGCAGCGGCGAAGAAGAAGAAAATATACTTAGTCGCATACAGAAGAACGGTATAAACCGCAATATTGAACGGAAGGGCTATCACCTCGTCAATCTGTTTGCCCACCCAGTTGCTACGTCTGTTAACCTCTTCGATATAATCTCTTGTGAAAGTAGCAATGGCTTCGTCTATGCTCAGATCGACATCTTCCTGATAGTGTTCTATCAGTTCATTCTGAATATTGCCCAAAGCCGTCTCAACAATGGTAAAGGCAAACGGAGCCGCCATGATAATGGCAAACACATAGATGTAGATATAAAACAGCTTGAAGAACTGTTTCATGTCAGCCGGTCTGTCACCTTCACTGAAGGCTTCTTTCCATGCGGTAACAAACTTCTGGATAACAATAATAATCGCTACAAAAGTGCACAAGGCAATGATGCCCTTGCTGACATCATTTAATTTAACGGCTTCATACGCCTGTATAACATTATCAATCACTTCCATAGGCTCACGATTTATCAGATTTAAGTGCAGCTATCCGCTTTATTGCATCATTAACGGTATTGAACCTTTCCCTCTCGTCAAGCAGCTTGTCCTGCTGTGCCCTGAGCTTTGCATCAAGGTCAATTATTATCTTCAACCTTTCACCGTCCGTCATTTTCAGATCCGGCGAAATGATGGTGCGTAAAAGGTCAAAGGATGTAATACTCTCCTCCATAATATCATTGAGCACTTTGGTATATGCATTATACCCCTCCTGCGTATAGATGTCTGTACGTGAACACTCGGTTGCTGAAATCTTCAGCATTTCGCCCTGAAGCTTCAGTACATTCAACACCATTTTGGAGTTCTGGATAAGACCACTCACCTTACGGTACAAGTCCAGGCTCTCGGTCAATATACTGCGTGAGTTATCCAAAACCTTATACTGTTCGTAAGCCTGTTTGAGTTCTTTCGCCCACGTTATCTGTGAAAGTTGTGTCAGTGCCGGGTCTGTAACCACAAACTGAGAAAAGGCAGGTGTGGCCAAACAGAACGTCATGATGACACTACATAGAAAAATCCGTCTCATAGTCTTTGTGTTTTAACTGTTTATACTGTTCGATAGCTGTCTCCAGACTGCCGACCTCTCTGTATATCTCCTGTAACCTGTTCCATTTCTCGCCATCCGTCTGAAAAGCCAGCAGCTTTTCAGGAGAAAGCTCCAAGCGCACCACAGTAGCGTAGTTATCCATAAATCTCAGGAAGATTTCGGAGTACGGTCTTGTGCCCGTAAAATCATTGCGTATGGACTTCATCAGGTTAATATGACTCCGGTTCTTGATATGGAATGCCTCGATTGTCTGGTCATATACCACCTCATTGGCCGGAAGCACATAAAGAAGCTGCGTATTGGCAATGATACCCTTAGTATATTCATTGTCCGGCAGCTGTGCCATAGACTGTACGATTGTGCCCACAGCCCCATTCTCCTTACGGAGTTTCTGGTAACAGAAAGCAACCGTAGAATGGATATCGGCACCTGAAAACGTGTCTTTGATGGACTGGCTTTCGGCGTATTCGTCAAAGATCAGCATACCACGCACCGACCTGTCGGAAAGAATCTTGTTTTCAATGGTATCAAAGAGGATGGTCATAATCACGGAGATAAGGAAAGGGTCTTTCTTTATCTTCGTAAGTTCGAAGACAATAAAATCACGGTTCTGCATATCATTCTCCAGTGGGGAATGTCTGCAAACATTCTCATAGAAGCCCCCCGGCATGAACTCGGAACACACATGCAGAAAGCTGTCTATATCGAAATATTCAGGAAGGATATTCAGCCTGTCATACAGGTTGTGCCCCTGCTGCCTCACATAATCGTAAAAGTCAGGGAAAGAATGGCCGTCTGTCTTATCCTCGTAATACTGACGGATAATCTTTGTAAGGGAAACGACCTGTTTTGTGTCTTCCATAATGCTTTTGGTACGCCAGAACTTCAGCACCAGATTAACGAGCGTCTTTATCTTCTCGTTATCAGGCTGTACACCGCCCGTATAAAAAGGATTTATCCCAAGTGGTGAAGTACCGTCATAATCAATGTGCAGCGACTTATCTTTATATAGTTGGGAAAGCTGGTAGAAACTTTTTCCGAACTCAACCACAATCAGCTTGTAATTCTGCTCAATACACTGCTGAATGATATTAAGAGAAACCACCGACTTACCACCACCTGTACTTGCCGCCACAATCATGTTGCGTGCAGGAATACGTTTTTTAGAGGCATCCCAAATATCTTTTCTGACCGGAGCCTGAAACAGACGGTCATTAAAAAGAATACCCTCTTTATCACTTCTGAAAGTTGTATAGTTTATCGCCATACAAAGTGAGGAGTGCAAATCAGAGAGGAACATGAAGTCATCATCCAGACAATTTTCACGCCCAAGAACCGAACCGACAAAAATATTATAAAGACCTTCATAAGAAGGGATATAATATTTAAATCCGGCATTGGTAAAGATCATCTTCACCTGCTCGATACAACGGTCAAGAACCGCATCTTCATCTTCAAGCAGCATGATATTGAAATGTGTCTTACAAAGTACATTCTCTTCGTTGATAATCTCCTGTTCATAGTTGGCCAGACCTTCATAACGGCTTTTGATAGCCTTGTCAAACTCACGGTATCTGCCGAAGAGTCTCACCCTCTCGGATAGTTCGTCACGGTAACTGCTACCGGCAAACCGCCATATCTGGTTTATGACATGTGAACAAGGAAGATGAACGCCCAGCCTTTCGAGCATAGACATATAAAGGCTGCTGTTAGCCTCTTGTAGCGTACTGTCTGTAACGTATGTTTTCATACGGTCAGGCAAGTAGCGTTCATCACAAACGGAAAAGAAAACACCTTTTTTATGTCCGATACGTATCATATCGGCACACTGTATGTCTCTCAGACCTTCATCATCATGGAATCCGTTAACGAAACGGAAGACATGCTGTTTTATCTCTGCCACACTCAGGGGCCTTATCTGTGTGCCTCTGATATTGCGTATGATGGAAACGGCACTTTCAACCGCTTCAAGAAACTCAGAAAGCCTGTCCTTGTCGGCTTTCGTCAGTTTCTCACGGTAATCCAACGGATTAGCCTGATAAGCCTTCTCCAGACTGGAGAGTAACGAGAGGGTAAAGGAAAGGATGCAGAAATGGTGAAGGTATTCTCTTCCCTCAAAGTAACTGCGTTCAGCTTTCTGGATATAGGTATCACCCTCTATAACATAATCGGATTTGAATTTCCGGCGTAAGAAAATATCCTGTTTATGGATAAAGCCATTACGCACATACTGAAACGCCCTGAAGAACTCATTGTGTCTCTGCTCCAGGTCGGCAGTATCAAGCGAATATGCTTCAGGCAGCTCCATCAGATAAACAACGGAAATGTCGCCGGATTTGGTAAGAATAGCCGAGCCTACTGTATCAAGTATACAATAAGCCTGTGCTGCTGCAATTTTCATAAGCCTCTGGTTTTACAGGCTGTGCAGCAAGTCCTTGTTTGAAATAACGAAAATATTTTTTCTGAATTTATTGAATTTGCGTTCAATGGAAAGATTGATAAACAGCACACGTAAGAAGACAGAAACAAGTGCGCCCACCATCAAAGCAACTATAAACATCACGAAAGAACCTTCTCCGCTCATGGCATTTGTCAAAAACCCCACAATAAACAGAACCAGGACAGCCAAAATAATACAATAAACAAGAAAGAATCTGGTATTCATCCCATGTACTTTCAAAGTGGTTTCCAGCCCCTTACGCACCTGAAATTCCATTTACAGGGACATTTTAAGTTTACTGTTCACCAGAGCTATGACGGCAGCAATGATAGCCAGGCCGATAATGATATAGCCGACTACCCAAAGAAGATTAACGATACCCTCCTTGCGTGTGCCTTGTCCGTCACGGTCGATAATCTTGTCGTAGTTCATCACGACACCGATACCTACACCGACAATCAGAAGCATGGCAATCACAGGAACGGCATACTCACTAAGGAAAGAATTAACTTCGGTTCTCAGACCTCCACTTATCTGGAGGAATACAGTAAGAATTGTGTTCATAAGCTCTTGTATTTGATTAGTATTAGGTTTTCTTACTCGCACATAAAATACTCCGCCGGAAATGATAAAATCACAACCGAAAGTGTACTTATATAACAATATTATACAAAAACCGTACCTGTAATGACAAATTAAAAAGATATTTTACCAAATACACTAATATTCAGCATTTTACATAAATACAAGAAAAAGAACAGGAATGTGGAATTTCCACACTCCTGTTCTACATTATTGGGGAATTTTAAATGAAATCCCACACAAAGAAAAGACATAAAAAAAGCACTATAATTTTTGTCCTTCATTATCAAATCAAAATATTCTTTATTTGTATTCCTTTATGAGGAATGCATACCTCACTAAAGGCAATAAAAAATTTAAAGCTCAAAAATCATGAAAACAATATTTTATTTATTGCCTAAATTAGCGATTAATATTACATGTGCATACACCATGTACAAGTCACAAGATTATTTAAACATGTCAAGACATATATGTAAATCCTGTCTCTTATACACATCTCCGAGCCCACGAGACCGTACT
>ENA-OZBF01001053-OZBF01001053.1-human-gut-metagenome-genome-assembly--contig:-NODE-1053-length-11029-cov-5.560416_pt1 | contig 11029 bp, 5 predicted proteins | sample MGYA00243980_ERZ653522 | MGnify/ENA primary metagenome ERZ653522 (study PRJEB26926, sample SAMN06165106) | human gut metagenome | biome: ENVO:00009003; feature: ENVO:2100002; material: ENVO:00002003...
CCCTAGAGTTCGTCGGCAGCGTCAGATGTGTATAAGAGACAGGTGGGAGAGCAGCGTCTCGTCGTTGACGAACCAGCCGCGGTATTTTACTTTGTAGGACTTGGACTCCACCACCGTTCCGACGGGGATTTTCTCACCCTCCCGCACAGTAAACGGCTGGTCGTTCCAGAACCAGAACGGCTGCACGCCCAAAAAGCGGCGGCTGATTTCAAACAAACCGTAGACAAAGCCGAGGTCATCGGCAGCCGAGAGCAGCAGCGTGTCGGCATCCACCGTCAGCGTGTACTGCTCGGCGGGGAGCGTGTCGTTGATGGTCAGCAGGATGCGCCCGCCCGGTGCGGCGGTATCTGTAAAAACGCGGTCAAAATCGCGGCGCAGCGCTTTCAGTGCGTACTGCACCGGCTTGGCCGCAGGCGCGGCGGGGAGGATGGTGTTGCGGTTGAGAATCATAACAAATGCCCCTCTAGGGAACGCATTGTAGGGGCGAGCATTGCTCGCCCGCCCTTTCCCGTGGTAAACACTTTCCGAGAAAGCGTCGCGCGTTCCATTGGCGGGCGGTCAATGACCGCCCCTACAATTTGGTTTCCTATATTATATTATTTTAACCCTTAATGCCGTCGGTGGCAATACCCTCTACCAGATATTTCTGGAACTTGATAAAGATAAGAATAACAGGCAGCAGCGAGATGACCGACATCGCGAACAGGCCGCCGTAGTTGTTGTAGCTGTTGGGATCGGTGTACAGTTTCAGCGCCAGAGGAATCGTGAAGTTCTTCGGGTTCGAGACGAAGATCAGCGGCTGGAAGAAGTCCTGCCAGATCCAGTAGAACGCGAAGATGGACGCCGTGACGATGGAAGGCTGTACGACAGGCACCAGAATCTTGAACAGCACGCCGATCTTGGAGCAGCCGTCCAGCATGGCGGCCTCGTCCAGATCGCGGGGGATGCCGCGCATATACTGCACGATCAGGAAGATAAAGAACGCATAACCGAAGATCCACGGCAGCGTCATGGACACCAGCGTATCGGACAGGCCGACCTTTTTCAGGATGATGTACTGGGGCACGACCATGACCTGCGAGGGGATCATCATCGTCATAACGATGCAGCCAAACCAGAAGTTCGCGCCCTTGAACTCGACGCGGGATACGGCGTAAGCCGCCAGCAGCGAGCAGAAGATAGAGCCGGCCACCGAGGCCACCGTGACGATGGCAGAGTTCTTGAAGAACGTCCAGAACGAGATGCCCGCGATGCCCTTAAAGCCGGAGGCGTAGTTCTGGATGATGTCCCACTTTTCGGGAATGAGGCTGAACGCATTGTGGAACATCGTGTCATTGGACTTGAACGAACTCATCAGCAGCCAGAGCAGCGGATAAATCATGATAAAGCCAAGTGCGCAGGAAAAAACGTGGAAGAACACAGACTGTGCCTTGGAGCTTTTTTGACCAACCATAGTTGTATTTCCTCCTTAACCCTCGTAGTGGACCCAGGCATCCTGGCTCTTGAAGAGGATTGCGGTCGCAATGCCGATGATGACGACCAGAATCCACGCCAGTGCGCAGGAGTAACCCATGTGGAAGTTGGTGAATGCGGAGCGGTACAGGTACAGCACGTAGGTCAGGGTGCTGTCCATCGGGCCGCCATTGGTGATGACATAGCTCTCGGTAAAGACGCGGAAGCTGGTGATGATCTGCTGCACCATGTTGAAGAAGATGGTGGGGGTCAGCATCGGCATCGTGATCTTCCAGAACTGCTTCATCGGGGAAGCACCGTCGATGGCGGCGGACTCATACAGAGAGTTTGGGATCTGCTTCAGGCCGGAGAGGAAGATCAGCATGCAGGAGCCGAACTGCCACACGCCCATCAGCACGATGACGAACAGCGCCGTCTTGGGGTTGCCCAGCAGGGACATCTTCTGCTCGATGCCGATCGCGCCCAGCAGCGTCATAAAAACGCCCTTGTTGCCGAAAATCTGCTTCCAGACAACGGCAACCGCAATAGAGCCGCCGACGATGGACGGGATGTAGTACAGAACGCGGTAGACCGCCATGCCCTTGTGCTTTTTGTTCAAAAGCGTTGCCACAAACAGGGCAAACGCCAGACGCAGCGGCACAACCATGAAAACATAGCTGAAGGTGACGATCATTGCCTGCTTGAAGTTTTTGTCGTTGGTGAAAATCGTGATGTAGTTTTTCAGCCCCACAAAGTTCGGGGCGGACAGCAGGTTATAGTCTGTCAAGGAGTAGTAGATGGACATAGCAGCCGGGATCAGCCACATAAAGAAGAAGCCGAACAGCCACGGTGCCAGCAGAAGATAGCCGGTCACGTTGTCCTTCATCTTATAGTACTTCTTGGCCGGTGCTGCGGTTTTCAGTGCGGGCATGGGTAAAAATCCCCCTTTTCCTTGGATTGACTTGGATTTTTGGCATAAGAAAGGGAGAGGGTCAGGGTTTGACCCTCCCCCGTTTCTGCTCACATGATATAAGGAGAAAAACTTTTAGGAGAAAGCTTATGAAAAAGAAGAAGAAAACACTTTTTAGAAGAAGAAACTTCAGGAGATTTTGTGATTAGTTGTTAGCTTCGAGAACTGCGTTGACCTCAGTGCGGAACTGGGCAGCAGCGTCGGCCGGGGTGGTCTGGCCGTAGAAGACGGCATAACCGATGTTCTTGAAGATGGTGTTGATCTCGCTGATGCCAGCGGGGTCAGCTGCGGGGGTGTCACCGCAGTAAGCAGCGGCCGTGTCAACAAAGTTGAACATATCGGTCTGCTGGGCGCTCAGCTTGCCGGAGTTGATCAGGTGCTCACGAGCGGTAGCGGAAGCAGGCGTGCCGCGCTCGCCCATCATGATGTCGTTGGCCTCGTCGGAGTTCAGGAACCAGTTGATGAACTCGGCAGCCTCTTTCTTGACGGAAGAGGTCTCGGCAACGGAGAAGAACATACCAGGCTTGTACCACAGTGCCTTGGTGTTGGTGGTGTTGGTCGGCGGAGCAACCAGCTTCAGGGTATCGTTGCCAGCGTTGGCACCGATGGTGGTGAAGTTGTTCCAGCTCTGGTGGAAGGCTGCATCGTTGGTGATGACGGGGTTCGCGTCGTTGCCCAGGGTAGCAATCTGCTCGTACTCATCGGGGTTGGGCACAGCACCGGCATCGATCAGGTCGAGCCAGTAGGTGAAGAAATCCTCGGTGATCTTGTCGTCATCGTAACCCAGGCTCTTGTTGTCGTCGGCGAACAGCTTCTCGCCGTAACCGCGCACCCAGTAATTGAACAGGTTGGTATCGATGACCGGGGAGGTGGACATACCGTACTTGCCGGTCTTTTCCTTCACCGTCTTGGCGGCGGTGGCGAAGTCGTCCCAGGTCCAGTCGTCGGTGGGAACATCCACACCGGCCTCCTCCAGAACGGAGGGGTTGTAGGTGAAGGCGACCAAAGAGGTGGACAAGGGGATGCCGACGGTCTTGCCGCCGATGTTGGAGGCGTTCATCAGGGCCTCGTCAATGCCGGAGGCATCAATCGTGCCGTTGTTGATGTACTCGCTCAGGTCGGCCAGAGAGCCGTTCTGTGCGTAGGTGGAGATGTACATATAGTCCATCTGCACGATGTCGGGCATACCGCCGGTGGCAGTGTCGGTGGCCAGCTTCTCAAAGTAGCCGTCCCAGCCGGAGGGAACAGCCTCGAAGGTGACGTTGGGATGCTCGCTGGTGTAGAGATCGAGCACCTGCTGCGTCAGGTCGTGACGGGTCTGACCGCCCCACCAGGTGATGCGGATGGTAACAGGCTCGTCGGTGCTTTCGGCAGTGGCCTCGGTGGAGGCGGCAGTGGAAGTGCTCTCGGCTGCGGTGCTGTCAGCAGTGCTGGAAGCGGAACCGCCGCAGGCTGCGAGAGAACCGGCCATCAGGACGGCCATCGCCGCGCTCATAATGCGCTTGTTTTTCATTTGGATTTTCCTCCTTCATTGTGGGGCTTTGTCTTGTGCCCCTTGCGTTGTCTTTATGATACACGCTTTTTGTTGGTTTGAAAATGGACAAATCCGACTTAAACCTTGAACAAATCCGACTTTATTCGGATTTTTACGGATTCCTGCCGGGAAGTCGGAAACGTTCAAGCAAAAAGTCGGATTTGTCTCTTGGCATCTAAAAATGCGGTTGCTATACTCTTTTATACAATGATGAGAGGAGCGATTTCGCATGGAATGCACACAGTTGGTCGATCTTATCTTCTTTATGGGGCAAAGCAACATGGCCGGGCGCGGGGATGCCGCCCTTGCCCCCGCTGTTACCCCCGGCATGGGGTTTGAGTACCGCGCCGTGACCGACCCCGCGCAGCTGCACCCGCTGGCCGAGCCGTTCGGCGTGAACGAGAACGACCCCACCGGCGTCAACGAGCCGGGCATGAAAACCGGGTCGATGGTTTCCGCCTTTGTCAATGCCTGCACGGCCAAGACCGGGGTTGCTATCGTGGGCGTATCCTGCGCCAAGGGCGGTTCTTCCATTACCGAGTGGCTGCCCGGCATGCCGTTTTTTGAGGATGCCGTCCGCCGCGCCCGCAAGGCGCGCAAATTCTTAGCCGAAAACGGCTACACCATCCGCCACAGCGCGATGGTCTGGTGCCAGGGCTGCACCGACGGCGACCTGCACACCTTAAAAGCCGTGTATAAGCTGGACACCGACCGCGTCATCCACGAGTTTATGACCGATGCCGGGCTGGAGACCTGTTTTTTGATCCAGATCGGCAACCAGCGCGACGAGCCGGAGCTGTACGTGCCGATCCAGCAGGCACAGGAGGAACTGGCTGCAGCCTACGATGATATTGTCATGGTCAGCCGCAGCTTCAAGACCTTTGCCGCCAAAGGCTTGATGAAAGACCGCTTCCACTATTTGCAGCCCGCCTACAACGAAGTTGGTGAGGAAGCCGGGAAAAATGTGGCTGCCTACTGGGCTGAAAAGTAGGATTTGAACAAGAACGACCTAATTTCAAAAAACGAGTCGGATTTGTTCAAGGAAAAAGTCGGATTTGTCCATTTCGCAAATTTTGTTTCTCTGTTACCCTGTAAGTAGCTCTAGCAAACCAATTCTACGAAGAAGGAGTAACGTATGAGAAACAAACGCACCCTGCAGCGCGGGCTCGCGCTTCTGCTGGCGGGCGGTATGGCACTTTCTAACCTCGGTGCCGCGCCGGTTTTGGCAGAAGAGTACGGCACCGCAACCGAAGTCACGCAAGCTGCCCCGGATGGGGAAGCCGCAACGGACACGACCACAAACGGGGACACCGACCTCTCCGAAGGCTCTGAGAGCGCCTCCCCTACTGAGGAAAAAGTTGATTCTTCCGGCTCTGCCGCCGAGGACACCCCCGCCGCAGAGTCCGACCATGAGGAGGCCCCTGCCGAGGAAAAGACCGACGCAGAGACCCCCGCCGACAAAGCGCCCGACACCGACAACGAGGACCCCACTGACGAAGAAGTCCCCGCAGGGGATGCCGACAGCGACGACAAGGAAAGCGCCAACGAAGATACCGTGGAGGACGCCGACGCAGATTATAGCGCCGACGTATTCAATGTGGACGAAATCAATGAAATTGCCACCTATGCGGCAGACACCACGAAAACAGTTGCCGATGGGATGACGCAGCTTTTGCATGAGGATTTCAGCAACTGCACTGATAACTTCGGATTTTCCAGCAAGGCTGCCGTGACGAACGAGGCTCTTGTGCTGACAAACAACAGCACCGGCCAGACGGTCATCAAACAGTTTGATAAAACTGTGGAAGGACAGTCCAAGGTACAGCTGAGCTATGACTGGAAAATAAGCCTTGGGAATCAATCGACCAAAGCGGGCATTGAATACCGTGATACCTATGGCCGCCTTGTTTTTGTTGTGATGGGCAGCCGCTCAGACAAAGGCGAATACAAGCTGCGTTATGCTACCGAGGGTGTGGATTCCGTATCGTCCAGCTGCGGCAACTCCAACAATGACCCCCACTGGCAGTATGCAGATTTGAAGAATAATACGGTTTACCATATTGATGCCACTGCTGACTTTACCGCTGGCACGCTACAGCTGAAAATCACTGACAGCGATGGCGCGGAAGTTGTCAACGTAGCCAATGCTTCCATCACCGCCCACAATCTGGCCAAAATGGTAAGCTGCAGCTACTATTGCGGCGCATCTGCCACGCAGACGGTAGATAACTTCCAGCTCTACGGCTCCAACAATGCGGGCGAGTTCCCGCTGGCCGGCAAAACCATTGTGGCCTTCGGCGACAGCATCGTGGCCGGCCACAAGTATACGGCTGCCAGCTTTGTCAATTTCGTGGCTGAAAAAGAGGGCATGACCGTTCTGCAAAAGAACGCTGTCAACGGCGCAACCATCATGGATGCGAACTACTCCGGCGGCCGCATCTTGACGCAAATTCAGAATACCGGCAACTCGACCCCGGATTACGTCATTTTTGACGGCGGCACGAACGACGCCGAGTATCTTACCAAGCACACCGACGTTCAAATCGGCGACGCAACTTCTACGGATGAAGCCACCTTTGCCGGGTCTTTCCGCGCTACCATCCAGAAGTTGAAGGAGAAATATCCAAACGCCAAGCTGGTTTATGTGGCCGTCCACAAGCTGGTTTCGCGCGAAACCACCATGCAGGAAAATCTGCGTAAAGTGGAGCTGGCTATCTGCGAGGAGTTGGGCGTGACCGTGTCCGACGTCTACACAAGCGGGTTGGATACCACCGACGCGAACATGAAGAACACGTATACCTTCGATAATACAACCAGCGCAGGTGTACCCGGTACAAACGGCAGCGGCACGCACCCCAACTTTGCGGCAATCGAGAAATACTACGTTCCCACCGTCTCTGCCACACTGCGCACCGCCCAGAATACCACCCCCACCGAGCCGGAAGGACCCACAGTCGAGTACACCCCCTCCATCGACTTTGCGAAGGTCGCAGACCTGAACGATGACACCCAGATGCACGGCTGGACTTACTCTAACGGCGGCGGCACTACCGAACTTGTCACCGATGCCGAAATGGGGCAGGTACTCAAGATGAGCCGCACCTCTGACGGCGGCGAGACTGCTCTGATTTACGATGGCCTGAACATCACCGAGAGCGATACCCGCTATGTCACCGTCACCGCCGAGATGAAGCTGGACAAGAACGGCTATGCCCACCAGTACAGCATTCCCTATATCTTCAACAACAGCGGCGCGGTTGCATACAGCCTGTTCACCAACGACAGCGCCACCAAGTACCAGTCCCATGTGAACGGCAAAAACACAACCGATGCCGGAGCGCTGACCACCGACACATGGCAGACCGTCCGCATGGACATTGATATGCAGAGCGATACCTTCCGTGTATCCGTAGACGGCGTGATGTCTCTGCGCAACGCCAAGGCACGCACCGCCACCGACAATCTGCAAAAAATCAAGTTCTACGCCGACAGCTGGAACCGCGGCACACTCTACATCAAGTCTGTTTCCGTGACTGCCAGCAACACCGACCCCTTTGCGCCGCACACCACAGCTGCCACTTACTACGTCAGCCCCAACGGCGACGACAGCAAAGACGGCAAAACCGAACAAACCGCATGGAAAACCATCGCCCGCGTGAATCAGGACACCTATATTCCCGGCGACAAGATCCTGTTTGAGCGCGGCGGCGAGTGGGAGAACACCACGCTGCAGCCCCAGGGCAGCGGCAGCGCCGATGCCCACATCACAATCGGCGCCTACGGCGACGAAACCAAACATATGCCCCGCATCGCCGCCAACGGCAAGGTCAACGATGCCCTGTATCTGTACAATCAGGAATACTGGGAGATCTGCAATCTGGACATTTCCAACACCGTGGACGGCTGCAAGATGGTTGCCGGCGACACAAACCCCACCGGCAATGTGACCGCCCGCGATAACAGCGAGGGTGAAAAGCTCGGCGACTACCGCGGCATACACATTGCAGGCCGCGATGTTCCGAGCCTGCAGGGCTTCAACATCCACAATGTCCGCGTACATGATGTTTCCGGCATTGTGACCTGGATCGGCGATACCGGCGTGCGCGATGCCGGCATCGGCAACAACTACGGCTTCGATGGCTCCAAGCGCACCGGCGGCATCCTGATCGAAAGCCTTGCGACCACAACCAACACCCCCACCATTTTCAGCAATATTACGATCGCTGACAGCGAGTTTGTCAACAACTCCTTCGGCGGCATCACAATCAAGCAGTGGAACAACGGCAAAGGCCGCGACGGCAGCACCGGCTGGGCCAACCGCAACAGTGCGGGCGGCGCACCCGATTACTATGACCCCAACTGGAAGCCCCACACCAACATCCTCATCACCGGCAACTACATCAATCAGGGCGCTTCTGCCTACGCCTGCAACGGCATCTACCTGTGCGGCGTCAAGGATTCTGTTGTTGAGAAGAACCTACTGGAGCATATCGGCACCTGCGGCATTGAGCTGTTCTTTGCCGACAATGTTGCTATCCAGTACAACGAGGTCTTTGATGTCCGCCACAAGGGCGGTGGTCAGGACTCCAACGCCATCGACCCCGACTGGCGCGCCACCAACATCCTGATCCAGTACAATTATGTCCATGACTGCGGCGAGGGTCTGCTGCTCTGCGGCATGAAATTCAACTCCGGCATCATCCGCTACAACCTGATTCAGGACTGCCTGTACTCCTATGTCCATTACTCGATGGGCGGCGGTTACTTCCAGTTCAGCAACAATGTCTTTTACCGCAGCAAGGACGGCAATGGCACCTCCAACTTTGACCCGTGGGGCGGCGGCACGGCCTCCTATGTCAACAATGTGTTCTACGACGGCAAGGGCACAGGCTTCGGCTTCAGCGGCGGAACCAGCTTCTCCTACAAAAACAATGCCTACTACGGCACGCCCGCCTGCTGGAAGGATTCCAGCCCCATCATGCTGAGCGAGGATCCGTTTGTCGGCACTGCCCCCAGCATGAGCCGCCTTGGCAATGCCGCCACCGGCGCACTGCTGGAGGCCAACGGCCTGATGCCCAAGACCGGCTCCGCACTGGTTGCCGCCGGTGCCAGCACAGACGCCACCGGCACTGCGCTGACGGATGGCCTGTTTGCCAAGGGTAGCCGCTTTAACTTTACCTCTCTGGCCAAGGCCTACGGCAGCATTGTCCCGATGGCCGCCACCGCCTACCCCGTTTTTGACGCTACCGATTCCAATGCAACGCTGAACACCAGCTACACCCATACCGCCGCCAGCACCACCGCGCCGACCATCGGCCTGTTTGAGGTTTCCATGCCGGAGGATGCTGTCTACCTGCGCGGCACGGTCAGCGATGATGTAAGCCCCTGCAGCAATGCCAAAATCACCGTCACGGTAAACGGCAAAACCGTGGAGACCACCACCAACGCAAGCGGCACCTACACCATCACCGAGGGCTTGACCGCCGGTGAAGCTACTGTGACCGCCGTGGTCGAGGGCCGTGACACGCTCACCAAAACCATCACCCTTGCGGGCGGCAAGGTCAACATTCTCGACATTGCCGTCCCGATGCCCGCTATGCCCAACGCGTACAGCGATACCCTCATCAGCGAAGCCTTTGATGAGAACGCGGGCGCTCTCGCCTTTAACACCAAGGCAACCGTGGCGGACGGCCGCCTTGCCCTTAGCCCCGGCAACGCAGCTTCCAGTTATGCGGATTTTGCTGCGGAGATACAAAGCCGCACCGCTGTGGACTTCAGCTTTGACTTCAAGTACCAGAACGGCACCAACAAGGGCGGCTTCCAGTTCCGTGACAGTGATGGCCGACTTCTGTTTGCCATGTGCGTCAAGACCGCAGATGGCGGCAACACCATGCGCACACCTGCCGCAGCAAGCCTTGTCGGCGGCACCCAAATGTCGGAGCCCAAATGGGTGGATCACACGGCTGACACTAACAAGACCTATGTCGTCCGCGTCCACGCAGACTTTGAAGCCGGCACCGTCAGCTACCAGCTCAAGGACAAAGCTACCGATAAGGTCGTTCTGCAGGAGCTGAACATCCCCACCAACGCCAAGAACCTTGCCAGAATGTACAGCAGCAACTGGTATCAGGCCAAGACCCAGTACATCGACAACTTTGTGCTGACCGCCCGCAGCAACGAGCCGGAGCCTGTCGTCGTTGATAAGACCGCTCTGCAGAAAGCCATTGATGCCAACACCGGCAAGGTCGAAACCGATTATACGGCCGAAACATGGGCTGATTTTGCCAAGGCTCTGGCCGACGCCAAGGCCGTGCTGGCCGATGAGAACGCCACGCAGAACGACATCGATGCCGCTGCCAAGGCGCTGACCGATGCCGCAGCAGCTCTCAAAGTGAAGCCGACCGAAGAACCGAAGCCTACGCCTACGGTTGAGACGAAGGTCGTCACGGATGATCTTTCTGACAACAACATTCCCGATTCCCTGAAGAAGGCCGGTTACGATACTCCCGAAAAAATCACCGAAAAGCTTAAACTGGAAAGCTCCAAAAAGCTATCCTCCGACAATATTGTTGTCTATGAAGTCAAGCTGCAAGTCAGCAAGGATGGTGTAACCTGGTTCGATGCCACCGCTGAGAATTTCCCGAAGAACGGCCTTGAGATAAGCTTCACTTTGCCGAACGGTATTACCGCCGAGACGGCCGCACAGTATGACTTCATCGTCAGCCATATGAAGGACAGCGGCGAGGTTGAACTGCTTACCCCCGCGCTGAAAGACGGCAAGCTGGTCGTGACGGTTTCTTCCCTGTCGCCCTTCGGCATCAGCTGTAAGCTCAAGGAGCAGCCCAAGCCGAGCGAAGAGCCGAAGCCCACGCAAGCGCCCACCGCGACCCCCGCACCGACGGCTGCTCCTGCCGCGAGTGATGCTTCCTCCAACAGCAGCAATTCTTCCGGCACTACTTCTGCCCCGGCATCTACCGCTGCCCCCAAGGCAACGGCAGCACCCACGGCACCGGCTGCTGTTATCCCGCAGACCGCCGATTCTTTCCCGCTGGTTCTGCTGGCCATGCTGGCTC
>ENA-OZBF01001056-OZBF01001056.1-human-gut-metagenome-genome-assembly--contig:-NODE-1056-length-11014-cov-7.464732_pt1 | contig 11014 bp, 9 predicted proteins | sample MGYA00243980_ERZ653522 | MGnify/ENA primary metagenome ERZ653522 (study PRJEB26926, sample SAMN06165106) | human gut metagenome | biome: ENVO:00009003; feature: ENVO:2100002; material: ENVO:00002003...
TTCTTCATTTTCATTCCTCCAAAATAATTCTATCCGCTATTTTCTTCCTCCGACAAAAGCGCCGTATTACTACGACGCTTTTGTCTTGCTCGGAAGATGGAGCAAGGGAACGCTATTCCATTATTTGTTGTGCTTTTTCTTTCTGCTTACAGCTGTTGTTCCAATAACTGCACCGCCACTGACGAACAGCAGGGCAAACCACAAAGCAAGATTACTTGTGTCGCCGGTCCGTGGACCTTTATCGGATGCTCCTGCTTTGGTACTGGCTGACTTTTTCTCAAGAGCTGCAATGGCATCTTCGATATCCTTTGCCATCTTATCCACTTCGGATTGCTCAGTAATGTTCTTGCCACGCACGACAGCCTTGACAGCGGCTTCCACACCAGAGAAATCCTTGTAGTCATTCTTGTTCAGGGCATTTGCTTTGGCAATGGCTGCATCAACCTTAGTGTAGTCAGCATCCTTGTATTGCAGGGCAGCAATCGCATCTTCGATAGCTTTCGCCATTGCATCAACTTCGCTCTGTTCAGTGATGTTCTTGTCACGGACAACAGCATTGACGGCAGCTTCTACCGCAGTGAAGTCTTTGTAGTTGTCCTTGTTCAGGGCATTTGCTTTGGCAATGGCTGCGTCAACCTTAGTGTAGTCGGCATCCTTGTATTGCAGGGCAGCAATGGCATCTTCAATAGCCTTTGCCATTGCATCAACTTCATTCTGCTCGGTAAAATTCTTGTCACGGACAACGGCATTCACAGCGGCTTCCACGCCGGTGAAGTCCTTGTAGTTGTCCTTGTTCAGGGCATTTGCTTTGGCAATGGCTGCGTCAACCTTTGTGTAATCAGCATCCTTGTATTGCAGGGCAGCAATGGCATCTTCGATAGCCTTTGCCATTGCATCAACTTCGCTCTGTTCAGTAATATTCTTGTCACGGGCAACAGCATTGACAGCGGTTTCCACAGCGGAGAAATCCTTGTAGTTGTCCTTGTTCAGTGCATTTGCCTTGGCGATGGCTGCTTCGACAGCTGTGTAATCAGCGAGAATGTTATTGTCATCCCACACAAAAGTTGGATGGCCGATACCAGCAACCCATTTGATGCCTGTACCGGCATTAGTCTGAAGGCCAGTGAGAACATCTGCGGAGGTAAAGTCTGTGATGGCAGTACCTTGTGCTTCGTTGCTTTGTCCTCCTACTTGCACAAGCGGAGACGGGTCATATGCTTTCTCGTCATTCGGCCAATAGCAATTTTCTACTGTGCCGCCGAGGGCATAAGCTACCCAGCAGGTGTTAACTTCTTGTGTTACGGAATCTCTGCCAATATCCTTAGTAACGACCATGCAATTCTTGACAGTTGCAGTGTCGGCATATCCAACAATTCCGCCAACGGCAGCCAGAATAGAATTGACAACGATTTTGCCGCCGAACCAGCAATCTGTGACTGTTAAATTGCCATCAAATCTTGCACCAACAATACCACCAATGGTATCCGGTGGTAAATTCTGCGGATCTGTATAATATCCCTCGGAATTCGTGAAATTACCTGTAAGCGTTGCAGTAGAATAGCAACCGGAAATGGTGCAGCCCTGCATGGTAATACCAACGATACCGCCAATATTCTTTTCTATTTTGGTGCCACTGTAAATACTGCCGGATGTCCAGCAGTTCGTGATTTTGGACTTACCCATCCAGTCAACTAAAATGCCTTTACCTGCGGCACTGTCATCTTTAGGATCAATCCAGATTTCAGCGTCTGCAACACCAAGGTTTTTAACTTCGCCGTTGTAAATACTGCCGAACAGAGCGTTTCTAAGTAAATTATGGGACTCATCCGCACCCTCAATGTATGATTCATGAGAGTAGAGATTTGAGATCACATGACCCTGTCCGTCAAATACACCGCAAAAACTGTATTCAGGGCAATCCCCGCCGAGGACAGTACCAATCGAAATCCATTCATGCCCGGATAAATCAAGGTCATTTTCCAAATAGAAAGTTTTCCCTGCAAAATTTGTAGTTCCGGGGTCAGTATTCACCAGCTGTGCCAAACCAGCCAGCTGTTCTGCCGTGGTGATATGGTATTCAGTGTCTGTCTCATGGCCGACGTACCAACTTGTGTCTGCCGAACCGTCCCAATTATCTACTGAAGTTCCTTCAGCAAACGCTGTCATCGGAACAAGTGCCATCACAAGGCACAACGCAAGCAGAAGGCTTAGAAGTTTCTTCTTCATTTTCATTCCTCCAAAATAATTCTATCCGCTATTTTCTTCCTCCGACAGCGGACACGCCGGAGAAGATAGAAGGTTTAACCGGAAAAGATTGATTTGCCGGTCGTGGTTAGGACTTCAATATCAAACCACCATCCTTCCGGCAAACGCAAAAAGCCGAAGCCAAGGCATAATGCGCCCTGTCTCCGGCAACCGGTTCGTTATAAATTGTATGAAATAAGACTTGACACGCTGAAAAAACGGCGCTATGCTCCTGCCGAGCCGAGCCGAGCCGAGCCGAGCCGACAATAATTGTCGCATTTCCGTTTGCCATAGTCAAGTCCTCCTTACATAATTTCTAAGGCAAAAGGATATGAATTCCCCCACCCCATAGATATACAAAAGTATTTTAGCAGATTTTTCCAAAAATCTCAAGTCGTTTTCAGAATATTGCTCTCATCTTTTTTTCACAGCATTGCCTTCTTCCATTACTTACGGAACTTTATGACTTCTTGAATACTACCCGAAAAGGAAAAGCCACCGTCTGTGACAGCGACTTTTTGGAGTGTTAGATTTCCTGTTCTTTGTTTTCTTTTTGCTGCATACCCTCATCGGCTTGTGCAATCATCTGTCTGTACTGTTCTTTTACACTTTCCGGTGCAAGTATCTGTACCTTGCCATTAAAGCCAAACACCCAACCGAAAAAAGTCGGACTGGCTGATACTTCGGTCTGTACCCTGAAAGAAGTCATATCATACGCAAGGGTTGTCACATCTTCTCCGAAGCGGTCAACCATGGTTTTCATCAGACTGTTATCACACCGTAAATCTACAAGGACTTTCTCGCCTGAGAACATAAAGAATACTTCCTTTGTGTAATTCTCAATATCAAAATCATCCGGCATAGGAATAATATCTTTATCCAATATCTCCGGCTTGGAAGCAATACGGTCTACCCTGAAATTGATAACCTTGCTTTTTTTCTCTGAATATCCGAGAACATAATAATAGTCCCCACACCAGAGAAGTTTATACGGACTCAGCTTGTACACTTCGCCTTTATTCTTCAGAACCTTTTTCTTTAATCCGGTATAATCATAATACTGAAAAGAAATCTGCTTGCCTGCATTGATGGCGTCGTTTATAGCGTCGATGATGTAATATATCTGCTCATTGTCCGCCATCTTTTCCACCTCGTCCATGTTGATCTCACCGTTATTTACAAAATCCGCTGACATGATAGCCTGATCATGTTCATCGTAAAGCACCAGTGTTTTCGTCATCTCTTTTTGTTCTTCAAGAACCTGCTCAGAAGCCATCTTGAGTAATGATGCGACCTGATCAATGCTTTTTACTTCACAAAATGCTGTGTGTTACCGAACCATCTGCCCGTGTGACTTCTCTCATATCCACCGGAATATGACTTTTTTTACACGCTTTCTTTAATATCTCTGCGGTTCTCTCATCATTCACATCTATGGAAGTAACATCTTTACCCTCTTGGTTAAAATCCTTTAACGAGCCATGTGTCTCCTTATAGTTGGAAACCACCTTATCGACTACCTTGCCGAGCAGAGTTTCCTTCTGCTCCGCACTCATACCGGGATTTTTCTCTTCTGAACGTTTACAGGCTTCCGCAATGGCTGTTATCAGATCCACGCTGACAGTCACAATCGCCTTTCCCGTTTGGAATGACTCCTGCGTCAACTCATCGACCATTGTTCTGTCCTCCTGTTATATATTTTCCTATGGCTTCTGTCTGTGGGTGCTCTCACCCATAGGATACACATTTTAATGCACATCTCTTGTTCCTCCTTAATTTCCTTTATCTGAACTTCTGGACAAAATGTCCTAAAGTTACATTCATATACATTGCCCAAAGGGCACAAAAAAAGAACATCTATGTTTCAATCACATAAATGCTCTAACGCTGTTGTTTATATTAAATTGTTATGGTTTGTCAGTTCGACAAACTTGAATTGAGATTTCATATATTCCAAGGGATTTAATAACTGTTATATTTTATTATCAAATATCTCTCAATCCCTTGAAAACACAAAGTTTATCGCAGGTGAGCTTTCCCTTATTGTTTCCCTTGCGTTATATCGTCCCACCAGTGTTTACGAACTCTGATAAGGGCAAAAACAAGGGCAAGAAAATTATATAAAACAGTATAACACAAAATAAAAGTGACATTGTGAACTGATTGAAATGCTTCTATATTTTTATTGGTTTAAAGGAGACACAACATGAATACCATTTACGCAGAATACAACATGTACCACAACAGCATTGACATTTATACAATATTTATTGTGTCAGGCACCATTGTTTTCAAACTGCATAACATCATCCGGCGGATTCAGAGCATACAAAAGTCCATACGGCGAGCTGTATTCCCATTTCACTGGGATACTGACAAGCGCCGGGTGGACATCCTGCCAACATTCCAGTATTAAGAGAACATTCCCGGTTTCTATACAGCGGTTAAATACAGACATATCATAATATTTATTGTGTCAGGCACCATTGTTTTTTCATTCTCGGCATTGGAAGAACTTCTGCATATCTTCTGGTGAAAGAAGAACATTTCAGTTCCATTCCTCTGCCAGCAGGAAGTCACGAATATTGCGGTGTTTGATTCCATCTCGGCTCATATCCAGTTCGTCCATCGTTACAACGTATTTCGGGAAATTGTCACGAACACCGGCAAACGCCCCAAACTCACGCTGGATGGTTTCCTCCGAGGCAAGTAGATAGGAAACCTGAACATACAGCTTTTTCCCATGATCTTCACATACGAAGTCAATCTCCTTGTCAGAGACTTTCCCAACAGTCACAGAATAACCACGGCGCAGCAGCTCCATGTAGACAACATTTTCAAGGACAAGGTTAATGTCCTTCATGTTGCCACCGTACACGGCTTCCCGGACACCATGATCTGCAACATAGTATTTCTCGTTGACGGTCAGGATTTTCTTTCCCTGGAGGTCTTGGCGCTTCACCTGATAAAACAGGAATGCGTCCGTGCAGGCTTTGATGTAGTTCAGTACCGTTTCTGGTGAAACGGAGCGCCCTTCACTTTTCAGATACTTGGAAATGGCTGTGGAAGAAAAGGTAGTGCCGATGTTGGAAGTTATATAAGCAATAATTCTCTCCAGCATATCCACATCACGGATATTGTTTCGCTTGATAATATCTTTCAGCTCTACGGAGTTGAACAAGTCCCGCAAATACTGACGACTGGCGGCATCGTCGTAGCGAAGGTTGCTCAAATAGGGCATTCCTCCCAGCGTCAGATATTTTGTAAAGCATTGTCTTTCGTCTGCACCTTCGTAAACGGTGTGATACAGCTCCATAAACTCTCTGAATGAAAACGGGTAAATCACGAACTCCACATACCGTCCGGCAAGATAAGTGGCAAGCTCACCGGAAAGCAGCTTGGCGTTGGAACCGGTAATGTATATATCACAATCCAGCTCCACCCGGAAAGAGTTGATACATTTTTCCCAATCAGCCACCTCTTGGATTTCGTCGAAGAACAGATAAACCTTGCCGCTGATTTCTTTTGTTCTGCGAAGGATTTCATCATGCAATGCAACAGCCGTACAAAGGTGTGCATTGCTCATGTTCTCAAAATTCAGGGAAATAAACTGTTCTGGTTGGACCCCGTTTTGGGCAAGTTCCTCTTGGATCAGGCTCAGCATGACAGATTTTCCACTACGGCGAATCCCTGTCAGAACCTTTATCAGCTCATTTCCGATAAAAGGACGGATACGGCTCATATAAATTTCTCGTTTAATCATGTAGACCAGCCTCCCTTCTGAAACTGTCTATATGGTACCACGGCTATAACTGATTTTCAATACCGCAAATCCAGTTTTATCAGATATAATTGATAAAATACGAATTTCGACACAATCAGGCAGTTATACCGAGCGAAGTTTGGCTATGCGTTTTTATTGTGTCAGGCACCATTGTTTCATATTGAAATATAGTGTCTCTGTGCATGTTCTATATACCTCTGATTATATAATATTCAATTTATATAATCTCTCAAATGCTTTTTTATCAAAGTCTGCTTCTGTAATATATAGCTTTCTATCGCTATCAATGTCATTCTACTGCCTGTTATTCCGGCACTGTCCCTCAAAAGTTTTATCAATACACAGTAATTGATGAAGCTTCCAGAGAACGTTTTATTTATCCATACATGGAGCAAAGCAGCTATTCCACGGTAGATTTCCTCAAGAGAGCAATCGCTTACTTCGGTTACAAGCCTTTCATTCTGCAAACCGATAATGGTGCCGAATTCACTCATCTAAAAAAATCTGATCGAACACACCCTTTAGATCTGCTGTGTTCTAAACTTAACATTGTACACAAGCGAATTCGTCCCAGAACACCTAGACACAATGGAAAAGTCGAACGAAGCCATCGTAATGATCAAGAACGATTTTATAATCATATGTCTTTCTACGACTATGATGATTTACAAATACAGATGAAACGATATTTAAATCGATCCAACAACATACCAATGCAGGTATTAGGCTGGAAATCACCTTTGCAAAAACGTCTCATACTTGAGACACAATAATTCTTATTCCGCTTGTTTAATATAAATCTGCTAGGGTGTGACCTGTCAAGGTCATGCCCTGATAAGGGTGCTTTGCAACCTTGACAGGCCACATCCCAGCAGATAAAAAGTAGTCAAGCGGAATAAGAAAAGTGTGTAGCATTACATGCTCACTGGTTAAAATCTATAATACCATAGAAAAAAAACGTTTTCTCATAATGAATCTACCTCCATACTTTATGTAATCATCCCCATCTAAATATACTAAATTGAAAAATCAAATCTTCCACCGATTTTATTATCCTCTGGTTTGATAGAATTCCATTCAATATTTTTAATTTTATCCAAAAGTTCATCTTTTGAATTTGCTTGAACAGTAGCTTTTTTTACTTCAATTTGCTTTAATTGTTCCTTTTTCTTCGCCTCTTTCTTCTCCGCAGCTTTCTTTTCCTGAATTTTTTCAAGATATTCTTTCTGACTAGCTGATGTTTTTTCTAATTGAGCAAAGAATGTTGTAGTTCCATCACTATTAAAAGAAATACCAAACTTTGTTATTTTTGTATCAGTATCTGCACTGTTTTCTATTCCGTTTGTCTTACCAAATGCTCTTTCAAATCCAAACTGAGCATTGATTTCATCCGACATACGCAAAGCACCTTCAATACTATGCATCTTTTCAGCATAATATTTGGGATCGGATGCCATCTTCTCCATTTCTTCCTTTGAGAAAATAACCGTAAACTCTTTATCACTTTGTGCTAAAATATCTTTAGCATTATCACCATTTTCAAAATCTGCAACCATAAAGTCCATATCTGTTCTTGAGCCACGCATATCTTTAAGCATTTTTTGTGCCTCTTTACTTAGATTTTTTTCGGCTATACTTTCTGTCACATTTTTCTTGACCTTATCATTTTCTGTTGTTTTCGCTGTTTCTTTTTTCTTATCTACTGTACCTGCCTTGTAGGTATTCTGATAACTTCCATAAACAGTACCCGTTGTATTCACATTCATTGACATATCCTTTGTCCTCCTTCTCTGAATCCGTTCTTTATTATTTATTGTTTCTAATATTATATATCGGCTTTATTCCGAAAACTATAATCCTCCCTGTTATTTTTATCCCATGATTATTGAAAATCTAAAATTTGAAATTCACTCTTAAATCAGATTATGCATTAAATATTATTGCTATTGACAAACCACCTAAATATGAATTAAAAGATACTTCTTGCTCAACAGAAAAAAGCAGCCTATTGCAAGTTTATTGTGTCAGGCACCAATTGTTCCAATGCAATTTCGGCATTTTTATCGCAAACGAAGCGGCAGAAGAAAACCTGAAAAAGAAACGGGATGGCAGCAACAAGTATCTCTATGAACTTGACTTTTCTTCAGCATTAAAAACAGCCAGAAAGTTCTTCATGCGCAGGGATTCTGGAAGGCACATCGATATTATCCGGCTGATGATGAAATATGTCCACGCAGTGAAAGACAGGTTCCGGCAGTTTCAACGGCCTCTCCGTGGAATCAGCGCAATTCATTTTGGATATCGGTAAGTTCTGCAACTGAATATCCTTCTTTTTGGCAGATGGACAGCATCTGTCTTTTTGGCATACCTGTTTTTGGCTTTTTGAGTTCAAAATATCGGATATTTGACAACAACTGAGCTATCGAACAAAACTTCGAACAACTGACTTAATGGCATTGCCATTGTTTTTCCATTTGTTCCTTTGATGAATCTTCTTTTTTATCTTCTTCACCAGTTCCTGAATCTTCTGGAAAGATTCTTCGCTGATTGTATGTTCCATCCGGCATGCATCATGATTTGCAGTTTCTGGAGATACCCTATCAGTTCTAAGAATTTATTAAGAAATTCTGCCGTTCTCCATTTCATATACTACATCGGCCACGTTCATTGTGGATACTCTGTGGGATACCAGGACAACCATTTTCTTCTTGGCCGATTCTTTCAATGATTTTAAAATGATTCCCTCGTTTAAAGAGTCGAGGTTCGATGTAGGCTCATCGAGCAGGATCAGAGGGCATTCATGGAGAAATGCTCTTGCAATTCCGATTCTCTGTTTTTCACCACCGGACAGCGTATCACCCAGTTCTCCGACTTCTGTATCATATCCTTTCGGAAGTGTCATTATGAAATCGTGGATAGACGCTTTCTTTGCAGCTTCCATAATCTCTTCTCTGGATGCTCCCGGCTTTGCGATTGCGATATTGTTTGCAATCGAATCATGGAACAGGTGCGTTTCCTGTGTGACATAACTTTCCATATCTCTCAAATGCTTGGTCGGAATCTTGCGGACATCTGTACCGTCTACCGATACACTTCCATCCTGCACATCCCAGAACCGCATCAGCAGTTTTAAGAGCGTAGATTTTCCGGAGCCGCTCGCACCATGAATCCCTGTGATTTTACCCGGCTGTAATTTCAGTGAATAGTTATCTAAAATAACCTCATTATCATAAGCAAATGTTACATGCTCTGCCTCTGCTCCTGTAAATTCATGTTCCATGCTCTCTGCACCGGAAGTTTCCACGTCACCCGGAATTTCTTCCACAAGCGGTGTCTCTTCCAGAAGAGAAAGAACACGCTCACCACTTGCCAGTGTCTGGTTCAGGTTATTGGAAAGGCTTGATAATGCTACTACCGGTCCGAAAGAACCCATCATTGCGATGGTGCAGGTTAAGATTCCCTCGAATCCCATCGCACCTTTGTCGTACAGCCAGATCGTCAGTGCAAGCATTCCAAAAGATGCAAGCAGGATAACCATGTTCGTAAATGAACGCTGTGAGCCTTCCATTTTGCTTAATGACTCCTGCATTCCTGCAAGATTTTTGGAATGCTCAGACATCTGCTCTTTTCTCTTTTCACCCTGTCCGTACTGGATGGTCTCGTCCAGTCCACGTAAAGAATCCAGAACAAAACTGTTCAGTTCTCCGAAGTTTGTCCGAAATTCCATTCCCTTCTGGCTTCCACGTTTTCCATTCCACATCGGGATGACAACACCGACAATCAGATAAGCTACCAGAGCAATCACTCCTGCCAGCCAGTGATATCTTCCGATAAAAATCACCATAATAATTGAGGTCAGCGTTGCAATCGCAATCGGAGAAATGGTATGTGCATAGAACACTTCCAGTAATTCGATATCGGTTGTAATAATCGAGATCAGATTTCCCTTATCCCGTCCTTCCAATTTTGCAGGGCAGAGCTTTCTCAGTGCCGCAAACACTTTGTGACGGATGATTGCCAACAACTTAAATGCGATAAAATGATTACAATACTGTTCCACATAATGCAGGATTCCACGAAGCACTGCAATTACGATCATGACTGTAATAATCGTTTTTACTGGAGTAAATACCCGCCACATATTGTCCATCGGAACAATCATTCCGGCTACTCCTGTCAGAAGACCATGCATGATAACCTGTCCTGCCAGTATCGTCAGGAAGATTGCACATAAATAACCCAATGTTCCAAGGATGATTGCTGCCAGCATGATATGGAGCAAGGGTTTTACCAGACCAATCAGACTTCCCATGATCTGGATGGCACTTCTGCGTTTTGTTGTATTCGTATTTTCACTCATTATGCCATTCCTCCTGGGTTATGTGGCATCCCAAATCGGTTTGTAAATACAAAATTGGTCATTCCATCCACATTCTCAACACAAAAGCCTTCTTGCTTCTGTCTCTCATATTCTTCCTGAAGCACATCATATACCTGCTGCATCATAGGTATTCTACGATTACCAGCTTCCGTCTTTGGCAAAGATACTCTAAACTCACATTTATATGAATCATCCGCTCTCTGGTAATAGGTTAAGCTATGATTGATATCAATGACTCGATTCTCCAAATCAATATCATCCCAGCGTATCCCAATTGCTTCTCCTATTCTGCATCCAGTTCCTAACAAAAATACAAAGAATGGATACCAGTGATAAAAGAACGGATTCTTTGCTACATACTCCATGAATTTTCTCTGCTGATCCACAGTCAACGCTCGCCTTGTCTTTCTGGCACCACCATTACGCTTTTTTACTTCACAGTATGCTCCGTCTACCGGATTCTTCCTTATGATATCATCTCTGACAGCAAGCTGAAATGTAGGTCTTAATACTGTGTTAATTGTCTCAAGCGTATTAATCTGTAATCCCTGCGTCAATTGTAATCTGAGATTCCATACCCGCCATCTCAGACTTCTTTAAAAGTT
>ENA-OZBF01001078-OZBF01001078.1-human-gut-metagenome-genome-assembly--contig:-NODE-1078-length-10884-cov-8.445286_pt1 | contig 10884 bp, 10 predicted proteins | sample MGYA00243980_ERZ653522 | MGnify/ENA primary metagenome ERZ653522 (study PRJEB26926, sample SAMN06165106) | human gut metagenome | biome: ENVO:00009003; feature: ENVO:2100002; material: ENVO:00002003...
CGAGATCTAGTACGGTCTCGTGGGCTCGGAGATGTGTATAAGAGACAGGTTGTTGGGATAGGAGATGCTCTTGATGTAGGGATAGATCTGCTCGGGAGTCGCGGCAGCCATAGCCTGCGGTGTAGGGAAAGCCTCGAACAGGGCCGGCGTAGTCATATTGACCCGCTTGTCCGTGCACTGGGCCGACAGGATCACGGCCACCAGCAACTCATACGGCGAGCCGTACGCAAGCTCGCTCTCGGCGACGGGCATGTGCTCCTCGAACCACGCGATCACCCCCGCATAACGCTCCTTCAAAGTCATTGTCTTTCAGTTTTAAGCCGGAATCCTTCCGGCGGATTTCCTATAATTTGGTCAGTTTGGCGAATTTGGCCAGCAGGGTTTTCTCCCCGTATCCGGAAAATTCGACCACCAGCTTGTGATCCGACGCCAGGGTTTCGATGCGGCGGATGACCCCCGCGCCGAACTTCAGGTGCGACACCCGGTCGCCGACCGCATAATCGCCGCACGATGCGGGCGCAGCTCCCTCGACCAGCGACGACTCGCCCTGACGGACACCCACGCTGCGCATCCCGGCCGTCGAACGGGTCGGCTGGACAACAACGGGACGCTGCGCCTCCGATTTTACCCCGGCGGACGAACCTCCGCCGAAACGCGCCCCGGCCTGCGAACCGCCCGCCGCAGGCTTCTGCTGGTAGCGGTAGTCGAAACGGCGGCGCAGCTCGTCGAGCGCCGAGGAGCCCTCTCCCCGCCCGGCCGAGCGGCGGACGGGTTCCCGTTCCCGCTCCTCCTGCATCGCATCCGTTTCCAGGTAACGGCTGTCGATCTCGCGCAGAAAGCAGCTCGGACGCGAGAACTCCATATTGCCCCACTTGAAACGCATCTCGGCATAGGAGAGCGTAGCCAACTCCTTGGCCCGGGTCAGCGCCACGTAAAAGAGCCGCCGCTCCTCCTCGAAACCGTCGGGCGACTCCACGGCCCGCTGCGACGGGAAGAGGTTCTCTTCCAATCCGACGATATACACGAATTTGTATTCCAGCCCTTTGGCCGAATGTACGGTCATCAACGTCACCTTGTTGCGGTCCTGGGGATCGTCCTTGTCCATGTCGGTCATCAGCATCACCCCCTGCAACCACTCCTCGATCGTAGCCCGCTCCTCTTGCTGACGCTCTCCGGCCCGGATCTCGGCCTCGCGCTGCTCGTTGAAGAGCTGCATCGAGTTGAGCAGCTCCTCGATATTGTCCAGCGCACTGGTCGCCTCGGGGGTGTTCTCGGCCCGATAAGCGCCGATGATACCCGAACGAGTCGCAATTTCGAGTCCCAGGTCGTACAGCCCCTTTTCGGCCCGGGCCAACGACAGCCCCCGGACGAGGGCCACGAACTCGGTCACCTTGCGGACGATGGTCTTCTGCACGGGATCCGTCACCGGCTCGGCCGTCAGCGCATCCACCGCTTCCCACATCGACAGATTACGGGCTTGGGCCAGCAAAGCGATCCGCTCTACGGTCGTATCGCCGATACCCCGCGCAGGGTAATTGACGATCCGCTTGAAGGCCTCGTCGTCGCGGGGGTTGATAACCAGCCGGATATAGGCCAGCAGATCCTTGATCTCCTTGTGGTCGTAGAACGAATTGCCCTTGTAAATACGATAGGGTATTCCTTTGCGGCGCAGCGCGTCTTCGAGGGCCTGGGACTGGTTGTTGGTGCGGTACAGGATCGCTGCCTCGGCCCACTCATCGCCCGCAGCCCGTACCTTGTCGCGCAGGTCGCTGACCACCATCTCGGCCTCCTCACGGTCGGTATAGGCACGCAACACGCGGATCTTCTCCCCCACGTCGCCTTCCGAAAAACACTTCTTCTCCATGCGTTTCGAATTGCGTTCGATCACCGAATTGGCCGCCTCGACGATCGTGCGCGTCGAGCGGTAATTCTGCTCCAGCTTGAAGATCATCGCGTTGGGGAAATCCTTCTTGAACGAAAGGATGTTCTCGATCTTGGCCCCCCGGAACGAATAGATCGACTGGGCGTCGTCGCCCACCACGCAGACCTTCGAATGGAGCTGCGACAGGCGCCGGATGATGACGTACTGGGCATAGTTGGTATCCTGGTACTCATCGACCAGGATGTATTTGAACTGCTCCTGGTAACGGGCCGTCACGTCGGGACAGTCCCGCAGCAGGATGTTGGTCTGCAACAGCAGGTCGTCGAAATCCATCGCCCCGTTCCGCTTGCAGCGGGCGCAATAGATGTTGTAGATGTTGCCGAACTCGGGAATCTGCATCCGCCGGTCTTCGGCTGCGGCACCCGCATTGGCCAGGTAAGCGCCCGGCGTCACCAGGCAGTTCTTGGCGTAGGAGATGCGCGAGGCGAGCATCGCAGGTTTGTATTTGGTATCGTCCAGGTTCAACTCCTTGACGATGGTTTTCAGGAGGTTCTTGCAGTCCGACGGCTCGTAAATCGTAAAACTCTGGGGGAAGCCGATCCGTTCGGCGTTGTCGCGCAGAATGCGCGAGAAAACCGAGTGGAAGGTTCCCATGCGGATATAGCGGTGGCGTCCGTCCGGCAGCATTTGGGCGATACGTTCGCGCATCTGCTCGGCGGCCTTGTTGGTGAAGGTGAGGGCGAGGATATTGTACGGAGCCACCCCCTGCTCGATCATATAGGCGATGCGCGAAGTGAGTACGCGCGTCTTGCCTGACCCGGCGCCCGCAATGATGAGCGACGGCGAATCGTAGTTCACCACCGCCTCCCGCTGGGCCTGATTCAGGCCTTTCAATATTTGAGATTCCATAACGTGCAAATATAGCGATTTCCCCGCAACGACGGAGCGTCCGCAGCCGAATAATACGGCGGAGCGCCGCAACCGAAGGCGAACCTGCAGGACATCCTCCGCCCGATCTTTGCCCCGAAGCGGCGCCCGGGTGCGGTTTTTCAACCGGGGCACCGCCCCGCATCAGGGCGAAAAGAGCGGTCGGGATTTTCGATTTCTCGAAAAAAATATGTATTTTGCAATAATTTTGCAGGGCATGCGTTGCATAAATACCGAAAACAACGAAAAACCGAAAATACACACCGAAAATGAGTGAAGTCATCAACATCAAGGAACTCAACGAACGGATCGAACGCGAAAGCGTCTTCGTCGATACGCTGCGCAGCGAAATGGGTAAGGTGATTATCGGACAGAATCACCTGATCGACACCCTTTTGATCGGCCTGCTCTCCAACGGGCACATCCTGCTGGAAGGCGTGCCGGGGCTGGCCAAAACGCTGGCCATCACCACGCTGGCCAAAGCCGTCGATGCCGATTTCTCGCGCATTCAGTTCACCCCCGACCTGCTGCCGGCAGACCTGATCGGTACACTGATCTACTCGCAGAAGAAGGAGGAGTTCCTCGTCCGCAAAGGCCCCGTGTTCGCCAACTTCGTCCTCGCGGACGAAATCAACCGCTCGCCGGCCAAAGTGCAGTCGGCTCTGCTCGAAGCCATGCAGGAGCGGCAGGTGACCATCGGCGACGAAACCTATCCGCTGCCCGAGCCCTTCCTGGTGCTGGCGACGCAGAACCCGCTGGAGCAAGAAGGTACTTACCCGCTGCCCGAGGCGCAGGTCGATCGTTTCATGCTGAAAGCCAAGATCTCCTACCCCCAGAAACAGGAGGAGCGCGACATTATGCGTATGAATCTGGCCGGGGAAGGACTCCCGAAGGTCAATAAAGTGACTTCGCCCGAAGACATCGTCAAGGCCCGCCGCGTAGTCGAAGAGGTCTATATGGACGAAAAGATCGAAAAATACATCATCGACATCATCTTCGCTACCCGCGAACCGGCCGAATACAACCTCGAAAAACTGCAGCCCCTGATCGCTTACGGCGGCTCGCCCCGTGCGTCGATCTCGCTGGCCAAGGCTGCCCGGGCCTACGCCTTCATCCGCCGCCGGGGTTACGTGATTCCGGAGGACGTGCGGGCCGTCTGCCACGACGTACTGCGTCACCGCATCGGACTCACCTACGAAGCCGAGGCCGAGAACATCACCACAGAGCAGATCATCACCGACATCCTGAACAACGTAATCGTACCCTAATTGAAAATGCAATAATGCAGGAGACCGAAAACGATATCCTGAAACGAGTCCGCAAGATCGAGATCAAAACCCGGGGGCTTTCCAACGAAATCTTCGCCGGAAAGTATCACACGGCCTTCCGGGGACGCGGCATGTCGTTTTCCGAAGTGCGCGAATACCGCGCCGGCGACGACGTGCGCGACATCGACTGGAACGTCACGGCCCGCTCGCGCACGCCCCACATCAAGGTCTACGAAGAGGAGCGCGAGCTGACGATGATGCTCCTGGTGGATGTCAGCGGCTCCCGGATGTTCGGCACCACGGACCGCCTGAAGAAAAACCTGCAAACCGAAATCGCCGCCGTGCTGGCCTTCTCGGCCTCGGAGAACAACGACAAGGTGGGCTGCATCTTCTTCTCCGACCGGATCGAGAAATTCATCCCCCCGAAAAAGGGGCGCAGCCATATCCTGGCCATCATCCGCGAACTGGTCGGCTTCGAGCCGCAATCGCGGGGGACCCGTATTTCGGAAGCGCTGCGTTTCCTGACCAACGTCACCAAAAAACACTGCACGGCCTTCCTGCTCTCGGACTTTCTCGATCCCGGCAAGGACCGTACGGCGCTCGAGGACGCGCTCAAGATCGCTTCCGGAAAACACGACCTGGTGGGAATCCGCGTCAGCGACCCCCGCGAAGCCGAACTGCCCGACGTAGGGATCGTCGAAATGAAAGACGCCGAAACGGGCCGAAAAGCGTGGGTGGACACCTCCTCGGCCCGGGTGCGGGAGCACTACGCCCGCGTCTGGCAGGAGCGGAGCGCCGCCATCCTCTCGGCGCTCAAACACCACCGCATCGACACGGCCGAGGTATCGACCGACGGGGATTACGTCGTGGAACTCATCAAACTATTCAAACAGCGATGAAGTCGATCCCAAATAACCCGGCATCAACCTGCTCTCCGTTCGCACGCAACGGCGGTATTCAACCGTCCGCCGCCGCAGAGCGGCAAAATGCCGCGCAAACACCTCCTTCGGAAGCGGTGCCCGTCGGCCTGCGGTCTTCGGGTCGTCCGAAAGCCGGTCGGACATCCATCACGAAAAGAGTAAAAACAGCTCTGGCGACAGCTCTTCTGACGGGGCTGACGACCGTTCTGTACGCCGCACCGCCGACGATCACCGCCCGCGTCGAACCCGACAGCATCGGAATCGGCGACCGCTTCGACGTGGTGATCGACGTCGATCGTGATTTGGTGCAGGTCGTGGAATTTCCCACCTTCAACCCGCCTCCGCAGAGCGGACTGGAGGTCGTCGAATCGCATCCGGTGGACACCCTCCGGCGCGACGGACGTCACCTGAGCCTGCGCAAACGCTACACGCTGGCGGCGTTCGAGGAGGGCAACCTCGGCCTGGGACGCGCACAAGTGCTCTATCTGGACAAGAACATCACCGACACGCTCTATACCGCCGACACCCTGCGGCTGCAGGTGGGAACCTTTCAGATCGACTCCACGTCGCACACGATCTACGACATCAAAGCCCAGCGCACGCTGCCCTTCCGCTACGGCGAAATCAGCGGCTACGTCCTCTGGAGCCTGCTGGGTTTGATCGTCCTGGGCGGCGCGATCTACGCAGGCCGCCGCCTGATGGCCCGCTACGCCCGCAAGGTACGCGACATCTTCCGTCCCGCACCGCCCCTGCCGCCCCACATCGCGGCCATCCAAGCGCTCGAAACGCTCCACAACCAGAAACTCTGGCAGAGCGGACGCCACAAACAGTATTACTCGGGCCTGACGGACATCCTGCGCACTTATCTGGCCGGACGATACGGCTTCGGCGCGATGGAGATGACCTCTGACGAAATTCTCGCGGCAGTCCGCCGTTACGACCTGCCGCAGAAATGCGTCATGGACCTGCAGGCGATCCTCCGGGACGCCGACCTGGCGAAATTCGCCAAAGCCCAGTCCGAAGGGACGACCAACGAAGACAACTACCTGAACGCCTACTATTTCGTCGAGGAGACCAAGCCTGCGGAAATCGCGGAGGAGGGCACCGAACAGGACGACACCCAATAGCATCCGACACGCCATGCCAAACAGAATCCTACTGATATTCATCACCCTGTTGCTCGGAATCGGCAGCGCCTCGGCCCAGAAATACCCCGAGCGCAGCCTCGTGCGCAAGGGCAACCGGGATTTCGCGAAGGAGCGGTACGACCGCAGCATCGAACGCTACACGCAGGCGCTCGAAGCGGCCCCCGAAAACTTCGAGGCCGCCTACAACCTGGGGGGCGCCCTCTACCGTACCGAAAAATACGAGGAGGCGGCCAAGATGCTCGAACGCATCGCCGCAGACTCCACCCGCACCGACCAGGAACGGGCCGAGGCTTTCTACAACCTCGGCAACGCCCAATTCAAACAGGAAAAATACCCGGAAGCGCTCGAAAGCTACAAGAACTCCCTGCGGATGAATCCTGCCGACCAGGAGGCCAAGTACAACTACGCCTACACCAAGCGACTGCTGCAAAAACAGCAGAACGAGGATCAAAACAAAGATCAGAACAAGGACCAGCAGAACAGCGGCGGTCAGGATCAGAATCAAGACAAAAACAAGGATAATAATTCGGACAAAGACCGGCAGCAGGACAAGGGCGGCGAGCAACAGGATCAACAAGACCGGCAGAACGGTCAGAATGATCCCGACAAGAACGGACAAAATCCCGACGAACAGCCGCAGGATTCCGACAAGCCGGACAGCGACGACCGGCAGCCCGGCCAACCCCGCGAAAACGGCATCTCCCCGGAAGAACAGGAACGGATGCTGGATGCGATCCAGACCCAGGAGGACAAGACCCAGGAGAAACTCAAGGAGAAAGCCGGGGTCGTGGTACGCGGCAATAAAAACTGGTAACGAATCAATTCTGAAACGGCTATGCAATTCGCCTCTCCATACTTTTTGTGGCTGCTCGCGGTCATTCCGCTCATGGTGGTCTATTACGTCTGGCGGACCCGTCAGGGCGGCGCTTCGATCCAAGTATCGACCATCGACGGTGTCGCCGAAGCACCGCGCACCGTACGTTATTACCTGCGGCATCTGCCTTTCGCGCTGCGCTGCGCGGCCGTCGCGCTCCTCATCGTAGCGCTGGCCCGCCCCCAATCGGTCGATGAAGGCTCGACGAGCAACACCGAAGGCATCGACATCGTGCTGGCGATCGATATTTCGACCTCGATGCTGGCCCAGGACCTCCAGCCCGACCGCATCCAGGCAGCCAAGCAGGTCGCCGGCAACTTCATCACCGACCGCCCCGGAGACCGCATCGGACTGGTGGCCTTCGCGGGCGAAGCCTTCACCCAAAGCCCGCTGACGACCGATCAGGGAACGCTGCAAACCCTGCTGGGACGCCTGCGCAGCGGCGTGGTGGAGGACGGCACGGCCATCGGCAACGGACTGGCGACGGCAATCAACCGCCTGCGCGAGAGCAACGCCAAGAGCAAGGTCATCATCCTGCTGACCGACGGAGAGAACAACCGGGGCGAAATCGCTCCCCTCACGGCTGCGGAGATCGCCCGTGACCAGGGCATCCGCGTCTATACGATCGGTGTCGGCACACGCGGCACGGCCCCCTATCCGACGGTGGACTTCTTCGGGAACCCGACCGTCGTGCAGGCCAAGGTGCAGATCGACGAAAAGATACTCGGCGAGATCGCCGATCTCACGGGCGGCCGTTACTTCCGCGCCACGGACAACGCCAAACTACAGTCCATCTACGACGAAATCAACCAGCTCGAAAAGAGCAAGGTCGAAATATCGCAATACACCACCTACACCGAGGAGTACCTCCGCTGGGCAGCGGCGGCTCTGGCCCTGCTGCTCGTGGAATTTCTGTTGCGTACCCTCTGGTTAAAATCCCTGCCGTAATGTTCAGATTCGCATATCCCGAATACCTCTGGCTGCTGTGGCTCCTCCCGTTGCTCGTCGCCGTATGGACGGCCGCCGGACAGCTCGCACGCCGGCGCCTCAGCCGTTTCGGCCGGCTCGAAACCATCCGTCCGCTCATGCCCGACGCTTCTACGGGGCGCCGGCGTCTGAAATTCATCCTGTACCTCACGGCATTCGCCCTGCTCACCCTGGCGCTCGCACGGCCGCAGCTGGGTTCGAAACTCCGCGAGGTGGAGAGCCGGGGTATCGAGATGATGCTCGTGGTCGATGTTTCGAACTCGATGCTCGCCGAGGATTTCCAGCCCAACCGCCTCGAACGCACCAAATACGCCATCGACAAGCTCTTCGACGGACTCAAGCAGGATCGCGTGGGACTGGTCGTCTTCGCGGGCGACGCCGTAGTGCAACTGCCGATCACCTCGGACTACCGCATGGCCAAAGCCTTTGCCCGCAGAATATCCCCTTCGATGGTTTCGGTGCAGGGCACCGACATCGGTCAGGCCCTCTCGCTGGCCACCATGTCCTTTTCGGAAAAGGGAGATAACCCCGCAGGACGCGTCATCGTGCTCATCACCGACGGCGAAGGGCACGACTCCGGCGCCATCGAAGCGGCCGAACGGGCCGCCGAACAGGGCATCCGCATCTTCACCATCGGCATCGGCACGCCGGAAGGCGCTCCGATCCAGATCGGCGGCGAGTTCATCAAGGACGACAAGGGAGAGATGGTCGTATCGAAACTGGGCGAACCCCTGCTCGAAAAGATCGCACAGGCGACCGACGGAGCCTACATCCGCTCGACCAACCAGTCGATCGGGCTGGACGAAATCGTACGCACGATCAACAATATGGAAAAAGGCGACCTGGCGGCCCTCCGCTTCGAGGAGTTCAACGAACAGTTCCAATACCTGATCGGAGCGGCCCTCGTCCTGCTCTTGCTGGAGTTCCTGCTGCTCGACCGCCGCAACCCGCTGCTCCGGCGTTTCAACATTTTCGGTACGGACACCGAAAAATAAAAAACAGCGATTCACCTCTGACGCCGAATCGCCGGGCCTTTTGCAGGTTCCGGCGACTCGGCGTTAGAGAAACAACGGGGCGTATCACCCCGCGATCGGATGGCTCTGCGCTATCTCCCAATGATTAGCGGCCAACAGCACCATCATCACGGCAACGAAAAGCAACAACCAGTCCACCTCCCGGTTGCGGTATATTCGGACCAGGAACAACCCCAAGGTCCCGAGTGCAAGCAAACCGTCACCACACATCGCTACCCAAACCGATACTTCCCAAGAGATGACCTGGGAAACAAGCAGCTCGATTCCGATCACAACCGCCAAAGCCCACAGCAGCCTCTCGGAAGTGAATATCCGCCCGGGAACCGGATCGCATCGCACGATCCGACAGCGGTCTCCCAGAAAATGTCTCCAATTCGAATCTCTATTTTGCATACTTCACACAAATATCAAAAGTTCGGGCAGCACCATCCATGCAACTCTTCAAAGCAACGGTATTTCCAACGAGGGATACCGCAGCAGCCGGTGCAGCGCTTCCTCCGGATAAGACCGAAACGGCAGTCACCACAGCCATAGTTATATGATAATCCCTTTTACAGCGTTTTATATCACTATTATATTGATCGTAACATTGATCAACTCCCCCTCGGCTTTCAAATTCCACCAAAGAATTTTGTACCAATGGATAAACAACAGCTATTGCAACCTGTTCATTCGGCAACAAAATAGTGTTTGCAAGAATTTGATTTAAATCATCATCAAATTCTTCATCAACCAGCCAACGATAAATAATTTGGTAAAAACCAGAAGTAGCATTTTCTTCAATCCAATTCAAATAATCATAAAAATCTGGTTCATAATCAGAACGAGTATAAATATCTCCACAATAATCAAAATTATTTTGAAAATCATATCGAGTAGACAACTCTTTTAACCAATTATCTAAAATTACAGCATCTTCTTCAGACAGATACCCTCCAACTTTTGATTGAGACAATACAAAATCACTTAAGCGACCAACCTCCTGCAAAAAATTATCTTTCTTTTCTGTACCATTTTGGACATCTGCAACTTGACATGATGATAATATCAAAATAGATATCAAATACATATATTTTCTCATAGAATCAATCTTTATATATAAAACATATTAAATGAATATGTATAAATCCTATTATTTTATGCCATTCACCGCTTGATTAACTACTTATATTATCTATGGTATCAGATGATGGCAAGTCACTATTGACACCGTTACGATAATCATTATTCAGAACTTTTACTATACTTATAAATAAACTTCGCATTTTTCGTCCTAATAGCGGTGACCCGACATATACAACCTCGTTATTTGAATCCAACAAAAAGGCATTATATTCCTTATTTATAGGTAAAAGATTATTTTCTTCAAACTCCCCCTCCTTATCGCATAATACAGGAAATATAAAATGCTCTGAATTTAAACTATGAAAAAACAAAGAGTCGTATCTATTCGCCTTAATAATAAAGACTATTTCAAGTGAGGGTCCCACTAATTCTACACTATCTATTATTTTCCCCCAATGATGCAAGCCTTTTAATGAACATGGCGCACATGTTCCACTACTATAATATACAACAAGTTTAGGTGCTAAATTTTCTATGTTTATTACCGTATCACGACCTTCTATTTTCCATGTCGCATGACCAGGTAAAATAAGATTTTGGCCATAAATATCTCTTAAATTTTTTGTTTTTCTATTTTTCAAATCACATGAAAAACCAACAAAAAGCAATAAAAATACAACTAATATATTCCTTATCATCTTCCAATCTACTTGATTTATACAAAATAACCCCTGTCTCTTATACACATCTCCGAGCCCACGAGACCGTACTAGATCTCG
>ENA-OZBF01001084-OZBF01001084.1-human-gut-metagenome-genome-assembly--contig:-NODE-1084-length-10863-cov-5.489730_pt1 | contig 10863 bp, 9 predicted proteins | sample MGYA00243980_ERZ653522 | MGnify/ENA primary metagenome ERZ653522 (study PRJEB26926, sample SAMN06165106) | human gut metagenome | biome: ENVO:00009003; feature: ENVO:2100002; material: ENVO:00002003...
GAGATCTAGTACGGTCTCGTGGGCTCGGAGATGTGTATAAGAGACAGCCATAACGCACCTCCGTTTGCAAGATATGTTATGAACTTCATTATGGGGTCGAGCCACCCTGCACGCAGGTTGTCCTGTATCCATAACAGTATGTCGCCGTCTAGTTTAAGTAAGGTGTCTAACATTTATCCTCCTGCCATTTATGTAAATCTATCCCTTGAATATATTTACATCAAAACTGACAAGCCCGTCAAAAAACGAGCCTGTCCTTTGTGTATTAATGCTTTAGTTCATATTTTCGCAAATTAATATTATGATAAGTTCATTTTCGTGTATAAAAAGCTTAAAATCATGTGTCATACCCTTAACAAATTCAATTTGCATAGAAACTTGATTTCCAATTACAACTTAACAGGCTCTATCTTCCAGATGTTTTCTGCATAGTCCTTGATAGTTCTGTCAGAAGAGAACTTTCCTGCATTTGCAATGTTCAGCCAGCACTTCTTAGCGAATGCAAGCTTGTCCTTGTAGTCTGCGTTGACCTTGAGCTTTGCCTGAACATAGCTTTCAAGGTCGCCCAGAACGTAATAGTGGTCAGGAACGTGCCAGCTTGCACCGTCAGTGAGCGCCTTGTAAAGCTCCTTGAAGCTGCCCTCCTCGTTGGACGGAACGCCGCCATCTGAAAGACTGCCGTCAATAAGCTTGTCAAGAACACGCTTTATCTTGTCGTTTGAGAAAAGTATCTCCCTAGGGTCATACTTTGGCATTATCTCAGCCAGCTCCTCTACTCTTGCACCAAAGATGTAGTTGTTCTCTTCGCCTGCCTCCTGAACTATCTCAACGTTAGCTCCGTCATATGTTCCCAGTGTGACCGCACCGTTGAGCATAAGCTTCATGTTGCCTGTACCGCTTGCCTCAGTGCCTGCCGTAGATATCTGCTCGGAAACATCAGCCGCAGTAACAAGCTTTTCCGCATAGGAAACGTTGTAGTTCTGTACGAAAACCACCTTGATAAGATCCTTTGTGTCAGGGTCAGCGTTCACAAGCTTGCTTATCTCGCCAATAAGCTTGATGATAGCCTTTGCTCTGCGATATCCCGGTGCAGACTTAGCACCGAAAATAAATGTTGTCGGTGTGAAGTCCTTTATAGAGCCGTCCTTGATGCCATAGTAAATGTAAAGTATAGACAAAGCGTTAAGGAACTGCCTCTTGTATTCGTGCAAACGCTTGATCTGAATGTCAAAAATAGTGTTCGGGTCGATATCAACACCGTCATGCTCCTTTACAAAAGCGGCAAGGCGGTTCTTCTGAGCCTCCTTAACAGCCATGAACTCGTTGAGCACAGCCTCATCATCAGCATATTTTTCAAGCTTTTTAAGCTCGTCCAGGTTCTTCACCCAGTCTGCATTGCCTAAAAGCTTTGTGATAAGTGCGGAAAGCTCAGGGTTGCAAAGTGCAAGCCAACGTCTTTGTGTGATACCATTGGTCTTGTTCTGAAATCTCTCAGGATAAAGCTCATACCAATCCTTGAGAGCGCCCTTTTTCAGTATATCAGTGTGGATAGCCGCAACACCGTTTATATAGCTTGAAACATAGATAGCCATAAACGCCATTTTAACCATGCCGTCGCCAACAGGAGAAAGCTTAGAGATATATTCTCTGTCCTTTTTGAGAGCGTACATATCCTTTATAAAACGCTCGTTTATCATAAGGATATATGTGTAGACCTCAGGCACTACCTTTTCCACAAGTCTGCAATCCCACTTTTCAAGAGCCTCAGCCATGATAGTGTGGTTTGTGTAGTTAAAGACCTTGTGGGCGATCTCAAAAGCCTTGTCAAAGTCATAGCTATGCTCAGCACAAAGCTGTCTTATAAGCTCTGGCACAGCGATAACAGGGTGAGTATCGTTAAGCTGGATAGTAATATAGTCGCCAAGGTTGTCAAGAGTGCCGAACTTAGCCAAATGCTTTTTGAGAATATCCGTCACAGAAGCGGAGGAGAAGAAATATTCCTGTTTAAGTCTGAGTATCTTGCCCTCTTCACAGTTATCGTTAGGGTAAAGCACCTTTGAGATGTTCTCAGCGTCATTTTTAGCCTTTACGGCACCGTCATAGTTACCGCAGTCGAACTGAGCGAAGTCAAAATCCTCCACGCTCTCAGCCTGCCAAAGTCTGAGTGTGCCAACGTTCTTAGTGCCAAAGCCGATAACAGGCATATCATAAGGCACAGCATAAACAGTCTGGTCGCCGTATTTAACGACTACCTTGTCATTTTCGCATCTCTTAGACCAAGGGTCGCCGTACTTAGTCCAGTTGTCAGCCTCTTCCTTTTGGAAGCCGTCAACTATCTTCTGCTTGAAAAGACCATACTTGTATCTTATTCCGTAGCCGTCCAAAGGCAGGTCATGAGCGGCGGCGGAATCGAGGAAGCAAGCGGCAAGTCTGCCAAGACCACCGTTGCCGAGCGCAGCGTCCTCTATCTCTTCAAGGTCATTAAGACTTCTGCCGTGAGCCTTCAAAAGCTCGTCCACCTCGTCAGTGATACCAAGGCAAAGGAGATTGTTATAAACGGCTCTGCCCATAAGGAACTCCATAGAGAGATAGCAGGCTCTGCGGCTGTCAAGGTGAGCCTTTCTGCTGTTCTCCCAATCGCTGTCAATAAGCTCCATAACAGTAGCCGACAGGCTTTCGTGGAGCTGCCAAGGCAGAGCTTTTTCAACGCTCGTGCCAAACTTCTTTTTCAGGTCTTTACTAAGTTCGCTGTAAAACAGTTCTTTGTTCATTGGTTTTTATCCTTTCTGATATTTTATGTATTCTATTGCATTTTGTACTTTGTTATTATCCGCATAACGTATGGTATTGGCGAACATTGTTCGCCCGTCGAATGAACAAGCAACGATAACAACATGGCTCAATAACCATAAAAATTTTCCCACCGCACCGTAGGGGACGACGCCCTCGGCGTCCCGCACCCCTCGCCGTATCGACTGCAATCTCATTTGTGTTATCCGCACAATGTTGCTCTGCACAAATTCTGGATAATTTAAACCTTGTCACTTCGAGTGGGACGTCGCATTTCTGGGAAACAGAAATTGAGCCGTTTCCCTACAATGTTTTGGTCAACTTTCTTCTGCCGCAAAATCGCTGTCGCTCTTTGCGGATCTACGTTGTGCTAAGGGATAGAAAAGCGGTGCAGGTTTAATTCTCCGATATTACTTTTATCTAATATCTGACTTCTTCATGCTTGTGATTTGTTCGGTCGGCTATGCCAATTCCTCACTCCTCACTCCTCATTTCTCATTCCTCATTCCTTATTTATCCCTGCTCTATCTGCCATACACCGCTGTTATCTTCGCCAATCTTTCCGCCAAAGTATCATCAAGCTTATCAAAGCTTTCCAATCTCCACTTCCAATTTGCTCCCACTGTTGACGGTGTATTCATTCTGGCTTTATCGTCAAGGCAAAGTATATCCTGCATTTGTGCGATAGCTGTATCACACACGCTGGACCAACAAAGTCTTACCATTGCCCAAGGCACGAACTCGTCTTTTGTAACTCCAAGATAGTCCTTGCAGTAGCTTCTGGTCTTTTCGTCACAGCTCTTTATCCAGCCAAGTATGGTTTCGTTATCGTGCGTACCTGTATAACAAATGCTGTTTGTGGTCTTAAAATTGTGGGGCAGATAGCCGTTTGTGTTATCAGAATCAAAGCCGAACTCCAACACCTTCATGCCAGGATATCCGCTTGCGTTGAGCATTTTTACAACGTGCTTTGTAAGAAAGCCCAAGTCCTCTGCGATTATCTTCACGTCCCCAAGCTGTTTTCTCACTTCTTTGAAAAGCCTCATGTCAGGACCTTTTCTCCACTTGCCCTTTTTGGCGTTCTTTGCACTGTATGGTATGCAGTAATAGCTTTCAAAGCCCCTGAAATGGTCTATTCTCACCACGTCATAGGTGTCAGAAGCCGCCTTTATACGCTCTACCCACCAGCGGAATTTATCTCTCGCTATGTATTCCCAGTTGTAAAGAGGATTGCCCCAAAGCTGACCGTCTGCCGTGAATGCGTCAGGTGGACATCCTGCCACCTCAACAGGCTTTTTCTCCTTGTCAAGGCTGAAATACTGCGGTGTACTCCACACCTCAACACTGTCATATGCCACATATATGGGGATATCGCCTATTATCTCGATGCCCTTTTCGTTGGCATAAGCCTTTAGCTCTTTCCACTGCTGGAAGTATTTATACTGCACAAAGCACCAGAAGTCTATATCATTTGCATATTCTTTTCTTGCACTTTTTATCGCCTTAGGCTTGTACATTTTCAGCGGTTCGTCCCATTCATACCAAGCCTTGCCCTTGTTGGCAAATTTCAGCGACATAAACAAAGCGTAATCGTATATCCAGTCTTTATTTTCCACCACGAATTTTGAGTATGCCTTTTCAGGCTTCTTGCGAAAACGCTTGTGTGCCGTCCTAAGCACCTTGAAAATGACCTCGTATATCTTGCCGTAGTCAACAGACCCTTTGTCATCGCCCCACTCAATATCCTTGTATTCCGCAGGTTTCAGATAACCCTCTTTCTCCAGAGCTTCAAGGTCTATAAAGTATGGATTTCCGGCGTGAACAGAAAAGCTCTGATATGGTGAATCACCATAGCTTGTAGGAGATATAGGAAGTATCTGCCAACATTTTTGGTGAGCCTTTTCAAGAAAATCCACAAAAGCATAAGCCTCCTTGCCAAGCTTGCCGATACCATAATCGTTAGGCAGAGAGGATATGTGCATTAAAATACCCGATCTACGCATAAAATGCTCCTTTCATGTCAAAACCGCACCCATGTGAAAAATTTCAGTGCAGTCACATATAATACATCATTATGATTATACTACTTTTCAGCCATTTTTGCAATAGAAAAACCGCCATATATTTCATTTTAGAAATATTTTCTCTAAACAGAAAAATCCCGAGGACGCAAACCCTCGGGATGATCTTTTAGTCATGTGTTATCATCATAAGCACCGCAAAGTAGTGAAAAACGCTTCCTGCAATGGTGAACAAATGCCATATTGAGTGAAAATATTTCTTGCTCTTTTTAACATAGAAAATAACGCCCACAGTGTAGAAAAGTCCGCCTATAAGAATAAACCACAAGGACAGAGGATAAACCTTTTCTATCATAGGCTTGACAGCGATTATAACTACCCAGCCCATTGCAATATAGCATACAACAGAAGGCTTGCGGAACTTTTCAAGGTCAATGGAGTTCAGCACAATGCCAAGAATAGCCGCACCCCAAACGATTCCGAAAAGAACCCAGCCAAACGCACCTCTCAAAGGCACAAGGGTGATAGGTGTGTAGGTGCCTGCGATGAGGAAGAAAATGGTGTTGTGATCCATTATCCTGAAAAACTTTTTGGCTTTCGGATTGGTGATAGCGTGATAAAGGGTTGACATGGTGTAAAGTATGATAAGAGAAGCTCCGAAAATAGCAGAGCTTACAACGCCCCAAGCGTTGGAGTAAATGGCAGCGAGAACGATAAGAACGGCAGTGCCGGCAATGGATAGCAGACCGCCTGCACCGTGTGAAACGGAGTTGAAGATCTCCTCGCCGAGGGTATATCTTTTGGTTAGATCCTGAGATTGGATCTCAACAGATTTTGACATAGTATCATTTCCTTTCCGATAGGACCGAGAATTTGAATATAAGTTTTATTACTATAGTATAGTAACATTTTTTTAGACACTTGTCAAGTTTAAATACAGGTGTAAAAAGTGAGGAGTGAGGAATTAGGAATTAGGAATTAGGAATGAGGAATGAGGAGTGAGGAATGATGAGTGAGGAGTGAGGAATGGGCAAAGCTGACCAGAGTTGTGCCCCAACACCGAGCGAAGCGAGCAAAAGGTCCAGGGGCACGCCCCTGGTCAGGGTCAAGGGGTGAAACCCATTGTGGGGGTCTGGGGGCAAAGCCCCTAGCGGAGTTTGAGGCAGAGCCTCAATAGGCGTAAGCCTACTAAGCGGTGCAGAACAAATCCAAAAAGCACATAGAACCCAAACATCAAATAAAACCAACATCGAAGCATAAACCTGCACCGCTTTTCTATCCCTTAGCACAACGTAAATCCGCAAAGAGCGAAGCGATTTTGCGGCACAGCAAACTCGCCCGAATAATCCGTAGGGGCGAACATCGTTCGCCCGCATGGTATGCAACCAGTACCATGTAAACAAAATACCCCCAATAACTTAAATCAAAAAAAATTTTCAAACCCCCCTTGACAAAACATGAATATATGATATAATAAACATATGAACAGTTATTCATATGATGAATTGAAATGGCCCATATCGAATATACTAAAACAATAATAAGAAAAGGAGAGCGAAAATAAATGAGCGAGAATACAGTAAAGCATGAGCATAAACAGTGCGGAGGAAAGAATATAGAGAAAATGGAGGAAATAGGGAAAACAATGCCCGTCGAGGAGGAGATATATGACGTGGCAGAGCTTTTCAAAGTCCTTGGCGACCAAACAAGAGTGAAAATACTCTTTACCCTTATAAAGGACGAAATGTGCGTGTGCGATATTGCAGAGCTGTTGGAAATGTCACAGTCAGCTATCTCGCATCAGCTGAGAGTGCTTAAGCAGGCCAGACTTGTGAAGTATAGACGTGAGGGAAAAACAGTCTATTATTCAGTTTCCGATGAACACGTCGCTGTCATACTCAATATGGGTATCGAGCATATCAGCGAGTAAAGAAAGTGATCTGATCTTTGTAGTATAGGAGAATGTGAAATGAGTAAAATGACTTTGCTTCTTAAGGAACTCGATTGTCCGCATTGTGCGGAAAAGATTGAGAAACGTGTGGGCGAGCTTTCAGGCGTTAAAAGCTCTAACCTTGACTTTATCAATAAAAAGCTCACAGTTGATTTTGACGGCGATAAAAACGCCCTCTTTACCCAGATAGAAAACGTCGTCCATAAGCTTGAACCTGACGTTAGCGTGAAAGAGCTTGGCGATTGCGCTGAGAAAACTCTCTATCTGAAGCTGGAGGATCTCGATTGCCCTAACTGCGGTGAAAAGATAGCAAACCGTGTGGGTGAGCTTGCAGGCGTTATTTCATCAAACGTTGATTTTATCAGCAAAAAGCTAACTGTCAAAACAGACGGTTCTAATCCTGACCTGCGTATCATGATAGAAGATACCGTCCATCAGCTTGAGCCTGACGTTACTGTTAAGGATTATGGTGTCCAGACAGCAGAGGAGGAGCCTGTGAATGACCATAAGGGCGAGATAGTCAAGCTTTCTGTGGCTATCGTGTTCTTTATCGCATCAATGCTCTTGGATAAGCTTGGAAACGGCACTGTGTGTGAGTATCTCAGTGCAGGCCTTGCAATAGTTGCTTACCTTATCGCAGGTCTTGACGTTGTCATCGCCGCCGTAAGAAACCTTGTTAAAGGCGAGGCTTTTGACGAATCTCTGCTCATGACTATCGCAACAGTTGGCGCATTTGCACTTAAAGACTTCCGTGAGGGTGCAGCCGTTATGCTGTTCTTCCAGGTGGGTGAGCTTTTCCAGAATATCGCAGTAGAGAAGTCAAGAAAATCTATCACAAAGCTTATGGAGCTTAAGCCTGAGTCTGTAACAGTAATGAGAAACGGCAAAACATACGAGCTTCCTCCTGAGGATATCCTCAAGGACGAGATAATTGCCGTAAAAACAGGCGAGAGAATACCTCTTGACGGTATCGTAACAGAAGGCGAATCAGAGCTTGATACATCAGCACTTACTGGTGAGTTTCTTCCGGTCGAGGTCAAAGCAGGTGACAGCGTCCTCAGTGGCTCAACAAACCTGAGAGGACTTCTCAAAGTTCGGGTCACAAATACCTTCCACGAGTCTGCAGTGTCGAAAATTCTCGATATGGTGCAAAACTCCAGCGAAAGAAAAGCCAAGACCGAAAAGTTCATCACACGTTTTGCAAGAGTTTATACCCCTGCGGTAGTAATTGCTGCACTTGCACTCGTGTTTATACCAAGCTTCATTCTAGGCTTTGACCAGTTCTCAAAATGGCTATATAGAGGACTTCTGTTCCTTGTAATATCCTGCCCATGCGCACTTGTTATCTCAGTGCCTCTCTCGTTCTTCGCAGGAATAGGCGGAGCTTCTAAAAAGGGTATACTTATAAAGGGTGCAAAGAACCTCGAAACAATGGCGAAGTGCAAAACTCTCGCAGTTGATAAAACAGGTACGCTCACAAAGGGCAAGTTCACTGTCCTCAGCGTAAACCCACAGGGCGTTTCACAGGATATCCTCCTTGAAGCCGCCGCATATGCAGAAAGTATGTCAACTCACCCTATCGGTATCTCCATAGTGCAGAGATACGGCAAGGAAATAGACGGTGCAAGACTTTCTGATGTTGAAGAGATAGCAGGAAACGGTGTAAGAGCAAAGCTTGACGGCAAGGAGATACTTTGCGGAAAGAAAGCACTTCTTGAAACAAACGGCATTGCAGCACAAAGCTCAGAAGACTCCGCAACGGCAGTTTATGTTGCCCTTGACGGCAAGTTCATAGGCGAGATACTCTTAGGCGACGAGATAAAAGAAACTTCTGCCACAGCCGTTTCAAGACTTAGAGAGCTTGGGGTCGAAACTGTCCTCCTCACAGGTGATAAGAAAGATACTGCCGAAAAGGTGGCAAAGAAAGTGGGCATAAAAACATTCTTCAGCGAGCTTCTCCCTGAAAACAAGGTTGAAAAGGTCGAACAGCTTATAAAAGACCCCGACCGCAGACTTGTTGCATTTGCAGGGGACGGAATAAATGACGCACCTGTTATCGCAAGAGCCGATATCGGTATCGCAATGGGTGGCTTAGGCTCAGATATCGCCATTGAAGCCGCAGACGTTGTGCTTATGAATGACGATCCGTCAAGCATAGCAGACGCAGTAAAGATATCCCGAAAGACTATGACAATAGTAAGAGAGAATATAATTTTTGCCCTTGGAGTAAAAGCTCTTGTGCTTATATTCGGTGCATTGGGACTTGCAGGAATGTGGCTTGCGGTATTCGCAGACGTTGGCGTAGCCGTAATAGCTATCCTCAACGCCCTAAGAAGCAGCAGAATAAAATAAAACTATGTTTAGACCTGCAAATGCGCATAAATACGGCATTTGCTTGTAGGGGCGAACAGTGTTCGCCCGCTTATCCACAACAACGTAAAAATAACAAGGCGGACGCTGGAAAAAGCTCCGCCTTTTTTTTCTGTCATTGACAATAAGCCTGATATGTACTATAATATTGGTATTGTAAAAATGAACGGAGGTGCAGTCAGGTGGCTAATAAAGACAGACAACAAAACTACACAAACGATAATAAGCCTCAGGACTACTATGAACAGGAATATCAGCGACAGCTTGACGAGTTCAACCGCATAAGCGGTGCGGGCGGACAGCGTGTTCAGCAAATAGACGAGGGCGTGAACGACTTTGACGATTACTATGACGCTGGCTACCCTGATGATAATACACAGGGTACAGCTCAGCCATACGGGCAGGGAAGCCGTTCATCATCAGACTACGCAGGCTCATACAGAGAAAGCACTCTAAGACGGCAGACACAGAGCAGACAAACGTCACGTCCACAGAACAGACAGAGCAAGCAGAGAGGTTCAGGCAAGTCAGCAAAAAGCAACAAGACCTCAGCCCAAAGACGAAATAATGACCTGCAATTTGGCAAAAACAATAAAAGCCGTAACGGTCAGACGAACAAAAAAGGTAAAAACAAAGTGGAAAATAAAAAAAGACACCCTATAAAAACCTTTTTCAAGGTGCTTATCATCATACTTTTGGTGGTTTTCATATTGGCGAACGTGCTTATATGGCGATACATAGGCATGGTGAACAAGGTGGAAAGAGGTCAGCGAACGAACACAGATGCTTCCATGAACAGCTCTGATGTACGAAATATCCTGCTTATAGGCTCTGATACAAGAAATGCTGACGAGCGTGGAAGAACAGACTCTATGATACTTCTCTCCATTAACAGCACCACAAAAGAGATAACAATGACCTCTTTCATGCGTGATATGTATGTGAATATCAAGGGCATTGACGCTGACGGAAATGATATAGACACATGGTCAAAGCTCAATGCGGCGTATGTTTATGGCGGTGCAGAGCTTCTTATGGATACCATAGAGTATAATTTTGATATTGCCGTTGACGATTATGTTTATATCGACTTTCTGTCATTCGTTGATATCGTTGACGCAGTTGGCGGTATCAATCTTGACATTTCCGACGAAGAGGCCGAGGGTATGAAGCCTCCAATGGCAGAGCAAAACAAGCTTCTTGGCAATAAAAAGGGTACAGACTATCTTGATAAGGGCGGAAAGAAGCTCCATGTAAACGGCAATCAGGCACTTGCCTATGCAAGACTTAGATATGTTGGCAACGCAGATTTCCAGCGAACAGAACGCCAGAGAACAGTTATCACAAAGATAATCGAAAAGGCGAAAAGCTCAGATCCGCTGACTATAGACAAGTTCGCAAAAGCATCAATGTCACATCTTACAACCAATATGTCCCAGACACAGCTTTTTGCTCTTACCTATAAGGCGATATTCTCCATGAATTACGAGATAAAGTCCATGAGAATACCTGATGATGATTCCTATTCATATGGCACATCATCTGACGGTCAATCAATTCTCGAGGTGGATTTTGAAGCCTGCAAAGCACTTCTCAGGAAAGAGATATATAACCAGTAAAAAGAAAAGCTCTGCTTCGGCAGGGCTTTTTATGTGCAAAAATATAGGGGCGCCGTCCCCTACCTGTCTCTTATACACATCTGACGCTGCCGACGAACTCTAGGGTGTAGAT
>ENA-OZBF01001100-OZBF01001100.1-human-gut-metagenome-genome-assembly--contig:-NODE-1100-length-10772-cov-5.542503_pt1 | contig 10772 bp, 7 predicted proteins | sample MGYA00243980_ERZ653522 | MGnify/ENA primary metagenome ERZ653522 (study PRJEB26926, sample SAMN06165106) | human gut metagenome | biome: ENVO:00009003; feature: ENVO:2100002; material: ENVO:00002003...
GGTCTCGTGGGCTCGGAGATGTGTATAAGAGACAGGAGCTGGACAGCACGCGGCAGGTGAAGGTCGAGCAGTTACCGCCGCCGTGATCCGCATGGACCAGCAGGCACAGATCCAGCAGCCGTGCCTCCTCATGGGTGAACTTCTGGTCGGCGCGGTAGGTGCTCAAAATATGTTCGGCTGTGCTCTGGCCCTCGGTGGGCAGGTGGAAGTACATGCTGCTGCGGTCGTAGACGCGGCGCTTGATCTGGTAGGCGTTGACCATCATCGTGGGCAGCTCGGCAATCAGGTTGATGCTCTGGCGCAGGATGTTGGGCAGGCTGTTATCCTCGGCGTGCTCGTCATAGCTGTACATGGCTAACACGCTTCGCGCCATCTTGTTCATCAGGTTGGGGGAAGGGGAGTTTAAGATCATGTCGTCGGCAAAGCCCTGGGGCAGCTCGCGGTGATGCTCCAGCAGCTTGCGGAACTTGGCGTACTGCTCCTGCGTGGGCAGAGAGCCGAACAGCAGCAGCCAGATGACCTCCTCAAACATGAAGCGGTCGTGGGCGTCGGCTTCGGCGGCCAGCGTGTCAATGTCGATGCCGCGGTAGACCAGCCGGCCCGGGATGGGCGCGATGGTGCCGTCCGGCTTCTTGTCATAGCCAATGACGTTGGACACGTTCGTGATGCCGGCCAGTACGCCGGTGCCGTCCAGGTTGCGCAGGCCGCGCTTGACGCCCATCTGATCCGCCAGATGCGGATCCAGCGTGGCGTTATGCTCCATATACTCATTGCAGAGCAGGTTCAATTCATCCGGCTCCAAAGCCGGGACGTCCGGGTAATACATCGCACATACCCCTCTCTTTATACACTTTGCATTTTTATACAGGCATATACCCCTGCGGGCCTTCCCTTACACCAAGTGCCTGATAGATTGATTTTATAGTATATTGGCGCTTTCGTCAAGAAAAACTTAAAAATTTTGCAAAATTGCCAAGTTGGCACTTTAAATAATTAAGCTGGTGGGCAGATTGCCGCGAAATGTGTAAAAATGCGCATTGACAACCGCCCCCAAACCGGTTACTATTATGTATATTGTAAGAAACACAGGGAAAGGGGAAAGTATTTTTATGAAAGCAGTTCTGATCCCGGGCGACGGCATCGGCCGTGAAATTGCAGAGAGCGTCCGCGCCGTATCCACCGCACTGAACACCGGCATCGAGTGGCAGGAGTTTGCCGCCGGTGCCGAGTACGCCGCCGAGAGCGGCGAGCTGATCGCCCCCGGCACGCTGGATGCCATTGAGGAATGCGGCTGGGCGCTGAAGGGCCCCACCGCGACCCCCATTGGCAAGGGCTTCCGCAGCATCAACGTCCAGCTGCGTCAGCGCTTTTCCACCTACGCAAACCTGCGCCCTGTGCACACGCTGCCGGGCGTACCCACCCGCTTTGACAACGTCGACCTCGTCATTGTGCGCGAGAACACCGAGGATCTGTACAAGGGCATCGAGTATATGGTCAATGACGAGATGGCCAACGGCGTGAAGCTCATCACCCGCCCTGCGTGTGAAAAAATCTGCCGCTTTGCCTTTGACTACGCCCAGAAAAACGGCCGCAAAAAGGTCACGGCCGTGCATAAGGCCAACATCATGAAGCTGACCGACGGCCTGTTCCTGCGCACCTTCCGCGAGGTGGCCGCCGAATATCCCGACATTGCCGCCGACGACTGCATCATCGACGCCCTCTGCATGAAGCTGGTGCAGCGGCCTGAGCAGTTTGACGTGCTCGTCGCGCCGAACCTCTACGGCGATATCATCAGCGACCTCTGCGCAGGACTGGTGGGCGGTCTGGGCTTTGCGCCCAGTGCGAACATTGGCGACAACACCCGCATCTATGAGGCTGTCCACGGCTCTGCCCCCGACATTGCCGGGCAGGACAAGGCCAACCCCAGCGCCATCCTGATGGCCTTTGCCATGATGCTGAACGACCTGGGCGAGACGGAAAAGGCCGCCCGCTTGAATGATGCTATTCTGGCACAGGTCGCCGAGGGCAAGGTCGTGACCGCCGATATTGGAGGAACGGCGGGAACGAAGGAGTTTACGCAGGCGGTTATTGCACGACTGTAACCTAAAAGGCTTCCCCTGAGGGGCTGCGCCCGCAGGCGCGTGTCGGAGTGCAACCGCCGTAGGCGGCACTTGGCACGGAGACTGAAGCTGTCGGCGAAGCCGACTGATGAGGGGCGCGTTTGCCGTGGCTGCCTCTTTGCCGGGTGGCTGTGGGCAGGCTGCCCCTCATCCGGCCTCGCTTCGCTCGGCCACCTTCCCCCGCGGGGGAAGGCTTTTGCGATACATATAATACGGAGGGTTTCCCATGAAACTGCACGATACCGGCGTTTATCTTGTCCATGGCGTGCCGCAGACCGCTGCCCCGGCAGGGGTCACGGCTGACGAAGCCCGCAAGGGCACCATCGCCTACGGCATCCTCAAGGCCCATAATACCAGCGATTCCATGCAGGATCTGCGCATGAAATTCGACTCGATGACAAGCCATGACATTACTTATGTCGGCATCATCCAGACGGCCCGCGCCTCCGGCATGAAGGAATTTCCGCTGCCCTATGTCATGACGAACTGCCACAACAGCCTCTGCGCTGTCGGCGGCACCATCAACGAGGACGACCACCAGTTTGCCCTGTCCGCCGCGCACAAGTACGGCGGCATCTATGTCCCGCCGAATATGGCGGTCATCCACAGCTATAACCGGGAAATGATGTCCGGCTGCGGGCGGATGATCCTCGGCTCTGACTCCCACACCCGCTACGGCGCCCTCGGCACGATGGCCGTCGGCGAGGGCGGCGGCGAGCTGGCCAAACAGCTGGTGGGCCGTACCTACGACATGGCCTACCCCGGCGTGGTTGCCATCTATCTGACCGGCAAGCCCAACCCCGGCGTCGGCCCCCACGATGTCGCGCTGGCGCTGGTGGCTGCCACCTACGCCAACGGCTATGTGAAGAACAGGGTCATGGAGTTTGTCGGCCCCGGCGTTGCCAATCTTAGCGCCGATTACCGCAACGGCATTGATGTCATGACGACCGAGACAACCTGCTGGTCCTCCATCTGGCAGACTGACGATGTTACGAAACAATACTTCGAGCAGCACAACCGCCCCGAGGCCTACAAAGAATTGAAACCTGCCGATGTGGCCTACTATGACGGCTGCATCGAGCTGGATCTGTCCACCGTTGAGTGCATGATCGCCCTGCCGATGCACCCGAGCTACGCTTACCCGATCCGCGAATTGAAAGCCAACGCGAAAGAAATTTTGCAGGCTGCTCAGGATCAGGCCAATAAGCAGCTGGGCGGCAAGGTCGAGATGGACTTGGTCGGCAAGATCTGCGACGATGGCCGCATCTATGTGGATCAGGGCGTGGTCGCGGGCTGCTCCGGCGGCACGTATGAGAATATCTGTGCCGTGGCGGATATCATCAAAGGCAAGAGCTGCGGCAACGGCGAGTTCAAGTTCAGCGTCTACCCCGACAGTATGCCGACCTACCTGGAACTGGTCAAGAACGGCGCGGTGGCCGACATTGTTTCCGCCGGCGGCATCTTCCGCGAGTGCTTCTGCGGCCCCTGCTTCGGCGCGGGTGATACCCCGGCCAACGGCGAGTTCTCGATCCGCCACACGACCCGCAACTTCCCGAACCGCGAAGGCTCGAAGCCCGGTGAGGGCCAGATCAGCGCCGTCGCCCTAATGGACGCCCGCTCCATCGCCGCCACCGCGGCCAACGGCGGCTACCTGACTGCCGCCAGCGAGCTGACCGACGTTGAGTACACCGTGCCCGAGTACCACTTTGAGCAGGGCGTCTACGACAAGCGCGTATACAACGGCTGGGGCCGCCCCGAGCCGGACTATGAGCTGAAATTTGGCCCGAACATCAAGGACTGGCCCCAGCAGCCCGCCCTGACGGATGATTTGCTCGTGAAGATCGTCAGCTACATCACCGACCCGGTCACCACCACCGATGAGCTGATTCCCTCGGGCGAGACGTCGTCCTTCCGCTCTAACCCGCTGCGCCTGGCGGAGTTCACCCTCTCCCGCAAGGATCCGGCCTATGTGCCGAATGCCAAGGCTGTCAAGGCGCTGGATGAGCTGCGCAAGGCGGGCACCGTCCCCATGGAAGTGGAGGACGTCTACCGCGAACTGAAGAAGCTGGGCTACACGCCCGATGCGGCAAATACCAACATCGGCTCGGCCATCTTCGCCAATAAGCCCGGCGACGGCTCTGCCCGCGAGCAGGCCGCCAGCTGCCAGCGCGTGCTGGGCGGTGCGGCAAACTTTGCCTGCGAGTACGCCACCAAGCGCTACCGCTCCAACTGCATCAACTGGGGTATGCTGCCCTTCCTGATGAAGGATCCCGCTGTGCTGGACAATGGGGATTATGTCTACCTGCCCGGTGTGCGCAAGGCGCTGCTGAATGCCGATGACGAGCTGACTGCCATCGCCGTAAAGCCAGACGGCGGCGTAGTTCGCTTTACAGTCAGCCTCGGCACCATGACCGACGCCGAGCGGCAGATCCTGGCCGATGGATGCCTCATCAATTATTACAAGAATCACTAAATAAGAGTTGCCTTGTAGGGGCCGCATATGTGCGGCCCGCGGCTTTCCGCAAGCACTCGTCTGCCTTATACGGCAGGGCCGGGCATACCCGGTCCCTACAAGCTCGATAAAGTAAAAGGCTGCCCGCGGGGGAAGGTTCTCCTGCGGGCAGCTTTGCTTGCATATCGTCGAAAACTCTGGTATAACACAAAAACCGCCTGTACGAACAGACGGCAAGGCGCTGCACACAACGGCAGGCGGTTGGCCCCACCCCCGAAAGGAGGTGGGACCATGCGATTTACATTTACGTTCTATATCGGTCGCAAGACCTTTACTTTGAGCTTAGTTGTAAAAAGCAATAACCGCCACCCCGGCAGGTGACGGTTATTAGGCTAACCTTTTAACATATTCACCGAAAGGGCCAACCGCTTGTCGCAGCGCCTTTTCTGTTATTATTATACCGCACACCGCAGGTTAAGTCAAGCCCATTGCACCCGCGCAAATTTCGTGCTACAATAGCCTTATCATTAAACAGCAAAGGACGAAAAGCAATGAGTGCGATTTTAGCAGTGTGCGGCGATGGCTTCTGCGCTATGGTCAGCGATGGCCGTTTTGTTGAGGAACCCATTACCGGCGACAAGCCCCACGTCATCAAGAACGACCTGCCCAAGGTGCGCAAGATCAACCGCAACGTCATGGTTGGTTTTGCGGGCGATACGTTGGCCGCCGTGCAGATCATCAATGCCGTGGACGAGTACCAGACCCAGTACCTGACGCTGGAAAAGGTCGTCAAGATCATGCGCGAAAAGGCCGCCACCGTGCAGGTGCAGCCGGTGGGCGTGCGCCTTATTGTGGGCGGGCGCAACCGCAAGGGCCAGTTCGTCATGACGATGATGGGCAGCGCCGACGGCTACGAGCCGCAGACCCAGGAGGGCCGCCCCGGCGCGTACCTCATCGAGGGGGCGTGTTCCCACACCGACGTCGGCCCCTGGCTGGAAGAAGAAGTCAAGCCCCAGGCCGCCAACTGGCGCAGCCTGGACGATGTGGCCCGCACGCTGGACGGCTGCATTGCCAAGATGGCCAAGAACGATAAGAGTATCAACACAACGTATTTCCGTCAGTTGATCCGATAAAACGCACGTAAAGGAGAAAAAATATGAAAATCGCACTGATCAACGAAAACAGTCAGGCCGCCAAGAACGCCCTGATTGAAGCAACCCTGCGCAAGGTCGTGGAGCCGATGGGCCACGAGGTCGTCAACTACGGCATGTATGCCGCCGATGATGCCGCCCAGCTGACCTACGTGCAGAACGGCATCCTGGCCGCTGTGCTGCTGAACTCCGGCGCGGCCGACTATGTCATCACCGGCTGCGGCACCGGCGAAGGCGCTATGCTGGCACTGAACAGCTTCCCCGGTGTCATCTGCGGCCATGTCGAGGATCCGGTCGATGCCTACACCTTCGCCCACGTCAACGACGGCAACGCGGTGGCCCTGCCCTTCGCCAAGGGCTTTGGCTGGGGCGGCGAGCTGAACCTCGAGTACATCTTTGAAAAGCTGTTCGGCTTCGGCCACGGCCAGGGCTACCCCAAGGAACGCGTTGTGCCCGAGCAGCGCAACAAGAAGATTTTGGACGGCGTGCGCGCTGTTGCCTTCCGCGACCTGTCCGACATCCTGAAAGATCTGGACCGCGACCTGGTCAAGGGCGCTTTCGCCGGTGAGCATTTCGCCGAGTATTTCTTCCCCGCCTGCAAGGACGAAAAGCTGGCCGAGACTGTCAAGGAACTGATGGCGTAAGCCCTGCCGTAAAATAAAAAAACTGCCGACTCCCGGTACACTGTAGGGGTCGATGCTTGCATCGACCCGCCAGTTGCCGGGAGTCGGCTTTTTATTTGTGTTACCGCATATTCGTAGGGGGCGGCGTCCTCGACGCCCCGCCGGGTGCGGCCAAAAAGTGATGCAATGCTTTAAGCAAAAGTAATCTTCTGCGCATCAATGTCTACACAGGCCTGGACGCCAAAGGGCAAAATGCACCGTGGCGCGGCGTGCCCGATGTTGAGGTTGCAGACGATGGACAGCTTGGGGTCGTTGATGACTTCGACTAAAATCTGCTTGTACTCGTCCTCGTATTGGCGGTCCATCGGTTTGCCAATCAGCACGCCGCTGACGGCACGGAACACCCCGACGTTTTTGAGGTATGTCAATGCTGCATGGTATTTTTCGGGCGGCATCTGCTCCTCGCTGGTTTCCAGCAGCAAAATTTTCCCCTGCCAGTCCTCGGCCGTGGGAAAAAGACCGTATTTTTGGCACAGTAGCGGCATATCTGCATACCGCGTACCATCGAAGAAATCATAGAAAGTATCGATGCAACCGCCGAGAATTTCCCCAGAGAATACCGGGCTGCCCTGCAAAAGTTGGAAACCGTCGTCGGGGTGTGTGGCGGGAGCAATGCCAATCTGCGAGGGGCTGAAGTCGGTGCGGCTTTCGTACCAGACATCGCTGGGCGTGACCTCGCGGATCGTGCCGGTGCGCAGTAATTCCGTAAAATAGTGCTCGGTGTAGGGCATCATCGTGGGGCTCAATTCGCAGACATCCGGCAGAAATGCCTGCCCATAAAATGTCGGCAGCCCGACCTTGTGCAGCATCATGTGGTTGACCGTTGTGTCGGAAAAGCCGAGAAACACTTTGCCGGTGACGGCCCTGCGCAGTTCGTCGTGGTCGAACAGATAGGGGAGCAGCCGATAGGTGTCGTCCCCGCCGATGGCGCAGAGGATCATGTCAATCCCTGGGTCGCGGAACGCCTGCAGAAGGTCGGCGGCGCGTGCCTCCGGGTGCGCGGTCAGGTAGTCGATGCCGCGCCGGGCGTTGGGCATAAAGCGGACATTTACGCCGTACCCGGCCAGGCGTTGCAGCCCAATCTCGACTTCGTGCTGCGCAAACGCCTCTCCCAGCACGCCGCGGGACAGGCTGACGACAGCGATGTTTCTAATCATGGCGATACCTCCCTGTAAGCGGTCGTAGGAATGCACCCCCAGTATATCACAGATGACAGCCGTGCGCACGGAAAAAATTTCGTCAATTGCCGAAATTTACCGTTGACTAATTCGGCTTTGGATGGTAAAGTAAATATAGGTGCGAATAGCGCCTTATGGTAAAAATTCAAATATATGTGAGGTGGTTGTCACAATGGATACCCCCAGTCCCAGTCCTGTGTACCGATGTATCTTAAATAACGGCAGCCACCATATTTTTAGGGGCGCATCAAAGCAAACTGTGTGTTAGCCATAACCCACGGTGTTGCTCTGTTTTGCGTTGCCCAAAACCCAAATGTGCCTGGCTGCCGCCTGAAAAGGAGGCAGCTTTTTTATGTCTGATACCGCGATCCTGACCCTCCGCACGATGCTGGCCAACCTGGACGATGCCAAAAAGTACCAGAGCCTGCGCGATGTTATGTCCACCCTGCCAGCGCCCGATCTGGCCGCCGTGTTTGAGGATCTCCCGCCGGAGAAGCTTCCGGTGCTGTTCCGCCTGTGTCCCAAGGACCTGGCGGCAGAGATTTTCGCCGAGCTTACCCCCGAGACCCAGCAGAACCTCATCGACGGCCTGACTGATAAGGAATTGAAGGCTGTTGTGGACGACCTGTTCGTCGATGATGCGACGGATTTGGTCGAGGAAATGCCCGCCAATGTAGTCAAGCGTATCCTTGGCCAGGCGGACCCCGCGACCCGCCGCATGATCAACGAACTGCTCAAATACCCCGAGGACTCCGCCGGCGGCGTCATGACCACCGAGCTGATGGAGCTGCGCCCCGACTGGACCGTGGCCCAGGCCATGGACGCCATCCGCAAGAACGGCTTTGACAAGGAGACCATCAACAACTGCTACGTCACCGACCGTGACCGCACCCTCATCGGCGTCGTCTCCCTGCGCGCACTGGTCCTCTCGAAGGACCCGCAGAACGAGATCATCCGCGACATGATGGATGACAACGTCGTCAGCGTTGCCACCACCACCGACCAGGAGGACGTCTCCCAGATGTTCGAGAAGTACGGCTACCTGGCTATTCCCGTTGTGGACAACGAGAAGCGTCTGGTCGGTATCGTCACCATCGACGATGCTATCTCGATCATGCAGGACGAGGCCAGCGAAGATATCGCCAAGATGAACGCTATCGGCCCGTCGGACAAGCCCTACTTTAAACAGTCTATGTGGGATCTGTACAAAAGCCGTGCGCCGTGGCTGCTGTTCCTGATGATTTCCTCCACCTTCTCCAGCATGGTCATCCGCGGGTATGAGGATGCCCTCGCCGCCGTGACGGTGCTGACCGCCTACATCCCGATGCTGACCGACGCAGGCGGCAACGCGGGCAGCCAGAGTACCTCCACCATCATCCGCGGCCTGGCCGTCGGCGACATTGAGCCCCACGACCTGCCGAAGATTCTGTGGCGCGAGTTCCGCATTGCCATCCTCTGCGGCGGCACGCTGGCGCTGTGCAACTTTGCCAAGCTGATTTTCCTGGACGGCATCAAAGCTCCTGTGGCAGCGGTCGTCTGCCTGACGCTGGTCTGCACGGTCATCCTGTCCCAGCTGATCGGCGGCCTGCTGCCTGTTGTGGCCGAAAAGTTCAAGATGGACCCGGCCGTCATGGCGTCGCCGCTTATCACCACCATCGTCGATACCACGACGCTGCTGGTCTACTTCAACATTGCACGGGTTTTGCTGAAAATTTAAATTTTGGACACCGTGTTCAAAATTGTAGGTTGTACCACACCTTTGGGTGTGGTACAATTTTTTTAGAGAAAAGGCCTTCCCCTGAGGGGGGAAGGTGCCCCGAAGGGGCGGATGAGGGGCAGACTTCCCGCAGCAATCCATTACCGGGCTATGGCGGAACCGCCGCCCCTTATCAGTCAGCGGTCGGGGCCGCTGACAGCTTCCCCCAGGGGGGGAAGCCATCCTTACAATAGGAGACTTTCATCATGAATATGCAAGATTTTTATACCGGGCACGCCTTTGACGCGTATGAATTTTTCGGGGCGCATACCTATTTCGGCGGCACACATTTTGCAGTGTGGGCACCGTCCGCGCAGCATATCGCTGTCGAAACCGAGATCGGCACCTTTGACCTGCACCGCACCCAGTCCGCCGTGTGGGAATGCGACGCCCCCGGCGTGAACGCGGGTATGGTCTACCAGTATTGGGTGCGCGGCGCAAACGGCCAGAGCGTGGCCCACTGCGACCCCTACGGCACGGCTATGACACTGCGCCCCGACGGCCGCAGCATCGTGTCCGACCGCCCGCAGGGCTTTGACGACGACCAATGGATGCAGGCACGCACAAAATGCTTCGATAAACCGCTGAATATCTACGAGGTCCATGCCGGCAGCTGGCGGCAGAAGGAGGACGGCAGCTGGTACACCTACGCCGAGCTGGCCGAGCTGCTGCCCGCCTACTGCAAGGAGAACGGCTTCACCCACATTGAACTCATGCCCCTGGCCGAGCACCCCTTCGACGGCAGCTGGGGCTACCAGATCACCGGCTTTTTTGCCCCCACCAGCCGCTACGGCACGCCGGACGAGCTGGCCGAATTTGTCAACGCCTGCCACAAGCAGGGCATCGGCGTTATTCTGGATTTTGTACCGGTTCACTTTGCCGTGGACGCCTACGGCCTGAAAGAATTTGACGGTACACCGCTGTATGAGTACCCGGCAGCCGCTGTGGGCCAGAGCGAGTGGGGGAGTTGTAACTTCATGCACTCCCGCGGTGAGATCCAGTGCTTCATTCAGTCCTGCGCCGATTACTGGCTGCGGGTGTTCCACGCCGACGGCCTGCGCATGGACGCGGTGTCCCGGCTCATCTACTGGCAGGGCGACCCGAACCGCGGCGTCAATGGCTCGACGCTGGACTTTTTGAAGGGCATGAACTGCGGTTTGCAGCAGCGCCACCCCACGGCCATCCTGATTGCCGAGGACTCCACCAGCTTCCCGAAAGTGACCGCGCCGGTCGAGTACGGCGGCCTGGGCTTTGACTACAAGTGGGATCTGGGCTGGATGAACGATACCCTAGACTACTTTAAAAAGACCCCCGACGAGCGGCGGGAGAACTTGGGCAAGCTGACCTTCTCGATGATGTACGCCTGGAATGAGCACTACATCCTGCTGTCTCTTATACACATCTCCGAGCCCACGAGACCGTACTAGATCTC
>ENA-OZBF01001101-OZBF01001101.1-human-gut-metagenome-genome-assembly--contig:-NODE-1101-length-10765-cov-4.849393_pt1 | contig 10765 bp, 7 predicted proteins | sample MGYA00243980_ERZ653522 | MGnify/ENA primary metagenome ERZ653522 (study PRJEB26926, sample SAMN06165106) | human gut metagenome | biome: ENVO:00009003; feature: ENVO:2100002; material: ENVO:00002003...
CGAGATCTAGTACGGTCTCGTGGGCTCGGAGATGTGTATAAGAGACAGCTCTATATCAAGTCCAATCTTCGTCTGGTAGTGAATTTGCAGGACTGCGTAAAAGCCCAGCAAAGTCGCGCCTATGCTCAGAAAGTCAAAATTTCCAATTTGCAGCAGATGGCAAATACCATCGTCTATGTACAGCAGCACAGCTACGACAGCTACGATGATTTGAAAAAAGCGCGCGATGAATTATCTGCCAAAATGTCAGATGCCCGCAACACCGCCAAATCTACCGATGCCGACTTAAAGCGGCTGAACGAGAAGATTCACTATCTGGGGCAGTATCTTTCTACAAAAGCCACATACAAAGAGTTTTTGCAGGCCGGCAACAAGAAGATGTACCGTTCTGCGCATCAGGATGAAATTGCCAGATACGAAGAAGCCGTTCAATTCTTGAAACGCAATTCCACGGATGGCACAATCCCCACAATGAAAGATTTACGAGCAGAAAAGGAAAAGTTGCTTTCTGCTCGAACCGCACAATACGAAAGCTACACCTATTTCAAAGATTACTACCACGAACTGCAAACCGCTTGCAGGAATGTTGATATGATTCTTGAAATGGAACACACGCAGCAGCACAGCCGTACCCAGCCTAATCGTAAACCATCAATCTAAACCATATATAAGAAGAAAGAAGCCAGCAGACATGCTACTGGCTTCCTTTTATGTTTTTACCTAATATTTTATCAGTTCACTTATTGTGAATCATTTGTATTGTTCCATATATTGCTTATTATCCATTTGATTATTTTAGATCCGCCAGCGAAAAGTGTGCCAATACCTAGGAGTCCCAAAACATCTGTGATATATCCGATTTCTTCCTTATACGGTTTCAGCAAATATTGTGCTACTGCTATTGCTCCTACTATTATAGCCACTAAAATAATATACAATCCTGTGGCTATCAATTTTTTATTTCTTTCTACCCGTTTTTTTCTTTCCTCTTTATATTCCTTCAACTCCTCGTGTAGTGCTTCATTTTGCTTTTGCACTTCTGTTAGTTTATCGTTGCTATCTTGCTTTGTACTCTGTAATTGATCCTTCAATTTCTGGTTTTCAGCAAGAACAACAGTTTTTTCCGCAATTGCATCATTCATTCTCTTTTCGGTGAGGCTTCTTTCTTCTTCAAACTTATCCAATTCACTAATGTCGAAATCTATCGCCTGCTCAAACGACTCTTCTGTTAGCAATTCTGGTGTGCGCGGCTTTTCTCTCAATATCTTAATGCGACCAACCAAAACCTCTTTTGTGATTTCTTTATTCTTGTATAGTTCTAAAGACCGTGTATACTCTTTTATAATATCATCGTTTATTTTTTTAGATAGAATTGTCTGTGCTTTTATAACAACGTCTATGGTCAATGGAAACTCATGTGAACTAAATCCTTTATTAAGTCGATTCCAGAGATAATTCGTCATGCCTCCTAATGGCATCGCCAATGGAGCCACATACTGTACAGACGCATCATTTGCTTGAACACTCGCAAAGAAACTTCCCACTTCTATCGTTGCAGCTGTTCTTGTAATAAAAATTACACGAGATTTTTCTACGCTTTGTGGTATAGGGGTTCCGCGATGTTTATTAGTATGGCTGAGAAGTGTGCTACTTTTCAGTAGCAAATCAGAGGAGTATTTTTCGACCATATCTTGCGGAAATTCTATTCCTTCAAGATTATTTTTCGTATCTTCTTTGTCTTTATAATATGATTCTTTCTCTTCCTCTTTAATCCCAAAGTGACATTTCAGCATTGTTGTAAAATCTGCTTGTTTAACTGCAATGTCGCTCTCATCAGTGCATCCGTTCATGATAGCTTCTATAGCTGTTGATGACACTTCTAACCTTCCACTCCGAAAATGGTTTTCGGCAGCTTTGAACAAGGATATTGCTTCATCCATATTTAGGCTTAGGCATTTTAGTTGAATTCTGTTTTCTTGGCCGTTCGCCTGTTTTACTAAGTTTATAAAATCCTCTGCCAACCGTTTGAATAGTTCTCCATTGTATCCTGCCAAATCAATTAAAATTTCTGTGTCAAGATAAAATACAACACCATTCTCAAATACATCTGCTCCAGTCGATTCCAAATTATAAATTATTCCATTATACAAGATGCATCCAACTTTTATTTCATTTAAAGTTTTTATAAATGCCTCATTTTGAGAATTTGCAAGAACATATTCACTTATTATATCGAAGTATTCACTTCCTGCCCCATCGTTTAGCATATAATGCAAAAAATCTTGTAAGATAATGTTCTTATTCAGATCATCTTTTTTCTTACTATCCGCATACGCAAGAAGGCCATTCACCAAATTTGCAGTTTCATTTTTCAGTCTTTCATAATTTACTTCAAATAATTGTTTGTGAAATTCTCTCAAATCTTTTACAGTATAAAATCCATTTTCTCTAGTTACCGAAACACTTCTTAATGCTGTTCTAATCACTGCAGTAGGTAATTCAAATTGAAATTCTGAAAAAAGGCACGCTCTTATATCCTCCGCCGTAAAACGATATAGCTTTTTTACTTGAATTACATAATTTATATATTCTGCAATAATCTGTGTAGCACTTCTATAATTAGTCGATGAATATAGGCACTTATACAACGAATATGCCGCCAACGCTTGACTCTCTCGTTGCATCGTGGTAACTACGCTCATATGTCATCCTCCATATATCATCTATTTCCCAATTTTTTCTTCGGCTTGTTAAATATTATACCATTTCACATATAATGAAATCAATACTTATAGAGTGTATACGATTTTCTGTACACAAAAAGAGTGGCAGTTCCTTTTTAGGGAGCCACCACTCTGTATCATAACGGATTTTTAATTTTTACGACTTCGCTCCTGCTGTTGCTGTTGGGGCTGCTCTTTCTGTTTCCGCTCTGCCTGCTTGATATGCAACCGATCCAGCACCGACCATCTGCCACCAATGCGCCGTGGCTTCTTCGGTACATTGTTCACGCAGCCATCTATCATGTCGTAATTCTGCTCTGTGCCGGATTCTCGCGCACGTTCATACGTTCCGTTCGTCAAGCATTTTTCATGCTCGGTCATATTCGGCTGTTTCTTTTTATCGCGGTGAACGTACTCTGTAAGGATAGAGCGAACATTTTCAAAGCCGTTCGGCGCATCCGTCACAAATACACCTTTGCTATCTACCACGATTGGAGAAACGGCATCTTTGCGCTGCTCGTTACGCATCATAAAAAAGCAAACGTCTTCTACAACTTCGCTGTCATACGGAAGCCATGTTCCAGTCTTTCCATCAATCTGATAATTGGGAACCATGTAGACGACAGTGTTTCCGGCTGCGTCAGCATCCATAAAACCACCAAACTCCACCAGTTCTTCTTTATCGACATAGAAAAACTTCCGGCCCTTTTCTTCATCCCATACGATCACATCGCCAACACCAAAGGCGCGTCCAATAAATGTATTTGGCCGCTTTTCTTCCAACCGCTTCCGAGCTGTCATTGGCGTATCGCTGGGTGCAGTCTTTCCTTTGTACGCACTCTGGTAATTCTGATGATGGATCAGGAACCCGTCCTCTACCTGCTGTACATAGGATTTTGCCCAATGCTGATGATGAACCTCTTTGATTTGGAAAACTCTATACTGGTTTATCATTTTACGTTTTCTCCTTTTCCGGCTCCTCCGGCCTATGCCACTCCAACTCCAGCCCCTTGAACTGCTGCTCATTCAACTGCTGCATCTTTGGGATGGTCTGCTGGACAAGCGCAGCCATCTCTGCATCCTCTGCCACAAGCGGCTGAATCTCCATCAACACCTGAATCGTATCCCTGAGCGTCGGCTGCTCAAACATCGCCATCAGCATCAATTCCAATTCATCAAAGCGTACATTGCTCATAACTCCATTCCTTTCTTTTTCGCTTTCTTCGGCTTATCCTGTTCCTGTGCAGGCTGATCCTGTTTCTTGGCTTTCAGATTGCGCAGGGCATCCAGCGTACTGCTGCGTTCCTGCTCCTTGCTCTGCTGCCGTGCCGCCATCAGCTTTTCCATGTCAGAGATAGCCCGCTGCACCAGCTTATCATCCCTGAAGTAGTTGATGGAATTGATGTTCTCGCGCTGCACTTTATCGTTCACGACCAGCTCATACATTCCAACAAAGCCACCATCTTCCTCGATGCAGAATCCAATACACTTGTCAGCATTCATCCGTTCGGACGGAATCTTGTCATAGGCTTCCAAAGCTTCTTCCATTGTTAGATGGTCGTGGAACTCTCCCGCAAACGTAAACTCCAAACACTCCGCAACATAAAAGCTGAGCGTTTCTTCCGGTGCAGGTCTTTCTGCGGCGAGTTTTTCTTTCAAAACTTCTGCCTGCTGTTCCGCCATCGTATCAGCCTGTTCCCGTAGTTCTGCCGCATCCATGACTTTACCCTCTGCCGCATCGCAGCCGAACTCTGCCAGCAGCTCCGTCATAGCCTCCTGCACAGACTTATCTCCATCTGTTTCAAGGACACCGCCATCCCGTTCCGTGAAGTCCTTATTATATAAGGTATAGTCGAAACCGTCCTCACAGGTCTGGATGTGAAAATAGGCATCCGGCAATTCGTAGGCCAGTTCCACATCCTGCACGGCTAAGGCCCCCTGCAACGGCTGGACAACATGATTCTGGATATACGGGTTATCCCAGCCCGGAACCGTTTTGTAGCCCTCCACAATGGTGTCAAGGCCGTTTCTGCACTGCAAAACATCCAGTGAACCAGGCAGCGGATCAGGATTTTTCTCCACGCCCAAGGCTTTCATGTAATGGCTGGGGAGTGCCTGATACTGCGACATTGCATCGTCGAGATTTCCGAATCGCTCAATCCTCAAAGGCGCGGCCTGCAAATTTTCGACCACATAGAACTGCTTTACGAAAGGCTGCTCCTGTTCCAGTTCTTTCTGCGCATCCAGTTCTTCCCGGAACATCGTTACAAACCCATCCAGAATTGCCGGATGGCTGTCAACCACCCAATCCGTGCGGAAGGTCATGCGCTCTGCGTTATGCTCCGGGGTGCTGACCTGCTCTGCCCATTCCTTATTGCCGTGAGAAAAGCGGCCATCGTAGCTTTTATGGTACAGAGTATTCGCCAGAATGTAGCCCACGCGCTCCATACCGTACTGCCGCACCACCTGATCGACTGCACCATCGCCAAGGTACATTCCGTCATAATTGTCCGCAATCGCTTCATGGATTGCCTGCTTGCACTCGCTATTCAGCCGATAGGATGTACGGTATAAATCCACCTCGTCATTTTCTTTGGCATAGCTGAACGGCTCATAGTAGACAGGCACATCCGAATAGACCTGTGCGCTGTTATCCGGCACAGGCGCAGCCTTTTCAATGATCTCCGATACCACATCTTCTTTTTTCGGCATATTCCATTTTTCAGAGAAATATTTCTGTACGGCTTCCTGAAAATCCTCATCGAAACCGTTCCACAAATCCTCTGCCACCAGCTTGCCCTGCTCATTGACTGCAACACAAGCTGCCATATCGCCGTGTTCCTCATGCTCCAGCAGGAAGAACTTCTCGCCACCAATTTCCGTTTCATCAATAGCGTACCATGTGCCGATATGCCCCTCGACTACGATATGGTCGGAATCGCCGTGGATCAGTGCATTGTTTTTCTGCTGCTGTTCCTCCATGAACTCTCGCACGGTCAGTTCTGCACCTGTAAAATTCAGCCCATCCTCGCCAAGTTCCAGCCGCCCATCTGCGCCAAGGTCAAGTTCTTCGGCCATCAGGACAGATGCCGCATGGTTCACCACCACAGTTTTCTCCACTGTAATGGGCTGGCCTGGGTTGTAGTCCGAACCGCGCAGATCATAGCGATATAAGCCCTCCGGCACATCTTCATCCCGCAGTCGACCATTGCTGAAAAGACCCGGCTTATCAAAGATTTCGATTTCCTGCAGTTCTTCGTTCAAAAGGTTTTCTTTCTGCAAATCCATATTCCTTTCCTTGAAAAAATCCGGCAGTTCTGCAAATCCAATGCTGTCCACATAGTAGGCTTTGACTGTACTACCATCATTGAGTACCACCACATCGCTGACCGACAGCGAATGTCCCGTAAAGTCTGCCGGGCGCTGGATATTGAACCGTTCAAAGATTCCATCCAGCGTATCCTTGTCCGTAAGCGGTGCGGCATAGATCAGGTCATAATCTGCACGGGCAACCGTCATGCCCTTCTTCTCCACATAGTCCAGCCCCATGAAACGGTAGTCGTGTTCCGGGTCACGCTCTGTTATCTGGTAAATGCCGAACTGTTTCTCACTGCCCTGCAGCAGAGATTCCTCTCGGCTCTTCTCCAACTCCAGGTCTGCCGTTGCGATCTGGAACACATCACTTCCACGCTCGATTTCTGCGCGTTCCGTGACAATCGTTGGCCGCAGACTTGTGCGGACTAAGTAGATCTGCTTCCCCTCATCGTACAGCTGCAGGGCTTGTTCTCTGGTGATGGGCGAAAACGGGAACTGCGGATATGTAAAGTCATCTTCCAGATAGCTTTCCTGCTGTTCCAGCAGAATACTCTGCCATACATCTGTTCGGATGCCGAAAATACCGTCATGCTGTGTAATTTGCTCCTTGCTTGCAAACTCACCTGCCGTACCATCCGAGAACAGAGGATAGATTTTTTCGCCAGCCCGATGCCATTCCAACGCAGCTTCTTTCATCAGCGGCAGCATATCGTCCTTCCGATAACCATAGTCGTGCATCTCCGAAAGACCAATCACTCTATCCGGCAGGTTTTCGATCTTCTCCTGTGCTTCGTACATCAGCCGGTTGGCTTCTTCCTTATTGTTCAGAACCATTGCCGCCGCCAATGCGTTCACAAGTTCTTCGGTTGCTAACTGATCATCCAGCTTATACGCAAAATTCACGATGAGGTTTCGCTGCTCATCATCGAAAATCGTTATTCCATGCTCCTTGTCGGCAATCAGCTTTTCCGCATACTGCATCGCGGTCATGCGTTCTGCGCTCCTTTCCGCGACTGCCGCTTCCAGCTTTTCCAGAAAGTCGGCTGCGGTCAATCGAATCGTATCCATCGAATCTTTCAATTCTTTCATCTCCTTGCCGCTGGCCCAGCTTGCCACATACGGGAAAGAATAGTCGGACGTATCAATACCCAGAGCCGAGCAGACCGTAAATGCAATGCTCTCCGCTTCGGTTTCTTTCGTGAGCCTGTCTTTTTCTTCGCCGCGCTGCTTCATCGAATCGCTGTTATGCAGCATCGCATGAGCAACCTCGTGGATCATCGTTTTTATGGTCTGGCTCTCGCCCATGCCGACCTGAATGCAGATTTCTTTGTCTGCATCACTGTAATATCCTTTGGCTTCCCCTTCGATTTCATCGAACCGCATTGGCACAGGTGATACCTGCTCGATTGCCGCCGTAAGTAGCGCATAGTCTTTGACACTGGACGTCAGTTCGTTCACTTCCAACGATGGAATCGGTTCACCATCCGTCTGCGATATATCAAAAACGGTCGTCAATCGGAACCTCGGAACCACATATTCCACACGTTCCATTTCCGGCTCACCGTTTTCGTTCAGCACAGCCATACCCGTATCCTTGTCGATTTTCTCGCGTTCTTCCACTTCCTTGATGGGAGCCGGAGCGATGATCTGGATGCCCTTTTCGCCTTTTTTAACGTAGCGGTTAAACTTGTTTTTCCATGCGTTGAACCCTGCCACCAGTGTGGCATCAGGCCGCTGCATCGCAATCAGCAGCGTATTGTTGAAACTGTAATTGTGGAATTTTGCCATCGTGCGCAGATACGTCGTGTACATTTCCGATGTAAAAATGTCCTTTACGCCCTGCTCCAGCCGTTCCGTGATTTCTTTCATCTGCTGTTTGCGGTCAACTGCCATGCAAGCCCTCCTTTTTCTTGACCCATCGTGTTTTCATCTGGCGCGGATATTGGTCGGCCTGTTTCGGTGCTTTTACACCGTTCCACTCCAATCCTCCGGCTCTGCCCTCACAGGTGTACCCGGCAGCTTTCAGGGAACTTCCATTCTCCGTGTCCAGAATATATGTGATCACTTTGTTGTAACCCATTGCCCGTGCTGCACGGTATGCCGCCGCATACAAAATACTGCAAGCGTTCGGTGTTCCATCTGTACACAGACGGTTGACCTCCAGCGTATAGCCATCGTCCAGCCGCCGCGCTACGGGTCTGCCGCAGATAGCAACGCCCACCAGCGCACCATTATCCGATACGCCGATGGAGAACTTATGCCCTCGCGTCGGTTTATGGTGGCGGTGATGCTGCTGCACAAATGCGTTTGCCGTTTTCAAATTGATCGGTGTTAATGTCAGCAAATGCCCTCCTTTAAAAAAAATGCCCCGCCAGACAAAACTGACGGGGCTGCTCTCATTTACAGTTCCATATCGTGACTTTTCCGCTTCTGGGATTTCTGCGGTTCTGCGCTGCGCTCTGCCTGTTTTGCATGAAGCTGCGCCAGCACAGAGGGTTTCCGCACATTGTCCGCAGTGCGCTCTGCAACGCGGCCTGCATAGTTCACAGGCTGGCGCGGCCTGTCTGCAACTTCGGTTTCGGCTGCATCCTCGTCCACTCCCAGCGCATCCTCACTGCCCTTTTCATCCATGTTGAGCAGAGAGTTCAGCTCCGCAAGGCGCGCAGATTTTTCAGCCAGTTCCGCTTCCTGCGCAAAAGGACGTTTGGCTTCTTCCTTTGCCTGCGCCAACTGCTGTTCCAAGGTTTCCAGTCTGCGTTCCACCTGCGGCAATGCTCTTTCGATGCCTGCCAGTGCATTGGTAACGCGCAGGATATTACCCAGCGGGTCTTTGCCGACTTCCATCGAATAGTTCCACGCACCCTTGATGGACAAGCGGAACACCTTATCGAAATTGTCAAACCGGGAGTGTAGTTCAAACGCACCGTAGCTGCCGATTCTGCCCTCGGTGCCAGCCGCCTTCAAAGCCTTACAAGCCTCGATAATGGCTGCACCTGCTTCCTTGCGTTCGGTGTACACCTTGCCGCCGATTTCCATAGAGAAGTGGTCTTTATCCTGCGCCAGAAGCGGTTTTGCCGCTTCCATATCCGTTTTCAGTGCTTCGATTTGGCCCTGTGCCGCAGCAATCTCTCGCGGATAACGACGGGCAATATCCGATTCCAAACTATAAATCTGGCTGGTGTGATTGGCTTTCAGCAATTTCAGCTTACTGACCTGAATATCCAGATCCATCTTTTCCTTAATGTAGGGATTACCCGTTGCCAGTGCCTTGATTTCGGCATAGGACAGTGCGGTATCGTCCACATCATCGCAGGCACGGACAGGAGATTTAGAAGTCATGATCTGGGAAATGAACTTCTGTTTATTTTCCAGAATCTGCCACATATACGAATCAAACGTATTTTCAGTGACGTAACGATAGATTTTTACCTGCTTATTCCGGTTTCCCTGCCGGAGAATACGTCCTTCCTGCTGTTCTAGGTCAGACGGCTTCCACGGGCAATCCAGATGATGCAGGGCAATCAGCCGATCCTGAATATTGGTTCCTGCGCCAAGTTTCGGCGTAGACCCCATCAGGATACGCACCTGTCCGGCGCGCACCTTTGCAAACAGGTCTGCCTTTTTCGTTTCTGTGTTGTACTCGTGGATGAACGCCACCTCTTCACGGGGAACACCTCTCGCCACCAGCTTCTCCCGCACATCATCGTACACGTTGAATGTGCCATCGGCTTTTGGTGTCGATAAATCGCAGAAGATCAACTGTGTTCCTCTATCTGCCGCAGATTCTTCCCAGACCTTGAACGCATTGTCCACACAGCGATTCACCTTACTCTCCGGCTCGTCCGGCAGCATCTCGTTCATAAGACGCTGGTCGAGTGCCAGTTTTCTGCCATCGTTGGTGATCTTGAGCATATTATCGAATCTGGGATTTACGTTGCCATTGCGCACGGCCTCGGCACGGTCTGCAAAGGAACTTACCATTTCTTCCTGCGTTTCGCTCGGTTTCAGCACTTCGTTAATGTACTCTGCTTGCGGCACGGGCAGGTTCAGCATATCTGCTGTCTGTACATCTGCGGATTCCTTGAACAGAGAAATCAGCTCCGGCAGATTAAAGAACCGGGCAAAACGTGTTTTCGCACGGTAGCCGGTTCCTTCGGGCTGGACTTCGTCAAGAGGTTTTCGGTAATTTTTCTAAATTCATCAGGTTGTCTGCAAGGAAGTCCCTTGTGACCTCATGTCTGCACATATCCTTGAACATCTTTTCAATCGGCTTTTTGGCGGTTTCGGACTGCTTCACGCACACAATAAAGGTGGTTTTGCCAATCTGCACCGAATAACTCGAATTCTGATTCTCCATTCGATTTCTCCTTTTATCGTCATTTTCTGAATTTGGCTGGCAGACTGGCAACTGCGGGGGTACCATGATTTTCTTGCCAGCCAAAATTTTTTGCCAGCCAAATGGCTTATTCCATCCAAAAGACCTTTTTGCGGCCTTCCACGATCTTGCTTTTCAGGGCATCGCCCAGTTCACGCTTGGCATCCCGGACGGTTCTGCCGGGGATGCCCCTTTCCAGCGCCGCCTTGTCGATGTCCTCGCTGAGCACCTGCTTTCCTCCGGCAAGCAGGGCGCAGATCAGGTCTTTAGCTTGCTGGGTCTTGGTTTCCCGCTGCGGCTCGATGCCGGACAGCATTTCGTCTGCGGTAATGTCGTACTCGCCGACCCAGCG
>ENA-OZBF01001104-OZBF01001104.1-human-gut-metagenome-genome-assembly--contig:-NODE-1104-length-10751-cov-6.077412_pt1 | contig 10751 bp, 9 predicted proteins | sample MGYA00243980_ERZ653522 | MGnify/ENA primary metagenome ERZ653522 (study PRJEB26926, sample SAMN06165106) | human gut metagenome | biome: ENVO:00009003; feature: ENVO:2100002; material: ENVO:00002003...
GCAAGTGGCACATCATCCGCACCATCGTGCTGCCCTGCAGCATCGACGGCATCGTGACCGGCTGCATCCTGGCCGTGGGCCGCATCGTGGGCGAAAGCGCCGCGCTGCTCTTCACCGCCGGTGCCGCCGAGGTCATTGCCAACGGCGTGCTCAAGGCCTACACCTCCAACGGTGCCACCCTGTCGGTTCTGCTCTACCTCCGTGCCTTTGAGGACGGCGATTTCGACTCCGCCTGGGCCATTGGTGCAGTGCTGCTGGTGCTGGTGCTTGCCATCAATCTGGCAGCCCGGCTGGCCAAAACCAAACTGAAACAGAAGCAGTAGATAACTCCCTCCGTCATCGCTGCGCGATGCCACCTCCCTCACGGAGGGAGGCTTATCCTGCCCGCAACGCAAAAGGCTCCCTCTCAGAGGGAGCTGGCGCGGCATAGCCGCGACTGAGGGAGTCAATACAAGAGGAAAACTATGGAAAACGTATCACCCATTATCACAGCCAAAAACCTGAACCTCTGGTACGGGGATTTCAAGGCGCTGAAAGATATTTCGCTGGACATGGGCGAGCGGGAGATCACGGCCCTTATCGGCCCCTCCGGCTGCGGCAAGTCCACCTTCCTGAAGACCCTGAACCGGATGAACGACCTTGTGCCCGGGATCCGCATCGAGGGTGATGTCCGCCTGAAAGGACAGGACATCTTTGCCCGCGAGATGCAGCCCACCGAGCTGCGCCGCCGGGTGGGCATGGTGTTTCAGAAGGCCAACCCCTTCCCCATGAGCATCTACGATAACATCACCTACGGCCCCAGGCTGCACGGTGTGCACAACAAGGCAGAGCTGGACGAGCTGGTGGAAAGCTCCCTGAAGGGTGCCGCCCTCTGGAACGAGGTCAAGGACCGCCTGAAAAAGAGCGCTCTGGGCCTTTCCGGCGGCCAGCAGCAGCGCCTGTGCATTGCCCGCGCTCTGGCTGTCAAGCCCGAAGTCCTGCTGATGGATGAGCCCACCAGCGCCCTGGACCCCGGCTCCACCATGAAGGTGGAGGAGCTGATGAGCGAGCTGAAAAAGAACTACACTGTGGTCATCGTGACCCATAACATGCAGCAGGCAGCCCGTATCAGCGACCGCACCGCCTTCTTCCTGCTGGGCGAGCTGGTGGAAGCCGGCCCCACGGCGCAGATCTTCAGCACCCCGCAGGATAAGCGCACCGAGGATTACATTTCGGGCCGGTTCGGCTAAGGAGAAAAACGCAATGAGCAACCGTACACAATACGAAAATGACCTTGCCGCCCTGAAAACGGCCCTGACCGAGATGGGTCAGAGCGCTGCCGATGCCGTGGAAGCTGCAATGGAAGCCCTCTGCACCGCCGATGCCGAGGCTGCCGCCGCCGTGGCGCAGGGCGATGGCCGCATCAACAACATGGAGCGGGACATTGAGCACCGCTGCATGACCCTGCTGCTCCGCCAGCAGCCGGTGGCAGGCGACCTGCGCCGCATCTCCACCACCATGAAGGTGGTCACGGATGTGGAGCGCATCGGCGACCATGCCTCCGATATCGCGGAGATCATCCCCCATCTGGTCACTGTCCGCAAGGAGGGCGACCCTGCTGTGAGCCAGGCCATCAAGATGGGCCAGAAGGCGCACAAGATGATCCTGGATGCCCTGAATGCCCTGACCTCTGAGGACGAGCAGGCTGCCCTCAGGGTCATTGCCGCCGACGATGAGGTGGACTACGATTTCAACGCCATCAAGCATACGCTGGCGCAGGAGATCGCCGCCGACCCCGGCAAGGTGGATGCCGCCCTGGATCTGCTCATGGTCATCAAGTACCTGGAGCGCATCGGCGACCACGCCGTGAACCTGGCCGAGTGGGTGGAGTTCGTCCGCAGCGGGCGTTATCATAACAAAAATATGTTCTGATCTTTTGTTTCCGTTCTCCTGTTCTCCTGAAAAAAAGCTGCCGCATCCCCTGCGGCGGCTCTTTTGCGTTGCCCTCTCAGTCTCGCTCCGCTCGCCAGCTCCCCCAAAGGGGGAGCCAACGCATCAAAGCAATAGACTGCTGCAAATATGCAGAATGTTGACCCGAAGCCGCAATTGCCTCTCCCTTCGGGAGAGGTGGCATTGCGTCAGCAATGACGGAGAGGGCGGTTTGCTAAAAAAATTTGAGCTTCCTGCAATTATTTCTGTGACCCGCCCGTATTATAGGCAGAAAGGCTTCCCCAGAAAGCCTGATGAACTGGCTGCGGCGGGTGTCCGGCATCCCCCTGTCCCCGCCCGCCGCTGCCGCAACGGAGGGTTTTAACGCTATGGTACAGACCAAGAATTTCCCGCTGGAAACGCGCGGCGAGGCGGTCAGCCGCGAAGCGCTGGTCCAGGCGGCATTACAGGAGATCACCCAGAATTACCGCGAAGCAAGCCTTTCCAATGTGGCCCGCAGCTACGGCGTTTCGCTGGCGTATGTCAGCGAGTGCGTCCGGGCCCAGACCGGAAAGACCTATAAGGAACTGCTGCAGAAGCACCGGATGGAGACCGCCGCCCGCCTGCTGCGCCGCAGCGACCTGAACATCCAGCAGATCATCACCCAGGTGGGCTACGAGAACACCAGCTACTTCTACCGCCTGTTCCATGAGCGGTATGGCCAGAGCCCCCGGGAGTACCGCCGGGCACGCAGCCAGCGCACATAAGCGCATCAGTGAACGACCCTCTCCGCCTTTGCAGCAGGCTTTGACGGAGAGGGCCGTTTTGTGTTATATTAAGGCAGAACGATCAGGGCGGGCAGCGGCCTGCCGGAAGAGAGGTTGGATGAAGATGTTTCGTGGAGCAAGACGTGCAGATCTGGATGCGATCCTGAAAATTTATGCCCGCGCCCGGCAGGCAATGGCGGATTCCGGCAACCCCACCCAGTGGGGAGATCATTTCCCGCCGCAGGAGCTGCTGGAAGAGGACATTGATTCCAACCGGCTGTTCCTCTACCTTGTCAACGGCGAGCTGGAGGGCGTGTTTGCCTTTATCCTTGGCCCGGACCCCACCTATGCCCGGATCGAGGATGGCAAGTGGCTGAACGATACCCTGCCCTACGGCACCATCCACCGGCTGGCTTCGGCGGGCAGGCACCCCGGTGTTGCCGCCGCTGTGATCACCTGGTGTCTGGAGCACTGCGAGAGCCTGCGGGCCGACACCCATGCCGACAACAAGATCATGCAGCACCTGCTGGAAGAAAACGGCTTTACCAAGTGCGGCATCATCCATGTGGAGGATGGCACGCCCTGCATTGCCTACCAGAAAATGTCCCTTACCCTGCCTTTGCGCCGGGATTGAACCGCAAAAATGCGCCGCCCCACCGGAAACGATGGAGCGGCGCTGTTTTTATGCAGTTCTGTCAGCCGTGGAAGGGAGCGGGTGCGCCTGCGTTCAGGAAGCGGCAGCTGCCGGAGCTTCCGGGGCGGGCTGCTCTGCCGCAGTTTCTTCCGGCGTGGGCTGGAAATACTTCTCGTACAGCTCCATGCCGATGCGGTAGCCCTGCCACACGATGACCGCCGTGCCTGCACCGGCCACGCCGATGATGGCGGCAGTGCCCAGAATGCTGGGCTCGCTCTCGATGGTGGCATCCCGGTACTGGGCCTCCACGGTCACGGTGCTGCCCTTGGCCACGCTGCCCGCCGGGATGGTAAAGCTCTCCTCGTTGTAGGCGACAGCCGGGTTGCCCAGCAGGCTGGCTTCATCCATGGCCCACAGGTCGAACACCATGCCCTCGGGCACGGCGCTCTGGTTCAGCGTCACCTTGACCTCGGCATCCACCGGCACGCTGGCGCTGATCATGGCTTCGCTGCCATTGTAAGTAAACGTGCCGCCCTTCACCGTCAGGGTGTAGGTGGGGGCTTCGGGTTCGGGCTTCGGTTCGGGCTTCGGTTCGGGTTCGGGCTTCGGGTCGGGAACAACGATTTTGGTCGAGTTCAACTCCACATCGCTGTCGGGCATCTCAAAGCGTACCACTGTTTTGTCGGTTTCACCGTTCGGGTAGTAGCTGCTGAATGCCTCGCCGATTTCCTGACCGTTGATATTCGTAATATCCACATTGGATTCTACGGTGAGGACGGTGCCTGCGTAGGAATACAGATCCCATGCGGTGCCCTGCACCAAATCAAGGCCGGTTTCACCGGGGACGAGAGGAAACGTGTCGTTTACCTTCACGATGGCTCCACCATTCACGGTAACAGAGCGATAATCGCCACTGAGCGCAGTATCGCTTACTACGGTGCTCCCTAAGAGTTTGTTGAGCACACTATCCTTTCCGTTGAATGCACCGCCGGTTATCACGCCGTCGTTGTAAAGCAGACCAGCCGCAAATGTGCCGCCCTCGATTTCATGCGTTTTAGTAGAATCACCCTTAGGCCAACCATTTGCTACCAGAGTATTGAAAATGCCATCTTCAATGATGCCATATTCATTGACAATGCCGCAGTTCACTGCATCCAGCTGGCCGGTTTTGTTGACTGGGTATGTATAACGGAAGTTGTAGGTTTTTCCGCCGGTCAGATACAGTGTGCCAACACTATCCGTCGCTTTCTGGCAATGCCAGCCATCACCATAATAGTTATAATAACCACCGCCGCCGTCATAGGGAGCGTTATCATTTATAATTGGAGTGCCATCATTGGCCATCTCAAGTGGTAAATCGTAAGAAGCCTGGTTCAGTACGATATCTTCATCCGAAGCAATGAAATTAATATTCTCGAGATATTCTATATTGAGACTTATAGTGCTTTTGTTAGAGGAATCGGGGTATAGAAAGTCATCGCTTTCAAGTACATAGCGGTTGATATCAAGGATGGGTTTACTGGCGGTAATGGTATTACTTCCGGTCTTGACTACATAAAGTGTGTTGCCCCAGTCGCCGGACGCAAGGCCGTTAACTGCTGTGATAGAACCGGTTCCGTTCAGAGTGACTTTTCTGAATGTGCCTGCACCTGCACCAGTGGGCGTGTTTTTGAACGCGCCGCCGGTCAGCTTGGCACCGGGTTCAACCACCAACTGGACATCCGGGTTCAGGGGGCGCAGTGCGGTTCCTGAACCGGAAAAATCATAATTGCCGCTTTCCAGCGTCAGTGTGTTATTGCTCGCATCAAACTTCCAGCCGTTGCCGGTATAATTCGCCCGGTTGCCGTTCAAATCCTGTGCAGTGGCCGGGTAACCGTCCTTGTCAATCACCAGCCGGGTCAGCATGCTCAGGGTAACGGTGGCCGCAGTGGCGGGTGGTGCGGTGAAAGTGACAGAAAAATAACCGCTACCATTATCGCTTGCACTTGGTGCCAAATCTTCTAACAAACAATGTGTGTCGTTTGTGTCTCCGAATGTAACATCAATAGGAAATAATACTGCTTGACTGTTACGGAAAAAAATATGGATGGTGATGCTGGTATTATGGTCGGAATTGGGAATGACATAACCGCTGTTGCCGAAATAATTGATTCCTGCATCGTAACACCCATAGTTGCCATTCTCCGGGAAATTCACATTCAAGGTATAGCCGCTAGCGACAGTGTCACCCGCTGGTTTTTTATCAAAAATGCCGCCATTTATAGTACCACTATTAGAAAGACTAGAGACACTAAAGATACCACCTTCAATGGTTCCGGAAATTCTATTTGTAAAATATAGAGGCCCCAAAGCAGAAAGAAACTTACCGCCTGTAATGATGCCAGAATTTTCAAATGTTAAATCATTACGACTCAAGGGCTGAAAGACTCCACCAGTAATAGTTCCATAATTCGTTATATTATTTATAAAGCGCCCATCTGTAATTGTGGCTTTTTCACCAATTGTGAGAGCGCATTCAAGGGCGTTTCCACTACCAGAAACAAGTTTGGAAAAATCATATTCTGTCGGGTTGGCAGGATGCAGTTTAAGAGTGGTGCCATCATAGCTCCAGCCCTCACCAGAACAACTTGTAGTATGGGTACGGTTAGCATCGATAGAACCTTCGGGATATCCATCAACAATTTTTAATTGGCCGCCTCCCTCCGCCCACGCTGTGATTGCCGACACAGGCAGAAGCGTTACCGCCATGCACAGCGCCACCAGAAGGCTGATAAGTCGTTTCTTCATAGGGGGTCCCTCACTTTCTTTGGGCCGGAAGTGGAGCTCCGGCAAAAATGGATGCTCTTACTTCCTTAAATACACGCCGCGCGAAATCCTTTCACCCTTTTTCAAAAAAATTTGAAAAAAAAAAAAAGAAAAAAACGAACTGCAAAACAGTCCGTTTTCGGGTCATCTTTCGTAATGTGTCCAAAGGCTTAAAATCTTGATGGTTTGCTCTTCTTCAAAAACATCATACACAAGGCGGTGCTGTACGTTGATGCGCCTGCTGTACGAGCCGTTCAAATCGCCCACCAGCTTTTCATAGGGCGGCGGGTTCTGGAACGGATTTTCTTTTATAACGGAGATCAGCGCCTTCGCCTTTTCGTCAAGATGGGCGGATTTCAGCTTTGGAATGTCCTTGAGCGCGGTTTTCGTATAAACAATCTTGTACATTTACCACTCCACAGCCGATTCGTCAACACAATCTTCCAGCGGTTCGGCCTTGGCCGCCATGAGCTTTTCCCGCATTCCCGGCACGGAGACGAGATAAAGCGTTTCCATGATGCCGCTGTAATCTTCTTCCGAAAGCAGAACAGCGTTGCCGTCTTTGGTGCAGATGTTCAGCGGTTCATTGTACTTTACGGTCTGCTCTACATACTGGAAAGCATTCTTGCGAAAGTTCGTGATATTAGTGGTCGTCATCGTGCATCACCTCTTATGTACATAATAGCGTACACGCTGCGCGGTGTCAAGACCCTTTTTGCCGAACTTGGGGCTTGTGGAGCAAAACAGACGGCAGTCTGACGGTGGTGGATATCCCTTGACAAATCGTTTAAAATTGACTATACTACAAATAGAAAAGGTGCTGACGAGCAATGTTTGGTCAGCTTCCCGTTTCTAGTGGATCAAAAAAGATTGACCGTTCGGTTTGGGGAAACAGAGGCGGTCAATCTTCTTTGTTTTTATCGCTCTTCTCGTGAGAAATCTTCCAGCCAGCATCAAATGCGGCTTTCGCAACGGTGACAAGCAGAGCCAGCAGGCTGATCGAGCGCTCCCGGATACTTCTGATGAAGTATGCGGGGGCGCTTTTTCGTGGAACTGGGGGCTTGTGGAGCGGGGGCAATCGTTCTATAATACAAGCTGTGAAATGAATCACAAAAGGGGTGGAACGTATGGACAAAAAACTGAACGAGGCCGTGGCGGCGCTGCGGCCCCAGATGGTGGCGGCGCTCCAGCGGCTGGTGCGCAGGCGCAGTGTGGAGGCCGACCCGCTGCCGGGCAAGCCCTTTGGCGAGGAGGTGGATGCCTGCTTTGCCGAGGCGCTGACCCTCTGCCATGAGCTGGGCTTTGAGACCACCGACATGGATCGGTACATCGGCTGGTGCGAGATCGGCACCGGGGACGAGATGGTGGCGGTGCTGGGGCATCTGGACGTGGTGCCCGAGGGCGAGGGCTGGCATCACCCGCCCTACGCCGCCGAGATCGAGGGCGGCAGGCTGTATGGCCGGGGTTCCGTTGACGACAAAGGCCCGGTGGTGGCCAGCCTGTTCGCGCTGAAAGCCATCCGGGATCTGGGCATCCCGCTCAACCGCCGTGTCCGGCTGCTGTTCGGCCTGAACGAGGAGACCAACGACCGGGACGTGCTGTACTACAAGGCCCACGGCGGGGAGATCCCGGTGCTGGGCTTCACCCCGGACGGCGAGTATCCGCTCATCAACGGCGAAAAGGGCATCCTGAACGAGAGCTATGCTGTGCAGCTGCACCAGACCGGGGCCTGGCAGCTGAGCAGGGTGCAGGGCGGCGTGGCCGGCAATGTGGTGCCGGACTACGCCTGCGCTGTGCTGACCGCCCCGGCGGGGGCCTCCCTGCCGGATGCGGAGCACATCACCGTGACAGCCGTCCCCGGCGGCTATCAGGTGGAAGCGGTGGGCGTTTCGGCCCATGGCAGCCACCCGGAGCAGGGCGAAAACGCCATTGGGCGGCTGGTGTGCTACCTCGACCGGCTGCCGCTGGAGGGGGATGCCAAGCAGGCCGTGCACTTTCTGGCTGAGAAGCTGGGTACCGACCCCTACGGCGAGCGCCTGCTGGGCCACCGGCTGGAGGATGCGCTCTCCGGTCCCATGAGCTGCAACTGGGGGCTGATCGAGGGCGACGCGCAGCATCTGTGGGTCAAGCTGAACTACCGCTATCCTGTGACCATGGAACGGGCAGACTGCCAGCCCGCTGTGCAGGCCGCCTTTGAGGCCGCAGGCTGGGTGCTGGATGGGCAGGTGCACAAGGAAAAGCTCTACTACCCTGCCGAGACCCCGCTGGTCAGCGCCCTGCTGGAGGTTTACCGGGATGCCACCGGCGACAATGCCCCGCCCAAGTGCATCGGCGGCGGCACCTACGCCAAGATGCTGCCCAACGTGGTGGCTTTTGGCCCCCTGTTCGCGGGGGACCCGGTCACAGAGCATCAGCCCGATGAATGCTTCGATCTGGAACGTCTGGTGCAGAACGCCCAGATCATTGCAAACGCCATTGTCAAGCTGGCAAACCTGCCGCTGGAATAAGAAGGAGGACGGGACTATGAAGATCACACAGGTGCGGCTGGGCCGCATTTCCACCCCGCTGCGGGTGCCGTTCAAAACGGCACTGCGCACTGTGAACAGCGTTGAGGATGTTATCGTGGAGCTCCACACCGATACCGGTGCGGTGGGCTACGGCGAAGCACCCCCGACCGGTGTTATCACCGGCGACACCACCGGGGCCATCCTCGGTGCCATTCAGGATCATATCGCCCCTGCCCTGCTGGGCCGCGACCTCGATGAATTTGAGGATCTGACCGCCGCTGTGCAGAAGGCGCTTGTCCACAACACCAGCGCCAAGGCCGCTGTGGACATGGCCCTGTGGGATCTGCTGGGCCAGAAGTACAGCGCCCCTGTTTATCGGATGCTGGGCGGTGCCCGCAGGAACATCGTGACCGATATCACCATCAGCGTCAACCCGCCCGAGGAGATGGCCCGGGATGCCCGCACCGCCGTCCAGCGCGGCTACGACTGCCTGAAGGTCAAGGTAGGCATTGACCCGGAGCTGGATGTGGCCCGCCTTGCCGCGGTGCGGCAGGCCGTGGGCCGGGACATCAAACTCCGCATCGATGCCAATCAGGCCTGGAACGCCAAGCAGGCGGTCCGCATCCTGAACCAGATGCAGGAGAAGGGGCTGGACATTGAGTTCGTGGAGCAGCCCGTGCCCGCCGCAGACCTTGAGGGGATGCAGTATGTCACCCGCCATGCCGATGTGCCCGTACTGGCCGACGAGAGCGTGTTCAGCCCGGCAGATGCCCTGCGGATCATGCAGACCGGCGCGGCCGACCTGGTGAACATCAAGCTGATGAAGTGCGGCGGCATCACCAATGCCCTGCGCATTGCCGCCGCCGCTGAGGTGTACGGCGTGGAGTGCATGATCGGCTGTATGCTGGAAGCAAAGATCTCGGTCAACGCCGCCGTGGAGCTGGCCTGCGCCAAGAAGATCATCACCAAGATCGACCTCGACGGCCCGGTGCTCTGCAGCGAGGACCATATCCTCGGCGGTGCCGTGTTCAACGAAAAGAACATCACCGTCTCCGACGCGCCCGGCATGGGCATTCAGGGCTTTGTGCCCGGCAAGGTGTCCTATCTCGACTAAAACAGGAACAGACCGCATCCCGAAACACACGGGGTGCGGTCTCTTTTTGTGAATCTGTATTTCATATACGGACAGTGAAAAAAGCTCGTGTCTGTATATGTTGAAATGAAAAACAAAAAAAGCGGGTAAAATCTTTGACTTTTCGGCCTGCGAGGCGTATAATCGTACTTGTTCCGTGTAGAGGAATGGGAAAACTGTGCGCAATAGGCGAACAATCTGGATAGGGGAGTAGAAAAGTTATGAAAACGTTGAAAGCGGTTGCGGCAAGGTACAACGCCACCAGCCTGATCCTGCGCATCGTCATCGGCCTTGTGGTCGGTGCGGTGCTGGCACTGGCGGTGCCCGGTGCGGGCTGGGTGGAAGAGTTCGGCAGCCTGTTCGTGGGTGCCCTGAAGGGCATTGCCCCGGTGCTGGTGTTCATTATCGTGGCCAGTGCGCTGGCGCAGGGCACGTCCAAGCTGGACCGGCGCTTTGGCACGGTCATCTGGCTGTACATGCTCACCACCTTCCTGGCCGCCGCCATTGCGGCGGCGACCAGCTTCCTGTTCCCTCAGACCATCGTTCTGGCTGAGGCGGCAGAATCCGAGGTGGTGCCCCAGGGTCTGGGCGATGTGATGAACACCCTGCTCACAAACTTTGTGGCAAACCCCGTCAGTGCCCTGCTGAACGGCAATTACATCGGCATCCTGTTCTGGGCCTGCCTGTTCGGTCTGGCCATGAAGAAGTACGGCGCGGACAGCACCAAGCTGTTCCTGGCGAACACAGCGGATGCAGTCTCCCAGATCGTCCGCTGGATCATCAATCTGGCACCCTTCGGCATCATGGGTCTTGTGTACACCAACGTGTCCAGCAACGGCCTGTCCATCTTTACCCAGTACGGCAGGCTGCTGCTCCTGCTGGTGGGCACCATGCTCTTTATGGCACTGGTCGTCTCGCCCTTTATCATCTTTGTGTATCTGCACTGCAACCCGTCTGTCTCTTATACACATCTCCGAGCCCACGAGACCGTACTAGAT
>ENA-OZBF01001107-OZBF01001107.1-human-gut-metagenome-genome-assembly--contig:-NODE-1107-length-10721-cov-5.360960_pt1 | contig 10721 bp, 19 predicted proteins | sample MGYA00243980_ERZ653522 | MGnify/ENA primary metagenome ERZ653522 (study PRJEB26926, sample SAMN06165106) | human gut metagenome | biome: ENVO:00009003; feature: ENVO:2100002; material: ENVO:00002003...
ACGAGATCTAGTACGGTCTCGTGGGCTCGGAGATGTGTATAAGAGACAGGCGTTTTATAGGTGCAGGTGCCGCGCCAATAATCATTGCCGCCGTCCTGACCATCGATGTTGTTCCAGGTGTGCGGCAGATCGACGGCGACGGTCTTGCCGTCAGGGCCGGTGAACTGCCAGTTCTTCATCAGCTTGGTCGTGCTTCGCATTGCGCCCTCCTGTGTTGTTTTTTATCGTATTTGTATTGTAGCGAACTGTTAAATTCTTCGCAATAGGTTTGCGAAAAGTGGTATTTCTGGTGTGATATTCGGTTTTTTGCCCCCAAAAAAGCCCACCCCATCTTTGTGTAGTTTGCACAAAGATGGGGTGGAAAATTTTACATTCAGCTCTGGGCGGGCGGCAGTACGATTTTGACTGCAAACAACTCGCCCCGAGGTTCGGTGGCCATGCTGCCGCCGTATTTCTGCACCACGCGGCGGGCCACTTTCAACTCATATCCATGGCGGCGGCCATGGTCAGGCTGGCTTTCCGCCGGGTTGGGGCCAATGACATTGATAACGCCAAAACCCTGCCGTTTGCAGACCAGCAGGTCGATCATACGGTGGTCGGCGTCCCGCTGCTGGGCGGCGGCATCGATGGCCTGATCCAGCAAATTTGAGAACAGCGCATAAAGGTCGCCGGGTTCCAGCGCCGCCAGGCAGGTGCCGTCGGCCACACAGTTCAGCCGGATATGCTGGGCCTCGCACAATAGGCTCTTCTCGGTCAGAACGACATCCACGACCTCGTTGCCGGTGGCAGCGTTGGCATCGTACATCCGGGCGGCCTGCTCGGCCTCGTCCAGGCTTTGGGCCACAGCTTCATCGGGGTGCAGGCGGCGCAGGTCGGCGATCTGGACCTTCAGCTCATGGCATTTGCGGTTGATGATCTGCACGTTCTGCCGCGCGATTTGGTACTGTTTGCGCTGACGGTCGTACAAAAGGTTCAGCGCGTCCATCTCCTTCTGCATCGCCGATTTTTTGAAAAGCTCAGTCTGCAGATAGAGCAGTGTCAGGCAATACAGCTGGGTCAGCAGCGACGGCGCAACCACCGCCGAAGGCTCCAGCCCAACGCGCAGACTGGTATGCAGCGCAAAAAACTGAAAGACAAACATCACACCCAGCAGCCCCGCACTGCTTAATTGCCGCGGGCCAATGTGATAGATTCCATCCTCCGGCATCGTGCGTGCCACCGTATACCGGATAATGATGCAGCAGATAACGGTAAAGCCCAACTGTCCCAGCAGCATTGGCGTACTGTGCAGCGGCAGATGACGCATTCCCAGCGCCTGCGCCACCCAAATCAGAACACGCCACAGCTCGTAGGCCGACTCCGACGTCAACACGATCCAAACGCTGCAATAGGCACTGGCCGGCCAGTCCAACAGGGTGCAGAGCCGGGTCGATACCATGGCCCAGGTGAAATAGCCCCCATAAATCACCAGCAGCATTACCGGCTTGGTGTGACCACTGTTTGCCCAGGTAATGACCTGCGCAAACGGCACCGCCGTGATAAAATTGATGATGATGCGCAGAGCAAAGTTTTCACGCCTTTTCAATGGCAGCCAGTAGGCCAGCTCTGCGCTGCAAAGGCCAACCGCGCAGACCAGCAATGTCAGAAGTGCATCCACTTACAGCGCACCCCCGACATAGGCGGCCAGCGCCCCCAAAAAGGCCGTGCGCTGGCGGCGGCTGATTTCCAACCGCTGCTCCCCCACCAGCACCAAATCATCCTGCACGCCCTTGACGTAGCGCAGATTGACAAGGTAGCACTGGTTGCACCGGGCAAAGTGGTAGGCAATCAAATCTTTTTCGGCCTTTTGCAGGCTGCCCCTTACCGACCAGGTATCGGCAGTTGTGTGGTAGTGCAAAAGACGGTCACGGGTCTCCAAATACAAAATATCGTCGGTGTCCAGCAATTGCACCCCGCCGCCGACCTGCAGGGCCACCTGCCCGCCGCGCCGCCGCTGGATGCGCTGCAGGGCGCGTTCCAGCTTGGTGCTGAACTGGTAGTAGCTGACCGGCTTGAGCACGAAATCCAGCGCGTCGACCTCGTACCCGCGGATGGCATACTGGGCCATGTTGGTGACGAAGATCAGCACGACCTCGGGGTCAAGCTGGCGGATGCGCTCGGCCGTGGGCATACCGCCCAGGCGGGGCATCTCAATATCCAGAAAGATGATGTCAAAGCCGGGGCGATACGGCTCCACGATCTGGGATCCATCCGCGAAAGGGGTCACATCCAGCTTGCGACCGCTCTCCTGCGCGTACTTTGCGATAAACCCGCACAGTTCTTCCCGCACGGCGGTGTTATCCTCGACTACGGCGATCTTTGCCATGGCGCTGTCCCCTTTCCTTTACATATATATGTATTATGACAAGATTTCACCAAAAAAGCAACGCCCTTTGGCTGAAAAGGTGTTGCTGTTGCTAATTTTTCAGCGATCCGGCTCACAGTCCAGGATCGAGGGGATGTTCTCCCAGCGTTCCGGCTCGCTGTGGTAGCGGTCATGCAGCCAAGCCACCGCGGCGTCCAGCCCTGCCTGATTGCCGCCGAACTCCTGCGTCTCGATTTTTTCCTCGGCAGTATGTTCAATGCTCCACGGCCCAGGCCAGACCTGGGCCGTCAGGTACTCGACTTTCTTTTTGCCGCTCTCGTCGCTTGGGTCGGGCTTTTTGCCCGGCGTGATGACATAGCGCATCCCGCCCTCGGCCCCGGAATAGGGGTTGCCGTTGTGGAACCAGTGGTAAATGGGGAAAGCATTGAGCATACTCTGCGCACCTCGCAACAAAAAATACCCTGAAGCGAAATGCTTCAGGGTATTTTGGAGCGGGATACGAGTCTCGAACTCGCCACCTACTGCTTGGGAAGACTCCAAAATACCCCGCTAATTCGTTAAAAACGGACATTTTACAGGTTTATTACAGGTTTACGTCCACTTAACCCGGCGGGCATTTTCGATCAAATTCTGTACGTCGGGGTGGGTGTAAATGTTTAAAGTCGTTGTAATATCTGCGTGGCCTAGGATCTGTTTTGTGACCTCCGGCGGCAGACCGGCGGCGGCAAATTTCGTCGCGGCGGTGTGTCGGCAGGTGTGCGGCGTCACGCCCTCGATCCCGAGCTTACGCATTAAACTGTTGAAAGATTTCCGCACGTTGTTGTGATCGCGCGGGAGGCCGTATTTTGAGGGGATCAAGTACGGCGTGTCGTTGCCGTCCAGCCATTGCAGGATATACGGCATTATATCCGGGTGGAGCGGGATCACGCGGTCGCGCCCCGCCTCTGTCTTTTCGCCGCCGATCAGATACCCCTCGTCGGCGTGGACGTTCTCCCGGCGGGCGGTGAGCAGCTCGTTCAAGCGCATACCTGTGTATATGAGCGCGAGCGCGATCCTCGCCGTCTCTCCGAGGCGGGCGTCGTCTGTCATGTTTCTTATTGCCTGCACCTCGTCGGCGCTCAAAACGCGCGTCTTTGGGGCGCTGGCCTCGGGCAGGACGAGCGCGGTCGAGTAGTTCGTGTGGATTATATCCTGATTTATAGCGTACTGGCACAGCTGCGAGAACAGCTGCCGCTCTTTTTCGCACAGGCTGCGGCTGGCCCCGGCTGCCATCATCTGCGAGAGGACTCGTTGATAGTCCTCCGTCTTGAGTTCGGCGATCCGCCGGTCATGCAGGGCTGCCGCCTTGCGGTAGGCGTTCGCGTAGGACTGTTGCGCCTTTACGGTGATCTTCGGATAGTGGAGCTCGCTCCAGCGCTCGTACACGTTTGCGAGCGTGTAGGTCTGACGCTCCGGCGAGATCTTGCTCGCGTTCACGTCGTCGAGCGCCTTCACCGCCTCGCCGGACGTGGCAAACGTGCCGATCCGCGTCCCATCTGCCGCGACCGCGACAAAGGGGCGGCTCTTATTCCGGGCGTCTTTCCAGACCGAGCCTGTACCGCGCGGACGTCTGCGCCGCCTGCGCTGGGCTGCCGGTGCTCCACTCTGCCGCACACCGCAATAGCAACAAAAAACGGCGTCGTCCGGGATCGTGCGGCGGCATCTCATACACTGCATACCGTATCCCCCTCTCGACGCCGAATAAAGTTTACTGTGCGATCTCGTAGGTCTGGCTGCCGTAGGCGTTGCCCGTGACGTCCTGCGCGGTCAACTCGACCGGAGTCGTGTCGTCGTCCAACTCATAGGCAACGGCGTTCGCAACCGTGCCGCCCGGCTTGATGTTCTGCATCTGGCTGTCGAGGAACTGCTCGTCCGGCAGGCCTGCGACGTTCAACGTGTTTACGGCGTTGGGGTCGTTATCCTGCACCGCCTGGAACACCATGATCCATGCGGTCATAGGGTCGATGTCTGCCTCGCCGCCGGTGTTGGTCGTGTCATACCAGAACGCGATAACAGGCTTCTCGCCGTACTCGTTGCCGGTCTCGCCGGGCTGGATCACCTTATAATCTGTAATTGTGATCGTATAGTCTCCGGTCGTGAGCGTGCCGTCTGCAAAGCTCGTTGCGGTCGCCTGAATGTCGGCGGCCTCGTCGGAGGTCTTTTCGAGCTGCATCGTCGCGGTTGCGCCCATCATAGAGACTTCGTAGGAGATCACGCCGTTCTCGTAGGTGAAGTCCTTCGTCGCGTCGGAGGACGCGAGCAGGGCAACACTCGTCTGCGTGGTATCGTTGTTGGACGTCCAGACGTAGGGCTCGTCGGCGGTCGTCGGCGCGGTGAACGTGCCCGCCCAGTACAGGGAGCGCGTGCCGTCGTCGGCTACCCAGTCAATTTGCATCGAGTCGCCGTTGATGGTCGCCTCCTGATAGCTCGTGTCGTGATTGACCTGTGTCCACGTGCCGGAGAGATCAGGCACAGGGATCGGCGTTGCGGTCGGCTCCGGCGTGGCGGTGGGAGTCTCCTCCGCTGCGCTGGCCGGGGTCTCGGTGCTGGCTGCCGCACTGGTATCGGCAGAACTGCCGCAAGCTGTGAGGCCAACGGCGACTACTGCCGCAAGGATCAAAGAAATCTGCTTTTTCATAGTGTTCTCCTCTTTCTGTCCAAATAAACGGACTATTAAACATTTTTCAGGATTTACTACTTGAAATACAACCGAATGTTGTGTATAGTTGTATTAGAAACTGATGCAGGGAGGATCCGCAATGACGACGTTAGAAATGATCAAAGGCGAAGCAAAAGGTCTCACCAGCGAAAACGCGCAACGCGTTCTCGAATACATACGCGAGCTAAAGGGCAGCGGCGTTACTGCTTCGACTTCAAAAACCTGATATAATCAAGGACGGTCTGCCGATCTGTCTCCGACAGCCCGGCGCACTCCCTCGCTATAAGCTCCTCGACGGTATTCACCGCCGGGGGGCTTTCTTTTTTATCCGCCTCCCCTCGCAGATATTCGGCGGTCACTCCGTAGAACTTAGCAATTTGACTCGCGTACTTCCTATACGAATGGTTTGACCCGTTTTTCCAGTTCGTAACCACGTTCGGGCTCACTCCGAGATAATCCGCTAGAGCCTTCCCTGCGCCGTGCGTGGTTCCCATACATTCTAGGATTCTATCCAGCATTAAGTCCATTTTGCCGCACCTCATTTGTGCATTTTGACAAAATCAAACAAACCGAACAAAATCCCTTGATTTTATGTGTTTTGTGTGGTATTGTATGTACATACCGAACAAAGCACACGGTATTCAAGTATTGTTTGGCTCGTGTGATTTATTTGAATTGCAAAACAATAATAACACAAAACCAAACAAAACGCAACTATCAAAATAAACAAAGAGAGGAGGTTCACTATGGCAGAACTGCACACCTGCACGGACGTCGCCGCCCGCTACGGTGTAGAGGTTATCACCGTTTGGGACTGGATCCGCAAGAAGAAGCTCGGCGCTGTCAAGATCGGCCGCGAGTATCGCATTTCCGACGACGATCTCCGCGCCTTCGAGGACGCCCGCCGCACTATCCCGCACACCTAAGAAAGGAGCTAACTCATGAATCGGCTTGCATACCTAGCGGCTCGCCTGCTTACGCTCGCTCTCGGCGCTCTCGTCGGCTGGTACGCTGACGACTTCGTCGACTGGGTAAAAACAAGGAGGTGAACACCGACGGAAATCAATCTCTACACGCTGGATGAGCACAAGCGCTGCACAATCAACGGAACGGACATTCCGAACATTACAGACTACAAAATAACCAGCTCTGCTGCTGGAACAACAAAGCTGGTTTTGGTTCTGGAATTTAGCGTGGAAACTGCATCAACCACGTTAAAAACGTAGATGCAACAGCGCTTGACAGCCAAGAATGACGTTCCATCGTTTCAGAGAACTTAGAAAGCAATCCCTTTTGCGGAGGAACCGCTCCATCTACAATCATCTGCAGCAAGTCAAGCAGTTTTTCCATCTGCTCTTTATCCGGAGCGTTTTCATCTTCTACACGCTGCCGAATTTCAGATATGCTTGTCTGATAGTTGATTGTCGCCACGTTATTGCTGCCGATAACTGATCCGTAAGCGTTTTCAATATTGAACACGCTGCCTTGTGCCTGCTTCTGCTTGGCGACATACTCCGCTTCCGTCAAGTAAAATGCTTTAACTTGATTGGGCTGCCCCCCAAAGTAAGCCGTATCTACGTCAATAACGTAATATTTGTTGTCTGATGGATTCACCACAATGTCTCCGGTTCGCACATCGCAATTTGGCAAGAACCCGATATAGGCACGGTGAGTAGACTTTTCATGATTCGGCAAGCCGAGTTCTTCCGCAATAAGTTGGTCATCACGAAAAATTCTCATTTTAATTCCCTGATTCAGAATAAACATTTCAGCGGGCATTTGATCACCTCCTTCCCGCTGCTATTGTACCACAGCAGGGATATGAATCACAAGTTTCTGAAAGTGGGGTAGATTCCATGAAACTCACCGTCAACCGCACCGGCGTCTATCTGGACGGGCAGCCGATTCAGAGATGCACAAGCATCGAACTGAAAAATATCGACCGCACTTCCGACTACATGGAGGCGGTACTCCATGTAGATGTAAGCGAAGCCGATATTCAATGGAAATTGAAAGAGCCTACGGAATAAGCTGCACGATGTACTGCGCCACTTCCTTTAGACCGTCCACGAAACGATCTTCAAGTATGGCGATCGCATCGTCTGTCAGCACACAGCTCCCGCTAATGTACACTTTTGCGAGGCCTTTACGCCCCAACTCATTGATCGCGTCAAAAACATCTTCCTCCGGCCAAGCAGAAATAGGAGTCAGCCCCGCAAGATACGTCTCTTCAAAGCATCGCGCAGAGCTTTTCCCCTGCCCTTCTTTTCTTCTTGCCAGATATTCATTGTACATTACAGCGAGCAGTTTATCCGCTTCTTTCGTCAATTTTATTTCCACTGTCTCACCTCCTCCCCGCTTTGATTATAGCGCAGGAAGGAATACAGCACAACAAGGAGGTGCTAACCTATGCCAAACGCCGAAGAATGGATCGACAACCGCTCGTTGCACCCGTTGATGACACTCCCGGAGCTGTGCGAGTATTTCAAGGCCAACTTTATGACCGGCGACCCGGACACGGTCGGCGACTTCATCGTCGCCGGGAAATACCCGTTCGCATACGGCCTGCCCGCCGATGAGAAGCACAAGAACCGCAGGTTTCAGATCTTCCGTGCCGGAGCCTACGCATGGCTCGACGAAATGACCCACTCGAACACCTACAAAGGAGAAAAGTTATGATCAAAAACAAGGAAGCCGTCCGGGTGCTGGAACACCCGAACGGCAACAACAGACGCGAAATTTCTACACCTCGCGTCTCTATTGTACATCACCCGCGCCGCGTTTTCAAGCGGCAGGCCGCAAAGTTGGTGCTGACCGTGTGCGGCCTCGTGTTCCTGACCTCGATCGTCGGGATCGCCGAGGGCGTCGGAATCCCCGCCGCCTGCTACATGGTCGGCGCTGTGCTGACCGCCAACCACGCCGCCGGTGTTCTGCTGGCGGGCAATAGAGAGGAGTAATGCCCTATGATGTATTCCGAGTTTACCGCGCTTGCGAAGCGCTCTATCACCGAGGACGACTATCACAAGATCGTAGAGCCTGTGTACAACTATCACCCCGCCTGCGTGGATAAGCCGACCGCCGCCAAGCTGTACGACCTCGGCGGCTTGCAGCTGTTCCGCGACATGACGGAGACTGCCGCCCGCGTCTGCGCGTTGGAGGCCGAGGCCGACGGGCTGAACAAGCGGCTCGCGGAGATCAAGAAGGAGCTGCTCTCTATGGCTCCCGGCACGTTGCCGCTGTACAAATGAGGAGGGCTGAACGATGGCATTTTTTAAGCCTCAGCGCCTCGAATGGGAGGACATTGAGGGCGGCGTCGGTGAGAACACCTACGATGAGATCTACGAGTTCGCGAACGAATACGGCTACGGCGAGCATACGTTCGACAGTGACGAGAACCTCGACAATGACTTGACCTACTTTGTCGAGGATTGGAGCCGGATGATGAACAATATGTACGACGCTAAGCAAGTTATGGCTGCGTTGTCTTTGATTCGGGGAGCTTTCTACAACTCTTGCGCACGGGACAAGATTCTCGACGCGCTGCTCAGATCCGGCACGAAGAAGGACGTCGTCGTCGCTACGCTTGATATTTCTGCCATGTACTGCCGATATATTGACTTGAGGAACCGCGTCCAGTGCGCGGAGAAGGAGTAACACCATGAAAAACGCCAAGATCAAGAAGTTGGAGCCGAAGGAATGGCTCGACACCGTACTCGATCACCTCGATCAGCTGTATATGCTCACGAGACCGCCTCTCGCACCGATGGACTGTGAGTTTTTACTGCTCGCGGGCGAGACGGCAGAGTTCCCCTCTTTGCACGTCCCGGCTGAAACCCTGACCGAACTGTCCCGCGAGTTGGGAATCCGCATTGAGCACTGGATCGTCGGTAGAATGGACGACGGCGCGATCCACGCAGAGCGCTACTTCTATTACCGTGCGCACAAAATCTATGCAGCGGACTTCGTCGGCAGCGTTGAGGAGGCGGAAAAGCTATGGAGTTAAGAGCAGCCCGCCTCGACCGGCGGCTCACGCAGCCGCAAGTCGTCGCCAAAATGAAGGAAGTCGAGCCGCGCGTTGACGTGGCGCTGTACTCCAAGATGGAGAGCGGAATTTGCCTGCCGACGCCCGCGCAGATGGGCGTGCTCCTGTCCGTGCTGGACTGCCCGCTGCATGACCTCTACACCCTCGACGAGATCGCCTTCCCCTCTATTCAGCCGGAAGTAATCGAGATTCCGGATGAAACCCGCGTCCCGGTTCGTCCCCGCAAGCCTGACCGCCGCAAGGGAGACCGCCACCGCAAGACCCGGCGGATCTGTTTGCGCGTGGACAACGCCACGGCCGCCGCTCTGCCGAAGATCTGCGACTACTTCGGCTATAAGAACGTGCAGGCGTGGCAGCAAGATTGCCTCGACACCCTGATTCACAACTACCAACAGAAAGGCGGGACGGAGTATGTGCCTACCCGAGACGGCTCCACTACTGCCGATTGAGCCCGGCGATCCAGACTACGACCCCTTTTGCAAGAAATCCCCCCCCCCGAGCCGCTTGTGCAGCTGTCGCTCGCTGGCCCGGGCGTGTGGATCTGCCCGACGTGCTGCGCCGTCCTCGGGACGGTCGGCAGCAGATACAAAACGAAATGCCCGAAATGTGGGCAGAAATTGAGGTAAAACGCCATGACATTATATGAAATTTCTGCAACTATGCAGCAGTTCCTCACCGCCGTTGACGCGGGCGAGATCCCGGAGGAGGCTTTCGCCGACACCCTCGAAGGGCTGGAAGGCCTGCTCGCTGACAAGCTGGACGACTGCGCCTGCGCCTACAAGGGGTTGATCGCAGAGGCAAAGGAGATCAAGGCGGAGGAAACCGCCCTCGCCGCCCGCCGCAAAGTCAAGGAGAACGAGGCGGCGCGGCTGGCCTCGTATATCGACCACTGCCTCAAGGACTCCGCCGGAGATGGCGTCAAGCCGGAGAAGTTCGAGACTGCCCGGAACGTGCTTTCCTACCGCGCAAGCGAGGCCGTGGACGTGCCGGACGTGGAGAACGTCGTCCTGTGGATCCAAGCCCACGAAGGCGAAGTGGTCGGCGGCGTCGCCGTTGACGCTGACAAGCTCCTCAAATGGAAGGAGCCGGAGTTGTCAAAGACCGAGATCAAGGCCGCGCTCAAAGCTGGCCTCGTGATCCCCGGCGCGACCGTCAAGAAGTCGTTCAACTTGCAGATCAAGTAAAGGAGCGGGACTATGGACGAGAAGAATCTCGAACTCTACAAGGCGTTCCGATCCGTGCCGGAGAACGCACAGCGGGCGATCACCGGCGGACGGCTCAAGGGCAAGACCGAGATCAACCCTATGTGGAGAATCAAGGCGTTGACCGAGGTTTTCGGGCCCTGCGGCATCGGCTGGCGCTATGAGGTCGTCAAGCAATGGCTCGAGCCATGCGCACAGACCAGCGAGACCGCCGCCTTCGTCAACATCAATCTCTTTTTCCTCGATAAGGACACCGGCGCATGGTCGGAACCTATTCCCGGCACTGGCGGCTCTATGTTCTGCGCAAAGGAGCGCAGCGGAATGAACTGCTCCGACGAGTGCTACAAAATGGCTCTCACGGACGCGCTCTCCGTCGCCGCAAAGGCGCTCGGCGTCGGCGCGGATATTTATTGG
>ENA-OZBF01001152-OZBF01001152.1-human-gut-metagenome-genome-assembly--contig:-NODE-1152-length-10479-cov-5.424789_pt1 | contig 10479 bp, 10 predicted proteins | sample MGYA00243980_ERZ653522 | MGnify/ENA primary metagenome ERZ653522 (study PRJEB26926, sample SAMN06165106) | human gut metagenome | biome: ENVO:00009003; feature: ENVO:2100002; material: ENVO:00002003...
TCTACACCCTAGAGTTCGTCGGCAGCGTCAGATGTGTATAAGAGACAGGCCTATATCGAGGACATCAGCGAGATCCACCGCACCGAACCCTACGTTTACAGCCAAATGGTGGCAGGCCGCGATGCCCCCACCTTCGGCGAGGCCAAGAACAGCTGGCTGACCGGCACGGCTGCATGGACCTTCGTGAACGTGAGCCAGTACATTCTGGGCATCCAGCCCACTCTGGACGGCCTGCGCGTTGACCCCTGCATCCCCCACACGCTGGCAGGCTACACCGTCACCCGCCGTTACCGGGGTGCCGTGTACCACATCCGGGTGGAGAACCCCCATGCCGTGCAGAAGGGCGTGCAGAGCGTCACCGTGAACGGCGCTCCTATTGCGGGCACCCTCCTGCCGCTGGCAAAGCCCGGTGAAAGTGTAGAGGTCTCTGTCATTCTTGGATAACCTCCCTCACAGCAAAAAGACCGCCAAAGCAAGTAGAAACGCTTGCTCTGGCGGTCTTTTCAATACAGTTTTTTCAGTTCCAATTACAGCATCCTGGAAAGGAAAGCCTTCAGACGAGGATGCTTGGGGTTCGAGAAGAGCTCCTGCGGGGGCTCATCCTCCTGGATCCTGCCCTCATCGATGAAGATGACGCGGTTGGACACCTCGCGGGCAAAGCCCATCTCGTGGGTGACCACCAGCATGGTGATGCCGGTGTGGGCCAGCTCCTTCATCAGCTCCAGCACCTCGCCGACCATCTCAGGGTCAAGGGCGGAGGTAGGCTCGTCGAACAGGATGACATCCGGGTCCATGGCCAGAGCGCGGGCAATGGCAATGCGCTGCTGCTGGCCGCCGGAAAGGCTCTTGGGGAACACATTGGCTTTATCGGACAGGCCGACACGGGCCAGCAGCTCCTCGGCACGCTTGGAAGCCTCCTCCTTGCTCTTGAGCTTGAGCAGCTCCGGGGCCAGGCAGAGGTTCTGCTTGACGGTCAGGTGGGGGAAGAGGTTGAAGTGCTGGAACACCATGCCCATCTTCTGGCGCACGGCATCGATGTGGGCATCATCCACCTCGATGCCCTCAAACTTGATGGAGCCGCCGGTGGGGATCTCCAGCCGGTTCAGGCAGCGCAGGAAGGTGGACTTGCCGCAGCCGGAGGGGCCGATCAGGCAGACCACGTCGCCGCGGTAGATGTCGATGTCGATGCCCTTCAGGACATCCAGGGTGGGGGTGGGCTGCTTTGCGCCCTTTTTGGCCTCACCGCCGTAGGTCTTGGTCAGACCACGGACTTCCAGGATCTTTTCAGCATGATTAGCGGTCACCTTGCGCCATCCTCCTCTCAAACTTCAACAGCAGCCATGTAAAGAGCATGACTAAGATCAGATAGACCACTGCAACGCCCAACAGGGGGAACATGGCCTCGTAGGTACGGTTCATAATGCCCTGCGCCGCATACAGCAGCTCCTTGCCGCCGATAACGGTGATGAGCGAGGTATCCTTGAGCAGGACGATGAACTCGTTGCCCAGTGCAGGCAGCACCGCGCGGATGGCCTGCGGAATGACAATGACCACCATGGTGGTCATGTAGTTCAGGCCCAGGCTGCGGCCGGCTTCCATCTGGCCGGGGTCCACCGCCATCAGGCCGCCGCGGATGATCTCCGAGACGTAAGCGCCCGAGTTGATGCCCAGTGCCAGCGCACCGACCATGGTAAAGTTGCGGCTGTTGGAAAAGATGACCATGCTCATAATGAGCAGCTGGACCATCATGGGGGTGCCGCGGATGATGGTGGTGTACACCTGACAGACGGCATTGAAGAAGCCCAGCACCGGGTTCCTGCGGCCGGGACGCTGCTGGTCGTGCGCAACACGCACCAGTGCCACCACACTGCCCAGCACCACGCCCAGTGCCAGCGCAATGGCGGTGACCAGCAGCGTAGTGCCCACGCCCTGGATGTACTGCACCCAGCGGTCGTTCAGGATGAACGCCTGATAGAATTTGAAGAACATTTCCTGCCCGAAGTCCAGCTTCGTGCCGCTGTTGAGCAGCTCTTTCAGCAGTTCGTATTGTGCGGCCATTCGCATCCTCGCTTTCTAAAATTGTTAGAATTTTGTAACCTGTTCTTTCCAAAAAAGGGGAGGTGCCCCAGATGGGGCCGCCTCCCCGCGATACAAGGTACAGCTGAATTATTCAGCGGTGATGTACTTGTCCACGATGGACTGCAGGGTGCCGTCAGCCTTCAGCTCTTCCAGAGCGGCATTGACAGCATCCTCCAGAGTGGAACCCTTTGCCAGACCGATGGCGTAATCCTCCTCGGCGTAGCTGGTGTCCAGAATGACCAGACCGGGGTTGGCGGCAACGAACTCCTTTGCAGGGGCATTGTCGATGACAACTGCATCGACCTGGCCATTGTTCAGAGCCTGCACAGCGGTCAGACCGTCGTCGTATGCGACCACAGCGTCATCGCCGAAGTCATCAGAGCAGTAGATGTAGCCGGTGGTGCCGCGCTGGGTGCCGATCTTCTTGCCTGCCAGATCATCGGGAGAGGTGATATCAGAGCCCTCGGGAACGATGATGGACTGGATGCCGGTAGCGTAGCTGTCGGAGAAGTCCATCACAGCCTTGCGCTCGTCGGTCACGGTAACGCCAGCCATGACGATATCGGCCTTGCCCTGCTGCACGCTCAGCAGTGCTGCGTCGAAGTCCATATCATCGATCTGCAGCTCCAGGCCCAGCTTCTCAGCAATGGCCTTGGCGGTGTCGATGTCGATGCCCTCAAACTCACCGGCATCGGTGGTCATCTCGTACGGAGGGAAAGCAGCGTTGGTGGCCATGGTCAGCTTGCCAGCCTCAACGGTGGTCAGCTCAGCGGCAGCGCTGGTGGAAGCAGCCTCGGAAGAAGCTACACTGCTTGCAGTGGAAGAAGCGGTGCTGGAGGCGGAACCGCCGCAGGCAGTCAGAGCCAGAGCGGCAGCGGTCAGACCAGCGGCAGCCAGAAAGCTGCGGCGATTGATCTTTTTCATATTCAAACACTCCTCTGTTGATTGTATAATTTTTCACTTTCCCGGCACGATGCGCTTCATCGTGTCATCAAGGAACAGGATTAGTATATGTTGTACAAATAAAAAAGTCAAGTGTTGTGCAAAAAATCGGAACAAATGAAACCCTTTTGAAAACATTTATACATACAGCGGCCTATTCTTAATGTATATATACATTTTGCTCCTGTGTTTCTGTCATTCCGTTGTATTCTGCCAGTGAATCTTCCCACGGAACTTAATCCCGGACATTGACACCTTTTCCTTCTAATTGGTATAATCAGGCTGGAAGCATGGTAAAAGCAGCCAAGCTCAAACCGCGCTGCCCCGCCGGGATGCGGGGAGAAAGGATCCTGCTATGAAAAATCGTATACTGAAAGCCCTGGCCTCCTTTGGTCTGTCCGTCTGTGTGCTGGCAGGCAGTTCTGTGGTCAGCATGGCCGAAGAGACCCCGGGCAAAACCGAGTGCAAGGAACACACCTGGAAGACCACGACAGAGTATAAGACTGAGTGTGTGGAGACCACCTTCCAGCATAAGCTCCCCGATGGCACCACCGAGACCCTTACACTTTGCCCCGAATGCGGCAAGGTAAAGAATAACACCCAGCTGACCAAGGTAAACGGTGTCTTCTCCAACTTTTCCAACCTGACTGTTCACACCGGGGCTCTGAAAAACGGTGAGCAGGTAATGACAGCAGCATTCTACTATCCCACTGTTATTGAACGTGTCATCTGCGAAAAGTGCGGCACCGTAAAGAGCGAGGAGGTCACCCCCGCCCGTGTGATGGCCCAGCCAGTCATTGCCAGCATCGAGGTACCCGCCAATACCGTTTCCGGCTACAGCCTGATGCAAATCAATGCTGACGGTACCGAAACACCGGTCAGTGTTTCCTACAACACCGAGCTGAACAAGGCATATTTCCGTCTGGATGTCACCACCGGGGCCCAGCTGCTGCGGATGGTTCCCACCACCTGATTTTCCCACATAACCAACGAGACCGCCCGGTGGGCGGTCTCGTTTTTGTTTTATCGGCGTTTCTGTGGCAGGGGGATGCCCAGCACCAGGGCAATGCCCACGGCCAGCGCCACGGCGATCTTGAAGGTGGAGATGCCGTTTGCCAGCGCCAGCGCGTTGTCGCCCTGAATGAAGTAGTAGGCGCTGTAATAGATGCCCGCACCGGGCACCAGCGGAAAGATGCCGGTGAGCAGGAACACCGTCACCGGTGTTCTGAGGGTCATCGCAAGGATGCGGGCCAGCAGCGTCAGCGGAATGACCGCCAGCAGCGAGGCTGCAAAGGCTTCCATCCCGAACAGCTCCGCGATCTCGTATACCAGCCACCCCACTGCGCCCACCAGCCCGCAGTAGGGCAGGGTGCGCCTGGGGCAGGCAAAGAGGATGGCAAAACTCAGGGTGCCCGCCCCGGCCAACAGGAACTGCAGGGCCAGACGGCCCAGCTGCTCCCCGGTGAAAAGAAGCTCTGTCATACCACGGCCACCCCCTTCAAAAAGGCATAGAGGCTCAGCACAAGGCCGGTGCCGATGGCGATGCTGGCCGCAATGAGCAGCGCGTCGATCATCCGGATGGTGCCGGACAGGTAATCGCCCTGCACAAAGTCCCGGATGCCCATGGTAAAGGCGATGCCGGGGGTCAGGATCATCAGAGTACCGATGATGGCGTGACTGGCTTCAGTGCCCAGCAGGCTGCAGCCCAGAATACAGCACAGGGTGATGAGGGCGGCGGTGGAGATGGTTCGGAACCCGCCCCCCACGCCGTGCCGCCCGCAGAACAGCAGGTAGGCGTTGGCCGCAACACCGGCCGCAGCGGCGGCAAGCCCGGCTTTCAGGTCGCCTCCAAAGATCAGCGCAAAGCAGAACGCGCCGCCCATGCCCGCCGCAAGCTGCACCCAGTCCTTCGGAAAAGGGATGCACCTGGCCTGAGCCAGCCGGGTCTCGGCCACATCGATGGTGTCCACTTCCCCGGACGCGATCTGGCGGGAAAGCTGATTCACCGCCGCCACCCGCCCCAAGTGGGTGGTACGGGTGGGCACGTTGCGCACCTCGCTCATCTCCGCCGTGCCTGCGCTGGCAAAAATGCCGTTGGTCAGCACATAGACATGGAACTCCCGCAGGTGGAAGCTGGCCGCCATGATCTCCATGGTCTGCTCCACCCGGAACACCTCTGCCCCGTTCTCCAAAAGGGTCTGACCGGCCGCCATAATAAAATCCATGATGCGGCGGCGCTGTTCCCCGTCCGGATACAATTCCCTCTCTGCCATGCTGTGGTCTCCTTAAAATTGGCATAAAAAATGACCGCCTCAACGTTTCAGTGCCTGAGCGGTCATTTTTCTTGACGAATCTATTTGTAGTATAGTCAATCTCCGGCGGCTTGTCAAGCAGGCACGCCGTTTTTTCAGAACTTGAACAGGTTCACGATCCGCTGCCACAGGCGGGTGAAGAAGTTGCCTTCCTGCACATCGGCGGTGGTCTCGGCGGTAACATCCGCAGCGGCGACCGTCTCACCGGTCTTATAGATGAACTTCACGCTGCCGGAAGCATCCTCGGACTTACCGGCAAAGCTGGTGTAGTCCTCCAGACGGCTGGTCATCTCGTCCAGCACGGTCTTCAGGCCATGGATCTGCTCCTCGTCCAGAGCGCCGGTCAGCTTGGAGATGCCCTCCTCATTGAACTGGTTCAGGCCATCGTTCAGCCGGACCGTGCCATCGCTGAGCTGGCCTGCGCCATCATTCAGGGTAGTCACGCCGTCATACAGGGTCTTGGTGCCATCGGCCAGCTGGGCGGCACCGTCCTTTGCGGAGTGGGCACCGTCAGCAGCGGTGGCGACACCGTTAGTATACTGGTTGACACTGGACACGAAATACTGGATCTGCGCCAGGCTGTTCTTCAGGGCACGGACATCTGCGATATCCTGGCTGTTCTCAGCCTGATACTTCAGCTCGTCATGCACGGTCTGTTTTGCGCTGGCAGTGCTCAGGTCAAGCATGGCGCTGAACATGGAGGGGTCGTAGCTCTGCATCAGCCGCAGAGCAGCTTCCAGGTCGTGGTTGGTCTTGGTTGCGGAGAGATACAGGGCAATGTCCAGCTGGCTGTCCTTAAAGCTGGGCTCCTGCTCCCAGACGGTGCGCACCATCTTCTTGCGGGCAGCGGCCAGTGTCTTTTCGTTCATGGTCAGCACTTCGTCAATGACGGAAGCGTAGTTGTCCCAGGTCATGGGGGTGTCGATCAGGCCGCCCTCCATCAGGGTGCTGTTGGCGGAGGCCAGAACGCCATCGGCCACCTGCTGGGCACCGGCCTGCAGGGCGGCGTTATTGGAGCTCAGGGTATCCAGACCGTTGGTCAGCTGGCCCAGACCATCGTCCAGGGCAGAAGCACCGCTGTTCAGCTGAGAAGCGCCGTCCAGCAGGGCCAGGGTACCGTTGGCCAGCTGGGAAGCACCGTCCACCAGTTGGGCAGCACCATCCATCAGCTGGTTCATGGCATCGTTCAGCTGGCTGATACCATCGGTCAGTTCGTTGAGGCTGCTCAGGTCAAAGGCATTGGTGCCCAGCGCATCGGCGTTGGTGGCACAGGCCAGCATGACCTGCGGTGCGGTCAGGTTCTCAACATCGGCTTCCACGGTGACGCTGTCCTGCAGATAATCCTCCACAGTGGACAGGTCATCGGGCAGCAGGCCGTCCAGAGAATCCTTCACGCCGGGCAGGCAGACAAAAGCGGCCACGCTGCTCTTGGCGGCGGATTCCAGCATTCCGTGCTCGGCGCTCAGGTTGGTAGCATCCTGACCAAAGATCACGCCCACAGCAGTGATGAGCGGGGTGACAACGGTGCGCTCCTTGCCGTTGACGGTCACGGTGCCGGTCTCGTTGTTGGTCAGATCGACGGTCACGGTCAGGTGGCCGCTCTTGCCGACCAGGTTCTCAAGACTGTCGGTCACACCGTCCAGCGTATAGGTGACATTTGCGGTGATGGGCAGGGGCTTGTCGGTATTGCCCTTATAGTACACGTCGGTATCGTCGGTGTTCCAGACCAGCTTTTCGCCGTCCTGGGTGAACGCGGCATCGCTCTCGGTGTTCTGGATATCGGTCAGAGTGCTCTCATCGGTGACATTGGACAGGCCGGAAGCGCTGTACAGGTGCTCACTGACGGTGGTGGACTTGATGGAGCCGTCGGCGTTCATCACGGCGTAGACGGTCTCATCCTTGGAATAATCGGCCTTGGCGGCTGCAAAGGCGGGCAGGGTCATGCCTGCGGCGAGAGTCAGCGCCAGCGCCGCACTGGCGAAACGAAGCGATTTTTTCATGGTAATTACTCCTTATCAGACTTCTTGGCGTTGGAAGATTCAGGGACCAGCCAGTGCATGGTGGTGTGGCGGATGACCCAGTCCAGCAGCATCAGGGCAGCGGGCAGAACGACCAGAATGACAGCCATACTGATCAGTGCGCCGCGGGAGATGAGCCGGCAGATGCTCTGCAGCAGCTCCATCTTACTGATGGCGGCCACGCCGACGGTTGCGGCAAAGAAGGTCAGGCCGCTGGTCAGGATGGACTGGCTGCAGTGCTCCAGCGACTGCTGGGCAGCTTCCTGCGGGGTGCGGCCATAGCTGCGCTCCTCGTGATAACGGGTGGTCATCAGGATGGAGTAGTCCACAGTCGCGCCCAGCTGGATGGTGCCGATGACGATGCTGGCGATGAAGGGCAGCTGGGTACCGGTGAAGTACGGGATGCCCATATTGATGGAGATGGCGGCCTCGATGCTGGCAACCAGCAGCACAGGGATGGACAGGCTCCGGAAGGAGATCAGGATGATGGCAGCGACTGCCATGATCGACCAGACGTTGACGTTCTTGAAGTCCACGTCCGCAACCTCGATCAGATCCTTGGTCATGGCACCCTCGCCGGTGATGACACCGTTGGGGTCAACCGCCTTGATGAGGTCATTCATCTCGGTCAGCTGGTTGTTGATGGCATCGGTGCCGGTCTTATAGGAGCTGTTGGCCAGAATGAGCTTGTAGCCGCCGGACTGCAGGATCTCGGTCACGCTGTCGGGCAGCAGTTCGGTCTGGAAGCCAGGGCCGGTGATGGAATCCAGGCTCACCACCTGGGTGATGCCGTCCACATCCTTGAGCTCATCGCAGAGGTCAGACACCTGCGTTGCGGTCAGGTCCTCATCCACCAGAATAAAGTGGGAGGTGGTCATGCCAAAGTCCTCGCCCAGCTTGTTGGTGCCAACGATGCCGGTCAGATCCTGGGGCAGCGAGTCGAACAGGGTGTAGTAGACCTCGGTCTTTTGCTGGGCCACCACAAAGGGCACCAGCAGCACAAGAAAGACGACCACGATGGGCATTGCGTGCTTGGAAACAAAGTAGCTGAGCTTGGTCAGCTTGGGCACGATGGTGCGGTGCTTGTACTTTTCGACCTGCTGATCAAAGGTCAGGATCAAAGCAGGCAGAATGACGATGGTGCAGATGACACCCAGCGCCACACCCTTTGCCATAACAACACCGATATCGCGGCCCAGCGTCAGGCGCATGGCGCACAGTGCCAAGAAGCCCGCAATGGTGGTCAGGGAGGAAGCGGTGATGGAGGTCATGGTCTTGCAGATGGCGGTCACCATGGCTTCCTCGTTGGAGGAGCGGAGTTCCTTTTCCTCCTGATAACGGTGGAGCAGGAAGATGGAGAAGTCCATCGTCACGCCCAACTGCAGCACCGTGGAAAGCGCCTGGGTGATGTAGCTGATCTGACCCAGGAAGATGTTGGTGCCAAAGTTGTACGCAATGGGGAACAGCAGGCCCAGCATGAACAGTACAGGCGTGATGGTGCTCTCCAGCGAGAGGAACAGCACCAGCATACTGGCACCCACAGCGCACAGGATGTACAGCGGCATCTCTTCATTGATCAGTGCCTTGGTATCCTGCAAGATGACGCTCATGCCGCCAAAGTAGCAGTCGTGCCGCAGCACCTGTTTGATCTGCTGGACGGCGTTCATCGTCTCGTCGCTGGCGCTGGGCGCATCAAACCGGACGATGAGCATGGTGGAATCGTTTTTGCCGAACATGAACTGCTGGACATCCGCGGGCAGCATCTCGGTGGGGATGCTGGGGTCGATGACATCGCTGAGCCAGAAGGTCTGTGTGACACCGGGCACCGCATCAATGTCCTTCTTCATGGCGATCAGTTCATTGGTAGGCAGGCCTTCCACCGTGATCATGCCGGTGGAGGCCAGATGGAAGTCGTCCTCAAGCGCTACCTCGCCGATCATGGAGTCGAGCTCCTGCGGCAGATAGGTCAGGACATCATAGTTGATGCGGGTAGCAACCGCGCCGATTGCGGAAGGGATCAACAGCAGGACCGCTACTGTTAAGATCAGCTTGCGCAGACGCACGATGCTCTGTGCGATCTTTTTCATGGGAACCCTCCATACGAAAGTTGATTGGATCTGCCCCAAAAATGACCATCGGTCATTTCTGAGCAAGCACTATTATAGCCAATCGACGCAAGGTGTCAAGATAAAAAATGACCAAAAGTCAGTTTTCTTATCACAAAGCAAAAATTGTATAGCTTTTCCGGGGGCTTTTGCTCTTGCGCTCTTCCCTTCTCCCTGCTAAAATATTGTTTACACGACAAAACAACGTCAGAAAAGAGGATGCAGCAAGCTATGAGCACCGTGGAAGGAAAGAAACAGGAGAAGCGCCGCGCGCTTCTGGATGCAGCTTACGAGCTGTTTCTGGAGCGGGGCACCTCCAAGACCAGCGTGGAGGATATCACCTCCCGCGCCAAGGTGGGCAAGGGCACATTCTACCTCTATTTTGCCGATAAGGGTTCGGTCACGCAGGCCCTGCTGGCCCGGGTGAGCTACCAGCTGCTGGACAACGCCTGTGCCGCCGCCGAGCAGCACGCCGCCGAGCTTACCAGCTTCCCCGACCAGATGATCTTTGTCATTGACCATATCATCGAAGCCCTGCGCGCGGACACCCTGATGCTCCGCTTCCTGGAGCGCAGCTTTGTCTGGCCCGGGCTGGATCAGATCGAAGCCAGCGGCGAGGCCGAGCCGCTGATGCGCAAGGTCCTCCAGACCGTGATGTGCAGCCCCGAGATGGCGGGCCGCACCGAGCGGGAGATCTACCAGCGCATCACCGCCCTGGGCAGCATGTGCATGTCGGTGTGCTATACCTCCGTGTTGGAGGGCAAGCCCGACAACATCGACAACATGAAGCCCATCCTCTATGACATCATCCGCCGGGCGCTCTGAGCGCACCTCTCCCCTGCCAGCCCCCGCAAAGGGGCCTTTGTGCCAATCCTCCGGGGCAAAAAACGGAAAAGGCAGACTTTTTTCAAAAAAGCCCTTGCAATTGCGCGAAAAATGTGGTATCATACTCAAGTCGATACGACATCTGGACGGTTAGCTCAGCTGGTAGAGCATCTGCTTGACGTGCAGGAGGTCACAGGT
>ENA-OZBF01001168-OZBF01001168.1-human-gut-metagenome-genome-assembly--contig:-NODE-1168-length-10397-cov-3.617482_pt1 | contig 10397 bp, 4 predicted proteins | sample MGYA00243980_ERZ653522 | MGnify/ENA primary metagenome ERZ653522 (study PRJEB26926, sample SAMN06165106) | human gut metagenome | biome: ENVO:00009003; feature: ENVO:2100002; material: ENVO:00002003...
GCGTCAGATGTGTATAAGAGACAGATATTTCCGATTGCAACATCAAAACTGTTGTCATTGAAACGAGTATTCTCAAAGCCGTCAATCGTAATGTCAGCTTGCGGATACAGCTTTTGAGCTATTCTGCCTGACAGGCTGTCTTTTTCAACACCGTACAAATTCACCTTATCACGAAGCTCTTCGGGAAGTCTGCCGAAAAAGTTTCCTACGCCCATTGCAGGCTCAAGTATGTTGCCGTCCTCAAATCCTGCGTTACGAATGACCTCATATATACTGTCAACGATTGCTGTATCTGTGTAGAATGAATCAAGCACAGTTGACCGAGCTGCGGTATATTCTTCATCCGTAAGCAAACCCTTGAGTTCAGAATACTCATTTTTCCATTTATCATTATCAGACTCAAAAGCATTGGCAAGACCGCCCCAACCGCTGTAAAGGGACAACTGACCTTGTTCTTCAGGTGTAGCCGCTCTGTTTTCTGCTTCCGTTTGCTTTAAAATCTTAATGGCAGCAATGTTATTTTGAAACTTTGTTTTTGCTCCCGTGACAGCTTCTCTGTCTTCAAGTACATAGTTTTCATGAGAGGTGATTTCATCAGATGAAACATCTGATACGGGTATACTGTCAAACAAGGTGGGTTGAGAAGTTGTCTGAGCGTGTTCATCTGTATCTCCACCCGTTGCCCACATAAAATTGTTTTTACCTACAGAAGATTTCTCAGAAGTTGACTTTTCGTCATTTTCAAGTTGCATAGCAAGCTCATCAACGCTATGCAGCTCGGTATTGCTGTTGTTTTCTTCTGCGTTGCTCTCTTTTTCAGGATATTCGGCAGCCTGTTCTTCTTTTATACTGTTGAATGTATCGTAGAGATATTTAAAATAGTGTGTACCTAAAGTATCCCAGTTATAAGCTTGAAAAAACTGACTGTTTTGAATTGACACACCATCACTTGTAATCTGAATTTCATAATCATCTGTAATTTCAGCACTATTAAGATTTGTGTAATGGTTTATGAAATGCTTTGCAAGTTCAACATCAATATTATCACCGTTTCTGTATTTTTTAACAATTTCAGAAATTCCGTCATCAACATTATGCCACGCTTTTTCATAGTCAAAAAATTCATTAACTATAGCAACTTTCTCATCAAAAGCAAGTAATGGTTTCAATAACTCATTACTACGATTTTCGAATGCAATATCATCTTTAAGCAATTTAACAACAGCAGAGTACTGTGAATACTGCTCAAGAAAATCAATCACACCGCCAATGCCGTCCCCGATGTCCTGCCGTTCGGTGTATTTCGTACCGTTCGGCATATTAATAATAAATTTCGTTTTTTCATAACCAAGATGAATATTGTCAAGTTCACCGTTTCTGTATGCTTCTGCAACCGCATTTTCACTGCCGTATTCCTCAATTTCAAGCTGTCTTTGCTCAACCCATTCGTCATCGGCATTTTTCATAAGTTTATCAAATTCAGAAACAGAGTATGTTTTGCCGTTCTCAAATACCGGACTTTCACTCCAATCACAAGTAATTGTCGGACGAATTATTTCCTGTACAGACTCAGTTTGTTCAGGCTCGTTTATCGGGACGATTTCATTTTCTGAATTAAATTGATTAACGATTTCTTCTGAGCTGACATTCAGAGCACCGGCATCGGATTCTGCGACAGCCATAACCTGTTGAATAAATGGATCACTGTTCAGCTTATCTTCATCGACAAGCTCACCGTTGACTATCCCTGCGTCCTCAAGCTGCTGACGAATAACTGCGGGATCTATGTCGTCAAGCTCGTCGTGTTCCTCATAAAACGGTGCAAGCTCCTCATATTTGATATTCACAGTAAATCCTTGTGTTTTAAGAAGTTCAGTATTATCATTCAGTTTAAAATCAGGGAATCCGACTGTATCAACTGAAGAACCGTTAATGTTTCTTGTTGTAGAAACAAGGTCGAGAATATCTGCAACGGTTTTTGCGTTCTCACCTCTGACTTCATAAAAATCACCGACCTTTATAAGTTCTATTTTCCGCACTTCAGGTAATTTGATTTCGGGAACTACTGCAAGCTCAACGAGCTTGTGCTGAATATCTGCATTAAGACCTTCGGCAAACTCCGTACCGCTGTAAAACTTTTTAATAGCGGTTCTGAAACTTTCGCTACCGATATCAATTAACCTTTGTTCGCCTGTTGTATCAAGAAAATCAAAGAATCCTGAAAAATCATCTCCGTATTCTTTGTTAGCTTCCGCTATCTGTTTGTAAGATACCTCGGTAATTACAAACTGACCGCCGGAGTATGCGTCAGGATTATAGTACATATATGTAATACTTTCGACTTCGGACTCTTGAAAATAAAGGGTTTTCTCAAGAGTGTTAAAGTCGGGTAAAGCAGGAGTGTATGTACCGCCCTCAATTTGCCCTTCAATATCCGTGCGTGTAGTACCTTTAATATCTGCAATGAGATTGATTAAATCTTCATACGAGCCGTTCTTGTATGCTGTAAAGAAGTTTTGCATTTCATCAATCGAAAAAGTGTAATCAAGCAAGTTGATTACTGATTCGCTCATACCGTAAGTTACCATTTCTCTGATAATTTCAAACTGAGTAGTTGAGTAACCACGATTTTCAGTTAATTTTGCAGTAATGTTATCATTAACAAAACGCTGTTTTAAATCATTAAACCTTGATGTATCTGCAAATATCAAAGATTTATCCGAAAAACTTCGATATGTGTCAACATAAATTTCGGCAAGAGCAGAAAGTTGTGATTCATAAAAATCAGTGCAGTCAGAAAACAATGAAACAAAGTTATCAGTCAAATTATCATCGTTTCTCGTTTGGATAAATTTTACAGACGGTGCAAGTGCCGAAAGTTGCGATTCATTAAAATGTAATTCAGATATTTTTTCATTAACTGATTTTGATTCTTCCGGTGATTCATTTTGAACAACCTCAGATTTTGACATAAATGATGCTCGCTGTTCTTTAAGTTCAGCAGATATTTTATTCAAGGTATCAGCATATTGCTTGTCAACAGTAATAGTTGTTGTTTTTCCGTAAATTCTGCCTGAAAAAAGGATGCCTTGCTCAGTAAGCCTTTGACCGATTTTATAGGCAAAATCGGTATTGTACTTACGGTATAATTTATCCTCAATAGAATCGTAGGTTGTAGTTCCTATGATGTTGTTGGTTTTATAGACTTTTGAATTACATTCTATAACAGTCTGATAATCAATATCCAACTTATCAATATTAGTTGCGGTAGCTCTGCCTATGGCAATATGTGCTTCACCATTAAAAATATAAGCACAATAATTAAGACCTGAATTTTCAAGTTCCTGACATATATTATCAAAACTATCCTCATTCGCAATGATTACTTTTTTGTATTTGTTCGGAGTGTTGCTGTTCCATATTTTGTTTCCGTATAATTCAATCATTTCATTCACCTCTTAAAAAAGACCTGTGCCTGAGTTTTGGTTTTATCATTCGTTTGTTGCTCATTATGAGCAATAGTGTTTGCATTTTGCTTAATCTGATTTCTCGATAAAGGTGCTGTTCTGCGTTCGGATTTCTTTTCAGGCTCTTTGAGTTTTTCGTATTCCTGCTGCTTATTGCCGTTGTTGATAATACCGTCAATGCTGTCATAATCGTCCTCAATCGACATTTCGGCATTTTTTAGGTAGTTTTCTTCGAATACAGCTTTTGCGGCAGATGAAACGATTACATCAGCCTGCTTTTTTAAAGCCTGTGGGTTGGTTGTAAACTCATCAACAATGTTCTGACAGCTCTTGCTGATAATATTGTCAGCTTCCTTATCGGGCATAGTTTTAACCGATTCAAACTTATCTGACCACTCATTAAGAGCCTTGAGCTTGTTTATCAGCTTTTCTTTTTTGTTGGTGAGCTTGTCGATTTGTTTTCGCAGTTTGAGTTTTTCGGACATATAATGAGTTTGACCGTATGCTTTTATTGCAGCATCGAGTTTGCTCTGAGTAGTATCAAACTTTTCAGAGGTTGTCCTCATTGCCATTGTCCCGTATTCCTGCATACCTTTGACAAAGTTTTCTTTCCTGCCGTCAGGGGATTTCATATTGTCAAGAAATTTATTGATTTTTTTGCAGTTCTCAGCACGGCTTTGTTGCTTCAAAATCTTCTGCTCATTCGATTTGATGTTCAGCTTATGAGAATGGATTTTCTCATTGATATTTACTATTTTCTGTCGCCTTTCAGCCGATAGAACAGACAATGCTTTATACACAGGCATTGGTACAACATTTCTCATTGATTCAACCGTTGAAACAAATTCAGCACTGCGAACCTTTTTTATGTTGAGTTTTTCGATTTTTGCATTGAGTTTATCGTTTTTTAGATTAAGCTCATCAATCTTAAGATTGCACCTGTCATACAGCTTTGCAAAAATCGGTATTGAAAATTCTTTGCTTTTCGTTTGTTCAAGCAATTCGGGTTCGGATTTTGTCTGTTCGGGTTGGAGATTGTCATTATTGACTTCTTCATCTCGCTGTTTTCTTTTATCGGTATTTGGATTATTATCAAAATCATTTGTAATATCAGGCATTTTACTTCCTCCTTCGTTTATTTTTTATGGAAACAGCAATTACTAAAATTGCCAAAATTGCGGTTATAACAATTACTGCAATAATAAAATCAAAACTTCCGTTATTGTTGTTTTCGGTTTTTGTTGCCGTATCAGATGCAGCTGTATCCTTTACTCTTTCAGCAGTCACAATAAGTCTGTGACTGTTTACACCGTATGGATAACAAGTTATAAGACTTAATAGGTCTTTTTCTTCGTCAACTGACAGTAACGATATGTTGTCGGGCTTAACAATGTTTTTTGCTGTTACAGCATAGGTAAGCGTTTCATCGAGTACGGATACCTTGATTTCATCACCGATTTCAAGCTCGTTGAGATTGTCAAAAAACACCTGCGTAGGATAACCCGTGTGAGCTGAAAGCACCGAATGATTTCCTATACCGCCAATCGGAAACGCTGTATTTGGCAGATGAGCAACACCTTTTTCAAGCACTTTATCCGTATCCCCGTGGTAAATAGGCAGTTTTACATTGATTTTTGAAATATCAATGTAGCCTATAAGACCGTCACCAAAATTGAGAATATCGTCATATCCGTCAATCACGCTGTCTGTATCGTAAGAAAATCCATTGATAAGTTCTGATAAATTGTTGTTATATTCAGCAGCAGCCGACAAGTACTGTGACCTGTCGGCTGCTGAAATGCTGTCAAGATTTGCGGCATAATTGTTAATTGTGGATGCGGCGAAAAAACTATTGACAGCATTTGATACAGAAGGGTACAGCACAAAGCAGAGTGATGCAGTCATAAAAATTATTCCTATTATCAAGGTGCATTTGCTTCTGCATTTTTTCAATGTGCTGTACTCCTTTCTGTTTAATGTGAAATTACTTGTTTGTAGCTTTTACTCTTCTGCGAATGAACAATGTTGCAATACCGCCGAGTGCAAATGCTGTGCCGAGAATGTAGAACATTACTGTTCCGACACCGCCTGTCTGCGGAACAACAACCTTTGTATCCTTAACATCAACGCTTGCTGTGCCGTCTGTAGGGCAGTTTGTGATGTACGAACCGTCAACAAATGTTGCACCGTATGTAACATCAATTGTCACAGGAATAACCTTACCGTAGATGTTGTATCCCGTTGGGGCTTTTGTTTCGACAATATAATATTTACCGCTTGCAAGTTTGATTTCTTCTTTACTTGTGTTGTAGTAAGTAACCTTGCCGGTCTTGTCGGATACACCGCTTGCAAGGGCATTTGTAAGAGCAGTTGCGTCCTCTTCTGTCTTGAAAAGGCTGAATTCTGCACCTTCGAGAGCCTTTCCGTCTGTATCTGTCTTGTTTGTTGTTACAGCAAAGGTGTAAACATAAACTGTATTACCGTTTACTTCTGATTCAACACCGTTCTTGTTAGAATAAACGAGCTTTGTTTCTGTGTTAGGGTTGCCTGTCTTTCCTGTTATTGCGTACTTATTGAGCTTTGCTGAATAAGTTACAGATGTATAAGTAACACTCTCTGCATAAAAGTCATTTTTCTGAAGATAAGCGTTTGTGAGAGCTACATTAAATGTTGTAGCTTTACCATCAACTTCTGATGTTACATTGAGAGCATAATCAGTTGAAGCAAGGTCAGCAACCTTACCGCCCTGTGCGTTGAGAAGTGCAACCTTTACGCTGTCTTTATCAAGAGTAAGACCGGCTGACATTTCATCATATACGGTATATGATTTAAGTTTCATTTCGCTTGAACCGGCAGTCGATGACTTGATTTCAAAATTCACTGTGTCACCAAGGCTTACATCGGTAAAATTAACATTATCCTTTGTGCTGTTTGTGATAGTCTTGCCTGTTACAACATCACCGTCATTTACCTTTGTAGCAAGGTCGATAGCATTAATGCTGTAAACCCAACCGTTATTGTAATATGGAAGTGATACAACAGAGTTTGTAACGCTTTTAACACCGGCAGGAAAGTTAGTCGCTTTTATGTAGTACAAACCATGAGCAAGGCTTGAAAAAGTCTTTTTTACCGATGTTGCCGATGTAGTAAATGTGCCAACGGTTGAAGCTGTTGACGGAATCGAAGAAAGACCATCAAGAGCTGAGAGAACATTCGATGTCTTACCGCTTAAAATCTCGTCAGAGATTGAAGGAATAAGTGAATCATAGCCTGTCTTGTATGGATTTTCGGTTGTTTTGAGTTCTGCAACCTTGTACACCGTAAAGGTGTAACCCGGCTTTGAACAATTGAGCGTGAATGAAACCTTCTTTGTTTCATCAAGAGCATTTGCGTTGGTTGCAGCACTTGCAAATGGGATTGCAGTTAATACCATCATTACTGCAAGCACCATAGCTGTCATAATTCGTGTGATTTTCTTTTTCATTTTTGATTGTCCTTTCGTGATTTTTTATATTTCTTGCTACCGTGTTTACGGTAGTCATAGATGAAAAATATAGCCAATGCTCCGAGTGCTACAGAAGCAAAATAAAACGGAGCAATACCACCGCCACCTGTTTGAGATAACACAGATTTGTTATCGGCAACGGTTAATGATATATTAAGTGTGTTTTCATTGTCGGCTGAAATTGTAAATTCAACCTTTTTACCGTATGGCATATAGCCTGACGGAGTTACAGATTCAATAAAATAGTAATCACCTACCGGCAGATTACTGATTGACAAACTACCATTCGTAGCCATATAATCGGTTGCAGTTTTTGCAACTGAATTATACATATAAGTTCCTGAGCCTGTCTGATAACAGCTGATGGGAGTGTCGTCTGACTTATAGAGTTGCCAACCTGATCCGCCAAGAGCTTTTGTGCCGTCTGTTTTTGTCAGCTTAACAGAGCCTGTTTTCAGCGTGTTTTTGATATTTGCAAAAACTACGGTATCTGAATTAAGCGTAACTGTTACGCTTTTTGGCTTGTTGTACTTATACGGTAAAGAATAAGTGCCGTCATCGTTCAGAACACCGAGTTCTGATACCTTATATTTGAGCAATTCGTCATTGCTGTTATAAATCGGTAAGTCTGAAATTTCAGGACTTAAACCTTCAAGGTTTGTGCTTACTTTTTCGTTAAACCCTGTGTCAGCACAGCTTATTTCAAAATACAAACCGTCCACAACATCATCTTCAGATGTTTTTTGTACCTGTAACAAACCTGTTTTTACGGTGTTAACACAATCATATGTATAGTTGTATTCATCGGTATCATAGATTGTAAATTCGACTGCATCTTTCAGTTCATAACGGCTCGGAAACTTGTATGTTCCGTCTGACTGTTTGATGCCGATTTCGGTCAGTCTGTAGGTAATTTGAAAACCGTTTTGATTGAATACATATGGCAGAATTCCGTCAATTTTATTACCGTTTATGTCATAAAATTGCATATTATCTGTACTTGCTTTACCGTTTTTGTCGGTAGTCAAAACGATACTTGTAATCTCGTTTCCGTCTGCATCATAAGCCATAGGGGTAGGGATAAGGTCGTCACCGTATTCTCGTTCATCGTCAAAAGACTCAAGCTTAAAACTCAAACCCTCGATAACTCCGTCCTCGGAAGTCTTATTGATGTTAATACTGCCGGTTGCAGGAGCGTTGTACATGGAATAATTAAGCGTTGATGTTGTTCCGTATTTGTTGGCAGTCTTAAACTCTGATTCAGCCTTTTCAAGGTAATTTTCGGGGAAGTAGTAACTGCCTCCGCCGAGAAAACCTTTTTCAACAACCTTATATTTTATAGGAATACAAATTGCTGAGTTTGGAACGGTTAAACAGCTTGTGAGCTTGTAACCGTATCGGTTGTAATAGTTAGCTGTTCCGGTAGAATCTGTAACAATATCACCATAATATTTGCCGTTTTCGTCCTGTACCTCAAACCAAACTCCAGACACTTTACCGTTGTATGAGGTCTTTTTAACAGTTAAATCTGTTTCAGAAACTGTATTCTGAAAATTAAATGTAACCGTTTTGCTCTCGTCAAGCGTTAATGACTTACCGTTAGCGTTGGATTTTGCTTCTGATGATTTGCCATAGTAGTATCTTGAATAAGCATTCTCACAATTGCTGAATACAGCATTTGAAACACCTTCAAAATATGAACCTTTATAATTGATTGCATTTTCTTTCTTTATCGTCCAAGTGTAACCGCCATAGCTGTGAGATCCTAAAGTAGTCTTAAAACCAAGCTCCTTGACTGTATAGGTTATCTTGTTGCCTTTATCGTCATATACCCTCAAACCTTTAACAGTCGCTTCGCCGTTTTTATCGGTTGAAACTGCGTTGTACTCGTTGCCGAGGCTATCTGATATTGCAAACCAAAGATTTGAAACTATACCGTCTGTTGATGACTTCTTGATTTTGAGGTCAGCTTTTATGGCATCTTCATAAATCGTCTGAATAACGGCTGTTTCAACGGTTGAGTTTTCCTCATTTGCAATGACAGGATAAACATTATCGTCAAGCTCATAGCCTGTCGGTGCGGTTATTTCTTTGATGTAATATGTTTTGCCGACATCTACCGATTTTGCAAAAGTCCCCTTGCCATCAGCACTTGTTGTGAGCTTGTCATACAAGCTTGCACAAGCTGAATCAGAGTACAAGCCATATACTGCTCCGCCGACACCTATACCTGACTGATTAAGCTTGTTAATGCCCACATATGCCTTTGCCGGCATTTCATCAATCGGTACTTTGATAGGGGTATTTGTGTCCTGAGCAAGACCGGCAATTTCTTCATTTATTACTCTGTAAAACACAACATCACTTAGCGAGTATCCGTCAGGAGCTTTTTCTTCTCTTATAACAACTGTACCGATAGGTACTGTAATTAAGTTGTTGTTGTAATAAAATTCATCAGAGTTATATCCATCTGCAAGATAGTTTTTATTAAGCTCAGCATATCCATCTTCGTCAGTCTGAATATACCAAGTCCTTTTAAGGTTTTTGCTGTCAAGTGCAGGAGCGGTTTCATCTGCTTTGACATCATAGTCCTTATCAATTTCCTGTGCGTAGTATTCAATGCTGAAAACCGCACCGCCAAGACCTTGACTTGTTGTTTCGCCTGTAATTGCATTCTTTTTTTGTAACACAATACCGACAGGGTCATCTACAGGCTCATCAGTACAGCTAAAGCGATAAATTTTTGTACCGTCTGCGGCTTTTTTGCCTGAATTCACAAATGTATATACAGTTTCGTCAAGCTCATAGCCTTTTGGTGCTTTGGTTTCTTTTGCATAGTAAGAAGCTGATGCGTCAACATATTTACTGTAACTGCCGTAACCGCTTGCATTTGTTGTAATACTGCCGATTTTTTTGGTACAAGCTTTGTCTGTGTATATGCCATACTCAGCTCCCGACAAGCTGTAACAACCGTTGCCAGCTGTAAGCTCTTTGTTTGATGATGATTTGTGAAGTTGCAGCTTGACAACATCCGGAAATGTCAACTTAACATATCCGTCTTTAACTGTATAATTAGAACCCTGAGCAAAAGTCTGATATGATGCATAGTCATTACTTGTAATTAAATACAAACTGTTTTTGTTCTTGATTCCATGTTCCTTCAAAAAAGAATTTTTCATTGTCACATTAACTGTCGTACCAAGATTTTTAGAACAGGTAAATGTTATCTTTTTACCGCTTACGCTGACCTTAACATTTGAATTGCTGACGATTACATCGGATGCTTTAGTTACTGAAGCGGTACCGTTCTTATCAGTCAAAGTGATTGAATACTGTCCGTTTGATTGATTATATGACATTTGATACGACTTCGCAGAACCTGTCTCTTATACACATCTGACGCTGCCGACGAACTCTAGGGTGTA
>ENA-OZBF01001172-OZBF01001172.1-human-gut-metagenome-genome-assembly--contig:-NODE-1172-length-10354-cov-5.753568_pt1 | contig 10354 bp, 10 predicted proteins | sample MGYA00243980_ERZ653522 | MGnify/ENA primary metagenome ERZ653522 (study PRJEB26926, sample SAMN06165106) | human gut metagenome | biome: ENVO:00009003; feature: ENVO:2100002; material: ENVO:00002003...
ACACCCTAGAGTTCGTCGGCAGCGTCAGATGTGTATAAGAGACAGCTATAAAACACCCAAACGAAGACAACCACATATTCATTGCAATACCGCCGAGCAAAAAACATATTTTATTATTTATAGGCACATTCCCCCAAAACACTCTTGTATAATATTTAAATCCATATTTTATTTTTCTAATTCCAATTTCTGCAACGAATCCTCCGTAACCAGTAGCAATAACGGCATGCGATAATTCATGTAATAAAATTGATACAATCAAAATAGGTAATTCAATAAATATTACAGGCCAAAAGTCTTTTTTTTGAAAAGGATAGATCCATTTAGGAAACAAAACCGCCAATACTATGAATAAAATGAATGACGATATAATCGAAACAGTAATAAGCCAAGAAGGTAGATGTATATGTGAGAGAATTTGATTCGGGAATATTGCAAATAATACATCATTAGGCGATGTCTTTATTTCGTTGGAATTTACCTCGTGTGTTTCCTTATTTAGCAAAGAATGCGTTTGCCTGTCAAAAATCATTTCTCCAAATGGCGTTTTATAGTGTTCGTATCGATTAAAAATTTTACTCATTGTTTAATCCTTTAATTCTATAAAATATAGCAAATACCAAAGACAAAACCAAGAAATTTATTAATAGTATTAACCAGCTATTTACACTGTTCTCTAACTCCCGGGTGACAAACATCTGTCTGACATAATAGGAATAAATGCCTTTAGCAATTTTTTCAAGTTCGCTGTTCATAGCCGAGAACATCGGCAGCAAACCAATTATCATAGAAACAGGTGCTGTAATAGGTCCAACACTCATTTGATTTTTTGACAAAATTGCAAGAATAGAACCAATTAACAAAGATAGAATAATGCCAATTATTGACGAAACGATAAAAGTCACTATTTCCTTTGCATTAAACGGAATAATAAATAGAAAAAAACAATTACTAATCAAAGCCAGAAGAAAAACGCAAAATCCTACACCTATTAAATATTCCCATGCTTTAACGTTTGACATTATCAGCATCCTAAGTGTTTTCTTTTCTTTTTCCTCAGAAACAATACTTGACATAAATATAATAGGTACCATTACAGTATTCATCGTTATAAATGATGGCAAAATGAAGTCCAGCTCTACTTCAGATACTATTTCTTTAAATACAAGTGCTAATATCGGAAACATAAAAAATACCACAAGTACAAGTCTATTTTTCAATGAATCCTTAATTTGTTTAATGAAGATAGCACAAATGTGGTTAATTGTTTTCATCTTAAATCTCTCCCTGTCAGTTCAATAAATACTTCTTCCAAATTCGGTTCATTTGAATGGATACTGCGTATTTTATTATTAGTATCAAGTACAGTTTGTAATACTGTAAGCAGATCGTGTGAATCTACCATATATTTTTCACCATTGGTCATCTCAATATTAACTTCGCATTTTTTTCTATGATGTAAGCAGATGTCCTCTGGTGTACCTTCTTCAACTATATTTCCTTCGTTCAGAAGAGCAAGATGATCACACATCTTTTGAGCCTCATTCATATTATGCGTTGTTAAAAAAATTGTAGTTCCACTTTCTTTTAACATTTTCATCATCGAATGAATTTGCAATGTAGTAGCTGGATCCAGACCACTGGTAGGTTCATCTAAAAATACTATTTTAGGAGAATGTAAAATAGCTCTGGCAAATGACAATCTTTGACGCATTCCCTTAGAAAGATTAGAAACACTTTTTTTTGAACTTTCTATCAGACCAACTTTTTCTAATAAATCATTGATTACTTTTTTTCGATTACTAATTGAATAAATTCTAGCATACAGTTCTAGATTATCATAACAATTTAATCTATCATATAGCCCGTCATTGTCTAAAACCATGCCAAATGATGGGAAACTTTCATCAATTTTTTTATCTAATTCTTTCCCCAATATAGCAATATTTCCTGATGTTGCCGAAAGTAGACCAATAAGCATTTTTATTAAAGTTGTCTTTCCAGCTCCCGAAGGTCCAAGCAAGCCAAAAATTTCCCCCTCTTCAACACTTAAAGAAATATTATTTAAAACTTGTCGCTGGTCAAATGCTTTACAAACATCTTTTATTTGAATTACCTGCATAAATTATTCCTCACATTATCAAGAAAAGGACAGTACTAAAATATTAGCACCATCCTCCTTGTTTTAAGGACAGCTCTGTCCCATACATAATAGAGCTATGCTGCAAATGAAGCAGCTACAGCACAACCAGCAGCTGCTGCACCAGCAGTTGCGGATGAGGCAACATCGGAAGCTACAGTCTTTTCATTGCTATCAGCAATAATACTGTCCATTTCATGTTCCTCAAGAAGTCCATACTTTTCCATATTAAAGCTCCTTTCTATATAATATTACATTATCCCTTTTTTTCAAGGGTTAGTGCCAAAGTAGATTAAAAGCTAAATGCGATTAGTCAACAAATTTTGATAATTCGCTTTGTTCAATAATATCTGCCATCTGTCGTGTACGTAATGCATATGTATATTGAGAAATGGATTCATATAATCCTGAATACTTTTCACGATTCGTAATACTATTTTTAGTCAAACATGGATACTGCTTAATAATAACGTTCCTCTGATCAATAAAAATATCATCTACCCTGTTACAAATATATTCATCAAATAAAGTTCGCAGATATTCCATTACAATCTCATGATTGTCAATAGATGCCATGGCAGATACATAATATTTAACCGCCTGCAAGAACGAAAACTCACTCTTATTAATTAAGTCCTTAGAAATACCTTCATCTGCCATATACATAATATAGTCCATCTTTTCTGAAGCTTTACTATATTCACCTCTAAGCACATAATTCATCGCGATAAAATAAGCACAGCCACAATATATTTTCTCGCAAGGTACATCTTCAGGATTAACTACACCATAGTATGATTCCATTGTATTTTCATACGCATTACCAAGGAAATATTCCATTGTTGATATGAACAACTTACTATTTTTTGCATTAATTTTTTCTGGGCAATCGCGTAGAATATTTGACACATAGTACCGTGTATTTGTTGCCCTGAATTGCAGATCGCTAGGATATACCATCTCAGATAAACCTGGAATAATAATATGAAAACTAGGGAAACCCAAATATGAAACATCTCTTATCATAACATCATATCCAGCATTAGTGATTTTTCCAATCCATCTATGTAAAATTTCCCAGTTATCCATACCAGATACATCTTCAACTGGTGTAAAAGCATATGTCGGATTCTTGCTAAATAACTGATATGGATACTGACCCATACCAAATTTATAGCTGTTATATATATTTTTCCATTCATCAACATGGTTATTGGTAAAGTCAACAGAACTTCTTTTTGAATACTCTGCCAAATCTTGTCCTTGAGTCGCTTCTGTTAACGTTCTCTCTATTGCTACCCCAAAATCTGGATGACAGCCAAGCTTTATTCCGTATTTTCCCGTATTCTTTTCATAAACAATTAATGCTGCAACTGGATACTGACCACCAAACGAACAATCCTTGATAAAATAATAATAGCCTTCTTTCTCTTGTTCCTTAAGTTTTTGAATAATCTCATAAACATATGGGAACTGCTGAATATATTCTTCTGGAACATCTGGAAGCGCTGGCTTTTCAGTAAATATTCTTCTTTGAACAACTCTTTCAATTATCTCAGACAACCCTTGAACAAGGGCCTCTTCTGGTGAATTTCCAGCACACATACCGTTTGAGCCATAAAATGGTGTATAGGTTGACTTCGGCAAATATACAACTTTCTTTTCTTTTATGCTATAGAAAGGTAACGTAATATATTTATCTTCTAATCCATAAATATGATAATCAACCTTTTGGACATCATAAAACGCTTTCGCTTTCTCCTCATCAGAAACTCCACTAAGTCCCCTCTGAGAAAAATATAAAGAGGTAAATGAATTAGCGTTTTGAACAATCTCAGCTGATGAAAGTATTTTTTCATCAGGAGACATAAAAAAGGGAAATTTACTTCCAAAAAACACTCTTGGTCCCAATATATCATTCTGATAACGCTCAAAAAACTCCGCATAAGCGCTGGCTTTAGCGTAAGCTTTAGAAACGCCTTTACCATTAGCTCCTATTTTAGTTCCCCTAAAATCTAAGCGAAGAGCATATGTTCCGATGGAACTTCTTTCCTGCCATGTTTCAGTTACTTCAACCTTCATATTTTTTAAAATATCTTGAAGAAATTGGACCGTTTCTTCCGGAGTTTTCTGTTTATAATGCATCAATTGTATTTCACTCATATCAACCAACCTTTCTAATCTATAATTTACTAAAACTTTCCATACCCCAAATCATAGATTATTTTTCATTAACATACGGAATTATTGTGCTAGAATAATTGTTCCAACTAACACACTTGTTATTACTTTTCTTCTATCGTATGCTTTTTAATTTCACCTATAATCACCTTATAATTTCAATCTCTTACTAATCCCATTGAGCAATATACTCTTTATTTACCCAGCCATATGTTCCAGTTTTTAATCTTTGTACATAAAACCACTCCAAACCTCCTTTTCCATATTTACTCCAATCAATCCACACCAATTCACCTGAATACATTAACTCTAAAATTTTAGAATTAGTATTTGGATTATTTCTAAGTCTTACTCCATTTCCTGCTACCTCAGCATTAGCATTATGAGTACTTAATACAGCTAAGCTCCTATTATTTTCGGCATCATATGCTAATATTTCAAAATACTGCTCTTCTATCTCAGAATTGTCTTTAATCTCATCTGCATATGTTCTAGTTCCTCCTCCCATAATTCCAATTGCAATTGTCATTATTAACATACATAATACTTTCTTCATTTTTTCATTTCTCCTTTGTAAATTATTTTATTATTGTTTTTATGACAGCATTTCCCTGCTCCTGTGATGCCTCTTCATAACTCGCTCTCATCGCTTCGCATACTTTTTCATCTATTACACAAATGCTGTAAAATGTATCCTCTGACTGGCTATAACTTACTTTACAAACGTTTCCATCCTTTGTTGTAAAGTAGAAATCTATAATGCCCTTCCTTAGCATTTTCTCTGAGTTTATGGCATATTCTATTTCTTTTTTGCTCCAGCCTTCATTATAATTCATGAACTTCTCGGCAATATTTTCTGCCTCTACAGCTTTTTGTTCATAAAGCGGCTTATTTTCAAGTTCTGACGACGAAGAATACTCCGCCAAATTTTTCTCCACATAATAAACTGTCACACTCTGCATATCCACTGCTGCTGAATACTCTATGCCACTGCTTTTATCTGTGATATATACATATTCACTTGAAAATGTTCCGTCACTTCCGTTACTCATATCATGCTCAACATCGACATCCACATTATGTATATCTATTCCATATACTCTTGCCACTGTTTCCTTTGCTATATTCACAGCATCCTGTTCGCTTATGTTTTCTTCAACATTCTGTTTAGACAGCTCATTTTTATTATCCTGTGATAAGCTGTAATCCCTTGAATAACAGAAATCTATTATCTCAAGAATATCCTCATCCGTAAGTTTTTCCGGCAGATAAAATGTACTGGTGTTTTCTTCAAAACACACCTTATCTGAATCTGCCTTATCCGGTGAATCAATACTTTTTAATTTATTTTTGGGGAATTTTCCACTATTTTCATAGTCTCTCTGTAATTCCTTAAATCGGTTAATTTCATCATCTGTCAGCTCTCGCGAATAAGAATCCGCATCCACAGCCGCTTTGTTGACCTGACTTACATAGTTTTCTTTTTCTGTATCAGATATGGAATTCATTATGTCAAAAATATAATTTTTTGCAGCATATACACCGCCTGTCCCAGCCAGCACTATTGCTGCCACAACCGCTACAGCCACTGTTTTGTGAATCTTATATTTCGCTGGTACATTTTCTTTCAAGCACCGGTCTACACAATTCTCAACCATCAGGTTATAGCTGTCAGGAATATTTACTTTTTGAGATGACGCATAAATTTTTAATTTATCATCAACACTATTGCTTATATCTTTCATTGCACTCTCCGTTTACTTATAGTATTGTTGAGAGCTTATCCCGCCCTCTTGCCAGTCTGGATTTTACTGTTCCTGTAGGAATTTTTAACATTTTTGAAATTTCCCCGACAGAAAACTCTTCATAATAATATAAAATTATTACCTCTCTGAATTCTTCCTTCAATTCCATTACTATCGGTAACATCTCATCAGACTCAAACGCCTCTGTGACAGCGGTATCTTCCAATTGTTTTTCTACTATTTTCCACTTGCTTCTTTTTCGCACAATATCATGTGCTGAATTTACCAATATCTGCATCAGCCATGATTTTGCACTTGTTTTCTTTCTGAGCCTCTGAATATTTCCGAAAGTCTTTACTATCGCATCCCCGACAGCATCCTGTGCATCCGCATCATTTTCCACTATCGTATATGCCAGTCTGTACATACCCTCTTTATTTTCAAAGATCAGCTCCGCAAGTTCCTCCTTTGTTATAAGTTGCATATGCTTTTCCCTTCCGTAAACTGTTTACATATATTAGACAGTATAAGGTATGTTTTGGTTCCATGAAATTTAATTTTTTGAAAAAAGTCAAAAAAAGAAGCCCCGACCGAAATCGATGCTCCTTATGCCTTAGTTTATTATATATGAATTATTTTATTAACTATTTCGCCTGAAATTTATTTGCCAGCACCTTTGTCAGGATGTTGATTAAGAATACGATTACGAGAAGCACAACCGCAATTCCAAATGCCTGGTCGAATTTTCCTTCACTTGTCGCTGCAAGGTAGAGCTTGATGGTAAGAGTTCCACCTGACTGCATTATCTTTGAGAAATATCCGCTGGCAACCTTTGGAAGCATTCCTGCACTTCCTGCTGTAAAGAGGAGTGCTGCTGACTCACCGACTATTCGGCCGATTGCAAGGATAACACCTGTGATGATTCCCGGCATGGCTGACGGCAGCAGGATGGTGCGGATGGTGTGCCATTTTCCGGCTCCAAGTCCGACTGCTCCGTGTCTGTAGCTGTCCGGTACAGTTTTAAGTGCCTCCTGTGTATTTCTTGTGATGAGAGGCAGCACCATGAGTGTCAGTGTCAGTGAGCCTGTCAGTATACTGTAGCCAAAGCCTATTGTCTGTCCAAAGAACATCATTCCGAATAGGCCAAAGATGATTGACGGTATTCCTGCAAGTGTCTCTGTAGCAAACTCTATTGTGGATACGAGCTTACCCGGCTTTGCATACTCATTCAAGTACACAGCTGCTCCCACTCCGACAGGAGTTGCTATGAGCATGGTGATAATTATGATGTAAAGTGTATTGAGCAGGTTTCCCGCTATTCCGACAGTGCCTCTTAATACAGATGTCTCGCTGGTCAGGAACTGCCAGTTTACCTGGCCGATTCCCCTGACAAATACATATATGATGATTCCCGCAAGCAGCACTACCGATAATGCTGCACACAGATATATGAAAAAATATACTACATCATCGCCTATTCTGCGGCGTTTTCCATTTATACTAGTCATTTTCCACAGCTCCTTTCTTTTTGAGTTTCATAAGGGTGAGGTTGATTATCATGATAAACACAAAAAGCACAAGACCTACTGAGAAAAGCACCTGTCTGTGAAGTCCGCTTGCGTATCCCATCTCGCTGACAAGCTGTGTGGTAAGGAAACGCACTGAGTTGAACGGAAGTGGAAAGCTTACCGTTCCACCGGCTACCATGTTGATAGCCATCGCTTCTCCGAGCGCACGACCTATTCCGAGCACAATTCCTGTCATGATTCCTGACTTTGCCGCAGGAACCGTCACTTTAAATATTGTCTGTATCTTTGTTGCTCCAAGAGCAAGGGATGCCGCTCTCATCTGCTGCGGTACTGCCTGTATTGATGATACGCTCATGTTGATTACCGTAGGAAGAATCATGATTGCAAGCACTATGATTGCTGCAAACAGATTTGATCCGCCGGTAAACTGATGTGTTGCTGAGTTTGCAAAAATATGTTTCTCCAGCTTGTATAATACCGGATTAAGTATCATAAGTCCTAAAAGTCCATAGATTACTGATGGAATGGCTGCAAGCAGCTCTACTGCCGGCTGCACTACCGCTGAGAGCTTTTTATTTGACACCTCAGTGAGAAATACTGCCGTAAGAAGAGCAATTGGTACTCCTATGAGTATAGATACTGCTGTTCCTATGATGGATGTGAGGATTATGTACAATATTCCGTAGCTAGGGTCTGCCGCTGTCGGCGCCCATTTTGTTCCGAATAAGAGGTTTAACACTCCGACCTTGAAAAATGCCGGTGCGCCTTTAAGGAACATATAAATTGTTATTGATAATACTGCGAATATTGCCACAACCGCACATACCGTGAATATTATTTTGGCAACATTCTCTACTATGGATTTATGTTTCATTTGATACTCCTTGTTTCAAAAAGTTCCCCAGGAAACCTGCCATTTCCTGAGGAAACCCTGTATCTTATCGATATGTATTAATACTGATGTCTAATATCGATGTCTGTATTTTGTATTTTTTTATGCTTATACTTACTAGTGATGTCTCGCATCGATGTCTGTATTTCGTATCATTAATATGCCCGATAATTTCTACTGAGGGAGGATAAGGCCTACCTTCTTGATAACTGCCTGTCCCTCATCTGAGTTTACATAGTCAAACCAAGCTTTAACAATACCGTTCTGCTCGTCAATCTTGCCCTTTGTAGCCATTACGAATGGACGAGAAAGAAGATATTTGCCTGCTACAATGTTTTCCTCTGTTGCCTCTACTCCGTCAATTTTCATTGCTGTTACTGTATCATCAAGCACGTCAAGTGAAACATATCCGATTGCTCCAGGTGTTGAGCCTACCTTTGCAAGAACTGCTCCTGTTGAGTCAAGCTCCTGTGCATATTTGCACTGATCCTTTACATCAAGAAGCTCCTCGAAGGCTCCTCTTGTACCTGAAGCTGCCTCACGGCCGATTGCTACGATTGCCTCATCTTTTCCACCAAGGTCTTTCCAGTTTGAAATCTCACCTGTGTAGATTTTCTTTAAGTCATCTGATGTAAGCTCTGTTACTGAGTTGTCATTGTCTGTGATTACTGCGATTCCATCGATTGCTACGATGTTTTCCTCAACACCGTTTGCTTTCTCATCATCTGTAAGTGCTCTCGATGAATCTCCGATATCTACGCTTCCTGCTGTTACTGACTCGATTCCTGAACCAGAGCCTGTATACTCTACTGTTACTCCAGGGTTTTTCTCCATGAATGACTCCTTGAGCGCCTCACAAAGCTTCTCCATTGAAGTACTTCCTGCAAGTGAAAGTGAACCGCTTAAGTTCTCATTTGATGTGCCTTCATCTGCGCTCTTATCTGCGCTTGTATCTGCATTGTTGTCTGCTCCGTCTGAGCTTGAGCCACATCCTGTAAATGCTGCTGTCATCATTGTTGCAGCAGTTGCTAAAACTAAAAGTTTTTTCATACGATTTTTCATTTTAATTTCCTCTTTCATTTCTTTCTTGAATTTATTTCTTTGTTTGTTACAACTGATATAGTAATGGGGAAATGTAAAATGCAAAATCATTAGTGTGTAAAATGCATGTAAAAAAATATTTTTAATTTACAGTACGATTGTAAATTTATATTCTCCGGTGGCTGTACATCTGTTCTGCCGGATGGTGGCTCTTTGAGCGTGGGAGTCACTTTATTTGTACTTTCATCTGCTGTATTGCCGAATGTGTCTGTGTTTGCGTTTTCTGTATATGTGTTTGTGTTTTCAGCATTTTATCACCTGCACATTTTTTCTATTTCATGCTCTACGTCAATGGGGTCCAATGGACTTTCCGCTGTTTCATATGTCAATATAAGATTTTTTCCCTGATAATATCCATTTTCGTTATATTTCAATATCTTTCGATAAGCTTTATTTCGATAATCAGGATTGTCTATCAATCCAAGATGCTCCCAAAGAATTATGTCGCCATTTTTCTTCTCAACCGTAAAATCGGGATAATAAATAACATCTGAGATTTTAATCGCCTTCTCGTACTCAAACTTTATATTATTATCATACAAGGCTGTCGCAATAATTACTTCTGATTTTGACCGCACTATAATTCCCATTTTAGTATAAAACTTGAGAGCTTCAGGGTTAGGAACCTGTGACTTTTCATTTTCCTTCTCATCAACTGCTAAAAGTATACTTCTATAATGTTTTTGCTTCAACATTTTCTGGGCATAATCGGTTTTATATTTTTTCCGGGCCTTCCTGTTTGTCTCAAGTAGTCTGAGCTCATTTA
>ENA-OZBF01001179-OZBF01001179.1-human-gut-metagenome-genome-assembly--contig:-NODE-1179-length-10337-cov-4.149776_pt1 | contig 10337 bp, 7 predicted proteins | sample MGYA00243980_ERZ653522 | MGnify/ENA primary metagenome ERZ653522 (study PRJEB26926, sample SAMN06165106) | human gut metagenome | biome: ENVO:00009003; feature: ENVO:2100002; material: ENVO:00002003...
GAGATCTAGTACGGTCTCGTGGGCTCGGAGATGTGTATAAGAGACAGGACAAGTACGGTGCTGACGCACTGCGTCTTACTCTTGTTACAGGTAACGCACCCGGTAACGATATGCGCTGGACAGAAACAAAGGTTACAAATTCCCGTAACTTTGCAAACAAGCTGTGGAATGCTTCAAGATATATCCTTATGAATCTTCCCGAGGATATGCAGGGCGCAGTTCTCCCCGAAAATCTTCCCATCGAGGATAAGTGGATATTATCGCTGTACAACGACCTTATAAAGAACGTTACGTCAAATCTCGACAGCTACGAGCTTGGTGTTGCGGTACAGAATCTGTTCGACTTTATCTGGGATGTTTACTGCGACTGGTACATCGAGCTTACAAAGCCCCGTATCGCAGAGGGCGGAGAAACAGCCCGTGCCGCACAGAACGTACTCGTTTACGTTATGCAGGGCATCTTAAAGCTGTTACACCCCTTTATGCCGTTCATAACAGAGGAAATATGGCAGTCAATGCCCATAGTTGCGGATAAGGACAACAACCCCGAAAGCATAATGATTTCGGCTTGGCCCGTATATGATGAAAAGCTTCACTTTGCGGCTGAACAGACAGACTTCACAAAGGTTGTTGACGCTATCCGTGCTATCCGTGTACAGCGCAACGAGCTTAACGTACCGCCGTCAAAGAAGGTCACAATGTATATCGAAACCTCCGAAACGGCACTGTTCGAGGGCGCAAAGGCATTCTTCGAGCGTCTGGCAGGCGCAGGTGAGCTGACAGTATCAGAAAAGGCAGAAACAAGCGATGATATGGTAACAATCGTTACCGCAAACGCAAGAATATTTATGCCTATGGGCGAGCTTGTTGACAAGGAAAAGGAGCTTGCAAGACTTGAAAAGGAGCGCAAGGCGGCTCAGAAGGACATCGACTTCCTTTCGGGTAAGCTCAGCAATCAGGGCTTCCTGTCAAAAGCACCCGCACAGCAGATTGAAAACGAGCGTGTAAAGCTTGCGAAGGCACAGGAAAAGATGGAAAAGATAATGCTTTCTATTGAGAAGATGAAGTAATAAGTCGGTTATAGTTTTCACAAATCCCCCGGTTTTTATGACTGGGGGATTTTTGTGTATTCGGTAACAATGCACAAAGGGCCAAAGTATTTGTGTGAAAAGTATACAAATTTGTATTTTAGGGATTGAAAATATGAGCTTAGGCATGTTATTATCAGATTAAGGAAACTCTGTCGACAAGGAGATAAAGAAAAATCTGCCGGATTATCAGGTGTGTCAAGAGTAGGTTGGAGTGATTGGGGTACCTGTAGAACGCTTTTGAAGTTTAAACAAAAAAATGTGTTGACTAACAATAATATAAAAGCAAAAGGTCAGATAATTTCAGCAAGTATAGAAATGCGTGATCTTATGTGTCAGAGTGACGAAGTGCCGGTGTATTGCACTCAATTTGCAGGAAAAAGGAGGAACCTATTATGAAAAAAATCACAGCACTGTTTCCTTTAACTCTCGCTTTATCTTTGGTTATGCTTATTACGTCTTGCTCTCAGAGCAACGAGTACAGTTCCGACAGTACAGAAAGTCAATATGAATTTGAGGATAAATATGATGTTGTTCTGTATGGCGAGTATCTGCCAACCGACATTGCAGATATAAATAAACCTGAACAGTTGGTAGACGATAGCCTTAATTCCGAGTTTGATCCCGATTCTGTTCAGAAAATTGATTTCCTTGGGAAAATCTATAATGTAAAGTATGATGATGATAAACACGCAAACGGGGTATATGACTATTATCTTTACGGCTATTCGGTGACTGATATCAATTCCGATGTATGGAAGTTTGCGCTTTCATCAGACGGCGGGAAATTTGCTTATGCAGTTATGCTTGGTGAAGATATTGAAACATTATCCGATGCAGGTACTGAAAAGCGCACGGAAAAGGTGAAAAAAACAGCTGAAAGCCTTATAGATATCAGTCAGTATCGTTTTGATGGAGAAGAAAAGATTGTACTGGGAACTCATAACTACGAAAGCGATAAATCTATTGACGAGATAAGATACGAATACAGGTATATCAGATACAGCGGAGAGGTAAAAACCGATGAAATGCTATATATTTTGACAGATATAGAAGGTAACCTACAAGGCGTTACACAAGTATATATCGGTGAGTTCAACAATGACAGCGTAAACGCCTTTGATGTTGAACATTCCGTGGAAGCGGCAAAAGAAAAAATCAAACAGGTAGATAATAACGATATATATACCGTTACGCAGATCGACGAACCGATCCTTTGCAAATACCGTGGAAAAAATGCACTGAAAGTCAATTTTAAATATGATAATACGACCGATAGCGATTATATTTCGCATGAAGAGGGTATGGTAATTATAGTGCCCAAAGAATAGCAGAAACACCGCCGTGATGAATTTACATCACGGCGGTGAGTTTTATTATATTGTATTATTTTTCGCAGAACGAGCGTTAGCGTGCCGATATGATTTGGCGTTCGTACTATAACATTGTCCTTTTCGTATGGCGAGCGTCTGTGCGTGCTTATACGGTTTCGCATCCGCACTATCCCACTCGATTTCGTAGGGGAGAGGTCTTGCCTCTCCCGTTGCACCGAATATTGCCATCCCCACAACCATTACAAAAGGACGATAATCCTTCGCTCCGCACTGCGTTCTTACCTCCCCTTTTTCGAGGGGAGGTAAGTGTGATAATTATTCGACAGAACTTTCATCAAATCTCAAATCAATCCTGCACCATCGCTAAACTCCGACCGTTTCACTATCCTACGAAAATCCGCAACGTTATCAAAGGTCGGAATTGTCAGCGGCGACCCGCCGCTTAGAGCTGGTCGGCTAAGCTGTAGATGAGCTTTTCTGTCTTTTCCCAGCCAAGACACGGGTCGGTTATCGACTTGCCGTAAACCGCATCGTCTGTGCTCTGGCTTCCGTCCTCGATGTAGCTTTCAATCATAAGACCCTTGACAAAGCCCTCAAGATCCTTGCTGTGACGGCGGCTGTGCAGAATCTCGTTTGCGATTCTTACCTGCTCTAAATACTTCTTACCCGAATTTGAGTGGTTTGTATCCACTATGACCGCCATATTCTGAAGATTTTTCTTGCAGTACAGCTCGTACAGCAGTGACAGATCCTCATAGTGATAGTTCGGGATAGTCTGACCGTGCTTGTTTACAGCACCTCTCAGTATAGCGTGCGCAAGCGGATTTCCGCTTGTGACAGTTTCCCAGCCCCTGTATATGAAAGTATGGCTAGCCTGTGCCGCACGGATAGAGTTGAGCATAACAGACATATCGCCTGCCGTGGGGTTCTTCATACCGACAGGAATATCCATTCCGCTTGATGTAAGCCTGTGTTGCTGATCCTCGACCGAGCGAGCACCGATAGCAACATAAGACAAAAGATCTGACAGATAACGGTAGTTTTCAGGGTAGAGCATTTCGTCCGCACAGGTAAAGCCCGTCTGCTCGATGGCCTTTGTATGAAGGCTTCTTACCTTGATAAGTCCCTCAAGCATATCCTCTTTCTTTGTCGGGTCGGGCTGATGTATCATACCCTTGTAGCCTTCTCCTGTTGTACGGGGCTTGTTCGTGTATATTCTGGGAATTATCAGTATCTTATCCTTTACCTGCTCCTGAACGGGTACCAGCCTTGAAATATAGTCAAGGACAGGCTCTTCCTTGTCGGCAGAGCAAGGACCTATTATCAGCAGGAACTTATTGCTCTTTCCCGTGAATACATCGGCTATTTCCTTGTCACGCTGCTTCTTTGTTTCCACTATCTTGTCCGACAGAGGATACAGCTCCTTTATCTCCTTGGGAGTTGGGAGCTTTCTTATCATGTTCATACTCATCGCTTTTCTTTCCTTCCTATTGCGTATCATAATTATACATCACACTCGACGTTTTTTGAGCTTGGATACACTTTATAATAAAATCAAAAACCGCCCTCAGGTCATCTCTGATCTGAGGGCGGATATATATCCACGGTACCACCTCAATTCACCGTACAGGTGCACAGCACTGGTATACGGTCTTTAAAGCTGTAACGGGCTTACCCGAATGGCTTACAGGCTCTGCGCTTTCGGCTCATCTCTCCGGAATGAATTCAGGCTTTATATTCTGTCGGCTCGCACCTAATCCGACTCTCTGTGAGAAATCTGCCGCCTTACTTTTTTCCATCTGCGATTTGTGGTGTATATTCGGTTTAATACCCGTTTTTCGGGCACAATGTAAGTATACCACGGCACTCGGTATTTGTCAATAGATTTTTTACTCAATTTAAAGCGGAAAAGCGTTAAAGCGGAAGATTTTTCTGAAAAATGCGTATAAAACGGAAAATAACGTTAAAACTACAAATGCAGTAAAGCATAACTTGAAAGGAAAAAAGCTATGGATAAGATAACTACCGGAAAGATAAAAAAGTTTTTCAAGGGCAAAGGTTTTGCGGGAGCGTTATGTCTGAGCGTTGTTGCTATAGGAATATCAACATATCTGACCTACGACAGCACATTAAAGACAATAGCCGATGAAGAGCCGCAAAAGCCCGATTCTGCCGTATCGGCAGAGCAGGTGGACAACACGCAGAGCGGTATACCTAAGGACGAAACCTCAAAGAGCGAAGCCGACAGCTCAGCCGCACCTGCAAATAACTTTGTAAGAAGCACAGCAAAGCGTGTAATGCCGATTGAGGGCGAGGTGATATGGGAATACAGCAACGGCGAGCTTGTAAAGAGTGAAACTCTCGGCGTATGGAAGACCCACGACGGAATGGACATCGCCGCATCGGTCGGAACGGATGTAAAAGCCGCCTGCACGGGCAAGGTCAAGGAGATTAAGGACGATCCTCTGTGGGGAATATGCGTTGTGATAGATCACGGCGACGGCTGCGAAACGCATTACTGCGGACTTGACAAGTCGCTTGAGGTCAAAGAGGGAAGCAATGTCGAATCCGGTCAGAAGATAGGCGTTACAGGGACTATCGAATGCGAGTCGAAGCTGGCACCTCATCTTCACTTTGCGGTAAAGCAAAACGGCAAGTGGGTATCTCCAAAAGAGTATATCAACGGTTAAGATTAATCGGGTACGGTACAGTACCCGATTTTTTTGTTGCAGTGCAAAGCAAGCATCGCAAACTTTGAGGGATTGTTTCACTGAACCTTTCCATTCCCACAACCTTTTCAAAAACCGCACTATCCCTTCGCCTTGCACTATATTGCCTTTAAATGAACGCTTTGTTGGCTTTGCGTCCATGCAAAGCCTTTGGGCGTTCATTTCAGGCATCCTTGCCTTGCTTTCCACCATCACCCTTGCCTCCCCTCGAAAAAGGGGAGGTGGCTTGACGGCATCGCAAAACCGTTATTCTACATAATCTTCATTTTGTAATTTACCGGACTGTTTCCAAAATTGCTATACTTTTTGCCGTCAAGACGGTGGGGATTGTTTTCCCTTAGCACCATCATTACGCTGTTACCCTCTAACATTTAAAAGGGTGAGGTTCTGTTGCTCGGTCAAGCCGAGCCAACTATGGTGGGGATTGTGAACGCTCCGAAGTTTTTAGAGTAGCACTCCTATCTTCAAAACCTCTAAGCAATTACAATTCACCTTTAACAAGCATATCAATATATTCACAGACGTTGCGGAAATTTGTGTGAATCTGATTATTAGCAATATGTATTACTCTTATCCCGTGTTCTTCAAGAAATCTGTTTCTTTCATCATCATAGGTTAAGCCCTTTTCTTCGTAATGCTGACTGCCGTCAAGCTCTATAACTAAATTTGCCGTCGGGCAATAAAAATCCGCTATATATTTATACATCACTTTTTGTCGAAAAAATCTTACCGGGTAATTTCTGAGAAAGCAGTACCACAGCTTACGTTCTTCGTCCGTCATTCTTTTCCTCAGAATTTTTGCGTTTTTAATTAAATCTTTGTTGTATTTTGTATTCATATTTCAAATTTTCATCGGATATATAAAATCCGCCCCCGTTTTCACGGGGGCGAACTCATCAAGTCATTAATTTATAAATATTAAGCCCTGAAACTCACGCTGTTCTCAGATTACTGGAGTAACTGGAGAATAGCCTGAGGCTGCTGGTTAGCCTGAGCGAGCATAGCCTGAGATGCCTGCTGAAGAATGTTATTCTTAGTGTAGTTGATCATCTCTGTAGCCATATCTGTATCTCTGATCTGAGATTCAGCTGCTGTCAGGTTCTCATTTGTTGTTGTCAGGTTGTTAACTGTGTACTCAAGTCTGTTCTGAAGTGCACCAAGACCTGCTCTCTGCATAGATACTGTCTTAACAGCGCTGTCTACCATGTCGATAGCCTTGTTTGCAGCATCCTGAGTAGAAACGTCAGCGTTAGCAACGCCTATAGCAGTAGATGACATATCGTTAACGTTCAGAGTAACTCTCTGGTCCTCAACGCCGTTAGCACCGATCTGGAATGTAAGACCCTTGCCTGTTGTAGCAACTTCCTCCTTACCGATACCGGCACCGTTTGCCATTGTAAACTGATACTTAGTAGCATCATCGGTTTTAACGTCAAACTTAACAGAAACGTCACCATCGGGTGCATTCTTATCTGTAATAGCGATAGAATAGTCAAGACCTTCAGCCTTTAACAGATCCTGAATGTCACGTTCTGTATATTCCTTACCTGTTGAGAGGTGAATTACAAACTCGCCGTCCTTAGCACCTGCTGTATCAGCTTTAGTTGTTGTAACATTTTCCTTGCCGGCCTGTGCATCTGTTACGATACTGATCTTACGAGTATCTGCACCATAGCTGTTTGATGTTATAGCAATCTGATCGCCAAAACCGGAAATTGCAGAAGTAAGAAGATCTGCAGGAATATCCTTAGCGGCTGCAGAAGCACGTACACCTGCAACTGTTTCATCTGTCGAATTAGCTGTTGTTGCACTCATAACGCCGTTCTTGAGCTTGAGAGATAAGTCAGCAACAATACCGTCTGCCTTGCGGCTGTCAGCGTTAGCGATTAACTTATCAATATCGTCCTGAGAATAAGTTTCATTCTCAACGAGGTTAAGAACGAGTTCCTTACCGTCAGCTGCCCATGTAGCAGCTTCGCCGCCCTTTGTTGCACCTAAAGCTATAGTAACCTTAGCACCTGCAACATTAGAAGTGAGGATTGAACCTGCTAAATCTGTTGATTTAGTATCTACAACACCATACTTAGCGCCGAATTCTGTAACAGCCTTTGAGCCGCCGAGTGAACCATCGAGGAGCTTCATGCCGTTGTACTCTGTAGAAGAAGCGATTCTGTCGATTTCGCTCTTAAGTGCGTCAACTTCGAGCTGGATAGCTTCACGGTCTGTATTATCCTGATATGTACCGTTAGCTGACTGAACTGCAAGCTCTCTCATTCTCTGAAGAATTGAGTGAGTTTCGTTTAAGCCGCCTTCAGCTGTCTGGATAAGAGAGATACCGTCGTTGGCATTCTTTGTAGCCTGTGAAAGACCACGGATCTGTGAACGCATCTTTTCAGATATAGCCAGACCTGCAGCGTTATCGCCTGCACGGTTGATCTGATAACCTGAAGATAACTTCTCAGTTGCCTTCTTTGTACCTGAAACGTTGATGTTCATCTTGTTGTTAGCATTGATCGCATTTAAGTTATGCTGTACTACCATACCTGCCATTTTGTTTTCCTCCTTGAATGTACTCCCGAAATCCTTTTCGGAAGTCGTTGCCCTTATAGGGACTTGTTTTTGTTAGTGTGACCTTGCTTTGCGCTAAGCTAAAGTCATTTGGTGTTTGTTTTGCAAAACACTGCGGAAGTTATCTCCGCCTCCGCACAGGGCTCTGTGACCCTTACATTTATTATATCGGCACTTGTTTTTCTAAACTTTAGCCTTTTTGAAAACTTTTTTATAATTTTGCTGAGAAATTTTATAGGGAGTTTGTGTAAAATTTACAATATTAACTGTCGGCTTTGCTAATAGCAAAAACCGCCCTGCATCACAGAGCGGTTATGTATCAGCTATCAAGTATATCGCTTATCATCTTATCTACGTCAACATAAGAGGTTTTATCGGTGACAGCACCGGATTTCATTTGTTGAACTTCTTTTATTGCTTCTATGGTTACCGCATTTGGCTTACTGCTAATTTTAATCTTTTTATCTGCATTTTCATTAAAACCTGCCATAATAACAACCTCCTTACAATTTGTATAATACACCTATTCTTTCAGAATGTCAACCGCACAAACACATAGCAAAAACCGCCCTGCATCACAGAGCGGTTTTGCTTGAATAATAGAGAGGTATATATGAAAACTTTCGTTGTACTTAGGCGGAGCGTGTATTATAGGGCGGCTGTTGCCGTCTTGCCGGCTCCTGTTATGTTAACCGTGCTTGTCGGCACGATATTTTTCAAGCCGAAACCTATCGGCTGATTTCGGTCGTCGGAATCCTTTCCTCTGACTGTGACTATAGTATACCCCCTTTTTATGAATCATATAATAACGGGCGATGAAAGAAATGTGAAAAATCTTGAAACGCAGGTGTATGTATCGTGGGGAATGTCCTTTAATGACGGGCAAATTTCATCACAAAAAGTAAATCTGAAGTATACATTGCTATCCGCCGATAACGGAGGTTACACAAGGCACATACAATCAGAACGGCGAATTTGAATCGGCACATTGCCGCCCGCCGTACATCGTTGTTACACTAATCACAAGCATACAGAAAGGCGAATTTGAAGCGGCACACTGCCGCCCGCCACGGAAAAGCCCCTTGTACCTTAGGGGGTGGTACAAGGGGCTTTCCTTTGGGTTATAATTCAGAGGCTATATAAATAGATGAAATCGAATTTAACAGCTGCGATCTCAGAAATATCAGAAATCAACTTCTGTATCGTAGTAGCAGCACTTAAGCAGCTTCTCCATCTCTTCCTGTGTAGGAATACGAGGGTTAGAACCTGTGCAAGCGTCTGCGATAGCATTCTTAGCGATCTCAGGTAATCTCTCCAGGAATACGTTTTCGGGAACGAAACCGTTTTCTGTAGGATAGCTGTCTGCGCCGTAGTTCTTGATGCAGTGAGGAATCTTCAGTTCGTCATTCATCTTACGCAGATAAGCAATGAGGAGCTTTACCTTTTCGTCGTCATTTGCACCGCCAAGACCCATAAAGTCAGCGATTACGCCGTAACGCTTCTTAGCTGTTTCGTCCTTTGCATTGAATGCGATAACCTTAGGAAGATACATAGCGTTTGCAGCACCGTGTATGATGTGTGCACCGTAATCAGCAAATGCGGCACCTGTCTTGTGAGCCATTGAGTGAACGATACCGAGCAGAGCATTCGAGAATGCCATACCTGCGAGGCACTGTGCGTTGTGCATTGCATCACGCTTAGCCATATCGCCGTTGTAAGAACCAACGAGGTCGTTCTGGATCATCTTGATTGCGTGAAGCGCAAGAGGATCTGTAAAGTCGCAGTTAGCTGTTGAAACGTATGCTTCGATAGCGTGTGTCATAGCGTCCATACCTGTATGTGCTACGAGCTTCTGAGGCATTGTTTCTGCAAGGTCGGGATCAACGATAGCAACATCGGGAGTAATCTCGAAGTCAGCTATAGGATACTTGATACCCTTGTGGTAATCTGTGATGATTGAGAATGCGGTAACTTCAGTAGCTGTACCCGATGTAGAAGAAATAGCACAGAAGTGAGCTTTCTTTCTGAGTTCGGGAATACCGAATACCTTACACATATCTTCAAATGTGCAGTCGGGGTACTCGTACTTTATCCACATAGCCTTAGCTGCGTCGATAGGAGAACCGCCGCCTATTGCTACGATCCAGTCGGGCTGGAACTTGAGCATTGCGTCTGCACCCTTCATAACTGTTTCAACAGAAGGATCGGGTTCTACATTCTCAAAGAGCTCAACCTCCATGCCTGCTTCCTTAAGATAAGCCTCAGCCTTCTGTAAGAAGCCGAAACGCTTCATCGAACCGCCGCCAACGACGATCATTGCCTTCTTGCCCTTAAAGCTCTTTAATGCCTCAAGTGCGCCCTTGCCGTGATAAACATCTCTTGGTAATGTAAATCTCATGTGAAATTCCTCCTGTTCGGCTTATAGCCGTTATTAATCTATATTTAGCTGTTATCATCGTGCGCCCTGCGTTATGTATTTGTGTTGCAGGACTTCTTTCTTTTGTTCGTTATTATTTTAACACACTGAGTCGGAATTGTAAAATATATTTTAGGAATATCGGTATATAATTATCTATATAACCTGTCTCTTATACACATCTGACGCTGCCGACGAACTC
>ENA-OZBF01001199-OZBF01001199.1-human-gut-metagenome-genome-assembly--contig:-NODE-1199-length-10189-cov-6.199822_pt1 | contig 10189 bp, 9 predicted proteins | sample MGYA00243980_ERZ653522 | MGnify/ENA primary metagenome ERZ653522 (study PRJEB26926, sample SAMN06165106) | human gut metagenome | biome: ENVO:00009003; feature: ENVO:2100002; material: ENVO:00002003...
AGCCCAGCGAAAAAGCGCTCTACCCCCGCGCCACCGGCGCGAGAAAACGCTCTCCCATCATCACAGAAGAGCCTCCTCAGTAACAATATGTATCCTCCCCGGTTTCGCCATCAGCTCCTCCTCTGGCAGCGGCGGAGCCTTCTCCGCCCAGAGCCACCACCCGGCCCAGAGGACGGGGACTGCCGCCGCAAGGGCCAGCCCCGGCCAGAGCACAGCCGGATAACCCAGCGCCGCACTGCCGGGCCAGAACACCGCCGCTGCGCAGAGCGCCAGCGCCGTCCAGCCCTCCCAGAAGATCGTCGTCCATTGTGTTTCCTGTCGCATGGCTTTTCGCCTCCTTCTGGCCCCAATATAACGCACTCCGGGCGAAAAATGAGGCGAAACGGCCCGCCTTACACACAAAAACATCCCGGTTTGAGCCGGGATGTTTTTCTAATTCTGATCATGACTCTTCCCCACCCACGAGCAGACGACTCCGCACACAAGGCTGGTGGTGATTCCTGCCGCAGCGGCAGTCAGCCCACCGGTAAGGATGCCGATGGCCCCTTCCTCTTCAATGGCCGTCCGCACGCCTTTCGCCAGCAGATGGCCGAAGCCCAGCAGCGGCACGGTAGCGCCGCAGCCTGCGAACTCCGCCAGCGGCGCATACCATCCCACCGCCGAGAGAATGACGCCCGCCACCACATAGCCCGTCAGGATGCGGGCCGGGGTCAGGCCGGTGAGGTCGATGAGCAGCTGGCCGATGACGCAGATGCAGCCGCCCACCACGAAGGCCCAGAAGTAATTCATCCGTTTTCCTCCTTCTGCTGCGGGCTGCGCAGCTCCACGAGATGGGCGATGGCCGGGATGCTCTCCTTCTGCAAAAAGGTCGTCTGGCTCATCAGCGCGCCGGTGGCGATAAAGAGCACCCGCTTCTGCGTTCCCTTCTCGAGGCGGGGCAGGATATGTCCGCAGAGGACGGAGGCACAGCAGCCCGGGCCGGAGCCGCCGCTCTTCACAGTCTGCTCGGCGGCATCGTAGAGGATGCAGCCGCAGTCCACATGGTTCTTGAGCAGAAGTCCTTCTGCCGCCAGCAGGTCGCGCAGGAGCTGGCTGCCCACATGGCCGAGGTCGCCGGTGTAGATGCGGTCGAAGTCCGCCGGGGCGCTGCCGGTGTCCTTCAGATAGCGCAAAAGGGTCGCGGCGGCAGCGGGGGCCATAGCCGCACCCATGTTGTTGATGTCTTTTATTTTATAGTCCTGCACCCGTCCGAAGGTGGCGGCGCAGAGCTGCACACCCTCACCGGCGGGCCGCAGCAGGCAGGCACCCGCCGCCGTAGCCGTCCACTGGGCGGTGGGCGTGCGGACAGCGCCGTAGCTCAGCGGCGTGCGGAACTGACGTTCTGCCGCACAGAAATGGCTGGACGTCATAGCCAGCAGGCCGTCGGCCATGCCTGCACTGCACAGCGCCGCGCCGAGACCCAGCGCTTCGGCCATCGTGCTGCAGGCCCCGAAGAGGCCGGCAAAGGGGATGCCCAGCTCCCGCAGGGCGTAGCTGGACGCGGTACACTGGGCCTGCAAGTCGCCCGCCAGCGCGAGGCTGACGTTATCCGGCGTCGTCTCAGCCTTTTTGAGGCAGAGCCGCGCCGCCCGCAGGGCCATTTCTTTCTCGGCGGCCTCCCAGTTGGACTGGCCAAAAAAGTTGTCGGCGCTCAACTCGTCGAAGCAGGCGGCAAGGGGGCCTTCGCCCTCCTTTTTGCCGCCGATGGCCGCATGAGCCGCCACGACGGGCGGCGTCGGGAACAAAAGAGTGTCTCCGCGTCGTGCAGCCATCACAGTTTCCTCCTTTATGGGGCTGATTTTATCTGTTTTTTGTGGTATACTGAATTTTAGTGTGAAAGTGCAATTTCCGCACTTCCTTATGCGTATCCTTGGCAGGGGAACTTTTACTGCAGCAGCCAGTAGACGCTGCCGTAGAGAACCGCCGCCAGCGTACCGTATACGATGACCGGCCCGGCGATAATGAACATCTTCGCGCCGGTCCCCAGCACACGGCCCTCGGTCTTGAACTCGATGGCCGCACTGACCACCGCATTGGCAAAGCCCGTGATGGGTACGAGGGTGCCTGCGCCCGCTTTCGCGGCCAGCTTCTGGTAGAGGCCCAGCGTCGTCAGCAATGCCGACAGCGCCACCAGCGTGCAGCTGGTGAGCGTCCCGGCCAGCTCTTTGTCGAGCCCCATGGTCAGATACCACCCGCGCAGCACCTCGCCCAGCAGGCAGATGCCGCCGCCCACGCCAAACGCCCAGAGGCAGTCCCCGCCCAGCGGCGAGGGCGGGCCGACCCGGCGCACCCTGCGCCCGTATTCCTCAGCCGACATTTTCATCCTGTTCGCCTCCCGGGAATAGGATGTCCGCCCGTGTGCAAAAATATACACACCCTCAACAAGAAAGAAGGTCCATTATGAATTCCTCTGCTCCTCATCCTCACCGCCGACGCCTCACCCGCGCCGAGGTGCGCCGCCGCAGACGTAACCGCGCCATCCGCCGGGTGGCCGGCCTTACCGTGATGCTCTGCGTCGCCGTAGGCGGCGTCACCTTCCTGCTCACCCACCATGCCGCCATCCCCAGCGCTTCGGCGGCGTCCGCCATCTCCATGCCGGCCCAGAGCATCGCCGATTCCACTGTGAGCTCCGCCGAGAACACCGCTGCGCCTGCCAACGCCCTTGGCCTGACCGCCGACGAGGCCCGCGCCATGCTGGCCGACCCGCTGATGGTGCTGGTGAACCACACCAGCAAGATGCCGGACGACTATACTTTTGATACCAAGGAGTGCGGCTCTGCCACCGCCGTCAACAAGACGCTGCAGACCGTGGCCTGCGACGCCTTCCTCTCCATGCAGAAAGCCGCTGCCGCCGATGGCGTGACCGTCTGGATGCAGAGCGGCTACCGCAGCGTCAAGTACCAGACCAGCCTCTACGAGCGGAAGACCAAATACTACCTCGACAAGGGCTACGACAACGCCACTGCCAAGGAAAAGGCCGCTGCCGTCGTCAACCCTCCGGGATACTCCGAGCACAACTGCGGCCTCGCCGCCGACCTGAACAGCCCGGAGCACACCGGTCTGGACGAGGGCTTCGAGAAGACCGCCGCCTTCCGCTGGCTCTGTGAGCACGCGGGCGACTACGGCTTCATCCTCCGCTACCCCAAGGACGCCGAGGACAAGACGGAGATCATCTACGAGCCCTGGCACTGGCGGTATGTGGGCGTGGAGAACGCCGCTAAGATCAACGCCAGCGGCCTGTGCTTTGAGGACTATATCGAGACTCTGCAGAGCATCGCCGCCGAGGGCTGAATCCACTGGTGAAGAAAAGGTTAAAATTTCACGCTTCGTTTGCAATTCTGCCGTCGATATGGTAGACTATCTTGGGGTTTTGGGCCGACAGTTTTCGGGGCGGCCAGGCCTCAGAATTTTAACGACAAAAGAGGGAAATCTTTTATGAATATTCGTCTGAAACTCGTCCTTTCTGCTGCTGCGCTGGCTGCAGGCTGTGTCCTGCTGGCAGGCTGCGGCGGCTCTTCCTCTTCGGCATCCTCTGCCGCTTCGAGCGCAGCGTCCTCCGAGGCCGCCAGCCAGAGCGCCTCTGAGCCTGCTGCTTCCGTCTCCGCCGAGGAGAACGGCGCTTCCGACGCCGTGGCTTCTGCCGTAGACGCCCTGCTCAAGGCTGACCCCATCTCCAACCAGTTTGAGATAACGGCCATGAACATCGAGTACGACTTTGGCCTGAAAGCCGACGATGTGACCAGCTACAAGGGCCTCAAGAGCAACGACAACGGCGACGCCGGTCTGGTGCTGGCCATCCAGCCCGCCGCTGGCAAGGCACAGGACGTCATGGACACCCTCAAGACCTACCAGCAGGACCAGGTGGCTTTCTACGGCAACTATGCTGAGTTTGCACAGGCACAGTCCAACGTGGAGAACGCCATCATCGACGGCGACGACGACCTCGTGGTGATGGTCATTGCTTCCAACGACTGCTCTTCTGATCTGACCAGCGCCGTGAAGGACGTTCTGGGCAAATAAACAGACTTTCTCGGGCCGGTGCCGTGGCGGCATCGGCCTTTTTCAGCTTTATCACAATGTTAAAAGGAGGCTGACGCCGTGGTCTTCAGCACCATCATCTTTCTGCTGCGCTTTCTGCCCATCACACTGGCGCTGTACTATCTCGCGCCCCCAAAACTCAAAAATACCGTTCTGTTCCTGTGCAGCCTCGTGTTCTACTGCTGGGGCGAGGTGCGTTTTTTCCCGGTCATGCTGGCGCTCATCCTCATCAACTACCTCTGCGGCCTGGGGCTTGAGCGCTTCGAGCAGAACAAGACCGCCCGTCTCATCCTGCTGCTCATCGCGCTGGCGGGCAGTCTCGGGATGCTCTTCTACTTCAAGTATGCAAATTTCGTGCTCAGCAGCATCAATGCCATCTTCGGCACCGGTTTTGCGCCCATTCAGGGCATCAGCGTACTGCCGCTGGGCATCAGCTTCTACACCTTCCAGACACTTTCCTACACCATCGACGTCTACCGCCGGGATGTGGAAACGGAGCATAACATCATTGATTTCGGTGCTTACGTCGTCATGTTCCCCCAGCTCATCGCCGGCCCCATCGTCAAGTACCGGGACGTCTCCGACCGTCTCCACGTCTACAAAGGCCGCTATAAGCTCAAGCAGATCGAGGACGGCATGACCCTGTTCACCTTCGGCCTGGCAAAGAAAGTCCTGCTGGCCGACGCCATCGGTGCGCTCTGGACGGACATCATCGGCGTAGCGGACAGCCCCTCCGTCTCCTTCGTGGGCCTCGCCAACGCCTCGACCCCGCTGGTCTGGCTGGGCGTCATCGCCTACTCGCTCCAGCTCTATTTCGACTTTTCCGGCTACTCCCTGATGGGCATCGGCATGGGCAAGATGCTGGGCTTCGACTTCCCCCAGAACTTCAACTACCCCTATATCTCCGCGTCCATCACCGAGTTCTGGCGGCGCTGGCACATGACGCTGTCCGGCTGGTTCCGGGAGTATGTGTATATCCCCCTCGGCGGCAACCGCAAGGGCCTCAAGCGACAGATCTTCAACCTGTTCGTCGTCGAACTGCTCACCGGCATCTGGCACGGCGCGAACTGGAACTTCATCTGCTGGGGCCTGTACTATTTCGTGCTGCTGGCTCTGGAAAAGCTCTTCCTCCTGCCCTACCTCAAAAAGGGCAGGGTCTGGCCCCATATCTACACCCTCTTCCTCGTGGTCGTAGGCTGGGCCATGTTCGTGGGCAACGACGCAGGCGTGGAGTTCGGCCTGCTGTTCCGCAAGCTTTTCATCCCTTCCGGCGGCGTGATGCCCCTTTATTTCCTGCGCAACTACGGCGTACTGCTGGCGGTCTCCGTCGTCTGCTGCACCCCGCTCATCGAAAAGCTGTGGAAGCTGCTTTCCCGCAATGCCATCACCAAGGCGCTGACCATTCTGGTGCTGCTGACGGTCTCGATGGCTTACGTCGTGGGCAGCACCAACAGCCCGTTCCTGTATTTCAACTTTTAAGAGGAGGCGTGAACGATGGACAAACATTCAAAGCGCTCCGCTTCGATTTTCCGCTATCCGGTCCTTATCGCATTCACCCTGTTTTTTGCCGGGCTGTTCCTGCTGGACCTTGTCACGCCGGACCGGGCCTACAGTGAACTGGAAAACACCACCCTCTCCCAGCGGCCCAGCCTGTCCAGCGTCTCGGCTGATGGGCTGAACAAGTTCTTCACGGCCTACACGAAATACGTCAAAGACCAGGTGGTGGGCCGTGACAACTGGGTCGCCCTGCAGAGCACCGTGGAAACGAAGGTGATGCAGAAGGAGCAGAGCGGCGGCATCCTGCTGGGCAAACAGCACATGATGTTCCCCCGCACCTACGGCCTCGTTTCCAGCGAGACGCGCACCCTGCCCAAGAACACTGCCGCGCTGGAAGCGCTCTGTCAGCGGTACCCGGGCAAGGTCAACGTGATGCTGGTGCCTGCGGCGTCCGCCATCTACCCGGAAAACGTCCCTGCGGGCGCTCCGCTGCTGGACGAGGACCGTTATCTCGACTCGCTTTCCGATGCCGTACAGGCCGCCGGAGGCCGCTTTGTGGACGTGCGGCAGACCCTCACCGCGCACAAGGACGAATATATCTACTACCGCACCGACCATCACTGGACGAGCGCCGGCGCTTACTACGCCTACAAGCTGCTCTGCGACACCCTGGGCCTTACGCCCTTTGATCCCTCGGCCCACACCGTGCTGACGGCAGACGGCTTCTACGGCACCCACTACTCCAAGGCGCGGACGCCGGACGCAGAACCGGACACCATCACTTATTATGACCTGCCGAACGAACTGACCATCTACTCGGTCAGCGGCCCCGGCCAGCCCGCCGACGGCGAGACGACCGGCCTTTACGACACGGCCAAGCTGGACGTTTACGACAAGTATGCCATGTTCCTCCACGGCAACAACGGCCTGAGCCGCATCAAGGGCGACGGCACTGGGCGCATTCTCGTCATCAAGGACAGTTACGCCAACTGCTTCGTGCCTTACCTGACGGCCAACTACGCCGACATCGACGTGGTGGATTTCCGCAACTACAACTACGGGCTGGACAAGCTCATCGCGGACAATGCATACGACCAGCTCCTCGTGCTCTACAGTTTCGACAGCTTCAAGAGCGACCCCTACCTCTACCGGGCCGGCGTAGCAGGCTGATACCGGGAATTATTGCAGTATTTTTCCACAAACTTCCGAGGTGTTTTTCATGCATTTTCCCGGGTTTTTGTGGTTTCTATCCAAAACCCTTGCACAAAATCCAGCATTGTAGTAGAATGATGCTGTCAGAGAAGTTAGCTCTGCAAGAGGGATCTTTGCAGTGCGGTGCGCCGCCTGCTGATATGAAGGAGTGATTCTTTATGAAGAAATATATGGAGTTGCCTGCTGATTACGCAGTGCTTTCTGACGATGAGATGACCTACACCACCGGCGGCAGCGCTGTTGGCGGCGTCGTCACCATCGTGGGCGTGGCCGTTCTGGCATCCAGCTATGTCTGGGGCATCTCGCAGGCCAGAGACTGGCTGAGCGTTGACAGCAACCGCAGGGGCAATCCTCTCACCGTTATGGGCCGTGCAATGGACGCCATCAGCGACGATATGTCCAAATCGCCTTCCAACTTCCTGCGTGACGTTGTTTCCACCGGTACGGTGGTGGCTCTCGCTCCCCTGAGCGCGCTACTGCTCATCCTGTAAGTTCCCCTGTGGCTTTTCGGGAACTTCTATCTTTCGTCAAACCGGCGCACACCGCGCTGTTTTGGGATATTGTTCGTAAAGGAGTGCTACTATGGAAAACATCATGATGCTGCCCGCTTCCTACTGCGTGATGAACGAAGAGGAAATGACCTATACCACCGGTGGTGCCAGTGCTATTCAGGCTATCGCTGCATGGGTCTTCCCTCCTTATGCATGGCTTGCGGGCGTCACCGCTATCCGTGATTACCGCAAGAAGAACCCTAATACTTGGACTCAGGATGGTCTGGACTATTTCGCAAATGATATGGGGAAGAGTGTGTCTAATTTCCTCTATGACCTTGCGTGTGCCAGTTGGGTTCTGGGTACCTCCGCTACCGGAATTGGCCTTGTGATTAACGCAGCTCTTATCCTGCTTTAATAAATCAGGAGACTCCAAAGAACAACAAAGGCGGCGGCTCTTCCCGTAAGGGAAGGGCCGCCGCCCTCTTTTTATCTGTCCATACAAAAGCAGAGGCACCCAAACCGGATGCCTCTGCCTGTTTATAGACGTGCTGATTTAGTTATTGAACATATCCTTCAGCTTTTTGAAGAAGCCCTTGCGCTTTTCGTAGTTATCCTCTTTCAGGGTACCCTCGAACTTCTTCAGGGCCTCACGCTGGGTGCGGCTGAGCTTCTTGGGGATCTCGACCTCGCACTTGACATACATATCACCGCGGCCTCTGCCATTCACATACTGGATGCCCTTGCCGCGCAGGCGGAAGGTGGTGCCGCTCTGGGTGCCTTCCGGCACATTGACCTCGACCTTGCCGTCGATGGAAGGCACTGTGATGGTATCGCCCAGGACAGCCTGACTGTAGGTGATGGGGAAGACGACGTAGATGTTGTTCTCGTCGCGCTGGAACACCTCGCTGGGCTGGACAGTCACTGCCACGATGACGTCACCTGCGGGGCCGCCGTTGGTGCCGGCATTGCCCATGCCCGAGAGGCGGAAGCCCTGATCGTCGTCGATGCCCGCAGGGACATTGGCCTCCAGAGTCTTCTTGACCGCAATGGTGCCGCTGCCGTGGCAGCTCTTGCAGGGGTTCTTGATGAGCTTGCCCTTGCCGCCGCAGCGGGAGCAGGGCTGCTGGGTCTGCATGACGCCGAAGGGCGTACGCTGCTGACGAATGACAAAGCCTCTGCCGCCGCAGTCAGGGCAGGTCTCCGGGCTGGAACCGGCGGCGCAGCCGCTGCCGTGGCACTCGGTACACTCCTGCTGACGGGTGATGGTGATGTTCTTCTTGCAGCCATGTACCGCCTCGTCAAACGTCAGGGTGATGCGCACCCGGATGTCCTGGCCCTTGCGGGGGGCGTTGGGATTCGCCGAACGGCTCGAGCCACCAAAACCGCCGAAGCCGCCGCCAAAGATGTCGCCGAAAATATCGCCAAGGTCAACGCCGTCGCCGCCAAAACCGCTGAAACCGCCAAAGCCGCCGGGGCCGCCGCCGTTCTGGGCAGCGTAGTTGGGGTCAACACCGGCAAAGCCGTACTGGTCGTAGAGCTGGCGCTTCTTCGGGTCCGAAAGCACCTCGTTTGCCTCGTTGATCTCCTTGAACTTTTCCTCGGCTTCCTTGTCGCCGGGGTTATAGTCCGGGTGGTACTTCATGGCCAGCTTGCGGTAAGCCTTTTTGATCTCCGCGTCGGTGGCCGTCTTGGATACACCCAGCACTTCGTAGTAATCACGTTTCTCCTGTGCCATAATCCAATCACCTCTCGTATAAGCAGCAACCTCCCCTATATAGCAGCGCACTGCCGCTTCCAGTACAGACAGCCTCAAGCAGATCTGTACAAGCCTGACCGGCCTGCCAATGGCTCCCCTATTAGGGGAGCTGGCGAGCGTCAGCGAGACTGAGAGGTTTTCTCTATAACCAGCAAGAGCCGCCCCGGCAAAACCGGAGCGGCTTTTGCTATTCTACGCGCATACCCGCCGGTTTGGCCGGATACGCACTGCTGTGTCTCAAATCAGACTTCCTTGAAGTCTGCGTCCACAACGCCGTCATCGTTGGGCTTCTGCTGGCCGTTTGCGCCAGCATCGGGGCCGGGCTGTGCGCCTGCGGCCTGCTGCTGGGCAGCAGCGGCAGCCTGATACATCTTCTCGAAGACGTGGCTCAGAGCATCCTGCTTTGCCTTGATGTCGTCGATGGAGCCGGACTGGACAGCGGTCTTCAGGTCGGCCAGCTTTGCCTCAGCCTCGCTCTTGACGTCGGCGGGCATCTTGTCGCCGTTCTCCTTCAGCATCTTCTCAGTCTGGAAGACCATCTGGTCGGCGCCGTTGCGGATGTCCACTTCCTCGCGCTTCTTCTTATCGTCGGCAGCAAACTGCTCAGCTTCCTTCACAGCCTTGTCGATGTCCTCCTTGGACATGTTGGTGGAAGCGGTGATGGTGATGTTCTGCTCCTTGCCGGTACCCAGATCCTTCGCGCTGACCTTCACGATGCCGTTTGCATCAATATCGAAGGTGACTTCGATCTGAGGCACACCACGGGGAGCCGGAGCGATGCCGTCCAGATGGAAGACGCCGAGGCTCTTGTTGTCGCGGGCAAACTCACGCTCGCCCTGCAGGACATTGATCTCAACAGAGGGCTGGTTATCCGCAGCAGTGGAGAAGACCTGGCTCTTGTGGGTAGGAATGGTGGTGTTGCGCTCAATGATCTTGGTGCAGACGCCGCCCAGAGTCTCAATGCCGAGGCTCAGCGGGGTGACATCCAGCAGCAGCAGACCCTTGACGTCGCCCTGCAGGACGCCGCCCTGGATAGCAGCACCGACAGCCACGCACTCATCGGGGTTGATGCCCTTGAAGGGCTCGCAGTTCAGCTCTTTCTTGACTGCATCGTAGACAGCGGGGATACGGGTGGAACCACCGACCATCAGGA
>ENA-OZBF01001221-OZBF01001221.1-human-gut-metagenome-genome-assembly--contig:-NODE-1221-length-10053-cov-6.691338_pt1 | contig 10053 bp, 6 predicted proteins | sample MGYA00243980_ERZ653522 | MGnify/ENA primary metagenome ERZ653522 (study PRJEB26926, sample SAMN06165106) | human gut metagenome | biome: ENVO:00009003; feature: ENVO:2100002; material: ENVO:00002003...
ATCTCATCATTACCATGTTCCTGGGCGGCTTGTGGCATGGCGCTTCGTGGAATTTTGTACTTTGGGGAATGATGCATGGCGTTGCGCTTGCAGCCCATAAGTTCTGGATGACGCTTACCGGGCGTAAGAAGGGGACGGAGAGCCATGGCATCCACCGCTTCTTCGGAGTGCTTGTCACTTTCCATTTTGTTTGTTTCTGCTGGATATTCTTCCGTAATGCGGAGTTCTCCACATCAATGGATATGCTGAAGCAGATATTCACTACTTTCCGTCCGCAACTCTTCCCGCAGCTGGTAGAGGGTTATTGGGAAGTGTTTGCACTGATGGCATTGGGCTATCTGCTGCATTTTGTGCCCGACAGTTGGGAACGTGCTTGCACAAAAACAGTAATCCGCCTCCCCTTGTTGGGAAAGGCGGTACTGATGCTTGCTGTAATCTATCTGGTCATTCAGATGAAAAGTTCGGAGATACAGCCGTTTATCTATTTCCAGTTCTGATTACTTCTTCTCGGTCGCTGTGGAGTCTGCCTGCTGTCGGAAGGGTTCCCGGTAGTTGAGCCCGTCTCTCCGGTAGAGGCCGATGAGTCCGGCCAGTCGGGTAGTGAAGTTTGTATAATCTTTCTTTTCCAGTTGTGTCCATTGTACTTCGGCAAGGGCGGCCATACGGGGGAGAACCATATACTCTACCTGTTCGCTGGTCGGGATGTATTCTGTCCAAAGGTTGGCTTGTGTGCCGAGTATGTGCTTGGCTTGTTCTTCGGTCAGTGAGGCGGTAGGATTCAGACTGTATACTTTCTCCAATGGGACAAAGCCTCCGATGGCAAATGGTTCGTGCCGGGTATCCTCACTTTGGTAATAATCAAAGTAGCAATAGTCATTGGGTGTCATTATCACGTCGTGTCCCAGTTGGGCCGCCTTGATTCCTCCTGCCGAGCCACGCCATGACATAACAGTTGCGTTGGGGGCGACGTCGCCTTCCAGAATCTCATCCCAGCCGATAATCTGGCGTCCTTTACTATTGAGGAGCTTTTCGATACGTGTCATACAATAGCTCTGCAGACGGTCTTCGGCAGTATGGTTCTTGTCGGCTTTCAATTTTTCGGTTCTGATACGTGCCTGGCATTTGGGACACTTTTCCCAACGGGTGCGGGGAGCTTCGTCACCGCCGATGTGGATGTATTTGGAAGGGAATATGTCAATGATTTCGGCCATGACATCTTCGAGGAACTGCATGGACTTTTCGTTGCCGATGCACAGCACATCTTCGAATACGCCCCAACGTGGGCACACTTCATACGGTCCACCGGTACATCCCATTTCGGGATAGGCGGCCAGTGCGGCAAGCATGTGTCCGGGCAGGTCTACTTCGGGGATGACCGTGATATAGCGCTCCCCGGCATATTTTACGATTTCTTTGGCTTGCTCCTGCGTATAGAAACCGCCATACCGGGTGTTGTCATACTCTTCGGTGTTCCGGCCGATAACGGTACGGTCGCGCCAGGCGCCAATTTCCGTCAGCTTGGGATACTTCTTTATTTCTATTCTCCAGCCTTGGTCTTCGGTGAGGTGCCAGTGGAAGGTATTCATATTGTGAAGTGCCAGCAAGTCTATGTATTTTTTTACGAACTCAATGGGAAAGAAGTGGCGGCCCACATCGAGGTGCATGCCCCGGTAGCTGAAGCGGGGTTCATCCTGGATGCTGCCGGCAGGCAATAGGATAGAGGTGGCTTTGGTTTCGGCGGGGATTGATTTACGCAGGGTTTGTATACCGTAGAACACCCCGTTCTCGGTCTGTCCGTTTAGGGTCACCCGGTCGGCTTTGACGGTCAGCACATAGCCTTCCCGGTTGCTGATGGCCGGATCCAGTCCCAATGTGATGGCGCCTTTGGGCGCTTCGCTCCCCGGGGCAAGGGCTTCTGTCTGGAGGGTGTGGCCGGTGGACTGGCTGATGTATTCGGCCAAAAACTCGGCATTGCGTTTCAAAAGTTCATTGTGTTCGGGGTAGGCGATGATGGTACCGTCATTCAGGTTGAAGGGGGATTCCTGACTCAAGGCAACCTCCTGGGGCAGGGGAATGACTTGATAGTTGGCTGTTGTTTCTACTCCGCATGAAGAGCAGGCCAGGATGAGAGTGCCTGCAAGGAGCATGTGTGTAAGTTTTCTCATGGTATTGAACTGATTAAATTAGTGTCTGACAAATATACTAAAAAAATACTAAAGAGGCAGAGGAGAAGGGGATAAATGCATGCTCATACCTCAGTTCTTCTTTGCTCTGTACTCCTTGGGTGACATTCCCGTGTGTTTCTTGAAATATCGTCCGAAGAAAGACTGGTCGGGAAAACGATATTTGTCGGCAATCTCTTTCAGTGACATGCCGGTGGATTGCAGTGCCATTTTCAGTTCCAATATCAGGTTTTCGTCAATGATTTCTTTGGCAGAATTTTCCGCCACTTGTTTGGTGATGGCAGATAGGTAGCGGGTCGAAATGCAGAGTTGGTCAGCATAAAAAGCGACATCCCGCTGGGTAGTACAGTACGTATGTACCAGATTTATAAACTTTTTGAACAATTCTTCTTTCCGGTTACTGCCATTGATTTGCTCTTCCGTAAAGTAACGTTGAACCTTGTCGTAGGTGTCGAGAAAGAAAATTTGCAGCAGGTTTTGTGCAATGGCTTCGCGATACAGATTTTCAGAATCGCGGTAGATGGCATTGCTTGCCGTGATGAGTCCTGTGATAGCACGAACCGGTTCGTCTTCGGTATGCGTATAGCATGCATTCTCCTTTATAAAATGTATGAAGGGCGGCTCTAAACGGAAGCATGCCGTCTTGAACATTGTCTCGGAATAGGCAAAGAAGTCCACCAGGAAATCTTTACTCGCACTTGTCAGTGAAATAATGGAACTTGGAAGCAGCGTAATGTGCGTATTGGGTACAATATGATATTTTCTTAAATCTATTGTGATATTTGCTTCTCCACGGGTGCAGAACATCAGTGCTCCATTGTTCATTTTCAGAAGACGTTCCCGGAAGAATTCCAGCTTGTCTGTTCCGGCTCTGAACGTTTCTTGTTTGGTAGTCAGTAATGGGTTCATATGTTAGATTGCTTATGATTTGCGGTTACAAAGGTACGAGTTCTTTTTGGATTGTTAAATGGCATGTTCCGAAAATGAACAGTCGTGTACCTTCAATGAAACAAATGGTTGTTCAAAAACGGCATACCTTTGCTGCCGGCTTAAAAAATAAAAGATAAAGCCGGCGTATTATTTTTTTTAAGATAAAGAGTATGATAACAAAAAAGAGTATGATGAAACAGATGATGACCGTCATCTGTAGTGCAACACTGGCAGCCTGCGGCAGCGCGCCTGTCGTGCAACCCCAGTCGGAATATCAGGTGATGACTATTTCGACTACCGACAAAGAACTGCAGACAATTTATTCCGCAGCCATCCGCGGACGGCAGGACATTGACATCTATCCGCAGGTGTCCGGTACACTCACCAAACTTTGTGTGGAGGAAGGACAGACCGTGCGTCGGGGGCAAGTCTTGTTTATTATCGACCAGGTGCCCTATCTGGCAGCCTTGCGCACAGCAGAAGCCAATGTGGAAGCTGCCCGTGCCGGCGTGGCCACTTCGCAACTGACATATGACAGCAAGAAGGAGCTTTATGCCCAGAAGGTGATTTCCGAGTTTGACTTAAAGACTTCCTACAACAGCCTGCTGACAGCGAAAGCCCAGTTGGCCCAAGCCGAGGCGCAGCAGGTGAATGCCGCCAATAACCTCTCTTATACAGAAGTGAAGAGTCCGGCAGATGGAATGGTAGGTACGCTCCCTTATAGGGTGGGGACGTTGGTCAGCGCCAGTTTGCCCAAACCACTGACGACCGTATCCGATAATTCTAATATGTATGTCTATTTCTCCATGACAGAGAATCAGTTGCTTGACCTCACCCGCCGCTACGGCTCCAAGGATAAGGCGCTGGCAGAGATGGACTCTATCGAATTACAGCTCAATGACCGTTCTGTCTATCCGCAAGAAGGTAAGATAGAAACTATCAGTGGTGTAATTGATACCTCTACGGGTACAGTCAGTCTGCGTGCCGTGTTCCCCAATAAAGAGGGATTGCTGACCAGTGGCGGTTCGGGCAACGTCATCATCCCGGTACGGAAAGAGAACTGCATCGTTGTTCCCCAGAGTGCCACTTACGAAGTACAGGACAAGGTCTATGTATATAAGGTAGTTGACGGCAAGGCGCAATCAGTTCCCGTGCAAGTGACCCGTGTGAATGGAGGTCAGGAATATATCGTAGAGAGTGGCTTGAAAGTGGGGGACACAATTGTGGCCGAAGGCGTGGGTTTGCTGCGTGAAGGTACCTCCGTCCAACCCAAAACGAATGAATGATAATTTTTAACCGATAGAATATGAACCTCAGAACTTTTATAGAACGCCCCGTTTTTTCGGCAGTCATCTCCATTACGATTGTCATTCTGGGCATCATCGGATTGTTCACCTTGCCCGTTGAGCAATATCCCGACATTGCGCCGCCCACCATCATGGTGAGCACCACTTACTATGGTGCCAGTGCGGAAACCCTTCAGAAAAGTGTTATCGCTCCGTTGGAAGAGGCCATCAACGGTGTGGAGGACATGACTTACATGACTTCTACCGCCAGCAATGCAGGGTCGGTTTCCATTACTGTTTACTTCAAGCAGGGTACAGACCCGGACATGGCGGCGGTCAATGTGCAGAACCGTGTGTCCAAAGCCACGGGGCAGCTTCCTGCCGAAGTAACCCAGGTGGGCGTCACCACCAGCAAGCGGCAGACCAGTATCTTACAGATGTTCTCTTTATATAGCCCTGATGACAGCTATGACGAGAACTTTCTTGCCAACTATATCAGTATCAACCTGAAGCCGCAGATTCTCCGTATCTCCGGTGTGGGCGATATGATGATTATGGGTGGTGACTACAGCATGCGTATCTGGATGAAACCGGATGTCATGGCGCAGTACAAGCTGATACCTTCGGATGTGACGGCTGTGCTGGCAGAGCAGAATATCGAATCGGCCACCGGGTCGTTTGGTGAGAACTCGGATGAGACGTATCAATATACCATGAAATATACGGGACGCCTCATTACTCCTGAGGAGTTCGGCGACATCGTCATCCGTTCTACCGAAGACGGCGAGGTGCTGAAACTGAAGGACATCGCCGACATAGAACTGGGTAAGGACAGTTATGCCTACAAAGGTACCATGGATGGACATCCCGGTATCTCCTGCATGGTGTTCCAGACCGCGGGCTCCAATGCCACGGAAGTGAACCGGCAGATTGACCGGCTCCTTGAAGAAGCACGCAAGGACTTGCCGAAAGGCGTGGAGCTTACCCAGATGATGTCCAGCAACGATTTCCTCTTCGCCTCTATCCACGAAGTGGTGAAAACGCTGATTGAGGCTATTATCCTGGTTATCCTGGTGGTTTATGTCTTTTTGCAAGACATCCGCTCTACGCTGATTCCGCTGGTAGGTATCGTTGTTTCACTGATTGGTACGTTTGCTTTCATGTCCGTTGCCGGATTCAGTATCAACCTGATTACGCTGTTTGCGCTGGTATTGGTGATTGGTACGGTGGTGGATGACGCCATTGTCGTGGTGGAGGCGGTGCAGGCACGGTTTGATGTGGGCTATAAGTCCTCCTATATGGCAAGTATCGATGCGATGAAGGGCATCAGCAACGCGGTTATCACTTCTTCACTGGTGTTTATGGCGGTGTTTATTCCGGTATCGTTCATGGGAGGGACTTCCGGTACGTTCTATACCCAGTTTGGGTTGACGATGGCGGTGGCCGTTGGTATTTCGGCGATTAATGCGTTGACACTCAGTCCCGCACTTTGTGCCTTGCTGCTGAAGCCTTATATCAATGAGGACGGAACGGAGAAGAATAATTTTGCTTCGCGCTTCCGCAAGGCATTCAACACGGCTTTCGAGGCGGTGGTCGAGAAGTATAAGAAGATAGTGTTGCTGTTCATCAAGCGCCGCTGGCTGGGATGGTCGTTGCTGGCACTTTCGGTGGTGCTGCTGGTATTCCTGATGAATACCACCAAGACCGGACTGGTGCCCGACGAGGACCAAGGAACGTTGTTTGTCAACGTTAGCACCGCTCCGGGTAGCTCGCTCAAGACGACAAATGACATTATAGACCGCGTGGAGAAGCGTCTGGAAGACCTTCCTCAGAAATTGCACTTGCAGAAAGTTGCCGGTTATGGTCTGCTGTCCGGGCAGGGAAATTCTTTCGGTATGATTATCGTGAAGCTGAAACCTTGGGACGAGCGTACGGCAAAGGAAGACCAGGTGCAGGCAGTCGTCAACCAGATATACGCTCGCACGGCGGATATTAAGGATGCTACAGTCTTTGCCATTGCTCCGGGTATGATTCCGGGCTATGGTATGGGTAATGCGCTGGACTTGAATGTGCAGGACAAGCAGGGAGGGGATATGAACACCTTCTTCCAGACCACCCAGCAGTATCTGGCGGCACTGAACCAGCGTCCGGAAATTTCGATGGCATACTCCACGTTCGATGTACGCTATCCGCAGTGGACCGTCGAGGTGGATGCTTCCAAGTGCAAACGTGCCGGGATTACTCCCGACCAGGTGTTGTCCACACTGTCGGGCTATTATGGCGGGCAATATGTCTCCAACTTCAACCGTTTCTCCAAAGTTTACAAGGTAATGATTCAGGCCGACCCGAAGTTCCGTTTGGATGAGGCTTCACTGAACAATGCCTTTGTGCGCATGTCCAACGGTGAGATGGCTCCGTTGAGCCAGTTCGTTACGCTGACCCGTTCCTACGGTGCCGAGTCCTTGAGCCGCTTCAACATGTTCAACTCCATTGCCGTGAATGCCATGCCTGCTGAGGGATACAGTACCGGTGACGCCATCCGTGCCGTACAAGAAACGGCGGAGATAGCCTTGCCGAAGGGATATGGCTATGACTTTGGTGGCATCACCCGCGAGGAAAGCCAGCAGAGTGGTACTACAGTCATCATCTTCGGTATCTGTATCTTGATGATTTACTTGATTCTGAGTGCGCTTTACGAGAGCTTTCTGATTCCGTTTGCCGTTATCCTGGCCGTTCCTGCGGGCCTGATGGGGTCGTTCCTTTTTGCCAGGATAGCCGGGTTGGAGAATAATATCTATTTGCAGACGGGACTTATCATGCTGATAGGTCTGTTGGCAAAGACTGCTATTCTGTTGACGGAGTATGCCGCCGAGCGCCGTAAAGCGGGAATGGGGCTGATTGCTTCTGCCGTCAGTGCGGCAAAGGCGCGTTTCCGTCCCATCCTGATGACGGTACTGACGATGATTTTCGGCCTTTTCCCCTTGGTGGTTGCCACGGGTGTCGGAGCCAACGGTAACCGTTCATTGGGTACGGGTGTTGTCGGTGGTATGTTCATCGGCACATTGGCGCTGCTGTTCATTGTTCCTGTCTTGTTCATCAGTTTCCAGTGGTTGCAGGAGCGGCTTCGTCCTGCCCAATCCGTCCCGACGAGCGACTGGCAGATTGAGGAAGAGATGAAAGTAAGCCGGAAGGAGATAGAAGAATCACATTAGTACATTATCGCGTAACTAACATAAAAAAATAATGAAGAAACAATTCATATTATTAGCTGTCGTCGGCTTGGTACTGACCAGTTGCGGCATCTATACCAAATACCAGCGCCCGGAGGACATCACGACCGATGGACTTTATGGACACGATTTGGATGGGCAAAGTCTGGATAGCCTGAGTCTGTTTGCGGCATCGGACACTACCTCCATCGCTTCCCTTTCCTGGCGCGAGCTTTTTACGGACCCGCAATTACAGTCGCTCATCGAGCAAGCCTTGCAAGGCAACACCGACCTGCTTTCCGCCCGGCAACGTATCAAGGAGGCGGAAGCCACGCTGATGTCGGCCAAACTTTCGTACCTGCCTTCGTTTATGCTCACTCCGCAGGGTGGCGTCAGCAGTTTCGACAATTCCAAAGGCTCGTGGACCTATTCCGGCATTGCCTCGGCAAGTTGGGAAGTCGATATTTTTGGTAAGTTGACCAATGCCAAACGCCGTTCCAAAGCGCTCTACCTTCAAAGCTTGGAGTACGAACAAGCCGTCAGCACTTCGCTGATAGCTAATGTGGCCAATCTGTACTACACCTTGCTGATGCTCGACGAGCAATACCGCATTTCCGAAGAAACAGCCGCCAGTTGGCGCGAAAGTGTACGCACCATGCGAGCCATGATGGCTGCAGGCATGACGAACGAGGCGAGTGTCTCGCAATCCGAAGCCAACTGTCGTCAGGTGGAAGCTTCGCTGCTCGACCTCCGGCAGCAGGTAAAGGAAGTGGAGAACAGTCTCTCCATTCTGTTGGACGATGTTCCGGGCACCATTGAGCGTGGCCGGTTGGCGGGGCAGGAGTTCCCGCAGGAACTTGCGGTGGGCGTACCTCTGCAACTGCTTTCCCGCCGTCCCGATGTGAAAAGTGCCGAACTCTCGCTGGCATCCGCTTTCTACAGCACCAATGCCGCCCGTTCTGCTTTCTACCCCTCCATCACCTTGAGCGGTACAGCTGGCTGGACCAACTCGGCAGGAAGCATGATTGTCAATCCAGGAAAACTACTCTTCTCCGCCATCGGCTCGCTGACACAACCCTTGTTCAACAAAGGGCTGAACGTGGCACAGCTCAAGATAGCCAAAGCACAGCAGGAAGAAGCCAGGCTCGCTTTTCAGCAAGCTTTGCTCAATGCCGGTAGCGAAGTGAACAATGCTCTGACCCAAGTGCAGGTAGCCCGTGGAAAGACGGAGCTCCGCGCAAGGCAGATAACTTCACTGGAAACTACCGTCCGCAGCACCCGGTTACTGATGCAACACGGCACTTCCACCTATTTGGAAGTGCTCACTGCCCAGCAGGGGCTACTCTCTGCCCAACTGACACAGGTAGCCGACCGCTTTGATGAAATACAAGGTATCATCAACCTCTATCAAGCCCTTGGTGGAGGGCGGGAGTAAAATATACTCTTTCTCATCTTCATTCTCTCGCCCCTCTATCAATCCGGCATTTCCTTTTTTTGTGGGAATCCGATGGTAGAGGGGCTTTCATATAAGCGGGCTATGGCAAAAAAACTACGGTTTCTTGCCGTCAAACCGGGACAAACTTTATAACTTTGCGGCATACGACATAAAAATCTATCTATTATGAACTGCAAATCCTTGTTTTTTCTGGTTGTTTTTTCCCTGACCCTTATATCAGGGGTGTTTGCTCAAAAGAAAGTTTCTATTCTTGGCGATTCCTATTCCACTTTTTACGGTCATGTCTCTCCTGCCGCCAATCTCTGCTGGTATGGAGTTCCCGGCGAAAAGAAAGAGAATGATGTGACAAAGGTGGAGGAAACCTGGTGGTACCGTTTCATCCATGAGCACGGCTTTCAGTTGGAACGCAACAATTCCTATTCCGGCTCCACCGTCTGTCATACCGGTTACGAGAAAGCCGATTACTCCGACCGTTCTTTTATCACCCGTATTCACAACCTCGGCACCCCCGACATAATCCTTGTTTTTGGCGGTACCAATGACAGTTGGGCAGGTGCTCCCATTGGCGCATACCAATATGATGGCTGGACGAAAGCCGATTTGTATAGCTTCCGTCCTGCCTTTTGCTATCTGCTTGCATCTCTCAAGCAGCTCTATCCTGCGGCCAGGATTTATAATATTACCAATTCTGAATTATCCGAAGAGGTAACTGATTCCATGGATGAAATTTGCCGGCACTATGGCATCGAGAATATTCGTTTGCACGACATTGATAAACAATGGGGGCATCCTTCTGTGCAAGGAATGCAGAGTATCGATGCTCAGGTTTGGGAGTCTGTCTCCCCGATATTGGAGGCTTCTGTTTCTTTGCCTGCCAAGAACTAAGGACAGACTCATTGGGAGTTATCCTTTTCTATCCTAAATGCTAATCTTTCCACTGCCGTATTCTTTTCTTTCCACAGCTGTGGAAAGAAAAGAATACGGCAGTG
>ENA-OZBF01001262-OZBF01001262.1-human-gut-metagenome-genome-assembly--contig:-NODE-1262-length-9805-cov-4.737128_pt1 | contig 9805 bp, 10 predicted proteins | sample MGYA00243980_ERZ653522 | MGnify/ENA primary metagenome ERZ653522 (study PRJEB26926, sample SAMN06165106) | human gut metagenome | biome: ENVO:00009003; feature: ENVO:2100002; material: ENVO:00002003...
GGCTATAAAAGTGTTTCCCTCGCGATGGGGGCTTCCGTTTATCAGCAGTACTTTCATGGTATCAAGAGTTTTCGCAAAGATATATTTTTTCAGCTATACACCGCACATTCCGCGCCGGAGAACTCCGCACGGCCCCGCCGCGGCAAAGCCCCGCAGACGCCGCCCACCGGTTCAACGGCTCCGGCATCCCGGCTCACGGCTCATGCCCCATGACTTTCGGCCCTCGGACCATGGCTTTCAGAAAACAGCAGTGCCCGGACAGACGCGCCGCACCGCCCCCGCGACCGGAAATACGGACACAAAAAAAGGGGATTCTTTCGAATCTCCTTCACTCTCATGCCTGACAAGAACTATTTGTTGCAGCACTCGCCCTCGGCTTTCTCGGCGCAGTCTTTGGTCGAATCGCACTTCTCGGCGCAGCAAGCCTCCGTCGAGTCGCACTTCTCGGTGCACTCCGTGCAGGCAGCGGCTTCGGTCGTAGCGGCAGCGGCGGCAGCTTCTTTGGCAGCCCCTTCTGCCTTGCCGGAGAACTTGAAAGGAACTTGTGTGGGCGGCAGGCAGTTTTCATCGTTGCAAGCGCCATATTCCAGATAGCCTTCTATCTGATAAGCGCCACCCGTCAACTTCAGCTTCTGCACAAATTGCGCCGTATTCTCAAAATAGCGCACCTTCATTTCGAACAACTTGTCGAAAGTAGAGATTTCCTTGCCTACGGGCTTCAGTTTGCCCACCACTTCCGCTCCGGAGATTTTCTCCACATTGAAAGTCGCCGAGATAGGCCCTCCATCGCCCAAGTCGGTGGAATAGACATGCCAGCCCTTGTCAATAGCAGCCGTAAAAACGACCTCCGCTTCATCGGCAGCCAAAATCTTCAGTTCGGAATTGAACTTGACGGGGTCTTGTATCTGTGCCTGCACCGCCACAGCGAAGAGCAACAGAACGAAAGGGAACAGTAATTTCTTCATGTTCTCTGATTTAATTTTTAATTTTCAATTATCTCGTAGTCCACGCAGGCACGGCTCTCTTTCACAGCAGCGATAAGCTTGCCGGCAGCTACATGGTCGGGATGGGTAGCATAGTATTTCACGTCATCCAACGTATCGAACTCACTGTAAAGAGCGATGCTCCAAGCCTCGGCAGGATTGATGTTCAATCCGACTTCAATCTTGCGGATAACGGATATTTTAGCCGGAAGCGCTTCGATAGCTGCCTTGAAACTGTTCATCGCAGCCAACTTTTCGTCAGCCGGTGCCTCATCTTTTAACTTAAATAATACAATGTGCTTTACCATAACTTTGCCATTTAAATGATTTATCACTATATTTGTCAGCCTAAGCGGCTATTTTAACAACTGCAAAAATACTGGTTTTGTTTCAAATATACACTTAAACGGATGTTAATAATAGGAATTGCAGGCGGAACCGGCTCGGGAAAGACCACCGTCGTACGTAAAATTATCGAAAGCCTACCGGCTGGTGAAGTGGTATTGTTGCCACAAGACTCTTACTACAAGGACAGCAGCCATGTGCCCGTGGAAGAACGGCAGAACATCAACTTCGACCACCCCGACGCTTTCGAGTGGAGCCTTCTTTCCAGGCATGTCGCCATGCTGCGCGAAGGAAGAAGCATAGAACAGCCCACCTACTCATACCTGACGTGTACCCGGCAGCCCGAAACCATCCATATCGAGCCCCGGGAAGTCATCATCATTGAAGGCATCCTTGCCTTGTGCGACAAGAAGCTGCGAAGCATGATGGACCTGAAGATATTTGTAGACGCCGACCCCGACGAACGCCTGATTCGTGTAATCCAGCGCGATGTAGTGGAACGCGGACGTACGGCCGAAGCCGTTATGGAACGCTATACACGCATACTGAAACCCATGCACCAGCAATTCATAGAGCCCTGCAAACGATACGCCGACCTCATTGTGCCGGAAGGCGGAAACAACCAGGTGGCCATTGATATATTGACCATGTACATCAAGAAGCACTTGGGGAGTTAATTTGTAATGGAGAATTGATAATGGAGGATTAAGAACGCACTAAACCCTATGAGATATGAACAGCCTGTTTTCTTTCGCCAGACATAAATCATCCATTATCAATTCTCCCGTCCCAATTATCTTGCTGTTGTTGTTGTGCTGCATCGCAGGATGCCGTGGAGGACATCCTGCCGAAAAAGAAGAAGCGGATGACCTGCAACAAATAAAGGACAGCGGAGAACTGGTCGTATTGACACTGTACAGCTCCACTTCCTACTTCATCTACCGTGGCCAGGACATGGGATTCCAGTATGAGCTGAGCGAACAGTTTGCCAAGAGCCTGGGAGTGAAGCTGAGAATAGAGGTAGCCCGGAATGTGCACGAACTCATAGAGAAGTTGCAGGCAGGCAAGGGAGACCTCATTGCCTACAACCTTCCCATCACCAAGGAATGGAAAGACAGCCTGCTTTATTGCGGCGAAGAGGTCATCACGCACCAAGTCATCGTGCAACGTAACGGCGGACGCACCAAACCACTGAAAGACGTAACGGAACTCATCGGGAAAGATGTATATGTAAAGCCGGGAAAATATTATGAACGGCTGGTCAATCTGGATGAAGAGCTCGGAGGAGGTATCCACATCCATAAAGTGACCAACGACAGTATCAGTGCAGAAGACCTCATCACCCAGGTGGCACAAGGGAAAATCCCCTATACCGTAGCAGACAATGATGTGGCACAGCTTAATACGACCTATTACCCCAACCTGAATATCGGACTCTCCATCAGCTTTGACCAGCGTGCATCGTGGGCAGTCCGGAAAGACTGTCCGCAACTGGCAGCCGCCGCCAACAAATGGCACGAGGAGAATATGACTTCACCTGCCTATACGGCAAGTATGAAACGATATTTTGAAATCGGCAAGGCCATTCCCCACTCTCCTATCCTCTCCCTGCGCGAAGGAAAAATTTCCCATTACGATGATTTGTTCAAGAAATATGCTCCCGAAATAGACTGGGACTGGCGTCTGCTGGCGTCTCTGGCGTATACAGAATCCAACTTCGACTCCACTGCCGTATCTTGGGCGGGTGCCAGGGGGCTGATGCAACTGATGCCTGCCACAGCCAGGGCTATGGGGCTACCCGAAGGAAAGGAACAGAACCCTGAAGAGAGCATAAAGGCTGCCGTGAAATACATAGGCGCCACAGCCAAAAGTTTTTCCAAGATACCCCAGGAAGAACGCATCAACTTTGTGCTGGCATCTTATAATTCCGGTATCGGCCATGTGCTGGATGCCATGGCACTGGCCGAAAAATACGGCAAAAACAAATATGTCTGGCGTGATAATGTAGAAAACTTCATTCTGCTAAAAAGCAATGAGGAATACTTCACCGACCCCGTCTGCAAAAACGGCTATTTCCGTGGCATCGAAACTTATAACTTCGTAAGGGATATTACGTCACGCTTCGAGCAATACAAGAAAAAGATAAAAAAATAGGGATTAAGGATTAATCCCTAATCCTTATTTTCCTTCCTATTTAAAACAGATTCAGTTTGTTCTTTCTCGCTTCTTCCAGGGAAACGGTTGTCACTTGTTTCTCCCGGTTCTTTTCGCACAACTGCCGATACTTCTCATGCAGTTCTTCTTCCAGCTCCTCCTTTGTCTTAGGATTCATCAGCTTGGCTGCTACTGTAGCATTCTGTGAAGCGTCCTTCAGATGGATTACGGGAGCATGATAGACCGGAGCAATTTTCAGAGCTGTGTGAAGCGGTGAAGTCGTGGCACCACCTATCAGCAGAGGAACGTCCAGACCTGCCTTTTCCAGCTCAATGGCTACATGCACCATTTCATCCAGCGAAGGGGTTATCAAGCCACTCAATCCTATCATGTCTACCTTTTCCTCTATGGCATGCTGTACAATGGTTTCGGCAGGCACCATGACGCCAAGGTCCACTATATCGTACCCGTTGCAGGCCATTACTACCGAGACTATATTTTTGCCAATGTCGTGCACATCACCTTTCACCGTAGCCAGTAGTACCTTCCCGGCAGCAGTCGCACCTTCTTCTTTCTCCGACTCGATTACGGGCTGGAGGATGGCAACCGCCCTCTTCATGGTGCGCGCCGTCTTCACTACTTGCGGCAGGAACATCTTGCCTGCCCCAAACAAGTCGCCGACATGATTCATGCCTGCCATCAACGGACCTTCAATGATAGAAACAGCTTTGGGATACAGCTTCAACGCTTCGGCAAGGTCTTCTTCCAGATAATCGCCGATACCCTTTGTCAAGGCGTACTTCAACCGTTCTTCCACAGGAGTCCCCTCTCTCCAGGCAAGTTGGGAATGGGCGGCAGCCTGCCGCTCTCCTCCAGAAGTTTTTGCCGCCTCTGCTTCCGCTTTCAAGCGTTCGGCAGTTTCTATCAGGCGCTCGGCAGCATCGGGACGACGGTTCAAGACCACATCCTCTATGCGCTCCAATATATCAGCGGGAATATCGGTGTAAAGAACGGAGGTAGCCGGATTGACGATACCCATATCCATGCCCTCGCGGATGGCATAGTAAAGGAATACGGCATGCATCGCCTCGCGAATGTAATTATTGCCGCGGAAAGAGAAGGAAAGGTTACTCACTCCTCCACTGACATGCGCACCGGGCAGATTCTTGCGTATCCATCCGGTGGCACGGATAAAGTCTACAGCATAATTGTTGTGCTCGTCCATACCGGTTGCCACGGCAAGTACATTCGGGTCGAAAATTATATCATGGGGATTGAAACCTATCTTGTCCACCAAAAGACGGTATGCCCGTTCGCAGACCTCAATCTTACGTTCGTACGTGTCTGCCTGCCCTTTTTCATCAAAAGCCATCACCACGGTCGCCGCACCATATTGCTTGATGGTACGCGCATGCTCCAGGAATTTATCTTCCCCCTCCTTCAAGGAGATGGAGTTGACGATGGACTTGCCTTGCAAGCATTTCAATCCGGCCACAATCACTTCCCACTTAGAGGAGTCTATCATGACGGGAACACGGGCAATCTCCGGTTCCGAAGCTATCAGATGGAGGAAAGCCGTCATCTCCACTTGAGCATCCAGCAGTCCGTCGTCCATATTTATATCGATGACCTGCGCACCGTCTTCCACCTGCTGGCGGGCAATGCTGAGCGCCTCGTCATATTTCTTTTCATTAATCAGACGCAAGAATTTGCGCGAACCCGCAACATTACAGCGTTCACCCACATTCACGAAGTTATTTTCCGGCTTCACTTCCAGAAGTTCAAGCCCGGAGAGCCAAAGATTTTCCGGTCTGGGAACCGGCTGATGGGGCGTTGCACCGGCAATCAGCGAGGAGTACTCGGCAATGTAGGCATCTGTCGTTCCGCAACAACCACCGATAATATTCACCAATCCCTCATGGATATACTCTTTTACTTCATGTGCCATATCGGCAGGAGTCTGGTCGTATGTGCCCAAACTGTTGGGCAGTCCGGCGTTGGGATAAGCACTGATATAATAAGGTGCACGGACAGCAAGCTGCTCCAGGAAAGGTTTCAGCTGGCGGGCGCCAAAGGAGCAGTTCAACCCAACTGAAAAAATATCGGCATGTTGCACGGAGGCGAGAAAAGCATCCAAAGTTTGTCCCGACAGAGTACGCCCTCCAATATCAGAAACAGTCACAGAGAGCATCAAGGGTACATGAACTCCTACAGTTTCCATCGCCTGCCCGGCGGCAAAAATAGCAGCCTTGGCATTCAGCGTATCAAAAATGGTTTCTATCAGCAAAGCATCCACACCACCTTCGAGCAATGCTTCCATCTGCTCACGGTAGGCATCGGCCAGTTCATCGTAGCTCAAGGCACGAAAGGCCGGATTGTTCACATCGGGACTCATGGAGCAGGTCTTGTTCGTCGGTCCTACGGAGCCTGCCACAAAACGGGGTTTGTCGGGAGTAAGAGAAGTAAACTCATCTGCCACTTTGCGTGCCAGGCGCACTGCGGCAAGATTCATCTCACGCACATAGTCCTGCACATGATAATCGGCCATACTGACGCGGGTGGAACTGAATGTATTTGTTTCGATAATATCTGCACCTGCCGCCAGATACTTGCGGTGAATGTCTTGTATCACATCGGGGCGTGTCAGACAAAGCAGGTCATTGTTACCTTTCATCTGTCCGGGAATCTGCGAGAAGCGTTCATCCCGAAAATCTTCCTCTGTCAAGTTGTATTGCTGTATCATGGTGCCCATTGCACCATCCAGAATAAGGATGCGCTCACGCACCAAACTACCAAGTTTACTCATATTATCTTTTAAACATACGCGCCATATCGCGTTTGTCATCTTTTTCCTTCAGTGATTCGCGCTTATCATATTGCTTCTTACCTTTGGCAAGTGCCACCACAAGTTTGGCCAGCCCTTTTTCATTGATAAACAAGCGCACGGGAACAATGGTGAAACCCGGATCTTTCGTGCCGCGCATCAGTTTTTCAAGTTCCTTCTTATTCAACAAAAGCTTGCGCTCCCTGCGTGCATTGTGATTGTTGTACGAACCATAGAAGTATTCGGCCACATGCATGTTCTTCACCCACAATTCGCCGTTGGCAAAGTAACAGAACGTATCGACTAAGCTTGCTTTCCCCAACCGGATGGACTTGATTTCTGTGCCCGTAAGCACAATGCCAGCCGTATAGGTGTCCGTCAGTTCGTAATCGAACGTAGCACGCTTATTCTTTATATTTACAGGAGCTTGTTTCATAACATTTATCAGTTTAGCACTACCGTCAGCTTATTGAATATCCATTCAATGGCCACCGGACAAGCTATTAACAAAATAGAAGAAAGAATGGTGAAACGCAAACGGTCTTTTTCCGCTATCTGCATCACCTTTTTGCTTCCTTCCCACACAACATACACGATATAGAATTGGAGCAACAGAGCCATAATGCCGAAATCAGGCAATATGCCAATAACAATCCGCAGCATGAACACTACTACCAGTGCATAACCAGCAAACTGTTGCGCCAAAGGAATATCACTGTCCAGCATAAACATGCGGACACGCAACCCGTTGATGAGATAGGCTGCCAAAAAGTATCCTCCAAACAAGGATACAGCCACCGCACAGCATTGTGTCATGGCATATTGAAAGCTTTGCGGCCCGTCCCATCCCATCTTCATCAAAGAGCCGATGAAAACGGACAACCCGCATAAACCAATCATAGGATAGACAAAAGTAGTAAATACTTTTCGTCTATCCTCTAAACTAATTTCCTCCCAGGCACGAGCCGGAGAGGAAATCAGTAGTATTGCTATATGAAATAAATCTTTGTAATTCAATATCAATTTATTGATTAGTAGACGCAATTTTGTATTCTACAGTATATTCCGTATAGTTTTCCGGTATTTCTGTATTGCTATTATTTCCACTTTCATGCGACTTAATAACTAATTTAGTAGGAAGATTTCCTGCTTTTTCTTTAAACCTTTCTAAAGCATTTTTTATATCATACCCATACCAATTAGAATAATAAACATCTGTCTTATCATCAGCACCCTTATCATGACGTAGATAGAAAACAAGGTCTGTGGCCCCTGCTTCAATTTCATCCAGTACACAAGCTAAAGCAAATTTATGCATCTTAAACTTATCGTTGTCATTTTGCAGTCTCCAAGCTATAGGAGTTACAAGTATATCCTTGTTATACAAAAATGGCTGAACTGACCCATTTTCCAATTTCAAAGTTATCACCGGTGCTGTTTCCGGCGCATCAACAACCAAGCTTTCTGCTGTCATTGATACGACAGCGTTTGCAAAAGAAATAGGCTGAAAATTCTTCAAAGTGAAGTTAGTAGTTTTAGATTTTTCATTCGTCTCAGGTTCTATGCTCTTTCCTAAGATGATTCCCATTCGAGAATCTGAAATCTTCAAACTCGAATTTGCCTCAAATTGAGTAACAGAAGCCGATGTAGGTTGATAAGTGTTACCCGCAGCATCTTCAAAAGAGAGTAATCCCATATAGTTATTCACTAAAACCATGCCATAAATGTCATCATACTCTCCGTCATCCGAATTCAGACACGAAGTAAACGCAATGCCCATCAACAATGTCAAGGCAACCATCAAGAATTTTAATTGTTTCATCTTTCCTATAAATATTAGAGTTTGCAAATTTAGATAAAAGAATTGAGTAATATAGCACTCTCCTCGTTTTTTCATTGTTTTTAAGATTAAATGAAAGATTAATCTAAATACTGCAAGCCCCAATATTTATTTAACATTTATAAACAACCATAATTTAGATAATCACATTATTCTAAAACATATTCTCCTACCAATTTCCCTGTTGTTGGATTATATGTTCTAGCTTTGAAAAAAGAAAAGCAGTCTCCACTCCATTTTCCTTTAACTCTAAACGTTTTAGTATCCCCTATTTTCCTTAATGTAGCAACGTAAGTCAAACTACCTTTGTACATGATTAACACCGCATCAAGTTTTACAGTTTCACCTGGTTGAATCGGGATTTGTCCAGTTCTTGTTTTTGTTACCGTTTTACTATCACGTGTACCATAAGTCCAAGATTTATTTGTCTGTTGCTGTACAGAAACATTAATTCCAAGCGAAGAATCATCTCCTAACACATTAGGTATACCCACGCTCAATCCTCCTGATATAGTGACACTTACCCCTTCTGTTTTTGAAAAATTGGATTCTTCTGTATAGCTTGTAGATAAAGAATAGTTCCATGTATCAACGCTTAAATGTTCATTTGTATATTCATCATGGTCACAAATCACTTCTGTAGGTTCAAAGTTGTCAACTGTAGTCCGTACATATTCCAAATTTACAAGTTCATATTCACCGATAGGAACTATTTGCCACTGAGCTAAATTTGAAGAATTATCAGTTTTAAGCTTTATAGAAGTGGATGTTGAAGATTCAGACCACAAATAACAACTAGCAAACATACCACTATTTATCCACAACTTTGATATCATACAAGTAGCATTTGTACCAAAATCAAAATTAAAGCCCGGCAAAGGAAAACTAGATTTTGCCCAATAAGACAGTTTAAGATGGTCAGGCTTTTCTGAAGGTAAATCTGTATTGGAAGTTATAACCCCATAAGTATTAGCCGTAATTCCTTTATTACCTCCTGCCGATATTATAGAACTATTCCTTAAATACCACCTTTGCCTAAAAGTACCATCATCCTTATTTACTAAACTAATATCTGTACCTTTTGCCTCACACGAAAGATACTTTTGTCTTACATTACCAACATTCAAAATGTTCACAGGAATTTCTACGAGTTCACTTATCGGGTCAAAATCTGCAATTGAGCTAGCCGCTCTTGTCTGCAATTGAGTTAAATCATTATCTATAAAATCACCCAATTCCTCTTGCTCACAAGAAAATAGAGCTAACACTCCTACCAATAATAAACAAATCTTCTTCATAACCATTACATTTTTTAGTTAACAATATATCATAATTCAAAACAGCCATATACATATGCCCCATTATCTCCTTTAATTTCTATACAATACTCCCCTGATACTCCGAAAGGAAGTTGCAAATATTTCCGAAGGGGAGATAAAATATTCTCAGAAGAAGAATAAATCACAGAACCACTTTGAGAAATGACAATTTCCACAACCCCGATTCCTTCTATAAAATCCAATTCTATGAAATAATTAAAGTCATCGACGAATACAACAAATGGTACTAATGGTACAACGGAACGGCTTCCATCTTCTTTTCCCGTAGTCAGAATTTCAAAAGGAATATCATTTGAATACAAAAAGACTGCCACCCTTC
>ENA-OZBF01001270-OZBF01001270.1-human-gut-metagenome-genome-assembly--contig:-NODE-1270-length-9771-cov-5.275937_pt1 | contig 9771 bp, 6 predicted proteins | sample MGYA00243980_ERZ653522 | MGnify/ENA primary metagenome ERZ653522 (study PRJEB26926, sample SAMN06165106) | human gut metagenome | biome: ENVO:00009003; feature: ENVO:2100002; material: ENVO:00002003...
CTGTTTCCATTCTGCTGTTTGCCTACTCCACTACGCTTGGCTGGAGCCACTACGGCACCAAGGCCGTGGAGTATCTCTTCGGCACCACCGGCAGCCGCATCTACAAGGTGGTCTTTGTGTGCATGACCGTGGTGGGTGCCACCATGAAGCTGGGCCTTGCGTGGGATCTTTCCGACACTTTCAACGGTCTGATGATGATCCCGAACCTGATCGGCGTGCTGGTGCTGTCCGGCATCATCACGGTGCTGCTGCCCAAAAGCATGAAGGGCGAGACCGAAGCCGCGCCTCTGCCCACCGCAGACCCCGCAGGTACCCGCCTGGTGGCCCCGCTGCCCTACGCCGGGGCGGGGGACAGCGGCAGCCAGAACGCTCAGACGCTGAACTGGGGCACCGTCGGCCCGCAGCGCCAGACCGCTGATACCGGCTACACCTACACGGCGCTGCCCGCAAAGCCTGCCGCCCTGCCGGAGTTTGGCCGGGTGGATACCAGCTGGTTCGCCGACGCAGCCTTCTTGGGTGACTCGCTCACCGCTGGCTTCTGCGCCAATGAGTACAACATTGATGTGGGTGGTGCGCTGATCTGTGGGTATGAGGGCATCAGCCCCAACACCGTTGTCAACCGCACCACCGTCACCAGCCCCGACCGGGGCGAGGAAGTCCCGCTGGATGTGCTGGCCGCTGCCCAACCCGCCAAGCTGTATATTTTGATCGGCACAAACGCCCTCGTCCAGCCCGGCAACGATGACAGCTTTTTGGCCTACTATGGAAAAATGCTGGACGACCTGCGCACGGCGCTGCCTGACACGACGTTCTACGTGCAGTCGGTGCTGACTGCCACGCAGGAAAAAGTCAGCGACAGCCTCCCGGGCCTGGCACCGGACCGGCTGGCGGTCATCAACGCGGCCATCCAGCAGCTTTGCGCCGAGCGCGGCTGTTATTACCTCGACCTGAACGCAGAGTTCGCCGACGATGCCGGGTATTTGCAGACCGATTTCTCTCAGCCCGACGGCGTACACCTGACAGTGTCCGGGTACAGCAAGTGGGTCAGCTACCTGTGTACCCACGTCCCATACAGCAAGAACAACCCCTACCAGGCCGGAAGCACCTACTATCTAAGTGATGATATGAAGAATTTGCTGAACGATATTCCGTAAAGGAGCCACCCATGCCCAACGAAAACGAACATCCGCGCTACACGGATCCGGACCATCCCTACTCCGGCAGCGGCCTGCGCTACCAGAACAACTACAACCGCAATGAATACCACGCCGGGGACGGCCCGTTCCAGTTCCCCTGGTGGGCCATCGTCATTGGCTTTGTGGTGTGGTGGCCGCTGGGCTTTATCTTCATCGGCCTGAATGCCGCTATGAAAAACGGTAAGCTGGGCAGCTTTGAGCAGAAAGCCCGCACCCGGACCCAGAGCTACCGCAGCGGCCCATCGGTGCAGGAGGGACAGTTCCGTCCTATCTACGCCCAGCAGGATAAGGAGAGCGCGGGCAAAACTGCCGCCGCACCTCGGGATGCCGAGAAAAAGCGCAAGGGCATGGCCCTTGCCAACGGCTTGACCGCGGCGGGCGTTTTGCTGCTGCTGACCGCACTGGTGGCGCTGCCCGGAGGTACCTACTGGCTGCCCGACGCCCTGACGGGGGATCTCGAGTACATCCGCTGGTTCTTGGCGGATATGATGCCTGTGTTTGTCTCGGCCACGGCGGGCGTGGGCTGCCTGTTTGGCGCGCACCACATCCGCACCGGCCGCCGCTTGCGCAAAAAGATCGACAATATTGTCGGTGATGCGCAGTATATGTACATTCGGGATATCGCCGACGCCATCCCGTGCAGCTATGAAAAATGCTGCAAGCACCTGGAAAACTGCATCGACGACGGCGTGTTCGGCCCCGAAGCCTACCTGGATATGCGCCGCAAATGTCTCGTCGTGACCGGAAAGCCCCCCGAGCCGACCCCGAAAAAGGCGAAGAAACCCAAGGTCGAAAAAGCAGATCCGATGCCCGAGAAGGATCAGTACCAGAAAATCCTCGACGAGCTGCGCCGGGTCAACGACGCCATCCCCGACGAGGAGATGACCGACAAGATCAGCCGTCTGGAAGCGGTCTCGGCCAAAATTTTTGAGCAGGCCAAGTCCGACCCCGACAAGCTGCCCCAGATGCGCAAGTTCATGGATTATTACCTTCCTACGTCGTTAAAGCTGCTGAACACCTACGCTGAGCTGGACCACCAGGGCGTGGAAGGTGAGAACATTTCGGAGTCGAAGCGCCGCATTGAGCTGACGATGGATACGCTGGTCAAAGCGTTTGAAAACCAGCTCGACCGCCTGTTCGCCAGCGACGCCCTCGACGTCAGCGCCGACATCGATGTGATGCAGAATATGCTGCGGGCCGACGGCCTGACCGATGATGCACCGTTTAAGATGTAACCACCAAAAGCCTCCCTTGTCAAAGGGAGACATTATCCCCATACTACTAAGGAGCCAATATCCCTATGCAAAAATCCACCGGCCAGTTCCATAACAGCTGGCGCAACTTTTCCAAATATCGGCCGCTCATCCGGGAGCTGGTCACACGCGACCTCAAGGTCAAATACCGCCGCAGCGTGCTCGGCTATGTGTGGAGCATCTTAAACCCGCTGCTCATGATGCTGCTGCAGACCCTCGTTTTCTCCTATATGTTCCGGTTCGATATCCCGAACTTCCCGCTTTACCTCATCTGCGGCAACACTCTGTTCAACTTTTTTAACGAGAGCACGAACATGGGCATGGGCAGCGTGCTGGGAAATTCGTCTCTTATCAAAAAAGTGTACGTGCCCAAGTTTATTTTCCCCATCAGCCGCGTGGTGTCCAGCTTTGTCAACCTGCTGTTCAGCCTGGCGGCCATTATCCTGGTCATGCTCATCACCCGGTCGCCGTTTTACTGGACGATTCTGCTCGTCTGGGCGCCGCTTTTGCTGCTGCTGGCGTTCTGCTGCGGCATGGCCGTACTGCTCTCGGCGCTGGCTGTCTACTTCCGCGATTTGCAGTATCTCTACGGCATCGTGACGATGGCCTGGATGTACGCGACGCCGCTGTTTTACCCGATCTCGGCGCTGCCGCCGTTTTTGATCCCCATCATTAAGCTGAACCCGCTGTACCACTACATCAACTGTATGCGGTGCCTGGTCATGTACGGCACCGTGCCCGGCCCCAACACTTGGATTGCCTGCATCGGCAGCGCAGCCGTCATGCTGGCTGTAGGCCTGGCGGCGTTCCGCAAATTGCAGCGCAACTTTATTCTGTATCTGTAAGGAGTTTCCCCCATGCCCATCATTCAGGTGGAGGATGTCTCGATGCGCTTTAACCTAGCGCAGGAGAAAACCGAGACCCTCAAGGAATATACCGTCAAGCTGCTGAAACATCAGCTTTTTTTCAATGAATTTTATGCGCTGCAAGACGTCTCGTTCAGCATCGAACCCGGCGAATCCGTAGCGCTGATTGGCCGCAACGGCAGCGGCAAAAGCACGATGCTCAAACTTATTGCGGGCGTCATGTACCCAACCAGGGGTACCGTCGCCGTCAACGGCGAAATTGCGCCGCTGATCGAGCTGGGCGCGGGCTTTGACCTCGATTTGACCGCGCGGGAAAACGTGTTTTTGAACGGTGCGGTGCTGGGCCACGACCGCACTTATATGGAAGAGCACTTCAAAAATATCATCGACTTTGCTGAACTGTGGGATTTTGTCGATGTGCCGGTGAAAAACTATTCCAGCGGCATGATCGCGCGGCTGGGATTCTCCATTGCGACCGAGGTCAAGGCGGATATCTTGGCCTGCGATGAGATTCTGTCGGTGGGTGACTTTATGTTCCAGCAAAAGTGCCACCAGCGGATGGAACAGATGTTATCCGGCGGTACAACGCTGCTTTTTGTCAGCCATGATATCAACCAGGTCAAGCAGCTCTGCAAACGCGCCATCTGGATAGACCATGGCCACATCCGCGGCGACGGCCCGGCGGAGGAAGTCTGCAACGCCTATGTGGAGGCTATGCAGCGGGGCGAGTAAAGGCTTCCCCCAAGGGGGAAGGCATCTCAGCCCAAGTAAGCAACACAAAGGAGACCCCATGCCAAAATCAAAACAAAACCTGGCCAGGGAAATTCTGACCGTCGCGCTGCTGCTGGCGGCGGTGGCGGCCAGCGAATACTGGTTTTTCCAGCTGTGGCGGCTCGATTGGTCGGTGCCCATGCTCTACGGCGGCGACGGCATCTACTGGGTGGGTCAGGTGCAGCGCAGCTACGGCGAGTTGTCCGGCTCCCTGGGCTGGCCGTTCTATGAGGTCGCGGGCAAATATGACCCGAACTACGACCTGATTTATGATATCTTCGTCTGGTTCGTTGGCCTGTTTACGAAAGATACCGGCACCGTGTTCAACCTGTATGTGCTGGTTATCCCCTTTGCCAATGCGCTGGCTGCCTACGCCGTGTTCCGCATGGTGGGCATGCGCCGCTGGCTCAGCTTTGCCTTTGGCATCACCTTCGGTATGACGCCCTACGTGCAGCAGCGGATGGCCGGGCATATGATGCTGGCCGCCTGCGAGTTCGTACCCTTCTCGGTGCTGCTCTGCCTCTGGTGTGCCGAGGATGAAGGCTTCAACCGCCCGGGCAAGGGCTTTTTCAAGAATAAGCGCAACTGGCTGGCCCTGGCTATGGCTTGGGGCATCGCCAACAACGGCGCGGCCTATTATCCCTATTTCACCTGCTTTTTCCTCTGCGTCACGGCGCTCTGCCTGATTTTGCGCGGCCACAAGTGGAGCGTGGGTGTGCCCTGCCTGGTCACGATCGCGGAGATCGTCGCCTGGATGATACCCGATTTCTTCCCCATGGTGCTGGGCATCCTCAGCGGCCAGGGCAGCACCTTGACCAACGGCGTCTACCGCAGCCCGGTCGGCGCGGACATTTACAGCCTGCGCATCAGCAGCCTGCTGTTGTCGCCCAACGGTTTCGGCCTGCAAAAGCTCGCCAACTGGATGGGCCGCTACTTCCACATCCTGGCTACCGATGAAGGCCCGATGTACAACGAGAACGGCTACGGCTATCTCGGCGTCGTGGGCATTTTCGGATTTTTGGCGCTGCTGCTCATGCTGCTGCGCAACTGGGACTGGAAGGCAGGCCGCACCGAGAAGCCGCAGCTGGGCGACCGCCTCTGGCTGCTGAGCCGTCTGAACGTCATGGCGCTGCTGTTAGCCAGCATTGCCGGCTTTGGCAGCATCATCGGTATCTTTGTGCGGTTCATCCGCGGGTACAACCGCATCAGCCCTTACATTGCGTTCTTCGCACTGCTGGCCGTCGGCCTGACGGCGGAAATGCGGCTGACCCGGCACGCCGGAAAAGACCGCAAAAAGCTCATCCTCGTTATGGTGGTGCTGCTGGCCTACGGCTACTGGGAGCAGCAGGGCCTTTTCGGCCCGAAATATGAGGAAGTGCAAAAGACCTGGCACCAGGACGCGGCCTTTATGGCCGAGGTCGAGGACGCGGCAGGGGAGGGGGCTATGCTCTTCCAGCTGCCGTACATGAAAAACTTTGAGAACGGCCCGCTGAACAATATGTGGGACTACACGCTGCTGCGCGGCCCGCTGCACAGCAAGACGCTGAAATTCAGCTACGGCGCGGGCTACGGCACCGAGAATGACGCCTGGTATCAGGCCACAAGCGAGTTGGAGCCGGACGCCATGGTGGCCGAGCTGCGCACCCAGGGCATGGCGGGCATCTACCTGGATCTGGACGGCTACACCGAGGACGAGCAGCAGCCCACCCTGGCAGCGCTGATTCAGGCGGCGGGCTGTGCCGAGGACGACGTCATCATCAGCGAGAGCGGCAAGCTCTGCTATATCCCGCTGGGGCAGGAGTGAGCAATGAAACTGCAAAAACTGACGGAAAAACGATGGTTCTGGCCGCTGGTCTGCGCTGTGTCGGTCGTGTTCGGCTGGTGGTATCTCAGCATCGTGACCTGTGCGCCCCTGGGCGGCGACGATGAACTCATCAACCTGCAAAACTACTATTATATTACCCACACATCCTTTGGGCAGAGCGTGCTGGATTATATCGGCGACCTGTGGACCCAGTTCAGCTTGCAGCAGGGGCGGTTCCGGCCCTTCTCCTCGCCGCCGGTGCGCGGGCTGACGAGCTGGTTTTTGGGTGATCTGGTGGGCTATCGGCTCTACATCCTGGCCTGGACCTACGCGGATATCCTGCTGACCGGCTGGCTCGTGGGCAAGGCCAGCCACAACAAAAAGCTGGGCATCGCCTGTATCTGCCTGCTGCCCATGATGTTCAGTGTCTGGCAGGACTCCACCGGCAACAGCTTGTATTCCTACGGTGCGCTGGTGCAAAGTACGCTGCTGCCCGCACTGGTGGCAGGGCTGGCTGTGCTGCGTTTGCAGGATACCGGGCACAAGCGGTGGGCCGTGTTGGCGGGGTATTGCGCGTTCCAGTGCTGTGCCACGTTTGAAATCGGTTTTACCTATATTGTGCCGATTTTCGGCCTGGCCTGGCTCTACACCGACAAGGCCCGCGACGCCTTGCGGCTGAGCATTCCGGTGTTTGTGGGCGAGTGCGTGACGCTGGCCTTCAACCTGGGAGCGCGGCTCGTCAACACCTTGCAGGAGATGGGCGTTCTGGCCGGGGATGCCCAGCCAATCGGCGGTGTATCGCCGAACTTTGACATCCCGGCGGTGCTCAAGACCTGGGCCATGCAGATGTCGGCGGGCTTCCCGCTCAATGCACTGTTCGCAGGCAAGGTCCGCCCCGGCACGATCTACCCGGTGGATATCCTCTGCGGCGTCATGGTGGCCGGGGCTGCGGTGGCGGCGCTGGCTGCCCTGCACGAGCTGCCAAACCGCAAGCAAAACCTGCTGCTGTTCTTGACCGGCCTTGCCATGCTGTCCGCACCGTCGCTGCTCATCGGGCTTTCGCCTAAATATCAGCAGGCGGGGCAGATCGATTGGCGGCACGGCTACATCCCGCAGACGGTGGAAAGCTACGGCGTTGGCCTGATGGCCCTGGCGCTGCTGGTGCTGCTGCTGCGCTGGGCACGGAGCAAAACCTGGTGGCCCAAGAACCGCGCGGTGCTCTACTGCCTGCTGGCTGTCGGCATGGCGGGCACGGTGGTCTGGCAGCGCGCCGCGACCCGCTCAGCCTACGCCGAGGGTGGCCGCGCCTACACGGTCTTTGGCGAGACGGTAGCCGCCGGTGCGGCTGGCGCCGCAGGGACCGAGATGCCCGTTGTGACGGATTACATGATTTGGGGCGGCAACGAGGTCGCCGAGAACGCGTTCTTCCTGCGCTATGGAGAGCAGGACGCCGACGCCCACGCCTTGCAGGTCTGGCGCACCGAGGACCACGCCGATGAGACTGCCTACCGCCTGGGCTTTACCCTGGGCCAGACCAGCCGCTATGACATCGGCTGGGGCGGCCTTGGCAGCGGCAATGCGCTGGATGAGCTGACGGATGTGGTCGTATGCCTGCCCGCAGGTACGGCGCAGCAGGCCACGCTTTGCTACACCACAGCGGACGGCGAAGAAGTACGAACCGAGGTATACGCCGAAAAAACCGCCACCTTGGTGCAGTTGGAAGGCACAGTGCTGGCGGAGAGTATTCGGCTGGAGTAATTTCTTTGCCTTCCCCTTTGGGGGAAGGTGGCGCCGCAGCGCCGGATGAGGGGCGCGTGTGCCACAGCAACTCGTGAACGGTCTGCATCGGCAAGGCCGCCCCTCATCAGTCAGCGGTCAAGCCGCTGACAGCTTCCCCCATGGGGGAAGCCATTACACACCAAGGAGGTGCCGCTTTGGCACAAAACAAGAAACAGCGGCTGCTGTGGGGCCTGGGGCTGCTGGGCACAGCGGTCTTTACCCTGCTGATGGGCTGGCTGCACTACCAACAGCTGCTCTCCACCGGGTACTATTACTCTGATATCCCGGCCCACATGGCGGGCCATGCCATGGGCAATACCGGCTTTTCGCTGGTCACGGTCCTGCTGCGGGGCGTGTTCGCCATCGGCGGCAACCTGGGCACGGCGGTGTTTTTGGCTGTCGTCAACCTGCTGACGCTGCTGATATTTGCCTGGGCCATCCGTAAGGCTGTGCCGCAGGTCTGCCCTGGCGCAGCGCTGCTCTGGTCGCTGGCTGCGAACCTCTGTCAGGCGGTCTGGATGCCAAACGGCGGCTACTGGTACTTTGGTGCCATCACCGGCACGATCTACCACAACACTACCTACATTATGCTGCAACCGTTGGCGCTTATCGCGTTTTTCCTCTTCCTCTCGCTGGCAGAGCACCATGGTCAGCTGCAATGGCGCAGTTGGGCCGCGTTGACAGTGCTGCTTACGGTGGCAACGGCTATCAAGCCCAGCTACCTTTTCGCCTTTGCCCCAGCCCTGCTTGTGGCGCTGGTCGTTGACCTGATCCGCACCCACGGCAAGGCCCTCCAATGGGAAGTCTGGCTCGGCTGTACGGTGCTGCCGGGCATTCTGCTCTGCATCATTCAGGCTAAGGTGCTGTTCACCGGCGAGGATGATTCCGGCATGGCACTGATCTTCACCACCGACTTCGACCCCGAAAAAGTGCTGTGGGGTGTCTTTAATTACAGCGCCAAGCACGGCCTGGTGCGCTCACTGGTGTTCGTGGGTGCGGTGGTTTTGCTGCTGTTCCGGCAGTGGCGCGGCGCTTACGCCTATAAGTTCAGCCTGCTTCTGTTTGCCGTCTCGCTGGCCGAGGGCATCTGCCTGACCGAGACCGGCGGCCGTATGTACGACGGCAACCTGTGGTGGGGTGCGTTCATCTGCTATGACATCCTGCTGCTGGAATCGCTGATTCAGCTGCTGCGCCGCCTGCACAAAAAGCCGCGCACCCCGGTGGAGACCGGCACGTCGGTTTTGTGCTGCGGGGCGCTGGCCTGGCATATTGCCAGCGGCATTGTGTTCCTGGGACTGATGCTGGCCGGTATCTCCTATGCGGTCATGATCGGCACCGAAAGCTACCTGCTGCAAGAAATGTGGGGCATTGTACTGTGATGAAGAACAAGCAACAGAAAAACGCCCTGCTGACGATTTTATGCGTGCTGGCGCTGGCGGCGTTCGGCGCAGCCATGGTGTGGCTGCACTACCAGCAGCTTTGCTCGCCCGGCGGCGGGGATGACCCCTACACATCGGATTTAGGGCAGCATCTGGCGTTTGCCCAGCGGGGCATGGTCTACTCGACCGTGTCGCTGCTCATCGGCCCGGCGTACAATCTGGCTGGGCGCATGGGGATCGCCGTGCTGTTGGCGGTGTTCCACTTGGCGGCGGTGGCGGTGTTTGCCTGCGGCCTGCGGGCCGCGCTACCGGACGTCCCGCGCCCGGTGCGGCTGCTGGTCAGCCTGGTGGTCAACCTGGCAACGGCAGTCTGGATGCCCAGGGGCGGCTACTGGTACCAGGGCACCATCGGCGGCACGATCTACCACAACACCACCTACATTATGCTGGCCCCCTTTGCGCTGCTGACAATGCTGGCGTTCTACCGTGTCTGGCCCACAATGCGGGGCAAGCTGGACCTGCGTGCCTACGCGGTCTATACGGTGCTGCTGACGGTGGCGACGAGCTTTAAGGCCAGCCTGATTTTCGCCTTTGCCCCGGCGCTGCTGGTGCTGCTGATTGTAGATTTTGTGCGCACCCGCGCGAAAAATCTAAAAAATGAGATCATTATGGGGTGCAGTGTGTTCCCCGGCTGTCTCTTATACACATCTGACGCTGCCGACG
>ENA-OZBF01001273-OZBF01001273.1-human-gut-metagenome-genome-assembly--contig:-NODE-1273-length-9755-cov-4.523402_pt1 | contig 9755 bp, 16 predicted proteins | sample MGYA00243980_ERZ653522 | MGnify/ENA primary metagenome ERZ653522 (study PRJEB26926, sample SAMN06165106) | human gut metagenome | biome: ENVO:00009003; feature: ENVO:2100002; material: ENVO:00002003...
CGAGATCTAGTACGGTCTCGTGGGCTCGGAGATGTGTATAAGAGACAGGTCTTGGGTAGAAGAATGCTTGCGGGATAGCCGCGCACAGAGATTCACTCAGTCCGGCCCCGAAGGGGCCGGTTTATAAAATTGATTTTTCGGATTTTGGGTATTTTCTGCGATTTTTCCGACAGAATCTACCAAAACGACCCGCCGGGCGGGAAAAAGCTATATAATGCCCTGTGGGCTGGAGGTGCTGACAATGGCCGAAGAACTTAAAATCATGCAGAAAGTCTTTGACATGATGCAGTATGGGTACGGAGCCCTTGCGCAGTATCCGAAGTCTGAAAAGTTTGCTCTCTGCACCGACATCAAGCGCTGCATGGACACCATGCTGGAGCGCACGATTGAGGCGCAGAAGAAATACTACAAAAAGACTACCTTGCAGGATCTGGATGTGGAAGTGGCAAAGTTGCGGGCTTATCTGCGGTTGAGCCATGAACTCGGATTTCTCCCGATGAAGAAGTACGAGGTCTGGAGTGGTATGGCAGTCGAAATCGGAAAGATGCTCGGCGGTTGGCTTAAAACCATCAAGAGCCAGCCGAAGACATAGGGTATCAGCCGTGACGCGCTTTCTATTCGGGCGGCAACTGGAACAACTCTTCCTATGGCTTGGCTTCGTTCAACGGCAACAACCCGCGCTCGAATTCGAGGACGAACATTGGCTTCCGCGCCGCTTTACCTCATAGTCAGATATTGCAAGCTCGCGGGCTTGCTCTCAGTACAGAGGGATAAAGGGGCTGGTCTCCTTGGTTGCAGGGTAAAAGCTGCGGCCTTTAAATTTTAGCAGCTTTGCCGGTGTTCCGATGGCATACCTCCATACGGCACCTGCGGGGCTGCGAACCTCAAGGGGTGGCTTTAGATTGGAAAAACACAGACATATTTTTGAGCAGTTTGCAACATTCGACAATATGTATGATGGTTATTTGCTGGCGCGAAAACATAAGCGCTATCAGGATTGTGTGCTTGAGTACACCAATCTCCTTGAGGATAATTTGATCGATGCGGTGAATCGGCTTCAATGGCATGAGTACCAGACGGGGCCGCTTCACCAATTTTATGAGTATTACCCCAAGAAACGAATCATCAGCAGCCTGCCGTTCTATGACCGTGTTGTGAACTGCGCTGCGTACAATGTGACGTGGCCGATTTACAGCAAGTCGTTCTACGAACACAGTTATGGCAGCGTTCCCGGGAAGGGCCCTGTTCGGTGTGCAAACACGATACAGGGCTGGATGCGAGAGGCTGCGGCCAAACCCGGCGACTGGTACTTTGTGAAGATGGACATTACAAAGTTCTTCTTTCGTATTCCTACCGAAGTACAGCTGCGGGAACTGGGCCGCCCGCTGGATGATGCCGACATGATGTGGTTCTTTGAACGCGCTATCCGCTGCGATGGCCGCCCGCTGGGGCTGCCGCTGCACTGCACCGATGTTACCACAGCGGAACGCATTGCGGGCCGCGGGATGCAGGTGGGCAGTTTGGTATCGCAGATGACGGCCAATGTGGTTATGACACCTGCGGATCACTACATCAAGCGGGAGCTGTGTGCGCCGTATTACGCCCGGTACATGGACGATATGGGCGCAATCATCGAGGGCAAGGCCGCCGCGTGGGAACTTGTGGAGGAAGTGGACAACTACCTGCAAACAAACCTTGGGCTGAATCTGAACCAGGAAACCGCCGTCATTCCCATCGGCAACCCGGTGGAATTCGTGGGGCGGAAAATCAGCCCGGTCAAAATTGAACTGCGCCGGCAGACCACCCTCGGCATGAAAAAGCACTTACGGTACGTACAGGATGCCTATGCTGCGGGTGAGATTGATCTTGACTATGCGTTGAGCGTCATCACCAGCTACCGGGGGCTGTTCAAGGATGTTACCAGCGATGCTTTCCTTGAAAAGATGCTGAATGAATTCGTACTATCCCGGCCTGCGCTTGAAGCGTAGGGCGACAACTCAATAAGAAATCGGCAACCCAGCCACTGCGGCAGGGCTGCCGATTTTTTATACAAATTTTTACCGAGAGGAGCGACAGACCATGACCGACAAGGAACTTGAAAACGGCGTTGACATCACTGCTGAATGCGATGCTGAGACCAGCAACGGCAAGGGGGTTGAGGACGATGAGTGATTGCTCTTTCGTAGACCTGACTTGCATTTCGCCCAACTGCAACCGCCCGCGCAAGTACGCTGTCAGCAAAATCACCCCGCACCACATGGCGGGCAATCTGACGCTGGAGCAGATTGCTGCCATGGAGGCCAAGCCCAGCCGCCAGATGTCCAGCAACTATGCGATTTCCAGTGACGGCGGTATTGCGCTGCTGTGCCACGAGGCAGACCGCAGTTGGTGCAGCAGCAGCCCTGCCAACGACCACAGGGCCATTACCGTGGAGGTTGCCAACGACCAGATTGGCGGGCAGTGGCATGTCTCTGATGCAGCGCTGGAGGCGCTGGTAAAACTGTGCGTGGACATCTGCCAGCGCAACCCCGCACTGAAGAATGGCCTCAACTACACCGGCGATGCCCGCGGCAACCTTACCAAGCACAGCTACTTTACCAGCACCGCTTGCCCCGGCCCGTACCTTGGCGGCAAGTTCAGCTGGCTGGCCGAGGAGGTCAACAAGCGATTGGCCGGCGGTGTTACCGCGGCGGGCGATGCCCTGCGGGCGGGGATGGCACTGCATCTGGAGCGCACCAACCTGTACATTGCCAGTGCTTCGCTGGCTATCGCCGGGGTGCGCACGGGCACCTATTACCTGTGGGGCACCGAGGTGGTCAATGGCCGTGTGCGCATTACCAACAGCACCAGCAATGTGGGCAAGTACGGCAAGGTCACTGGCTGGATTAGTGTGGACGATGCCAAGGCTGGCGCCGGGCTGCGTGACCAGACCACCGACAGCCGCGGCCTGACAAAGATCGTCATCGACTACGCCAGCAATGTGCAGGCCATGGCGGTGTACAATCTGGCCCAGCAGCTTGACCTCGTTGCCCCTGGCTACTACCGCAGCAGGTACATTGATGCCGCCAAGACGGCGCAGTACATCGAAATCGGTCAGATCAGCGCGGGCGATGCCGAGCATGTCACCACCCTGTGCAAAAAGGCTGCCATCGAGTACAAAACCGCTGCATAGTTGGGAGGTGGAGGCAATGACCGAATGGGGCGTTGTGGGCGTGATCGTTGTGCTGCTGGGTTTGCTTGGCACTGTGACCGCGCCTATGATTCGACTGAACACCACCTTGACCAAGCTCAACGACAAATTCGACACCTTGGACGAAAGGCTGACGGATGTGTCGGCGAGCAACCACGCATCCCACAGGCGGCTGTGGGAACATGAAGAAATGCAGGACTCCAAGCTGCACGACCATGAGACCAGAATTCAGATTCTGGAGCATGGGCCGGGCTGCCCTGCGAACCATTCCACAAAGGAGGAATATACATGAATATCAACTGGCGCGTCCGTATCAAAAACAAGGCGTTTTGGCTGGCTCTGATCCCGGCTGTACTGCTGCTGGTGCAGGTCGTGGCTGCCGTGTTCGGCTACACGCTCGACCTCGGTGATCTTGGCAACAAACTGCTTGCCGTTGTCAATGCGGTGTTTGCCGTGCTGTCGATCCTCGGCATCGTGACCGACCCGACCACGGCGGGCATCGGCGACAGCCCGCAGGCGATGACCTACGAAGAACCCAAGCAAAATCACAATAATTAAAATGAGCCCCCGGCTGCTACCTGTCACGGTAGTGGGCCGGGGGCTTTTTGTGGTTTACTTGTACATGGTGTTGATGAGGCGTGTTTGATCCCATTGCTCCAGCGGGAGCGGGCATCCATCAACCGCGCGGAGAGCCTCGTCCAAGCCGCAAGCATCACAGACATATAGACCGCTTACTTCTCTTGACCAGGCGTTTGAGTAGGAGGCCCGCTCAGTCTGTGGGTCGATTTTGAGCATCTTGCCGCAGCGCGGGCAGTACGGCCAGCCGTTTTGCTGGTCGTGAATCATGCGGCGGGTCAGCTCCTCATTGGTGAATTTCATGGTGTCAGTCCTCCTTGATTTTTGTGACGATGATGGAAACGCCGCAGATGCCGCCGATAGATGGGTAGCACTCGGACCAGCACTCGGCAACCTCATATCGCTCCATGAGGTGCCGGGGCAGGTCACCCGCCGGGCCGAAGTAGATATTCTCGGTATCAGCTTCGGCCACTCGAATTTGGGTGTCGAGGTCGAGGGGCTGCAAAAAGTCGGTCAGCGTCATGCGGGTTCCTCCTCAATTTTTCCACTCGCGGCATCCCGCGGCCCGGATGTACTCGGTTGCGTCATTGTCCTCGTCGATGAAGCCGAGAGGAATCTGACAGTTCGGGTCAATGCGGTTTCTTGTGTGCAGGATGATCGGCTTGTATGCGATCCTCCGGCGGCTATCCACGATTGCCAGCACCACATCGGAATCCCGCTTGATAATCGGTGCATTGGCGTAGTCAAGCAGTTCTTCCATATCGTGGTAGCCGAACGTGTTGGACAGGCAGCAGCCATACGATGCGAACATGAATTTCTTTTCATCAACAAAAGCTCTGATCTCGGCCCGCACCAGATAGGGCATATCCGGGTCGGTAGGATTCAAGCGTCTGAATTTCCCGTTGTCGATCAGCACCTTTTGCGATTTGATGCCGTACTCGTCGGCATCTGCAAGGTCAATCCGAACGACGGGCATCTCGTGCATATTGATCGCAACTGCAATTTCCTGCGGAGTGTTAAGCATTTTCATTGTGTGCCTCCCTTAGTGCAGACGGTAGATTTCGCTGCGGTAGCTGACGATATAGCCCTTGCTGTCCTTGTAGATGCGGACATTGGCTCTCTGGACGCGGGTGCAGCCTGTGCGCTTTTTGACGATGCTGACCGCCAGAGGGAGGTAGCGGTCAGTCAGATCGATGTAGGGGCTGGTCTTACTCTTTGCCTTGTAGCGTTCTACGCTGAGGGCTTCGGCCTGTTCTGCCTCTGCTTTCGTGCCGTAGAATGTGTTACCGCGGCGCTTGCTGGAGCCGATTTCGTAGAAGCGCTCACTCTCGATGACCTCAAGTCGGTTGTTCCAGATAGTATTGTAGCGGGCGGTGTCGTATGGAACGACCTTATCTGCGGGAGTGCCGACAACGATTTCCAGACCGGACAGGCTGTTGAAGCTGTCGTACTCGGTGAAGCTGTCCAGCAGGACGCGGACAACCTGCCTGCCGTCCGTCAAATCAACATGGGCAACCTCGCCCTGACTGCCGCTCATCGTGGCGGTGTTGATGGTGTAGCCCTTGGCGATATACTCGGCGACTTTAGCGGTGAATTTCTGGTTGATATCGATGTACTTCATTTTGTTTCCCTCTTGTCTTTTCTGCCTTACTCTGATAAAATAGAGGGCGGCCGGGGTAAGGCTCCCGGCTCGCCGTTATTTGCTTGCGGTGTGAAGATCAGTTGCTTTGGTCGGTGGCTGATCTTCTTTTTTTTATTCCATTGCGGTCGTGATGCTGTCGATTACCTCGTTGAGCGTGTCGGCGGCATCGTTCAGATTGTCACACGCTTCATCAGCGCGTTCGTACTTTTCGCTGCTCTGGAGGTTTTCGGGGATATTGTCGCGGTATTCTTCTTCCTCGCAGGTGATTTCTTCGAGGTCGGCCTTGATGTCCTCCAGCCGGTCAATGATGGTCTGCAAATTCTTTCTGCGAATCTTATTCATATCATTTTCTCCTTGCTTTATCGGCTATCCGTGTGTATAATCAAAGAAGTGGGGGCGGCGGCTCCATCCGCCGCCCCTCTTCTACGGAATTACTGTTCCGTGGGCTTGCCCTGAATCAGCTTGCTGGGCTTTATCGTGATCGTGATCCGTTCTGCCAGTTCGGGATGTTCGACCAAGATTTCCAGAAGCTCTTTCAGGGCTTCTTTTGTTTCGGGCTTGTCCATGTTGTCTCACCTCCTTTCAACATCTTTATTATACAGGATTTCCTTTATATTGTCAAGGGTTTTCTTTAAGATTTTCCTTTATTTTTAAATATTTTCCTTGACGCGGTAAAGGTTTTCCTATATAATGATAGCGAGGTGATAACTATGGATTTCTCCACAAAAATCAGAATGGGCGAGGCGGTAGCCAAAATGTCAGAGGCTGAGCTTGCCCGCAAGATAGGCACGACACCGCAGGCATTCAACCAGCGTGTGAAAACAGGAAAGTTCAAGTACGAGGAATTAGAAAGCATCGCATCCGCTCTCGGCGCAGAACTGGTACTGAAATTCCGCTTTTCAGACGGAACCGAGGTGTAAAGAAAAAGCCCGAACCGCATGGCAGTCCGGGCAAGGGATAGGGTTATTTGCGGCGCTCCGGGGCGGGGCCCATTCGCTGCCGTGTGCGTTCGTCAATCTTCTCCTCGCGCACGAGAATCTCGTTGATGTCACAGTCCAGCGCTTTGCATATCTGGTCGAGCTGCTCCAGACTGACCCGGTCCGTCATTTCGTGGTACAGGTCGTTGATAGTAGAAGCCCTGATTCCTGTCTCTCGGACGAGATCCGCTTGCGTCCACTTCCTTTCGCCAAGGCGGGTGGACAGTAAAATTCTAATCATAGAACCTATCTCCTTTACGTCGTATTCTATCAAATCCTCACGGGTTTGTAAGGAATATGGTAGAATTTGGCGTGGAAACGGTATATTCTAACGCAAAAATTTTACAATTTATACAACAAAAAAAGAGGGGCAATCGCAACAGGTGGAAAAGCTGCGATTGCCCCTCTTTTTGCTGTCAATGAGTCAGTGAGGGAATAGAACAAAACAAAACGAACACATTACCGACCATTTTAACGGTTGTCTTGTGTTCGTTTTGCTCTCGTTTGGTGCGGATGAAGGGATTTGAACCCACACTCTTTTAAGGGAACTAGAACCTGAATCTAGCGCGTCTGCCAGTTCCGCCACATCCGCATATTCTGTTCGCCACCGTGTTCCGGCGACGTGTATTATTATATCCAAATGCCACGTAAATGTCAAGCATTTTCGGCAAAAAAATCAAAACTTTTTTATATTTTTGTGAACAACTACAAAATTAACGTAAAATCGTCAAAACAAAACGTGCTGCCGCTTGCTTTTGCGCCATAACCTGTTATAATATTAGCAATGACTAGGGAGGTGCGACACTTATGTGGACACGTACACTTTTAAAAAATAACGCCAAGCAGGCACTCAGGGGGCGCTACTGGCGCAGCTTTTGGATCTGCCTGGCCCTCAGCATTGCAGGACTGGGCGGGGCAGGTGCCAACAGCGGCAGTGCAGCGCATCAGGCTGTCAGCACTGTTACGGATGACACGACGGCCTATGACATTGTCAACAGTATCCCCGACAGTATGCTGGGGGCGATCCTCGTCGGTATGCTCATCGGCTCTATTGCCGCGCTTTGCTGGGCACTCTTTGTCGTCTACCCGCTCAACGTGGGCCGCTGCCGCTATTTTATGGAGAGCCGCCAGTCCCTGACCCCGGCCTCCACTGTCGTCAGCACCTTCCGCCGCCCCTACGGCAACCCTATCGTAGTGCAGCTGCTCACCAATTTAAAAGTCACGCTGGGCTACATCCTGCTCATCGTGCCGGGCGTCTACTGGTCGTACTGCTATGCGCTTGTACCTTACCTGCTGGCTGAAAACCCCTACATGACCGCCACCCGCGCCATGGAGCTGAGCAAGGAAATGATGGAAGGCGAAAAGTGGAACTACTTCGTCCTGCAGCTGTCCTTCTTTGGCTGGCTGCTGCTCTGCGCGTTCACCCTCGGCATTGGCGGTTTCTTCCTGGAGCCGTATATGCAGGCCACCTACGCCGAGTTTTATGCCGCCATGCGCAGCAAGGCCCTTGCCACGGGTATGTCCACCACCGATGAACTGGGCGGCTTTGTGCGCCATGATACCTTTTAAATAGAACTATGCTATACCGCCGCAGGAACGGGCCGAAAAACCGTTTCTGCGGCGCTTTTTGTCGGAAGGGGGCGCAAGGTTTCACACATCTTCAAACCATTATCGCAAAATTATCACATTTTAAAAGTATAATAGAGGCAACCAATGTAAAAGGGAGTGTGCGCACTTTGATCGAAGTAGAGCATCTGACAAAGCGCTACGGCGGCCACACAGCGGTGGATGATATCAGCTTCACCGTCGAGGATGGCTGCATCTACGGCTTGCTCGGCCCCAACGGCGCGGGCAAGTCTACCACCATGAATATCATCACCGGCTACATTTCCGCCACCGACGGCACGGTGAAAATCGACGGCCACGACATTGCCGATGAACCTGCCGCCGCGAAAGCCTGCATCGGCTACCTGCCGGAGCTGCCGCCGCTGTACCAGGATATGACCGTGCAGGAATATCTGCTGTTTGTGGCCGAGCTGAAAGGCACCCGCAAGAAAGCCGACCGCGCCGCCGCGGTGGAAAAGTCCGCCGCCCGCGCGGGCTTGCAGGGGATGGAGCGCCGCCTCATCCGCAACCTGTCCAAGGGCTACCGCCAGCGCGTGGGCATTGCCGCCGCGCTGCTGGGCACGCCGAAAGTCATCATCCTTGACGAGCCAACCGTCGGTCTGGACCCGGCGCAGATGATCGAGATCCGCTCCCTCATCCGCGACCTGGGCAAGACCCACACGGTCATTTTGTCCAGCCATATTTTGAGCGAGGTCCAGTCCGTCTGTGACCGGGTTCTCATCATTGCCCACGGCAAGCTGGTGGCCCAGGGTACGCCGGAGGAACTGGCCGCCCAGCTGACCGCGAAGGGAACCATCACCGCCACGGCTCAGGGCAGCCGCGATGCCGTTGTGGCCGCTGCATCCGCTGTGCCCGGCCTGACCGATGTAAAAGTCACCGACGAAAAGGGCGGCGAGGTCAGCTTTAGCGCCGTCAGCACTGCGGGAACAGACCTGCGCGGTGCACTCAGCCTGGCGCTGGCCCAGGCGGGTTGCCCGGTGCTGAGCCTGAGCGCCGAAACCATGAGCCTGGAGGATGTGTTCCTGCAGCTGACCGAAGCCCCGGACGCGGCAGGGGAGACGACCCCTGCACCCGAGACGCAAACCGAGGAAAAGGAGGCAAACGGCGATGACAGCAATCTTTAAGCGTGAGGTCAAAAGTTACTTTACCGGCATGATCGGCTGGGTCATAGCGGCGGTCAGTCTGTTCTTTTTGGGACTGTACTACACAAACCGCAACCTGCTCTACGCCTCGTCGGATTTCGCGTCAGTGCTCTACACCATGACGATGATCTTGCTCTTCCTGCTGCCGGCCATCAGCATGCGCAGCTTTGCCGAGGAACGCAAGAATAAGACCGACCAGCTGCTTCTGACCAGCCCGGTCAGTATCCCGGCCATCGTGGCGGGTAAATTTCTGGCCGAGGTCGCCGTGTTCGCCATCCCGCTGGCGGCGGCGGTGCTCATGCCGCTGATTTTAAAAGCCTTCGGTACGGTATCACTGGTGGCGGCGTACAGCGCCCTGCTGGGCTATGTCCTGCTGGGCGCGGCCTGCCTGGCCGTGGGTACTTGGATCTCGGCTTTGACCGAGAACCAGATTCTCGCCTACCTTGCCACCTTCGGTGCGCTGCTCGTCGCTTATCTGATGAACGGTATCAAAACGATGTTCACCACCGGCAACCTGCTGGCGTTCATCGTGTTCACCGTGGTGCTGCTGATTGCTGTCTCTTATACACATCTCCGAGCCCACGAGACCGTACTAGATCTCG
>ENA-OZBF01001279-OZBF01001279.1-human-gut-metagenome-genome-assembly--contig:-NODE-1279-length-9733-cov-5.228146_pt1 | contig 9733 bp, 7 predicted proteins | sample MGYA00243980_ERZ653522 | MGnify/ENA primary metagenome ERZ653522 (study PRJEB26926, sample SAMN06165106) | human gut metagenome | biome: ENVO:00009003; feature: ENVO:2100002; material: ENVO:00002003...
GTTCGTCGGCAGCGTCAGATGTGTATAAGAGACAGGTGCTGGAGGGCATCCTTGCCGTGGTGCTGCTCCACTTTGGCCTTGTTGCCGAGGGGCTGCTGGCCCCTGTGGCCTCCCTTGACCCTGTGATCGCCCCGGCGGCGTTCTATGCCGCCAACCTGCTCTTTCTGGCCGGTGCGCTGGCTGTGGGTTGGCCTGTCCTGCGGGATGGTCTGCAGGGTCTCAAGGGCCGCCCCAGTGCAGACACCATGCCGGCGCTGGCCGCCTGCGGTGCGCTGGTGCAGGCTGCGGTCGCCCTGCTCAACGCCCAGAGCTATCAGAACTCCAGCTGGACGCTGCTTTCCGGCGTGGCCGCACTGGGCCTGTTCCTGGCCCTGCTGGGCAGCCGTGTCCTGCTGACTGCCGTCAGAAACGGCTACGACCTTGCCGTCCGATCCCCCGAGGGGCTGCAGGGCGCGTTCCGCGTCCGGGATAAGGACCTGATCCGGGTGCTGGCCCGGAGCCTGGATCAGAAAGATCCATGGGTGCTGCTCAGCCGCCCTGTCCAGTGGGACGAGGCGCTGGTGGAGCAGAGCTTCGGGGAGCGCGCCAGTGAGCGCCGCGCCCGCAAGACGGCCCTGATCCTGCTGGGCGCCGCCGTGCTCAGCGGACTGGTGTTCCTGCTGTTTGGCGGCGGGCCCAACGGCATGGCCGCAGCCCTGACCTCCATGCTCTGCATGGGGGCACCGCTGTCCTCCACCCTGGTTGCGGGCATCGCTTCTCTGCGCCTGCAAAAGACCGCTGCCGCCGCCGGTGCCGTGGTGCCCGGTTGGGCTGCCATTGAGGAGCTGGGCGGTGTGGACACCGTGCAGGTGGATGCCGACGAGCTCTTTACCGCCGACAGCGTGAATCTGGAGGACATCCGCATCTTCAAGGGCGGCCGCATCGACCGTGCCATCCTCTATGCGGCCAGCATTCTCAACCACAGCTGTGAGACCCTGCGGGGCCTGTTCCGTCAGATCATCGAGGACCGCACCGAGATCCTGTACCCTGTGAAGGATCTGGAGGTCCACCACGGCCTTGGTTTTGCCGCTTGGTGCGATAACAACCGGGTGCTCATCGGCAACCGGCTGTACATGGAGCGGGAGGGCGTGCCCCTGCCTGAGCAGGAGTACGAGGATGAGCACTCCCAAAACGGCGCGCTGCAGATCCTGTATCTGGCTGTTTCCGGCAGCCTGCACGCCATGTTCGTGCTCCACTATGTGGGCGGCCGCAACGCCGCCCGCGGTCTGGAGGTGCTGCAGCGGGAGAACATCCGCCTGCTGGTCACCTGTGAGGACCCCAGCCTGACGGCCCGCCACATCACCGAGGCTTACCATCTGCCCGAGGGGATGATCACCCTGCTGGATCAGGAGCAGTGCAGCGCGCTGACCCCTGCCCAGCCGGACGAGACTGCCCGCTGCTGTATGCTGCATGATAAGGGCTTTGCCAGCCTGATCGGCGGCCTGCGCGCGGCGGAAAAGGCCCAGAATGCCGAGACGAGCGCCACCACAGTGCAGATGGTCTCGGTCTGGTTCTCGGTGGTCATCGGTGTTCTGCTGACCTACGCGGGCAGCATCGGCACCCTGTCGGTGGCCGCTGTCCTGATGTATCAGGCAGCTTGGAGTGCTTTGAGTATTGCGGTCTGCGCCCTGAAACAGCACAACTGAAAATAATTCATAAAATGAAATCGTACAAAAAGAAGCGGCTGTCGTGTCAGCCGCTTCTTTTTGTTGCAATTGCGGACAAAGTGTGTCATACTTCTACCCAGAGTTTACGGAAAGAGAGGGGAGCCCGCTATGTCATACCGTGCCGCGATCTGTGATGACAGCACGACCGATGCTGAATTTGTGGGGAGCATTCTGTACCAGTGGGCCGCAGAGCGTGGCATTGAGGTGGAGAGTGAGCGCTTTGCCTCGGCGGATGCCTTTCTTTTTCGCTACGCAGAGGACAAAAGCTTTGACCTATTACTTCTGGACGTGGAAATGCCGGGCACGGACGGTGTGACGCTGGCCAAAACGGTGCGGCAGGAGAATGAAGCCGTGCAGATCGTGTTCATCACCGGCTACTCCGATTACATTGCCGAGGGCTATGACGTGGCCGCCCTCCACTACCTGGTGAAGCCGGTCAGCCGCGAAAAGCTCTTTGCTGTTCTCGACCGTGCCTGGGAAAAGCACCGCCGCAACGCCCGGTGCCTGAACCTGGAGCTTTCCGGCGAGCTGGTGCGCCTGCCGCTGTATGAGGTGCGGTATCTGGACGTGCACCAGAATTACGTCACGGTTCATGCCAGGCAGGATTACACCGTCAAGCGGACGCTTGGTGAGTTCGAGGCCCAGCTGGACGAAGGCTTCCTCCGGGTGGGGCGGGGGATGATCCTGAACCTGAAACAGATCCGCCGTGTGACCAAAAAGGAAGTCGTGCTGGCCGATGGTACCGCCCTCCCATTGCCCCGGGGTGCCTATGAGCCCCTGAACCGGGCGATCATTGAGAGGACTTAATGATGAAACTTAAATTCTTTTCAAAGCTCCTCGATAAACGCATCGCCGCTTACCAGCGAGAGCTCATCGAGACCCACTACAAAGAGGTGGACAACATGTACCGCCAGATGCGGGGATGGCGGCACGATTACCGGGGACACATCCAGACCATGAAGGTGCTGGCGGCACAGGGGGATCTGGACGGCATCAAAGCCTACCTGGATGCATTGGATACCGACCTGAACACTGTTGATCTGGCTGTAAAAACCGGCAATGCCATGGCTGATGCCATCATCAACAGCAAGATCTCCCTTGCCAAGAGCCGAAATATCCCGGTGCAGATCGATGCCCATATCCCGGTCAAACTGAAAATGAGTGAGCTTGACCTCTGCTGCATCCTGGGCAACCTTTTTGATAACGCCATGGATGCCAGTGCGGAGCTGCCCGAGGAGGAGCGGCTCATCCGGGTATATATGGATATGAAGGGCACACAGCTCTATATCTCCTTCACCAATTTCACGGCAACTAAAAAACAGAAAAAGCTTGCGGGCCGTTTTGTCACCACCAAGGGCGAGGGCCACGGCTTCGGGCTGGTGCGCATTGATGCCATTGTGGAAAAGCTGGATGGCTACCTCAGCCGCAACAGCGAGGATGGGGCATTCACGACGGAGATATTGATTCCACAGGTGTAAACCTCTCAGGCGCTCCGCGCCAGCTCCCCTGATTGGGGAGCCAAGTTCACGCTGCTACTGGCTTGCCTCTCCTACTAGGAGAGGTGGCAATGCGAAGCATTGACGGAGAGGTTCCTGCAATTCATCCCCCAAATCAGGCGTTTCGTCCCCGGAATGTGTCGGGGGCGATTTTTTGTGTTAGGATCATTGCCAGACAAGTGAAAGGGGATTCCAAAATGGGAAAGAACGAGAAAACCAAAAAGCCAAAGCCCAAATACAATGTCTGGCAGAACACTGCCTACATGCTCTCGGTGGCCTGGGACACCCGACGGAGCGTGCCGCTGCTGGTGGTGCTGCTGGCCGTCTGCACGGCAGGCAAGACCACTGCCGAAATGCTCATCAGCCCGGCGGTGCTGGGCAAACTGGAAAGCGGCGCGCCGCTGGGCCAGCTGCTGGGTGCCATCGGCGGGTTCACCATCCTGCTGTTTGCCCTGACCGCGCTGTGCTACTACATCGACCACCTCACCATGTTTGGCCGGTGCGGCGTGCGGCTGGAGCTGCTGAAGCGCATCAACACCAAGCGCACCCGCACGGCCTATGCCAACCTGCTGGATGAAGCCTTCCGTCTGATGTACCAGAAGGGCCACGATGCCTGTATGAACAACCGTGCTTCCGGCGAGGCTTTCTGGAAAAGCTGGACGGATATCATGACAAATCTCATCGGCTTCGGGGTGTATCTGGCTCTGCTGTCCGGGCTGAACCCCTGGCTCTGTGTCCTGACGGCCCTGACCGCTGTGGTGAGCTATTTTTCCACCAGGAATATCAACGAGTGGGGCTACCGCCACCGGGAGGAGGGGGCAAAGATCACCCGGAGCCTGCATTACCTGCGCAACACCGCCGAGGGACGCGAGTTCGGCAAGGATATCCGCATCTTCGGCCTGCGGCAGTGGCTCACTGACCTGTACGATTCTGCTTTGCGGCTCAACTATGCCTTTCTCGAAAAGCGGGAGCGCGCCTACCTGACCGCCAACCTCATCGACCTGGCCCTGCTGCTGGTGCGCAACGGTGCGGCCTATGCTTATCTGCTCTGGCTCACCGTGACCAGGGGCCTGCCGGTGTCGGAATTCCTGCTCTACTTCGGTGCAGCCTCCGGCTTTGCCCAGTGGGTCACAGGCCTGATGGAGCAGTTTGCCCTCCTGCGCAAGCAGAGCCTGGACATCTCCACCATCCGGGAGTTCCTCGAGCTGCCGGAACCCTTCCGGTTTGAGGAGGGCATCCCGCTGGAAAAGCGGCTGGATATGCCCTATGAGCTGCAGCTGGAGGATGTGAGCTACCGCTACCCCGGTGCGGAGAAAAACACCATCGCCCACATGAGCCTGACACTGCACCCCGGCGAGAACCTGGCCATCGTGGGCTTGAATGGCGCTGGCAAGACGACACTGGTCAAGCTGATCTGCGGCTTCCTTGACCCCACCGGGGGGCGTGTTCTGCTGAACGGGCAGGATATCCGGCAGTATAACCGCCGGGATTACTACAAGCTGTTTGAAGCGGTCTTTCAGGATTTCAGCGTGCTCTCCTGCACGGTGGCCGAGAATGTGGCCCAGGCCATGGACGGCATCGACGAGGAAAAGGTGCGGTACTGTCTTGACCAGGCAGGGCTGACGGAAAAAATCACATCCCTCCCGGCGGGTATCAAGACCCATGTGGGCCGGGATGTCTATCTGGACGGCGTGGAGTTCTCCGGCGGCCAGACCCAGCGCCTGATGCTGGCCCGTGCCCTGTATAAAGACGCGCCTATTCTTGTGCTGGATGAGCCCACTGCCGCCCTTGACCCCATCGCCGAGGATGATATCTACCAGAAGTACAACGAGATGACCCGGGGCCGCACCAGCCTGTTCATCAGCCACCGACTGGCCTCCACCCGTTTCTGTGACCGCATTCTCTTCCTTGAAAACGGCCGTGTGGCCGAGGAGGGGACCCACGACCAGCTGATGGCCCAAAACGGCGGCTATGCCAAGCTGTTTGCGGTGCAGAGCAAATATTACAAGGAGGGCAAGGCCGTATGAACGAAGAAAAAATGACCCTGAAGGAAAGCGTCCGGCTGACCCTGCGGGCCTGGTGCTTTTACTGGAAAAATACGCCCCGCTTTGTGCTGTCCACCGTGCTGTGGGCACTGGCGGATGCCGTCAGCCCCTATGCCGTGGTCTGGTTCTCGGCCCGGCTGGTGGCTGAGCTGTCGGACGCGCGGGACCCGCAGGCCCTTGCCGTGGATGTGGCGTGGGTGCTGGGCGTGACCGCTCTGCTCACGCTGGTGCGGTCGGTCCTGCTCCACTGGAAGAGCGTGGAGCGGGAACAGCTGAACTGGCAGCTGGGCCATGACTGCTTTATGGAAAAGCAGATGTCCATGGATTATGCCGACGAGGACAGCCAGCAGGTCTACGACCTCTACAATTTCATCCAGCAGAGCGAAAGCTTCTGCAGCGGCGGCAATCCTAACGCTGTGGCGCTGCTGGACAGTGTATCCGCGGCGGTATTCCGTATTCTGGGCGGCGCGGTGCTGTCGGTGGGGCTGTTCACGGCCAGGGTGCCCGCTGGCCCGCTGACAGTATTTAACAGCCCGCTCTGTGTTCCGGCGGTGCTGGTGCTGATCCTAGCCGTGGCGTGGCTCTCGCCGGTGTGCGCTTCCAGCGCGGGCATCAGTAGCCCGGATATCGAGGAGGAGGGCCGCTGGGGCAACCGGCTCTGGGCCTTCCTCATGGGGGTATGTCGGGACGACAAAAAGGCGCTGGATGTGCGGATGTACGACCAGTTCGAGTTTTTGAAAGATCACGCCGCCGTCTCCATGCCTGCCTTTGAGCGGGCCCGCAAGGGGAAATTCGGCATCCTGAATGCCACGGGCAACGCCGTTTCGGCTCTGCTCATGGGTCTTGCCTACCTCTTTGTATGCCTGAAGGCCTACGGCGGGGCCTTTGGTCTGGGCGCTGTGACCCAGTATGTGGGCGCAGCCACCAACTTTTTTGTGGGCATCGGCGGGCTGTTCACCGCCGTGGGCGACTGCAGATTCAACGCCCCCTACCTGAAAACGCTCTATGACTATCTTGACCTGCCCAACAAGATGTACAAGGGTAGCCTGACCACCGAAAAGCGGAGCGACCGCCAGTATACCGTGGAGTTCCGGGATGTCTCGTTCCGGTACCCCGGCAGCGAGCAATATGCCCTGCGCCACCTGAGCATGACCTTCAAGGTGGGGGAGCGGCTGGCCGTGGTGGGCATGAACGGCAGCGGCAAGACCACCTTCATCAAGCTGCTCTGCCGCCTATACGACCCCACCGAGGGTGTCATCCTGCTCAACGGCATCGACATCCGTAAGTACCGCTACGATGAGTACATGGATATCTTCTCGGTGGTGTTCCAGGATTTCAAGCTGTTCGCCCTGCCGCTGGGCCAGAATGTTGCCACGGCCCAGCATTATGATGCCGCCCGTGCCGCCGACTGCCTGCAAAAAGCGGGCTTTTCCGACCGGTTGGCCCGGATGCCCAAGGGGCTGGACACCTGCCTTTATAAAGATTTGGACGAGGATGGCGTGACCATCTCGGGCGGCGAGGCCCAGAAGATCGCCATTGCCCGGGCCCTGTACAAGGATGCACCTTTCATCGTGCTGGATGAGCCTACCGCCGCCCTGGACCCGGTGGCTGAAGCGGAGATCTACGCAAAGTTCAACGAGATCGCGGGCGATAAGACTGCAATTTATATCAGCCACCGGCTGTCCTCCTGCAAGTTCTGTGATGAGATCGCCGTGTTCGACCACGGCGAGGTCGTCCAGCAGGGCACCCATGAGGAACTGCTGGGGGAGCCGGATGGAAAGTATTACGAACTGTGGAACGCCCAGGCACAGTATTACACCGAAGAAAGCGTGTGAACCTGGCCTCCCTATCAGGGGAGCTGTCACCGGAGGTGACTGAGCGATTTTTGGCCCTGATGTTCTGCACAAAAAAATCGGAAAAAATTGGAATTCCCGACGAAATCGGGTGCGAAAGCACAGCACTTTGGGCGAAAAACTTGACCCACATTGGCCGGACGTGTAAAATAAATCAGTAGTGAGAAAAATCATGGACGCGAAATTTTTCCATGTGTGCGGCATTCCTTTGATCCCATGGGATGAAACAAGGAGGGAAGTTCGACCCAATGAAATGGAAATTCCAAACCGCGGGGCGGCTTCTGGCCCTGCTGGCTCTGAGCGGGGCCCTGCTGGCTGCCCCTCTGCCCGCGCAGGCCGCGCCCGGTGTGCTGACAGGCCTGACCGGAACCGGCTCCAAGCTGGAACTGGAGCTGACCGAGATGGAGCTGGAGATCACCGATGATGACCCCCGCCCCAAGGGCTACCTGTACACCAGCGGACAGAGCGATTATTACTTCATCGTCTGGATGAGCAGCAACTCCAATGTTGCCACGGTGGATGGCGACGGCAAGGTGACGGGCCGCAATGCAGGCACTGCCATCATCACCGCCATCTCCGACCACGGCGAACGCGCCGCCTGCAAGGTGACCGTGACCCGCAAAAATGAAGAAGCAGCCAGAAAAAAGCCCACGCTGGATACCACCAGCCTGAGCCTTGTGCTGCAGTACAATGACCTGCACCCCGCCCACCAGCTCCAGCTGACCAACAGCGACCACTCCTTCCTCTATGTCTACCAGTGGATGAGCAGCAACCCTGAGGTTGCCACAGTCAGCGACAAGGGCCTTGTCACGGCTCAGGCAGCGGGCACCACCACCATCACGGCAATGGTCTCCAACGGCCAGGCTCTGCGGTGCAGCGTCACGGTGACTTCGGATATCGGCAAGGTGACCCTGAACAAGAGTGACCTGCTGCTCCGCACCGTGGGCACCCAGGAGCGTCTGACGGCCACCGTTGCGGTGGAAGGCGGCGGCAGTGTGCCCATTACATGGGTCAGCAGCAACCCCGGTGTCGTTACCGTGGATGCGGATGGCGTGGTGACCGCCATTGCCGATGGAGAAGCCAAGGTCACGGCTCTTTCGCCCGCCGGACGCTTTGATGTGTGCAGCGTTGTGGTGGGCATGGCGGCGGAGAAGTACGAATCTGAAGCCGACCTTGCCGACGAGCTCAAGCTCCCCGACCCCTACGTTGCCGTAAGGCTGAATAAACTGGCATAAAGAAAAAGCACCCGCCCATGGCTGTTTTTGACGGCTATGGGCGGTTTTTGCGTGTATGGAAACAGATGCGCTGGGAAAAACTTGCCGAAGAGGAATTTTTTGCAAAAAATATTTTGCGTTGCGTGTTGTGGTGTGCCTGACACATCCGGCCGCCTCCGGCAGGTGAAAAAGGACAAAATGGCCCGAACGTTGTTTAAGACAGGGGACGGATGCCCCACGGAGCGGCGAAATCTCTGCAAAAAAGGCGGCTGCCCGGCTTGGATGACACATTTAACAAAAATTTTACGTGAAGTGATTGAATTTGCAACTCTTGACAGAAGGCGGGACAAACCATTATCCTTTTATCAGAGGAAAGTATTTTATGTCGCCAGACGTTGGAATGCCTGGTGTACAAGTGTGTGTCAGGAGGGAAAGAATATGTCCAACTACCGGAACCGAATCGGGGAAGCCATTGCCTTTGCCCGGAACGTGGCGGGCAGATCTCAGCAGGAGCTTGCGGATATGCTGGGGCGGGACAAGCGCACCATTCAGAAATGGGAGCGGGGCGAGATCCGCATTGCGCTGGAGGATTTTCTGGATGTATTCGATACTCTGCACCTGCCGGTGGGGCCCTATGAAATGTGGATCCTGCATCCGGAACTCTTTCCGCGCGGCATGGAGGATATCAAGGGCTTCAGCACCGAAAAGAAGCGGAGGACACTGGCGGATTATTATCTGCATCAGGCTGCACCGCTGGAGATCGAGCAGGAGTATTACATCCTGTTCGGCGACCACGGCAGCAACAGCTGCGGCATCCGGCAGGAGCTGCTGGCCAACCTGCAGACTCCGTTCCGTGACCGCAAACGGATCGTGAACCAGATCATCGACAACTACTATGAGGCCCGGGCCATCGGACATCTGACCGACCCGGAGGGCCAGCAGCCAGTGATGCCCATTCTGGAAGCCTGCTACGATGCCAGTGCACGGAGCGTGAAAGCCAACGAGAACCGGTACAGCATCGGCAGCATCGAGAACTATCTGGACGATGCGGAGAAACCGGCAGAAGAGTGAACCGAACAGCAGACGGCCATGTGCAGCCGCCTGCTGTTTTTGCGTTCGGCTGCCTGCGGGAAAATATTGTGAAATTTGCGGATTCCTGCTATACTTATCCTATTGATGAAAAAGAAGGGTGAGATAAATGGCATACAACATGGGCGGTCGGCGCTTCCGGCCGGTGGGCAGCGGAAAAAAGCGGACTGCGCCGCAGTACGGGCCGGTGGGCACAGGCTGCCCGTTTGTGGAGGAGGCCGTGGCGCGGCTGTACCGGGAGCAGAACGAGGAACATTTCTGGAGCCTGATGAACGCCCTGAACCTGTCTCTTATACACATCTCCGAGCCCACGAGACCGTACTAGATCTC
>ENA-OZBF01001290-OZBF01001290.1-human-gut-metagenome-genome-assembly--contig:-NODE-1290-length-9670-cov-4.767655_pt1 | contig 9670 bp, 6 predicted proteins | sample MGYA00243980_ERZ653522 | MGnify/ENA primary metagenome ERZ653522 (study PRJEB26926, sample SAMN06165106) | human gut metagenome | biome: ENVO:00009003; feature: ENVO:2100002; material: ENVO:00002003...
TCGAAGCCATGATGAAGGACGGCAAGGCCCTGCAGAGCGGCACCAGCCACTACTTTGGCGATAAGTTCAGCCGCGCCTACGACGTGACCTTCACCGGCCGCGACAACACCCTGCAGTATCCGTTCCAGACCTCCTGGGGCGCGTCCACCCGCCTGATCGGTGCCATCATCATGACCCACGGCGACGACGACGGCCTGATCCTGCCCCCGGCCATCGCGCCCATCCAGGTCGTGATCGTGCCGGTCGCCGCCCACAAGCCCGGCGTGCTGGACAAATGCCGTGAGCTGGCCGCCGAGATCGGCCGCTATGCCCGCGTCAAGCTGGATGACAGCGACAAGCAGCCCGGCTGGAAGTTTGCCCAGTGGGAGATGAAGGGCGTGCCTGTGCGTCTGGAGGTCGGCCCCCGCGATATCGAGAACGGCCAGTGTGTGCTGGTTCGCCGCGATACCCGCGAGAAGCAGTTTGTGAAATTTGAGGAGTTGGCCACCGCCATCCCCGCTGCCATGGACGCCCTGGCGAAGGACCTGTACGAGCGTGCCCTGCAGAACCGCGAGAACCGCACCTACAGCGCCACCACGATGGACGAGGTCAAGCAGATCGCCAAGGAGCACACCGGCTTCATCAAGACGATGTGGTGCGGCGACCTGGCCTGCGAGGAAGCCATGAAGAGCGAAGCTGGCCTGTCCAGCCGCTGTATGCCCTTTGCCCAGGAGCACTTGAGCGACGTTTGCCCGGTCTGCGGCAAGCCCGCCCAAAAGATGGTCGTCTGGGGCGTAGCGTACTAAGACAAAAAAGGGAACGCTGCGAAGCGTTCCCTTTTTTGGTCAGATAAGAACGAAGAAAGAAAAAGAAAAGGACAGCGCTGCCGCGCTCTTTGCCAAACTTGCTTCTTTCTTCTTGCTTCTCTTTTCTCTTTCTGGGTGTCTTATGTCCATTCTACTCACAACATTATTCGTTTACGCCCTCGGTCTGCTGCTCACGGCGGTGGGCAGCCGGCTGGCGGGACGGTGCACCACTTGGTGCTGTGCCCTGCTGGGACTGCCCATGTGGGTCGTGGGCGGCACGGTTGCGCCGTTCTGCCTGGCGCTGCCGCAGCTGATGCTGGCATTTCTGGCGGCCGGAATGTCGGTCACGGCGCTGGCCGTCGGCACCGCGCTGGCGGGCGCCGTCGCCAACCTGGGGCTGGCGCTGGCCGTCTGCCTGCTGAATCGTCGCCGGTATGCCACGGCGGATCGGGACGAGTTTTGCCGCAAATGCCTGTTGCTGCTGGCCGCCTGCGGGGTGCTGGCGGTGTTTGTGCGGGACGGCGAATTGAGCTACACCGGCATCGGCCTGTTGATGCTGCTGTTTGTGCTGTTTATTTTGATGAGCATTGCGTTCCAGCACAACTTTACCTATGGTGAAACGATCGAGGCGGTGTCCACCTCGGATGCCGTGCCCAGCTCGCGCCTGGCCACGAAGGAGTACGGCTACACGGCCCACACGATGGCATTCCCGGTCATGAGCGTGCGGAACTCGCTCAAGAACCTGGCGGGCGTTATTGGCGGGCTGGCGCTGCTGGCGGGCGGGGCTATGGCGCTGGTGTACAGCGCCACCACGCTGGCAAACCTCACCGGCACGATACAGGCCCTGTGGGCGGCGTCGCTCATCAGCTTTGGATTCTGCCTGCCCCTGCTGGCCGAAGCCCTGGAACACCCCCTGGGGTCGGTCTGGAAGCGGTTCACTGTGCGGTGCCGCTACTACCCGCCGGACTCGCTGCCCATCCAGCTGTTGAACAGCGCTATTTTGAACCTGACGCTGGCGCTGCCGATTTCAAGCCTGATGTACCGCCACAAGCTGCCCGTGGGCGCGCAGTTCCGCAGTTACGAGGTGCCGGTCTGCGCCGCCATGGCGCTGGTGCTGCTTCTGCCGCCGCTGTGCAAACACAAGCTCAAGCGCTGGCAGGGCGGGACGTGCATGGCATTGTATTTTGCTTATTTAGCCGCCGCATTGTTTGTGCCGAGAGCGGGGGCGTAAAAAAGTACCCTTGATTCATAACACGAATCAAGGGTACTTTTTTTACTTCTTCAACGCCGCGCAGGCTTCTTTGATGATATCCCGCTCGACGAAATGTTCTTTTTTGCCGTGGATGAGCTGGTAATCCTCGTGACCTTTACCTGCAAACAGGACGATGTCGCCTTCCTCGGCCATCCTGACGGCGGCGTAGATGGCCTCGCGGCGGTCGGTGATGCAGGTGTAGGGCGCGCCGGGGGCCATATGGGCGGCAATGTCGCGGATGACATCCTCCGGCGGCTCGTTGTCCGGGTTGTCGCTGGTGATGATGCTGTAATCCGCATAGGCACTGGATGCGTCGGCCAGTTCCTTGCGGCGGACCTGGGTGCGCCCGCCCACCGAGCCGAACACACAAATCAGGCGGTGCGGATTGTAGGCCCGCAGCGTCTTTAATGCGCTGGTCAGAGCCAGGCCGTTGTGACTGTAATCCACGATGAAGGTGCGCCCGGGCAGACCCTGCACGACCTCAAAACGGCCCTGCACCGGGGTGTGGGCCAGGGTGGCAGAGGCCTGGGCGGGCGTTACGCCGAACGCGCCGCATATGGCGATGGCGCACAGTGCGTCCGACGCACTGAACGCACCGGGGGACATGACCTCGACGTGGGTGCTCTGCCCGGCGCAGCGGCAGACGAAATCAATGCCCAGCGCCATACGGTTGCGGTACTGCGCCAGCATCACGCCGCGGTAGTCGGCCTCGGCCTTGATGCCGAAGCTGACCTGCTCGCCCTGGAAACCCTCGCGCATGAAATCGCTGTATGGGTCATCGACGTTATAAACCATCGTGCGGGCGTTGTATTCGGCAAACAGACGGCGCTTGGCGCATTTGTAATCCTCAAAATCCGGGTGTTCGCCGGGGCCGATGTGATCTTCGGACAAATTCGTGAAGGCCACGACCTCAAAGGGTACACCGTCCACGCGGTGGTGGCGCAGGGCCTGACTGCTGACTTCCAGCACGCAGTGGTGTACACCCGCGTCCAGCATTTTGCGGAACAGGCGGTGCAGTTCCAGGCTCTCCGGCGTCGTGTTGGCGGTGGCCTCGTGCTGGCCTGCAATGTCCACGCCGTTGGAACCGATGTAGGCGCAGGGCAGCCCTGCCTCGGTCATGATGGCAGCGGTCAGCAGGGCCGTGGTGGTCTTGCCCTTCGTGCCGGTAATGCCAATCAGGTGCAGCTCATCGGCAGGGTTGCCGTAGAAATCTGCACCGATGACGGCCAGCGCCGCGCGGGTATCGTCGGTGACGATCTGCACAGCGTCGGCAGGCAGATCCAGCGTGTGCTCCACCAAAAAGGCACGGCAGCCGTTTTGATAGGCGCTGGCGGCGTAGGTATGACCGTCCAGCCACGCACCCACCAGGCAGACGAACAGCGAACCGGCCGCCGCCTTGCGGGAGTCGTAGGTGATGGCGGTGATATCCATGTCGGATGCGCCGGTGTGGGGGATATGTTTGATAAGGTCGTTGAGTTTCATGAAAAACATCCTTCTTAAAAGCCTTCCCCTGAGGGGCTGCGCCCGCAGGCGCGTGTCGGAGCGCAACCGCCGTAGGCGGCTCTTGGCGCGTAGACTGAAGGTGGCCGAGCCTGCGAGGCCGGATGAGGGGCGGGGTATCGTGGCCGCCCGCTTACGGGGTGCATCGGCAGGCGTGCCCCTCATCAGTCCGCTTCGCGGACAGCTTCTCCCTAAAGGGAGAAGCCTTTTCCCTTACTTCTGTACGGGGTAATACTTCTTAAACTTCTTGAACTGCCTTCTCAACTGTTCCAGCACGCAGGCGTAGCGGACCGGGTTCCATAGCAGATCCGGCTTGTACAGCAGGCTGCATGCCTCCTTGTGCTGGGCTTTCAGCGCCTTGGCGCGGGCGACAAGGTCCTTGTCCTCAGTGTAGGTGAAAGCCACCTGCGCGGGCACATGGTGCCAGAACACCTCGTTCTTGTTCAGCACGCAGTCGGTGCCGCCGTCGCTCCACTTTTCCACGACCAGGCGTGCAATGTTCATGCCGGTGGCGGTTACATAGTAGTTGCTGCGGCCCTGGCGCAGGTTGATCTCAAACACGCGGTAGTCGCCGGGGGTGCCGCTATACTTGATGTCAAAGTTGGAAAAACCGGTGTAGTGGCAGGCTTCCAGCATCTTGCGGATGTTCTCTACCAGCGGCAGGGAGGCCGTGTCCTCGCTGACGATGGCGGCGTGGTTGCCCAGGCCGTGGGGGGTATGCTCCTCGACCATCGTGTGGCCCAGACACATGGCGCGGACCTTGCCGTTCTCGTCCGAGAAGGCGGTCAGCACGCGCATGTGGTCATCGCCGCCCGGCACCATCTTTTGCAGCACCATCCGGTCCGGGTAGCCGCTGGCGTAAATGGTTTTCACGATCTCGGCGGCCTCGGCAGGGGTGGCGGCGGTGTAGACCTTCTTCATCGTGTCAAAAGGGTGCTTCCAGTAGTCAACGCTGGACGACGGCTTGACGATGATGGGGTAGGCGAAGCCCAGCTTATCCTCGGTCAGCTCGGCGGCGTCCACCGGCGCGGACAGAATTTTGGAATCCGGGTAGGGGATGCCGAACTTCTCGCAGACTTCATAAAATTCGGCTTTTTTCTGGATGGAGCCGTACAGGTCAGCGGCGGGGCCGGGGGCGATATACTCGGTCAGCTCGGCCTTGCGGCGGATGATCATAGCGGCATAGTCGTCGGTGCAGCCGAACAGATACAGCCGCTTGCCCTTATGCTGCGCGGCGAAATCGTGTAAAATGCGCAGCATCGTGTCCTCGTTGTCCATATCGGGCACGGTGGTAAAGTGCACGATCTTGGAATACTTGGTCGGGGCCATCGGGTAGCGGCCGTAGGCGTAGCTCTCGACGCCGTAAGCCTCATGGAAGGCGCAGGCAAAGTTGTAGCAGTTCAGGTCTGCACCAAGGAATACAGGGATAATGTCGGACATGGGAAAGTACATCTCCAATTTTCTAAAATAGGCTTCCCCCTCGGGGGAAGGCTCATAAGATTCACGCGTCAAACTTCTCAAAGAACTGCTCATGCCACGTTAAGAACGTGTAGGCGGTCCAGATCTTGCGGCGCTCGTGCTTGGGGTCGCCCAGCATCGCCACCAGTTTGTCCTGGTCGAAATATTCTGCGGCCACATCGCTGGTAAAGCTCTTGCGCACCTTGGCGGAAAACTCCGGATCCTCGAGCCACTTGGCAATCGGCACCGGGAAGCCTTTTTTCGTGCGGTTGGCCCAGGCGTCGGGCAGGGTCTTGTTGGCGGCGGTGCGCAGCACGGCCTTTGTGTCGCCGCGCAGCTTGTAGCTGTCGGGGTAGCACTCGGCCTCGCGCAGGACCTCGCGGTCGAGGTAGGGCACGCGCAGTTCCAGGCTGTGGGCCATACTCATTTTGTCGGCCTTCAGCAGAATATCGCCGGGCAGCCAGAGATTCAGGTCGAGGTACTGCTTCTTTTCCAGCTCGCTCAAATCTTTCACGCGGTCGTAGATCGGGGCGGCGACCTCGCGGGCCGTGGGGCCGACGCGGTACTTCGGCTTCAGAATATCGTAGGCGTCCTTCTCCTCAAAGACGTGGGCCTGGCCGATGAACCAATCCTCGGGGCGTCCGCTGCCCTTGATGATGAAGTCGTGGCCCTTGAAGTAGGGCAGGTGCTGGCTCACGTCGCTGGCCAGATGGCGCAGCGGTGCGGGCACGTGCTTGTACTTCTGCATCAGCGGCGTGTCGGCGTACCACTCGTAGCCTGCGTAGATTTCGTCCGCGCCCTCGCCGGAGAGTACGACCGTGACGTGCTGACGGGCCAGCTGGCACAGGAAGTAGAGCGGCACGCTGGACGGGTTGGACTGCGGCTCGTCCATGTGGTACTGGATGTCCGCAAAAGCGTCGAGGCACTGTTCCTTCGTCAGCATTTCGCGGTAGTTCTTGATGCCGAGCTTTTGGGAAAGCTCGCCCGCCTCGGTCGTCTCGTCAAACTTATGCGTGCCGTCGGGGCTGGCAAAGCCGACGGAAAACGTCTCGTCGGGCATCAGGCAGGCCGTGATATAGCTGGAATCGACGCCACCGGACAGGAACGAACCAACCTTGACATCGCTGATGCGGTGGGCGGCCACGCTCTCCCGCACGCGGGCGTCGATCTGGTCGGCGCACTGCTCGTAGGAAAGGGTGGTGGGGTGGCGGAAATCCGCATCCCAGTAGCGCTCAATCTGCATCTGGCCGTCTTTGTAGGTGAACCAGTGGGCGGGGGGCAGTTTGTAGGTGCCCTTGAAGAACGTCTCGTTCATGGCGCTGTACTGGAAGGTCAGGTAGGGGCGCAGTGCCTCGGCGTTGACCTCGCGGCGGAAACCGGGGTGCTCCAGCAGGCTCTTGATCTCGCTGCCAAACAGCAGTTCGCCCGCGTCGGTTTGGGTGTAATAGAACGGCTTTATGCCGAAAATATCCCGCGCACCGTACATTTCGTTGGTTTTCGTATCCCACACGACAAAGGCAAACATACCGCGCAGCTTGGCAGCCAGTGACGTGCCGTATTCCTCATAGCCGTGGATGATGACCTCGGTGTCGCAGTGGGTCTTGAAGATATGGCCCTTGGCCTGCAATTCGGTACGCAGATCCATGAAGTTGTAAATTTCGCCGTTGAACACGCAGACAACGGTGCCGTCCTCGTTGTACATCGGCTGCTTGCCCGCGGCCAGGTCAATGATGCTCAGGCGGCGGAAGCCCAGCGCAATGGCCGTGCGCGGGTCATCGCCGCTGATGTGGTAGCCTTCCATATCGGGACCGCGGTGGATGATGCGATCCGCCATTTTGTGCAGGATGGCCTCGCGCTGTTCACGCAGACCGGTAAAGCCAACAAAACCACACATGGTAAATTTCCCTTTCTCTCTATATAGGCACAATGATAAATTTTAACTTATATATTTGTATATTGTACCACAGAATAGAGGAAAAGAAAAGTGGTCGTAAAGAAAAAAGGACGCAGCGGAATGCTGCGCCCTTGCGAGGGTTATGTGAGTGGCAGGGGCGAGGTAGCAAAGCCCCTGCATTACAATTACTCTTGATCCTCGGTCGTAACCTTATCGGTCTTGCCTTCGCCGTCCAGCGCTTCTTCCAGGGTGTGCCATGCCAGCACGGCGCACTTGACACGGGCGGGGACGTGGGCGATGCCCTGCAAAGCGGCAACATCCTCCAAATCGTCCAGCTCCTCCGGCGTGATCTTGCCCTTGATCATCTGGAAATACAGGCTGATGAGGCGGTGCGCATCCTCGACGGTGCGGCCCTTGACCAGGTCGATCATCAGCGAAGCCGAAGCCTGGGAGATCGCGCAGCCGGAGCCAATGAAACCGGCGTCCTCAATTTTGCCGTCTTTCACGCGCAGCTGCAGCGTGATATCGTCGCCGCAGCTGGGGTTCACGCCCTCCAGGCTGTGGGTCGCCCCCTCGACCGGGTGGCGGTTCTCCTTGCTGCGGCTGTTCTCGGTAATGATCTGGGTATACAGTTCGTTCAGGTTCACAGGCCCATCACCTTTCTGACATTTTCAAGATTTTCCAGCAGGGCGTCCACGTCCTCGGGCGTGTTGTAGATCGCCACGCTGGCGCGGCAGCAGCTGCCGATGCCCAGGAATTCCATCAAGGGCTGGGCACAGTGATGCCCGGCGCGCACGGCCACGCCGCCCGCATCCAGAATCGTCGCCACGTCGTGGGGGTGTACCTCGTTGACGTTGAAGCTGACGACGCCGTAACGGCCCTCAGCCACCGGCTCGCCGTAGACGGTCAGCCACGGCATGGCACGCATACCGGCCAGCATACGGTCCAGCAGCATATGCTCGTGGGCTTCCATGGCCTGCCAGCCGATGCCGTTCATGTAGTCGATGGCGGCGGCAAAGCCGACCTCACCGCCGACGTTGCGGGTGCCGGCCTCAAACTTGCGGGGACCGTCGGCCCAGGTGGCACCGCTCTCATGCACAGCGGCGATCATATCGCCGCCGGACAGGAACGGCGGCATCTTTTCCAGCAGCTCGGCGCGGGCGTACAGGGCACCCACGCCCATCGGCGCATACAGCTTGTGGGCAGAGCAGGCCGCAAAATCCACGTCCAGCTTTTTGACATCCACCGGTGTGTGTGGGGCGCTCTGGGCGCAGTCCAGCACGACGACGGCACCCACGGCATGGGCACGCTTGACAATCTCCTCCACGGGGGCACGCAGGCCCAGGACGTTGGAGACCATCGCCACGGCGACAACCTTGGTTTTGCTGGTGATTTTCTTGTCCAGCTCCTCGGTCGTCAGGCGGCCGTTCTCGCCGGGATACATATAAACGAGCTTTGCGCCGGTGGCCTTCGCCACGCGCTGCCAGGGTACCATGTTGGAGTGATGCTCGGCCACGGAAATGACGATTTCGTCGCCTTCGTGCAGGAAATTCATGCCGTAGCTGTACGCGACAAGGTTCAGGCTCTCCGTCGTGTTCTGGGTGAACACAATTTCGTCGTCCTCGGCATTAAAGAACTGCGCCACGGTATGGCGGGCACCCTCGTGGGCGTCGGTGGCACGCATGGCCAGCTCATAGACGCCGCGGTGGGGGTTTGCGTTCTCTTTATTATAATAGTTGACCACCGCGTTCAGAACCTGGGTGGGGTGCTGGGTGGTGGCGGCGCTGTCCAGATAGACAAGGCGCTTGCCGTTCTCGTCGGCAGCCAGAATGGGGAAATCAGCCGTCCAGTTCATCGTTCAGCCTCCCTGCAACATTTTCACGTACTTCGTCCTGCAAAGATTCCAGCGGGATCTTGTCGATGGCCGGGGCAAAGCGGGCGTCCACCATCAGGCGGCGGGCCTGCGCCTCGCTCAAACCGCGGGAGCGCAAATAGTACAGCTTGTTCTCGTCCAGGCGGCCCACGGACGCGGCATGCTGGCCTTCGACTTCCTCCTCACCGCAGAGGATGAGGGGCGCGGTACGGTTGCGGGCGTTGGGGCTGAACAGCAGCACGTCCTCGCTCTCGTGGCCGACGCCGCGCTTGGCACCACGCTGAAAATCCACCGTGCCGCGCAGAATTTTATCGGCACTGCCGGTCAGCACACCGGCGGTGTGCATCTCGCACAGGGTGTCCCTGCCAGTGTGGACGGAGACATCGTTGAAGTCGAGCACATCGTTCCCGTGGCCGAAATAGACGGCGTCCAGGTCGTACTCGCACTTGTTGTGGTTCAGCAGGGTGCGGGCACCGCAGGCGACGACACAGCCGCCCAGTTCGATGCGCACCTGCTCGACGCGGGCAGATTTACCCTGTTCAATGGCAACAGCGTTCCAGCGGCGGGCGCGGTTGCCCAACAGCTGCACCTGCACCAAAGTCACATGGGCGTTTTCGGCAGCGCGGATGCGGGTCAGGCTGGCGGAAACACCGTTCTCGGCATCGCCGCGCACGACCTGCACGACGGTCAGGCTGCTGCCCTCGGCGGCGTCGATGGTCAGGTAGGTCAGCGCGTGGGGGTGGGCGGCGTCCAGCGTGTTTTCAAACACGATAGGGGCGTCAGCTGTGCCGGAAACGGCCAGATGATTGACCAGGTTGGCATTCTCGGCCAGCCAGGTGTCGGTCTCCGCGCCCATGCCGCTGGCGGCAAAATCGCCGAAATCGGCTTCGGCGGGGGCGGTCACACCG